>Ga0318502_10000253_pt1 | contig 15640 bp, 20 predicted proteins | sample GRESIP174b1f22_FD_203291 | JGI IMG/M metagenome (GOLD analysis project Ga0318502, IMG submission 203291) | Tropical soil microbial communities from Luquillo Experimental Forest, Puerto Rico - GRE.SIPMG.174b1f22 | ecosystem: Environmental > Terrestrial > Soil > Tropical forest > Bulk soil...
AATCTGACGCACCCGCGGGAGAGGTGCGGCCCGGGCTCCGCCCGGGGGCGGACCCCTGCGGGGTCGCGCGGATCAGGGCCGGATCGGCCCCGGGGCTCACGCCTCGACGAGCTCGACCGCGAACTCCGGGCAGTTGGCGACCGCGAGGCGGGCCGCCTCCTCGCGGCCGGGCGGCACGGTGCCGTCCCCCCGGGCCGAGGACTGGCCGTACTCGTCGACGTCGAAGAGGTCCGGCGCCAGCGCGTAGCACCGCGCGTGGCCCTGGCAGCGATCAGGGTCCACCCGGACCCTCACCGGAGCACCACCGGGATCGAGCGCGGCCCGCGCACCTGTCCACCCGCCCACACGACGTGCGCCCCGTCGGCGAGGTGGAACGCCGGGATCCGCGAGAGCCAGGTCTCGAGCGCCACCGTCAGCTCCATCCGCGCCAGGTTCGATCCCGCACAGCGGTGGATGCCCGAGCCGAAGGCGACGTGGCGGTTCGTCGCGCGGTCGAGGAGCACCTCGCCGGGCCGCTCGAACACCGCGGGGTCGCGGTTCGCGGCGGGGAACGCCATCAGCACGCGATCGCCAGCGCGCATCGCACACCCGGCCACCTCGGTGTCGCTGGTCACGACGCGCGCCATCGTGACCGGCGCGTAGGCGCGCAGCAGCTCCTCGACCGCGGTCGACATCAGCTCAGGCTCGCGAACGAGGCGCTCACGGTCGTCGTCGTTGGTCGCGAGGTGCCAGAGCGACGCCCCGATCGCGCTCCAGGTCGTGTCGATCCCCGCGATGAGCGTGAGCATCGCCATGCCGAGGACGATCGAGTCCTTTACCGGCTCACCGTCCACGCGCGCAGCCAGGAGGTCGCTCAGGAGGTCGTCGCCCGGCGTCTCCTTGCGCGACTGCATCGTCCGCCACAGGTACTCGCCGATCCCGTAGTTCCCGCGCTTGCGCCGATCGGGGTCGTCTGCGAACTCCAGCGCGTCGCGCACCCACCCCGTGAAGGTGTCGGACATCTCGTCGGGGACGCCGAGGATGTGGGAGATCACCCGGACCGGGATCTGCTGGGCGTACTCGGCAGCCGCGTCCGCGCGGCAGGTCTCGATGAACCCGTCGATGAGCGCGGTGCACACCGATCGGGTGAGCACCTCGTACTCGCCGACCCGGCGGTGCGAGAACCACGGCAGGAGGAGCCGCCGGGTCCAGGTGTGCAGCGGTGGGTCGTTCGTGATCGGCGGCATGCCGTAGGGGAGCGGGTCACCCTCGGCCACCTCCTCGTCGGGGATCACCGCCACGTCGGTCGAGCTGAACGTGGCGGTGTCGTGCGCGATGGTGGTGACGTCCTCGTAGCGGGTCGGGAGCCACGTCCTGCCGCGTCGTGTGCTGGTGGCGATCGGGCAGGTCTCCCGAAGGTCGTCCCAGATGGGGAACGGGCACTCCACGTACGCCTCGTCGAGGACGTCGAAGTCCGTCGCCCAGTCCGCGACCGGCTCGGTCCGTGCCACGTCTCCCCCGTTCGAGCGGGTGCCACCCTGGCGGTGGGAGCGTACCGCGCGGTCCTGCTACGAGAGCTCGTCCGGGCGGACGCCGACGCCGCCCCGCTCGCTGCTCTCGGCGATCGCGAGCGTGACGCGCAGCACGCGCATCGCCTCATCCGGCGACCACCACATCGGGCCGACGCCGGTGCGGAGCCACGTGAGCCAGTGCCGGCCGGCGTCGCGGAAGCTGCTCGCCCAGTCGTCGTCCAGCGCGTGGAACTGGCGGAGCTCGCCGTCCCGGTACACCTCGAGGCTCGGCTGCTGCAACCCCCGCGCCGTACACCGGTTCACGCGTGCGAACCCGCGCCGGCCGGTGACCTCGAACCGCTCGTCGCAGGCGTAGTAGTCCGAGGGCAGGTGGAGGTCGACCGCGAGGGTCACGTCCCAGACCCCGCGCACGCCGCTCTCGTGCTCGAAGGCGACCATCGAGGGCGCGTCGACGGGGAGCCCGGGCGCCACCTCCGTCGTGCCCACCCAGGCGCGCACCTCCGTGATCGGGCCGAACAGCCAGAGCGCGGTCGAGACCTTGTGCCACCCGTCGTCGAAGAGCAGGATCCCCCGGCCGCGCCGCGCGAGCGCGAACTGCCGCTCGAACGCGTCCCACGGCACGTCCCACCCGCCTCGGCCGCTCGCGACCATCTTCATGTGGTAGCCGGCGACGTCGCCGAGCTCGCCGTCGTCGACGAGCTCCCTCAGGCGGCGGAGCGGCTCGAAGAAGAGGTAGTTGTCCGTGATGCGCAGGGCCACGTTGGCCCTGGCCGCCGCTTCGGTCATCGCGGTCGCCTCGTCGAGCTCGACGCACATCGGCTTCTGCAGGTTGACGTGCCATCCCTGACGGACGAGCTCGAGGACGCAACCGGCGTGCGCGGCCACCGGCACGAGCGCCTCGACCGCGTCGACCGTGACGCCCGAGGCCGCGAGCGCCTCGATCGACGTGAACGGCTTCGCGCCCGGCCACGCAGCGGACCGCTCGGCGAGCCGCTCCTCGTCGGGGTCGACGAGCGCCACGACCTCCGTGTCGTCGAGCCCCTCGTACGCCCGGATGTTGAGGTCGAAGACCCTGCCGAGCCCGACGACGGCCACGCGGATCGCCTGTGCGGGATCGAGCGGGGGACGCGCGGCGGAGACGTGCGGTCCCGTGCGGGTCATCGCCCGCCGGTCACACCGAGCTTGTTGGCGAGGAACCCGAGGACCTGCTCCAACGCCGCCATCGTCGGCGCGCCGGGCCGGTCGACGAGATCCTCGGTGAGCACCGAGTGGGCACCGGCGCGGTGGCCGTAGGGGTTGCCCGGCGACGAGTCGAGCTCGACGGCGATGAACCCGTCGCCGAGCTCGCGGCGCAGCGCGTCGAACCGCGCGGGCGGGACCGCCCGATCCCCCGTGAACCGCAGCCCGAGCACCTCGGCGCCGTCGGCGACCTTCGCCCTGACCGCGGCGAGCTCGCCGATCGAGCACCCGAGGTCGCGCGCGCGGCGTGCCCCGATCGCGAAGGGCAGCGACGGCTGGGAGAGGACCGGCGCCACGACCGGCGCGTCCGCCATCATCGCGAGGGCGAACCCGCCGGTGAAGCACATCCCGACGACCCCGACCCCCGGCCCGCCGCACCGAGCGTGCTCCTGCCTCGCGAGCTCGCGGAGCCACGCGACGACGGGGCTCGACCGACCCGTGGCGAGCACGGTGAACTCCCGGGAGACGCAGGAGCGCATCAGGGAGCTGAGCACGTACGGGCTCGTCGGCTCGCGCCCGTCCACGCCGAAGAGGTGCGGGAGCACCACCGTCATGCCGCGGTCGGCCACCTGCCGTGCGAACGCCACGACGCGCGGCGTGATGCCGGGCAGCTCGGTGATGACGATCACGCACCGCCCGCTGCCGGATCGCCAGACGTCGCGCGTGGCGCCGAGCGCCGTGCAGGTGGTCCGCTCGAACCCGTCGAGCACGTCTGACTCCATCCGCGCCTCCGTCCTCGGCGGCGGGAGAGGTTCTACCCCACGGCCTCATCCGAGGTCGGCCGATCTCGGTCAATAGGCTCGGCGCCGTGGGCGACGTGGGGCAGACGCGCCGGCGCGCGGTGTTCCTGCGCCACCACCCCGAGGACGACCCCGGCTTCGTCGGCGCGGCGTTCTCGCGCCGGGGCTTCGGCGTCGAGGTCCGCGACGTCGACGGCGCCACCACCGCCGTCGACCTCGACGGCGTGGAGGTGCTGGCGATCCTCGGCTCGACCCACTCGGTCACCGACCGCGATCGCCTGGGTCCATGGCTCCACGCCGAGCTCGACGCGATCCGTGGCGCCGAGCACGCTGGGACCGCGGTCCTCGGGATCTGCTTCGGCGCCCAAGCCCTCTGCGTCGCGGCGGGCGGCCGCGTCGAGCCCGCCCCGAGGCGCGAGCTCGGCTGGGTGCCCCTCAGAGGCGCGCCGGCCGACGGGATCCCGGACGGGCCGTGGTTCCAGTTCCACGCCGACCGGTGCGTGGTGCCGGCGTCCGCCACCGTGCTCGCCACGACGGAGGTGTGCGTCCAGGCGTTCCGGGTCGGGCGCCACCTCGGCGTCCAGTTCCACCCCGAGCTCGACGCCGCCCAGCTCTCGCGCTGGCTCAAGGCCGGCGCAGACGAGGAGCTGGTGGCCGAGGGGTTGGACCCAGAGGTGCTGCTGCGCGAGACCGAGTCGCTCGAGGGCTCCGCGGCGGAGCGCGTCGACCGACTGGTCGCCGCGTTCCTCGAGCGTGCGCGCTGAGGCACCCCGCGCGCCGTCTGCAACAGTGTCGCCCGTGCACGCCGTGGAGGTCGACGGGCTCACGCGCCGGTACGGGGAGCTCACGGCCGTCGACGGCGTGAGCTTCGCGATCGACGGCGGGACGTGCACGGCCCTGCTCGGGCCGAACGGCGCGGGGAAGACCACGACGGTCGAGATCCTCGAGGGGTACCGCCGGCGTGACGCCGGCACCGTCGCGGTGCTGGGCGAGGACCCCGCCACCGCCGACCGCGCCTGGCGCGAGCGCGTCGGGATCGTCCCGCAGGACTGCAACGACCTCCTCGAGCTGACCGTGGGGGAGTGCGTGCGCTACTTCGCGACCGTCTACCCCGCGCCGCGCGACCCCGACGGCGTGATGGCGCTCGTCGGGCTCACCGAGAAGCGCGACGCTCGGGTGCAGACGCTCTCGGGCGGCCAGCGCCGGCGCCTCGACGTGGCGCTCGGGATCATCGGGGACCCCACCCTGCTCTTCCTCGACGAGCCGACCACCGGGTTCGACCCGGAGGCACGCCGGGGCTTCTGGGAGCTGATCCGCATCCTCAAGCACGAGGGCACGACGATCCTGCTCACCACGCACTACATGGAGGAGGCCGACGCGCTCGCTGACCGGGTCATCGTGATCAACCACGGGCGGATCGTCGCGGACGCCCCGCCGGCCGAGCTCGGCGCGCGCGCGAGCGACGTCTCGATCGTCCGCTACGTCCGGGACGGCAGCGTCACCGAGGTCGAGACCCGCACGCCGACGGCGCTCGTCGCGTCGCTGCACGCAGAGCTCGGCGGTGAGGTCGATGGCCTCGAGGTGCGACGCCCGACGCTCGAGGACGTGTACCTCAAGCTGGTGGACGAGGGCGAGGTCGGATGACCCAGCTGCTGAGGGCCTGGCGGGAGCGGTTCCGCATCGAGCTGCTGCTCGTCTTCCGGGACCGCCGCACCATGACCTTCACGGTGATCCTGCCGTTCATCCTGCTGCTCACGCTCTCCTCGCTCATCCACGGCGAGAAGCTCCCCGACAACGTGACGTTCGCGCAGTACCTGACCGCGGGCATGATCGCGTCCGGCCTCGTCTACGGCGGGTTCCAGTCGCTCTCCATCGGGCTCCCCGACGAGCGGAGCACCGGCACGCTGAAGCGGATCCACGGCACGCCGATGCCGCCGTCGGCGTACTTCGCGGGCAAGGTCGGGACGGTCGTCGTGATCTACGCCATGCAGATGGCGCTCATGCTCACGCTCGGCGCGGTCGCCTTCCACGTGCACCTCCCGACGGGAGGCGGGAGCATCCTGCGGTTCCTCTGGCTGAGCGCGCTCGCGCTCGTCGCGTTCACCTCGCTCGGGATCGCGTTCTCCTCGCTCGCGAAGACCGGGCAGGCCGCCGCGGCCATCGCGACGCCCCTCGTGCTCTTCCTGCAGTTCACGTCGGGCGTGTTCTTCGTCTACGCGAAGGAGCCGAAGTGGATGCAGGCGATCGCGTCGGTGTTCCCGCTGCGCTGGCTGGCCCAAGGGATGCGCTCGGTCTTCCTGCCGCCGATCTACGGGCACGCGGAGATCAACGGCTCGTTCCAGCTGCCGCTCGTCGCGATCATGCTCGCCGTCTGGTCCGTGATCGGCGTCGTGCTCTGCTGGCGTACGTTCCGCTGGCTGCCCATCGGCGAGGACTGACCTTGACGGGTCCTCGACGGCCCGCAAGGGTGCCTCCATGCACGAGACCGACGCGGAGCTCGACGAGCTCGACGCGCTGCTCGCGCGCTCCTTCGCCGGCGCCACCGAGCAGCTGACCGGCATCATGCGGCCCGAGCGGCGGCTCAGCGCCCGCGACCTCAGCCGATACCTCGTCGGCGTCAAGCACTTCGTGGTCTCGACCACGACCGCGAGGGGGGAGCCTCGGTGCTCGGCGGTCGACACGCTCTTCCTGCACGGGCACGTCTGGTTCTCGACCTCGGGCACCTCTGCCAAGGCCCGCCACCTCGAGCGGCGCCCCGCGACGAGCCTCGCCCACGTCGTCGGCGAGGAGGTGGGCGTCTTCGTCCACGGCCACGCCCGGGTGGTGCGCGGTGCGACCGAGGAGGCGGCGGCGCTCGCCCCGGACTGGCGCGACGTCTACGGGGGCGTCCCCGAGGAGTGGGTCTCGACCCCGTCGGACGCGCGGTACATCGAGGTGATCCCCCAGGCGATGTTCACGTTCGCCAACGACCGGGCCCGGTTCGAGGCGCTGGTCGAGCCCGAGTCGCCTGGGTGACGCTGGCGATCCGCCGGGTCGAGGAGGTCAGCCTCCGGCGCCGCCGTGGCGGCCCACGCCGCCCGCGAACCGGCGGGCGCCGTCCAGCGACTCGCCGGATCGCAGCACCGCGAGGCCGTGGTCGACCTCGTTCGCGACCGCCGCCTCGTCGTCGAGCCCCCACTGCTCGAGCGCCGAGAGCCGGTCGTGGCGCAACGCGGCCTGTGGGAGCGTGCTCAGCTCCGTGGCGAGCGCGATCGACGCCGTGAGGGCGTCCCCGTCCTCCACGACCCGGTTGACGAGGCCCATCGCGAGGGCCTCGGCTGCGCCGACCCCCCGACCGGTGAGGATCAGGTCGCTCGCCCGTGAGTGGCCGATCAACCGAGGGAGCCGGAGCGTCCCGAGGTCCACGAGCGGCACGCCGAAGCGGCGGCAGAAGACCCCGAGCACGGCCGAGTCGGCGGCGACGCGAAGGTCGCACCAGAGCGCGAGCTCGAGGCCGCCGGCCACGGCGAAGCCCTCGATCGCGGCGATGACCGGCTTCGAGAGGACGAGCCGGGTCGGCCCCATCGGGCCGTCGCCGTCGTGCTCGACGCGGTTCCCGTTGCCCTCGGCGATCGCTTTCAGGTCGGCGCCGGCGCAGAACGTGCCGCCAGCGCCCGTGAGCACGGCCACGTCGGCACCGTCGTCCGCGTCGAACTCGCGGAAGGCGTCCGCCAGGCGCTGCGCGGTCGGTCCGTCCACGGCGTTGCGCCGCTCGGGGCGGTCGATCGTGACGACGCGGACCCGACCCTCGGTCACGACCCGGACGCCACCCATCGGGCCGGACCCTACTTGTGCAGGTGCTCAGCGGCGGGTGCTGCCTGCTCGTGCGCCGCGAGCCATACGTCGAGCGGTGCGAGGAGCGTCGTCCAGCCCTTGTACCGGGCCACATCGTCGGTGACGGTCGCGAGCGTGGCACGCAGGGCCCCCGCGGACCCAGGCGCGGCGGCGAGCGCCGCCGAGAGCGGTTGCACGGTGGTGCGGATGGTGAAGACGATCGCGTCGGTCCGAGCGAGCCGTCGCAGCGTCTGGCGCTCGACGCGGAACCAGAGCGCGTCCCCGAGATCGGAAGGTGGCGCGTGCGGCCGCCTCGCCGCGGGCGTCGGGAGATGGAGCACCGGCGTGTCGACCAGCGTCCAGTTGCTCCGCCAGACGGGTCGGCCGACGGCCAGCCGATCGAAGAAGGTGGACGAGGGGCCGGCGAGCGTCGTGTCGAAGCCGGGCACAGGCCCGTGGATCTCCGCGAGCGTGGTGCCCAGCTTCTCCCGCAGCGACCATCGGCTGGGAAAGCAGACGCACCCGGCCACGAGGCGCCAGGCCCCGGCGTCGCGCTCGAGCACGCAGAGGTCCTCCTGCACCGCTCGCGACGCCACCTCGATCGGGTGCGGTCGGCCGTCGGCATCGGTGCCGGCGCGCGGGCCGGGCGCGATCCCCGTGCGTGCGAGGTGCGTGACCACGAGCTCGAGCAGCTCTGCGCTCGAGGGCTCGCTGCCGGGCAGCACGGCGAGGACGTCGTCGCGTGCCTCGACGAGCAGGCGGGCCTTCTCGGCGAGCTCTGTCTCGCGGTGCTCGTCGGTGATCAGCCACTCCGCCTCTTCGAGCCGGTGCAGCCCCATGCTCAGCCTCCAGGGCCCGCCGTCGAGCGACGCCGGGGGCAGCGCACCGGTCGGCGTCATCGCGGGGCGTCTGGCGCAGGGACGACGGGCACCGGCACGTCCGCATTGTCGCAGCCCCCCGGGCCCATCTCCGCCGGGGGCGATCGGCGCGCCGAGCAGCCGCGCCCGGCGGCCGGGCGCTGGTGGAGGTGGCGGGTATCGAACCCGCGTCCGCTGGACTCTCGGTGGGCCTTCTCCGAGCGCAGTCGACAGAGGGTTGTCGAGGGTGGCGCTGCTGTCGACGGCGTCGCCACCCCGTATCCGGCTTGAGTGTCCCGGGCGCCCTACCGGCGCAGGTGCTCGGTGAGCCCTACTTGATGATGCCCGGACACTGGTCCGTAGGGCTGGGACCAGGCGGACATCGCTGCCCTAGGCAGCGAGCGCGAGCTGAGGCTCGGCGTCTATTTATGGTTCCGGCTCTTTAACGTGGCTCCGGAGACCACGGCTCGCTTCTCCCACCTCGACGGCCAACGTCGAGACCATTCACCCCCGTGTCTCGCGGCTCCTCGCCGCGAACCGCAGCGTACCAGCGACCCCCGCCAGCTCGGGGCGGTCGATGACACACGGCGGCGATGCCCGTCGAGCGCGCCCGGGACCGTCGGACGAACGGGCTCGCCTCGACCGGGAGCGGCGCCACCTCGCGCACGTCGCGGATGCCGGCGGGTGGGTCGGCTCGGTCGTGCGCCCGTGCCCGGGGGAGCAGAGCTGCGTCCCTGGCGGGATCGAGGGCCGGCGGCTGGGACGCCGTCGCGACCGACGGCCGACCGATCCGTGCACCCCCTGGGTCAGCCCATCCGCTCGGCGCCGCGCGCCGCACGCGCCATGTCCCGCTCGGCGTCGCGCCTCGCCAGCGCCTGGCGCCGGTCGTAGAGGCGCTTGCCGCGCGCGACCGCGAGCTCGACCTTCACCCGGCCTCCGGTGAAGTAGAGCCGTAGTGGGATGAGCGTGAGCGGTTGCGTGCGCGTCCTGCCCAGCAGCTCATCGAGCTGGCGGCGGTGCACGAGGAGCTTGCGGCGCCGGTCCGGGTCGTGGGCGGAGAACCCCACACCGGTGCGCCACGGTGGCACGTGGGTCTGGTAGAGCCACAGCTCCCCGTCGTCCACGCGCGCGTACCCGTCGGCGATCTGCGCGGTGCCCTCGCGGAGCGACTTGACCTCGCTCCCCTGCAGGACGATCCCGCACTCGATCCGCTCGAGGATCTCGTACTCGTGGCGCGCGCGCCGGTTCGTCGCGACCGTGCGGTCCTGCGCGCGCGCGGCGTCCCTGGCGGCGTCGCGGCGTGCGATCATCCGCTTCGCCCGTGCCACTCGGCCAGCGTACGGCGCGGTCGCGCCACCTACGATGCGCGCGTGCTCGAGCTCAGCAGGGCCGCGCTCGACCGCCTCGTCGCGCACTGCGTCGCCGAACGGCCGAACGAGGGGTGCGGGCTGCTCGTCGGGTCCGTCGGCGGCGCGGTCACAGACGCGGTGCCCACGCGCAACACCGAGGCCTCCGCGGTCGTCTACGCGATCGACCCCGCCGAGCACCTCGCCGTGGACCGCGCCGCGCAGGCCGACGGGCTCGACGTGGTCGGCGCGTTCCACTCCCACACGCACAGCGAGGCGTACCCTTCGCCGACCGACGTCGCCAGGGCCGTCGACCCGTCGTGGCACTGGGTGGTCGTCTCGCTCCGCGACGCCGAGCCCGCGGTGCGGTCGTTCCGGATCGTGGGCGGCGTGATCGACGAGGAGCCGGTCAGCGTCGTCGAGCGCTAGGCGCCCGCGGCGTACCATCCGGTCCGGAGGTCATGTGCCCGCCGCGACCAACTCGCTGACCGTCACCGCGTTCGCGCTCCTCTCGCTGCGGATCGGCCTCGGGTCGATGATCATCGCCCACGGCATGAACCACGTCTTCGGGGGCGGGCGGATCCCCGGCACCGCGCGGTGGTTCGAGTCCATCGGGATGCGGCCGGGCAAGGTCAACGCGATCGCCGCGACCGCGACCGAGTTCTTCTGCGGCACGCTGCTGCTGCTCGGGTTCGCGACGCCGATCGGCGCCGCGGCGCTCATCGCGCTCATGACCGTCGCGATCGTCACCGTCCACCGGAAGAACGGGTACTTCGTCTTCAAGCCCGGCCAGGGGATCGAGTACTGCCTCACCGTGGCGATCGCGGCCATGGTGCTCGGGGCGCTGGGTCCGGGTCGCTGGTCGATCGACAAGGCCACCGGGTGGTGGCAGTACTCGCGGCTCGAGGGGCTGCTCATCGCGGTCCTGCTGGGGCTCGGGAGCGCGACGGTCCAGCTCCTCGCCGTCTACCGCCCGCCGAAGCCCGCGCCCGGGTGAGCCGGGGGCACGGCGTCAGGGCCCCCCGGTAAAGTCTGACCAGTTCGGTCAGGAATCGCTGGAGGCCCGATGCCCGTCACCGTGAGGATCCCCACCGTGCTCCGCGCGGCGACGGAGGGGCAGCGGACCGTCTCGGTCGAGGGCACGACGGTCGGCGACGTGCTCGGCCGCCTCGCCGACGACCACCCCGGCGTGCGCGCGCAGGTCTTCACCCCCGACGGCACCCTCCACCGGTTCCTCAACGTCTACGTGAACGACGACGACGTCCGCTACACCGGCGGGCTCGCGACCGCGGTGGCCGCGGGGGACGAGGTGACGCTCCTGCCGGCGGTCGCGGGCGGGGCGACGCCGTGACGCGGGTCGCGTCGGTCCTCGACCTCATCGGGCACACCCCGATGGTCGACGTGAGCGCGCTCAGCCCGACCGAGACCACGCGCATCTGGCTCAAGCTCGAGGGCCGCAACCCCGCCGGGTCGGTGAAGGACCGGGTCGCGCTCGCGCTCGTCGAGGCGGCCGAGCGAGACGGCGTCCTCGTCCCCGGCAAGCCAGACCAGGTCCTCGTCGAGCCGACGAGCGGCAACACCGGGATCGCCCTCGCGATGGTCTGTCGGCTCCGCGGGTACCAGCTCAAGGTCGTGCTCCCCGACAACGTCTCGCCCGAGCGCCGCCAGCTGCTCGAGGCGCTCGGCGCCGAGATCATCGAGTCGCCGGGAGCGGAGGGCTCGAACGGCGCGGTGCGCCGTGCGCGGAGCCTGGCCGTCGACCACCCCGAGTGGGTCTTCCTCTACCAGTACGCGAACCCCGCCAACCCCGAGGCGCACTACGCGACGACCGGGCCCGAGATCCTCGAGGACTGCCCCGAGGTCACGCACTTCGTGGCGGGGCTCGGGACGACCGGCACGATCGTCGGGGTGGGCCGGTTCCTGAAGGAGAAGCGGCCCGACGTCCAGATCTGGGCCGTCGAGCCGCCGGCCGGCGAGCTCGTCGACGGGCTGCGCAGCCTCGACGACGGGTTCGTCCCGCCGGTCTTCACCGACGGCGGCGGCGCCGCCCTGCTCGACCGGCGGCTCGTCGTGCGGCCGGTCGAGTCGGTGGAGTGGGTGCGGCGCCTCGCGGACCTCGGGATCCTGGTCGGGCTCTCGACAGGGGCGGCCATGGCCGGCGCTGTCAGGTGCGCCGCGCAGCTCCCGGCCGGGGAGGAGGCCTCGATCGTCGTGCTCTCGGCGGACGACGGGTGGAAGTACCTCTCGAGCGAGGTATGGACCGGCGAGATCGACGACGTGGCGGAGCGCGCGAGCCGGACCGTCTACTTCTGAGCCCGACCTACACTCGCGCCCCGTGGCGGAGGACCTGACCGCGCGCGCGGACGGCCGCGCCCTCGACGAGCTGCGACCGTGGTCGATCGAGCGCAACTACACCGTCTTCGCGATGGGGTCCGTGCTCATGACGATGGGGCGCACGAGGGTGCTCTGCACGGCCTCGGTCGAGCAGGAGGTGCCTCGCTGGCTCCGAGGGACCGGCCGGGGGTGGGTCACGGCCGAGTACTCCATGCTGCCGGGGTCGACGGCCGAGCGCGCGTCACGCGAGGCGGCGCGCGGCCGCCAGTCCGGTCGAACCCAGGAGATCCAGCGCCTCGTCGGCCGCTCGCTTCGGGCGGTGACGGACCTCACGGGCCTCGCCGAGCTGCAGGTGACCGTCGACTGCGACGTGCTGCAGGCCGACGGGGGGACGCGGACCGCCTCGATCTGCGGCGGGTACGTGGCGCTCCACGACGCGTGCACCCGCCTGGTCGACCAGGGGCGCCTCAAGCGCCACCCCCTCACCGACCAGGTCGCGGCGGTCTCGGTCGGGATCGTGGACACCGTGGCCATGCTCGACCTCCCCTACGACGAGGACAGCCGCGCGGACGTGGACATGAACGTGGTGATGACCGGCGCGGGACGGTTCGTCGAGGTGCAGGGCACCGCCGAGCAGCTCGCGTTCTCTCGCGGCGAGCTGGACCAGCTCCTGGAGCTCGCCGCGACCGGGATCACCGAGCTCGTCGGGGCCCAGCGCACCGCGCTCGCCGTGCCCCCGGGCCCGCTGCCCGCATGATGCGTGTCGTCCTCGCGACGTCGAACGCCGACAAGGCGCGCGAGCTCGTCGCGATCCTCGAGGCGGCCGGGGTCGAGGCCGACCCACGCCCAGAGGAGCTCGGGGAGGTCGAGGAGACCGGGGCGACCCTCGTCGAGAACGCGACGCTCAAGGCCGCGGCGGTCGCGAGGGTTGCGGGGCGCGGCGCGGTCGGGGACGACACGGGGCTCTTCGTCGAGGCGCTCGACGGCGCGCCGGGCGTGCGCAGCTCGAGGTACGCGGGGCCCGACGCCACCTACGCCGAGAACGTGGCGAAGCTGCTCTCCGCCCTCGACGGCGTGGCTGAGCCGAGACGGGCGCGGTTCGAGACCGCCGCCGTCTACGTCGAGCCGAGCGGACGGCGCGTCGTGGCCGTCGGCGCGCTCGAGGGCGAGATCGCGCTCGCCGCGCGCGGCGAGAACGGGTTCGGGTACGACCCGGTGTTCCTGCCGGACGAGGCGGGTGGGCGCACGCTCGCCGAGCTCGACGACGACGAGAAGCACGCCATCAGCCACCGCGGCCGCGCGTTCCGCGCGCTCGCCGACCAGCTGCGCGGCCCCGGGGGGCGACCGAGGGTCAGGTGACGGTCAGCTCGACCGTCGCAGCGTCGTTGCGCCGGATCGGGTCGGGGGTCCCCGTCACCGTTGCGCGGTCGAACAGGTGCACGCGGCGCATGGCGGTCACGATCGCGGTGATCACGAAGACCCTGGTGGTGTGCGCCCGCATCCGGAGCGGCCCGCACGAGACGAGCCCGGCGCGGTGGACGCACGGCGCGGTCACCTTCTTCACGGCGAGCCCGGCGGGGAGCCGGTCGTGCAGCCGCACGTTGGTGGCGGTCCTGGCGTTGCCGTTCGCCACGGTGAGGCGCAGCTGGACCGTGTCGCCGGGCGCCGTGGTGGCGGGCGAGGCCATGGTCACCCCGAGGTCCGAGACGAGGAAGGTGCCGAGCTCCTCGAACCCGCCCCTGCGCGGCGCGAAGGTGGCGTCCATCTCGACGGTGTGGAGGCCGAGCGCGCCGTAGCGCCGCGGGATGTGCCCGGCGCACGCCCACGACGTGGCGGTGCGCGTCGCCCCGAGGCAGAGGAGCACCTTGTCCGACGAGGTCACGTCGAAGTACACGCGGTAGGTGATGTGCCGCGGCACATGGTTGCCGGCGAACCGGACCACGGTGCCGGGCAGCCCGACGGAGGGCGCGACGGTCATGACGCGGGTGACGCGAGGCGCGGTGCCGGTCGCCGGCGTGGCGACGCCGATCGCCACGACGAGCGCGACGCCGACGGCCGCGAGCGCGTAGCTCGCACGCGTCATGCCGCCACCCTTGCCACCACGATGACGCTGCAGAGGAACGCGGCCACGGTGCAGGCGTGGAAGAGCTCGTGGAACCCGAACACCGTGGGGAAGAGCGCAGGCCGTTTGAGCGCGTAGACGACGCCGCCGGCGGTGTAGAGCACGCCGCTCAGCACGATCAGGAAGAAGTTGACGACCCCGCCGTAGTAAAGGAGGTCGGGCAGCCAGAAGAGCGCCGCCCACCCGAGCGCGATGTACATCCCCGTGTACAGCCAACGCGGCGCCCGCACCTTGATCACGGCGCCGACGACCGTCGAGACGATGATCACCGTCGCGGCGACCCACACGATCCACAGCAACGGGACCGTCTCGTCGTTGGGGAGGATCGCGATCGCGATGGGCGTGTAGGTGCCCGCGATGATGAGCGCGATGTTCGCGAGGTCGAGCCGGCGGAGCACGGCGATCGCGCGCGAGGGCCACACGCCGAGGTGGTACATCGCCGAGGTGCCGAACATCATGCAGGCCGTCGCGATGAAGACCGCGATGGCGAGCCGGTTCGCGTACGTCGTGCCCTTGGCGGTGAGCACGAGCCCGCCGACCAACGCGACCGGCGTCGTGCAGAGGTGCAGCCAGCCGCGCAGCCGCGGCTTCGGTGGTGCGACCGCGGTGGCCACTCCGCAACCCTAGAGAGCGGGACCACCGCGTCGTCGGACCCCGCGCCGGCTCGCCCGGCCGTGCATAGGCTCACGGCGTGCCGCTCGAGCCGCTCGCGATGTTCCCGCTCGCGACGGTGGTCTTCCCGACGACGGAGCTCCCGCTGCACGTCTTCGAGCGCCGCTACCAGTGCCTGACGCACGACGTGCTCACGACGACGAAGGAGTTCGGCATCTGCCTGATCTCGCGCGGCAGCGAGGTCGGCGGCGGCGACGAGCGTGTCAGCGTCGGCACCAGGGTCCGCATCGAGCTCGCCGCGCCGCTCGAGGGGGACCGGTGGATCCTCGTCGCGAAGGGCGTGGAGCGCATCCGCGTCACCGAGTGGCTGCCGGACGACCCGTACCCGAGGGCGGTCGTCGAGCCGATGCCCGTCGAGGGTCCGACCGTCGCGCACGAGGCGGTCAACGACGCGCTGTGCGCCGTGAAGTTCCTCCGGCGTCTCCAGTCCGAGTTCGCAGACACCTCCACACCTTGCGTCGACCTCCGCCTGGAGGAGGCGCCCGACACGGCCCCGTGGGTGCTGTGTGCGATGAGCCCGCTCTCGCTCTCGGATCTGCAGGTCCTGCTCGAGGTCCCCGACCACGGCACCCGCCTCGCGCTGCTGCGTGAGTGCTGCGACGCGAAGCGCCGCGACCTCGAGGCGGTGCTCCGCCTCGACGGGACGGGGTGAGCCCGGGCCGGCCACGTCTCAGGTGGAGCCGTGGCGGCCGGGGTGCGAGAGCGCGATCCTGACGGCGGCCTCGATCGCTGCCGTGGTCCCCAGCTCCCGCTGGCCGACGGGGTCGAGCGTCGTGAGGGAGGTCGGCCCCGAACGTGCGGCCGTGAGCACCTCGAACGCCTCCTCGTCGGCCGCGCCCGCCACGACGAGAGCTGGGCGCGCGAGATCGAGCTCGAGCACGAACCGGACGACCTTGCCCCTGAGCGTCCCTTGGTCCAGCCGCCCCTCGCCGGTGACCACGAGGTCCGCGCCGTGCAGCGCGTCCTCCAGGCCCGCCGCATCGGCGACGAGCCGCGCGCCCGGGAT
>Ga0318502_10000264_pt1 | contig 15474 bp, 9 predicted proteins | sample GRESIP174b1f22_FD_203291 | JGI IMG/M metagenome (GOLD analysis project Ga0318502, IMG submission 203291) | Tropical soil microbial communities from Luquillo Experimental Forest, Puerto Rico - GRE.SIPMG.174b1f22 | ecosystem: Environmental > Terrestrial > Soil > Tropical forest > Bulk soil...
CTGCCGTCGACGACGCCCGTGGCGCTCGACGACGTCGACCGGCGGATCATCAGCGTCCTGCAGGGAGACGGCCGGTGCCCCTACGGCACGATCGCCGAGCAGGTCGGGCTCTCCGAGGCGGCCGTCCGGCGCCGGGTCCAGCGGCTGCGGGAGTCCGGGATCATGGAGATCGTCGCGGTCACCGACCCGCTGCAGCTCGGGTTCTCCCGGGAGGCGCTCGTCGGGATCCGCGTCCAGGGCGACGTGCGGCTCGTCGCCGACAAGATCGCCGCGATCGACGAGGTGAACTACGTCGTGCTCTGCGCCGGGAGCTTCGACATCCTCGCCGAGCTCGTGACCGTCGACGACGACGGCCTCGTCCACCTGCTCAACGACTCGATCCGCTCGATCCCGGGCGTGACCGAGGTCGAGACGTTCCTGTACCTCAAGCTCGCGAAGCAGACCTTCAACTGGGGGGCACGATGACCACGACCGAGCACGTCACCGACGGCATCGAGAGCGCGTCGCTCGACGACGAGACCCACGCGCTCTCCGAGCGCGCGCGGCGGCACCTCTGGATGCACTTCTCGAACATGGGCTCGTACTCGGGCACAGTCGAGATCCCGATCATGGTCCGCGGCGAGGGCCCGTGGATCTACGACTCGCGCGGGAACCGGTACCTCGACGGGCTCTCGGGGCTCTTCCTCAGCCAGCTCGGGCACGGCCGGCGCGACCTCGCCCAGGCCGGGGCCAAGCAGGCCGAGGAGCTCGCGTACTTCCCGCTGTGGACGTACGCGCACCCGCGCGCGATCGAGCTCGCCGAGAAGCTCTCGACGCTCACCCCCGGCGACCTCAACCGGGTCTTCTTCACGACGGGCGGATCCGAGGCGGTCGAGTCGGCGTGGAAGCTCGCGCGCCAGTACCACCGGCTCCGCGGCGACCACGACCGCTACAAGGTGATCAGCCGCGACATCGCGTACCACGGCACGACGATGGGCGCGCTCACCATCACCAGCGTCACGCCGTACCGCACGCCGTTCGAGCCCCTCGTGCCCGGCGCGATCAAGGTCCCGAACACGAACATCTACCGCGCCCGCGAGCACCGCGACGACGCGAAGCAGTTCTCGGAGTGGTCCGCCGAGCAGATCGAGGAGGCGATCCTGCGCGAGGGGGCCGAGACCGTGGCCGCGGTCTTCCTCGAGCCAGTGCAGAACGCCGGCGGGTGCTTCACCCCGCCGCCCGGGTACTTCCAGCGCGTCCGGGAGATCTGCGACCGGTACGGGGTCCTCTTCGTCTCCGACGAGGTGATCTGCGCGTTCGGGCGGATCGGGACGTGGTTCGGCGGCCAGAAGTACGAGTACGTCCCCGACATGATCACGTGCGCGAAGGGGATGACGAGCGGGTACGCGCCGCTCGGGGCGCTCATCGTCTCGGACCGCGTCGCGGCCCCCTTCTACGAGCAGGGCAACATGTTCCTGCACGGTCTCACGTTCGCCGGCCACCCGGTCAGCTGCGCGGTGGCGCTCGCGTCCATCGCGGCGTTCGAGGCCGAGGGGATCCTCGAGCACGTGACCTCGCTCGAGGGGTACTTCCAGCGCGGGCTCGAGTCCCTGCAGGACCTGCCGATCGTGGGCGACGTCCGCGGGACCGGGTTCTTCTGGGGGATCGAGCTCGTGAAGGACCAGGCGACCCGCGAGTCCTACCAGGGCGACGAGGCCGAGCGGCTGCTCCGCGGCTTCGTCTCGCCGGAGCTCTTCCGCCGCGGGCTGATCTGCCGCTCCGACGACCGAGGCGACCCGGTCGTCCAGGTCGCGCCGCCGCTCATCTGCGGCACCGAGGAGCTCGACTTCATGATCGGCACGCTGCGCGAGGTGCTCGCCGAGGCCGCGACGCGCCGCTAGCGGCGGTGACCGCCCCGCACGCGTCGACCTGGTGGGCGACGCTCGACCCGACGCCGCCGTCGCGCCCCGCGCTCGACGGCGACCGGGATGTGGACGTCTGCGTCGTCGGCGGCGGGTTCACCGGGCTGTGGGCCGCGCTCTCGCTGGTCAGGCGCGACCCTGCCCTGCGCGTCGCCGTGCTCGAGCGCGACGTGCCGGGCGCGGGCGCGTCCGGTCGGAACGGCGGGTGGGCGTCGGCCCTCTACCCGACCCCCCTCGAGGCGGTCGCCGCCCAGCACGGCCCCGGCGCGGCCGTCGCGCTGCGCGCCGCGCTCCGGCACGCGGTCACCGGCCTCTACGACGAGGCGGCGGCTGAGGGGATCGAGTTCGACTACGCGCGCGGGGGGACCGTGACGATGGCGAGGTCGCCGCTGCAGGTCGAGCGGCTGCGCGGCGAGGTCGACGAGCTCGTCGCCCTCGGGGACGACCCGGCGGACACCCGCTGGCTCGACGAGCGCGAGGCGCGCACGCGGTGCGACGCGACGGGCGTGCTCGGGGCGGCGTACACGGCGCACTGCGCGGCGGTGCACCCCGCGAAGCTCGCGGTCGGGCTCGCCGCCGCGTGCGAGCGCCGCGGGGTCGAGGTCTTGGAGGGCACGGCCGTCACGGCGATCGAGCCCGGCACGCGGTGGCGCCGACCCTGGGCACGCACGGCGGCGGGGACGGTCCGCGCCGACGTGGTGGTCCGCGCGACCGAGGGGTACACCGCGACGCTGCGCGGGGAGCGGCGCGCGGTGGTCCCGCTGTACTCGCTCATCGTCGCGACCGAGCCGCTCGACCCGTCGTTCTACGACCGTGTGGGGCTCGGCGCGCGCGAGACGTTCGCCGACGGGCGCCACCTCATCATCTACGGGCAGCGCACCCGCGACGACCGGCTGGTGTTCGGGGGGCGCGGCGCCCCCTACCACTTCGGATCGAGGACGGGCGCCAGGTTCGACGAGTCGCCGAGGGTGTTCGCACGGCTCGAGGCGACGCTCGCGGAGCTGTTCGGGGAGATCCCCGGGGGGTTCACCCACCGGTGGGGCGGGGCGCTCGGGGTGACGCGGGACTTCCGGCCGTACGCGCGCTACGACCGCGAGACCGGGATCGCGGCGGCCGGCGGGTACGTGGGCGACGGCGTCGTCCTCAGCCACGTCGCCGGGTGCGCGCTCGCGGACCTGATCTCGGGCGATGCCACCGACCGCACCGCGCTCCCGTTCGTCGGCCACCGATCACGCGCCTGGGAGCCGGAGCCGCTCCGGTGGCTCGGGATCAACGGCGGCCTTCTCGCGGCGGCGCACGCGGACCGGGTGGAGACGCGCACCGGCAGGCCGTCGCGCGCCGAGACGGTCGTGGCGCGGCTCCGGGGAGCCTGACCTGGGACGGGCCGGTGGCCCCGGGGGGTCGGCGCGCCCCCGTAGCATCGACACACCGTGGCACCTCCCACCGACCAAGAGGTGCCCCTGGACGCCCTCGCGCCCATCGCCGTCGACGACGGGGGCGGCAACGGCGCGACGCGGGCGGGGCCGGCGAACGGACTCGTGACGCTGGCTGCGGACGCCCCCGACGGCCTGCTCTCCACGCGCGCCAGCCGCCTGGGCCTGCTGATCGTCGGCCTCGTCCCCCTGATCGCGAACCTCCCGGCGATCGTCGGGATCGTCAGCTACCAGCCGCTGCTCAACACGTCGGGCCTCGGGGTGATCGCGCGCAAGGGGTTCATCCCTGGGCAGCCGTTCATCGACCCCAACGTCGGGTACAACTCGCAGGCGATCGGCCACGCCGCGGCCCTCGCGTGGCTCCACGGCCACGTGCCGTGGTGGAACCTGAACGACGGGCTCGGGATGCCGCTCGCCGCGTCGGTGCAGTCCGCGAGCTTCCTGCCGCTGACGCTCCTGCAGGCGTTCTCGGGCGGCTCGCTGTGGTTCCACATCGTCATCGAGATGATCGCGGGGGTCGCCACCTACGCGCTGCTCCGCCAGCTGCGCTGCTCCCCGTTCGCCGCGGCGGCCGGCGGCATCGCGTTCGGGCTGAACGGCGCGATCGCGTGGATCACGAACGCGCCGGCGAACCCGGTCCCGTTCCTTCCGGTCTGCCTGCTCGGCATCGAGTACGTGGTGAGCGCCGCGGGCAGGAAGCGCCTCGGCGGGTGGATCCTCCTCGCGCTCGGCGTCTGGCTCTCTGTCGTCGCCGGGTTCCCCGAGGTCGCCGTCATGAACGCGGGGCTCGTGGCGGCGTGGTTCATCCTCCGCCTCGTCCAGCGCTGGCCGGACCGGCTCGGGATCCTGGTCCGCGGGGCGCTCGGCGTCGGCGTGGGGTTCCTCCTCGCCGCGCCGATCCTCAACGTCTTCGTGCGGTACCTGCACGTCGCCAACGTGGGCATCCACAAGTACCCGCTCGCGAGCCTGACCCTGCCCTCCGCCTCGCTCGCCCAGACCGTCTCGCCCTACCTCTTCGGCGGGATCCTCGACTCACCTGACCCGACGGTCTTCGAGTCGTGGACCCGCATGGGCGGGTACGTGGGCGCGACGGTGATCGTGCTCGCCATCGGCTCGATGTGGGGGCGGCGCGAGCGGGCGCTGCGCATCGTGCTCGCGGCCTGGGTGCTGCTCTTCTTCGGGTCGAACTTCGACGTGCCGGTGCTGCACTGGATCGTGAAGAGCGTCCCCGGGCTCACGCACCTCGCGGTCTACCGCTACGACACCGCGTCGTTGCTGCTCTGCCTCTGCCTCCTGGCGGGGTTCTGCCTCGACGACCTGCGCGGGCTCGACGTCGTCGCGGTCGCGAAGCGGCTCGTCCCCGGGATCGTCGTCGTCGTGGTCTTCTTCGCCGTGGGGTTCCTCTCGACGTCGTCGGGTCGCGCGTGGGCGCAGCTCCACGTGCCGCGGTGGTACTGGGGCAGCATCGGGCTCTTCGTGCTCGTGGTCGGCGCGCTCGTCCTCGCGGTCGTGCTCGCGCTCGCGAACCACAAGACCGCCGTCGCCGTCGTGCTCGGCGCGGTCCTCGCCGTCGAGGCGTTCGGGTACTTCGAGGTCCCGATCCTCGCGTGGCCCCGGCAGGCGACGGTCGACACCGCGCCGATCGCCTTCCTCAGGACGCACCTCGGGGTCCAGCGCTACTTCTCGACGGGGCCGGCGGCCCCCAACTACGGCGCCTACTACGGGATCCCCTCGCTCGGCGCCTCCGACCTGCCCGTCCCGAAGAGCTGGGCGAGGTACGTGAACGCGACGCTCAGCCCGTGCATCCTGCCCTGGCAGCTCGGCAACGGCGGCCCGGTCGCCGGGTGCCCGATCACGCCGGTCATCGCCTCGATGGCGTACGTCACCGGGTACGAGGACGCCGGGGTCAAGTACCTGATGGTCGGGCACCGCACGCACCTCGCGATGTTCATGCAGCCCGAGGTCACGACGGGGCCGCCGACCCCCGACGGCGGCGTCCAGATCGTGATCCACTACGGCCCACCCGCGTACTTCCACACGGGGACCATCACCAAGCTCATGATCCCGATGCCGGGCGGGCCCCCACCGAACCTCGGCACGACCGTCTGCAGCGAGGGCAGGTGCGTCGGCGCCTCGCTCGCGGGCCCGGGCGTCTCGGGCCAGGTGCTGGCGCTCGCCGCGCCGCTCACCCTCGGCGACGGCGTGACCATCACGCTCACCGGGTCGAACACCACCCCCGTCCACGTGCTGACGGTGCCCGGCCCGCCCGGCAACCCGCCGATCTACGCGTCCTCGGTCGTCGCCGACGGCAAGCCGCTCCAGGACTGCACGCCGACGCCGGACCTGTGCGCGGACCGACAGGCGCTCGTGACCTTCGTCTACGAGGCCAGCTCGATCCCGGAGCTCGTGAAGTCGACGCCCGAGGCGCACATCTACCTGCTCCCCCACCCCTCGCCGATCGCGACGGCGCCGGGGTGCGCCGTGCACGCCCACACGATGACGACGTTCACCGTGCGGTGCACCAGAGCCGCGACGCTCACCTACCGCGAGCTCTCCTTCAAGGGGTGGCGCGCGACGGTCGGCGGCCAGGACGCGGCGATCGCGACTGCGTCCAACGGCGTCTTCCAGGAGGTCGCGGTCCCCGCGGGCACGTCCACCGTCGTCTTCACCTACGAGCCACCGAGAGCGCTCCTCGCGTGGCTCGCGGTCCTCATCGGGGTCCTCGCGATCGGGGTGAGCCTCGTGCGGCGGCGGCGGCCGAGGCTGTTCGCGTGGTGGCCGTGGACGACGCTCGGCGACGCGGCGGTCGCGCCGACCGGCGCGCCGGCGCCGACCACCACGACGTCGCCCTCTGGCGTGGAGCCGGCGCTCGGCCACGACGGCGCGGGGGACGGCACGGCGCAGGGCCGGCGCGCCCCGCCCGGCTGACCGCGGCTACCCGGCTACCCGGCTACCCGGCTACCCGGCGACGCGGCGAAGCCCGCGGAGCAACCGGTCGACGGTCGGCGCGTCGGTCCCGAAGAGCTCGGCCGCCCGCCTCGGGGTGAGCGTCGTCACCTGGTCCGCCGGTGGCGCGGCGATGGAGACGGGCACGTCGTACCCGGTGACGACGAACGAGAGCCCGGCCCGCTCCGACGGGCTCGCGAGGCGCGCCGACGAGGCGAGCAGCTGGCCCTGGGGCCCAGTGACGACGACGAGCGTCAGGTGCGCGGGGTTCGGGATCGGGATCGGGAGCGCGTCAGCGAACGGGACGTGCACGAGGCCGAAGGCCATCCGCGTCGTGGTCGTCCCACCCGACGTCGTCGTGACGTGGCGGGCGGTCGGGTGGAGCCTCGCGAGGTCTGGGTGGCGAAGCACCGTCGCCAGCTCGTCCAGCCGGTCCGTGCTGCGAGCCCGGCCCGTCGTGACCCACGGCTCGCCGACGAGCGTGGCGAACTGGGCGAGGTAGAGGTAGACGACACGGTCGACGAGGCGCGCCTCGAGGTTGACCGTGACCACGCTGAGCGACGCGCTGGCGGTGACGTCGACGGCTTGGCTCGCGAAGTCGATCGCGCACTCGGCGCGGGCGGTGATCCCGGTGCTGTCGCCGTAGGTGAGCACCCCGGTCACGGTCGTCGGCGGGCCCTGGCCGACGGCGAGGTGCGACGGGACGATGGCGGGGGCGCCGGGCGCGGTGGCGACCAGCGCGACCGCACCGGCGACGATGCCGGCGAGCACGCAGACAGCGGCGATGGCGACGACCCTGGTGCTGCGCACGCGGCGCGAGCGTACCGGTCAGCGGAAGTCCCTCGACTTCGCCGCGGGTGCGCCGAGGTCGAGGACCTCCACGTGCTCGGCGCTGAGGTTGATCGCGCCCTGGCCGCGCTCGATCCGGCCCCGGATGACGAGCGCAGGCGCGCTGCCTGCCACGTGGCGCCACCGCGCCCACGCCCCGACCGAGAAGATCACGTTGACGTGGCCGGTCTCGTCCTCCAGGTTCAGGAAGACGGCGCCGTGCGCGGTCTCGGGGTGCTGGCGGTGGGTGACCACCCCCGCCACGACGACCCGGCTCGCCTCCGCGCCGGGGAGCGCGGCTGCCGGCACCACGCCGCGGCGCTCGAGCGCCGGTCGCGCGAGCGAGATCGCCGTCGACTCCGGCGCGAGCCCCAGCGACCACAGGTCGTCGGCCACGACCTCGAGCGGCGTCGGAGGCTCGAGCGCCGGCGCGACGGTCCCGGTCACGATGCCGGCCAGCCGGTCCGGCGCGGACTGCGCCGCCGCGCCGGCCGTCCAGGTGAGCGCCCGGCGGCTCTGCCCCATCGCGTCGAGCGCACCGGCGGCCGCCAGCGCCTCGAGCTGCGCGCGGCTCACCCCCGCGCGGCGGACGAGGTCCTCCTGGCTCGCCCACGGAGCGCCGGCGGCGACGCGCTCGGCGACGGCCTGGCCGACCCCGCGCACCGTGGTGAGCCCGAGGCGCACGACGTGGCCGTCGTCGTCCGCGGTCGGCTCGAGCGACGCCTCGGGGGCGGAGAGGTCGACGTCGGGGCGCAGCACGAAGACGCCGTGGCGGCGCGCGTCGGCGACCAGGCTCTGCGGGGACCAGAACCCCATGGGCTGGGCGTTCAGCAGCGCCGCGAGGAACGCGGCCGGGTAGTAGCGCTTGAGCCACGCGGAGCAGTAGACGAGGTGGGCGAACGAGACCGCGTGGGACTCGGGGAACCCGAAGTTCGCGAACGCGGCGAGCGAGGCATAGAGGTCGTCCTGCACGGACACCTTCACGCCCTTGGCGGCCATCCCGGCGTAGAAGCGACCCTTCAGTCGCAGCATGCGGACCTCGGAGCGCTTCGCCGCCATCGCCTGGCGCAGCTCGTCTGCCTCGGCCGGGCTGAACCCCGCGACGGCGACCGCGATCTCCATGAGCTGCTCCTGGAAGAGCGGCACGCCGAGCGTGCGGCGCAGGATCGGCTCGGTGAGGGGGTGCAGGTACGAGACCGCCTCCTCCCCGCGACGGCGCCGCAGGTACGGGTTGACGGCGTTGCCCTGGATCGGCCCGGGGCGGATGAGCGCGACCTCGATCACGAGGTCGTAGAAGCAGCGCGGTCGCAGCCGCGGGAGCGTCGCCATCTGCGCGCGCGACTCCACCTGGAAGACCCCGACGGTGTCCGCCGAGCAGAGCAGGTCGTAGACGGTGTCGTCCTGGGGCAGCATCGCGAGGTCGACCTCCTCGCCGGTCGATGAGCGCACGAGGTCCACCGTCCGGTGGAGCGCGTCGAGCATGCCGAGACCCAGCAGGTCGAACTTGACGAGGCCGATCGCCGCGCAGTCGTCCTTGTCCCACTGCAGCACGGAGCGGCCCTCCATCCGCGCCCACTCGACCGGGCAGACCTCGACCACCGGGCGGTCGCAGATCACCATCCCCGCCGAGTGCAGCCCCAGGTGGCGCGGGCGGCCGAGCGCCTCGGTCGCGAGCGTCGCCACGAGCGGCGCGAGCTGCGCGCCGTCCGCCGCGTCGCCGAGCACCTCGCGGTCCGAGTTCGGCCGCCAGTGGCGCTCCACGCGCGACGCCGCGGCCAGCGCGTCCTCCGGCGTGTCGCCGAGCGCCTTGGCCACGTCGCGGACCGCCGAGCGCGGCCGGTAGGTGATGACGTTCGCGACCTGGGCCGCGTGGCGGCGCCCGTAGCGGCCGTAGACGTACTGGATCACCTCCTCGCGCCGGCCGGACTCGATGTCGACGTCGATGTCGGGCGGGCCGTCGCGCGCCGGGGAGAGGAACCGCTCGAAGAGCAGGCCGAGCGAGACCGCGTCGGCGTTGGTCACCCCGAGCGCGTAGCAGACCGCCGAGTTGGCCGCCGAGCCGCGCCCCTGGCAGTAGATGTCCTCGCGCAGGCAGAACTGCGTGAGGTCCCAGACGATGAGGAAGTACCCCGCGTACCCGAGCTGGCCGATCACCGCGAGCTCGTGGTCAATCTGGGCCCACGCGCCGGGCACGCGCTCGGCGTCGCGCGGGCCGTAGCGCGCGATCGCCCCCTCCTCGACCAGCAGCGCGAGGTACGCCTGCTCGGTGATCCCGTCGGGCGTCGGGAAGTCCGGCAGGCTGGGGGCGACGAGCCGGAGGTCGAACGCGCACTCGAGCGCGAGCTCGCAGGCCCGCTCGGTGACGCCGGGGAACCGCGCGAACCGGCGCGCCTGCTCGGCCGCCGAGCGCAGGCACGCGACGGGGGCGGGCGACGTCCATCCCTCCATCTCCTCGACCGAGCGACGTGCGCGCACCGCTGCGAGCGTGGTGGCGAGCCGGAACGAGGTGGGCGTGGCGTAGTGGACGTTGTTGGTCGCGACCACGTCCACGCCCGCCGCGACGCCGAGGGCGGCGAGCGCGTCGTTGCGCGCGGCGTCGAGCGGGTCGCCGTGGTCCCACAGCTCCACGGCCACGTTGGCCGGGCCGACCGCCGTCACCAGCGCGTCGAGCGCGCGGCGCGCCGCCTGCGGGCCGTGGGCGAGCAGGGCGGCGGGGACGGTGCCCTTGCGGCACCCGGTGAGGACGACCCAGTGGCCGCCGTGGCGCGCCGCGAGCTCGTCGAGGCCGACCGTCGCGCACCCCTTCTCCCCGAGCCGCAGGTGCGCGTCGGCGAGGAGCGACGAGAGCGCGGCGTACCCCGCGGGGTCGCGCGCGAGCACGACCAGGTGCGCGCCGCTCGGGTCGGGCACCCCGGTGCGCGCCCCGCCACCCGTGAGGGTGAGCTCCGCGCCGAAGACGCTCGGCACCCCGAGGGCCCGCGCCGCCTCCGCGAAGCGGACGGCGCCGTAGAGGCCGTGGTGGTCCGTGAGCGCGATCGCCTCGAGGCCGAGCGCGGCTGCGGTCGCGACCAGCTCCTCGGGGTCCGAGGCGCCGTCGAGGAAGCTGAACCCCGAGTGCGCGTGGAGCTCGGCGTACCGCGCCATCAGTCGTAGACCCCGGCGAGCCACCAGCTCGACCGCTCCGCGCGCAGCAGCAGGGCGAGCCCGTCGTCGCAGAGCACCTGGAGGTGCGCACGTCGACGCGAGACCGACCACCACCGCTCGGCCATCGGCCACGGCCCGCAGTGCGCGACCACCCCGCGTCCCCGCCCCGGCTCGAACTCGAGCCGCGCGGGCGTCGCGCTGAGCAGCCCCGTGGCGCCGACCCGCACGGGAGCGCCGCGCCGGTCGAGCAGCGCGACCTCCAGGGTGCGCGAGGGGATCGACGACGGCGAGGGGGCGGGGAGCCGGCCCGGCCACGGGGCCACGTCACGGCCTGGTCGCTCGGCCTCGGCGCTCCCCCACGGCACGAGCGCCGCCCGGTCGTCAGGGGCTCGGCCGCCGCCGAGCCGCGCCACGCTGACCGCGCCTTCCCCGAGGCGCCGCTCGAGCCGCTGCGCCGCCGCGGCCGCGCGCGCGGCGGCGCCGGCGTGCTCGCCGAAGAACCCCCGCTGGACGTCGCGCGGGTCGTCGCGGCGCCGCACCGCGTCCAGCCGCCGGAGCGCGGCGGGGTCCCGCAGGCCCGGCAGCTCGCCGTCGATCCCTCGCGCCACGCGGTGCCGCCGCACGGCCTCGAGCCCGAACCGCTCGAGCACGCGGGCCTCGTCGAGGCGGGCGAACCGACCCAGCGTGTGCAGGCCCAGCCGCTGGCACGTCGCGGCGAGGTCTGGGTCGCGCAGCGTCGCGACCGACCACGGCGCGAGGAACTCGGGCGTCGCCCCCGTCGGCACGATGACCGAGGAGCGCGCGGCGAGCACCGCGGCGAAGAGCCCCTCGGCCACCCCCACCCCGACCTGCCCGTCGCCGACGTGCGGGGTGAGCGCGCGCCCGAGCAGCTCGCAGAACGCGGCCTCGCCGCCGAAGAACCGGCTCGGCCCCTTGGACGGGATCGTGAGCACGCCGAGGCGCACCGGTCGCGCGAACGGCGCGAGCTCGACGGCCGCGTCGAGGACGTCGGCGAACCGGCGGGGCTCATCGCCATCCGGTCCCTCCCTCGTGAGCGAGGGGCACCACACCGCCACGAGCCGCACCATCACGCCGCCTCGGTCACGCCCCCCTCGACGTCGGGCAGCCACAGCGCGACGCGGCGCGACCGGGTGACCCGTCGTCCGGTCGAGCGGACCTCCGTGCGACGAGCGACGAGCCGTCCGCCGGTGTGCCACTCGGCCTGGGTGAGCGTCAGGGTGACGTCGGGAGGGACAGGCCAGTCGTCGACGTGCTCCACGAGCACGACGAGCACGACGGCGCGGTCGCGCGCCCTGGCCGAGAGCCGGCGCGCGGCGGTGTGCGCGACGCGGGCCGGCGGGCGCACGACCACCACGTCCGCCCCCTCCAGCAGCTCGGCGGCCGCCATCGCCCACGCGCCGCGCGGACGCGGGACGAAGACGACGCGACGCAGGTCCACGCCGAGCTCGGCCATCGCGACCACGCCTGGGTCGTCGAGCCCGACGACCGCGCCCCAGTGCCCCACCGCGGTCGGCGCGACCAGCAGGGCGAGGCCGAGGGAGGTCGCTCCCATGCCCGGCGTGCCGGCGACGACGACCGACGCCCCGCGCCGCAGCGCCCCGTCAGGGAGGAGCCCGGTCAGCGGGTCGGCGACCGGAAGGCGGCGGGTGGCGGCTGGCGCGGTCGGGCGGATCGCGACGGCGAGCTCAGCCGCCCTGGCGGTCCGCTCCGGCGAAGAGGCGAACATATGTTCGCACTCTACCGAGGCGCTCGGACGTCATCCAGTGGGCGGTGGGCCGATCGGTGTGCCAACTCCCCGGGCGCCACGGCGGGTGCGCGCCCGCCCACTCACCGCTCAGAACTCGCCGAGCCGCCTCCGGAGCCGCTCCCACGCGGCGGGGTCGCCCTCCACGAGCGGGGCCTCCACACCGAAGCGCGGCGCGCCGATCCCCTCGATGTCCCTGCCGGTGAGCGCGAGCAGCAGCGCGGGGGCCGAGCCCCGCACCGTGACGTCTGGGGAGGTGGCCGACGCGCGGCCGAGCCCGGTGCGGGCGCACTCGACGGCCCAGGTGCGCGTGCCGTCGGTGAGCGCGACGACGCTGGGGCCGTCGACCCCGTCGTCGTCGTCGTTCTCGGGATGCGAGCCGAACCAGAGCAGCTCGTCCACCCCGTCGGCGCTCAGCTCGTCGTCCATCGCGCTCACGTCACCCTGGGCTATCTCGGCGTCGGTGCGGTGCACGAGCGTCTCGAGCGCCATGCGCCGTCGCCAGAAGTGGACGGTGTCCGCCTCGGGCATGAACGTGATCGTTGCCGTGTCGTCGTCGCGCGCCGAGAGCGCGTCGTCGAGCGTGTCGGACCACCGGCGCACCCACGCCAGCGGGTCGTCGCCATCGGGCCGCGTCTCGAACGCCTCTCGGTCGATGAACTCGCTGTGCACGATCACGTGCGATCGCCCCTGGTAGACGCGGGCGAGGTGGTCGCAGAGCGCGGTCACGTCCCACTCCGGGCACGTCGGCACGTGCGCCCTGAGGTCGCGGGACGCCGCCTCGCAGAACCGCTGGAAGTCCGCCGCGCGGAGCGCGTCGTACTGCTTCCCGTCGAGCCACCCGGCTCGGTATGCGTCGTTCACGGCCATCGTGTCCTCCTCGTCGCACCGGGACTCTAGGGTGAGCCTGTCACGGTTGTTCGGTGGAGGAACGATGTGCGGGCGCATCGCGTTGTACACCCCACCGCACCGGCTCGCGCGCCTGCTCGACGCGGCGCTTGCGGCGGGGCTCGACCCGAGCGGTGCGCCGAGCTGGAACGTCGCGCCGACCGACACGCTCTTCGGCGTGGCCGACCGCGGCGAGGGTCGGGTGCTCGCGGCGTACACCTGGGGGCTCGTGCCGTGGTTCGCGAAGGACCGCTCCGGCGGCGCGAAGATGATCAACGCGCGGGTCGAGAGCGTGCGCTCCAAGCCGGCGTTCCGAGAGGCGTTCGAGCGTCGCCGTCTGCTCGTGCCCGTCGACGGGTTCTACGAGTGGGACCGCCGCCACGGCCGGGTCCCCCACTACTTCACGCGCGCCGACGGCGCACCGATGGTGATGGCGGGCCTCCACGAGCGCTGGCGGGACCGGTCGGCGCCGGACGCGCCGCCGCTGCGGACCTGCACCGTGCTCACCACCGCGCCCGGTGACGACCTCGACGGCATCCACGACCGGATGCCGGTGGTGCTCGAGCGTGACGCGTACGACCTCTGGCTCACCGCCGACGAGGACGAGCTCGAGGCCCTCGACGCGCTGCTGCGCCCCACGCGGGCCGGGACCCTCGTGCACCACGAGGTCGACCGCCGCGTGGGGGACGTGCGCAACAACGGGCCCGAGCTGATCGGCCCGGTCGAGTCGGGCGCCGACCGGCTGTTCTAGGTCGAGATCAGCTCAGCGAGCAGCGTGGGCGTGATGTTCCGCCCCGTCCCGACCATCGCCACCGGCCCGTCGTCGAACGGGACCATCCCGAGCTCCGCCGCCGCGAGCGCGATCGCCGCGGACCCCTCGAACACGAGGCCGAAGTCGACCGACGCGGTGCGGACGGCCGCGCGGATCTGGGCCTCCTCGAGGGGGATCACCGGGACGCCGAGGTCACGGATGATCTCGACGGTGACCGAGCCGTCCTCGATCGCCCCCGCGAGGCCGTCGGCGATGGTCGGGGCGCGCTCGACCTCGACGGCGTGCCCTGCACCGATCGAGGCGACCATGGCAGCGTCGCGCGCCGGCTGGAGCCCGATCAGCCCCACCTCGCGGCCGGCGGCGCGGAGCGCCAGCCCGATGCCGCTCAGCAGCCCGCCGCCACCGACGGGCACAAGCAGGTGCGCGACGTCGGGCAGCTGCTCCATGAGCTCGCTCGCGACCGTGGCCTGGCCGGCGATCACGTCGGCGTCGTTGTACGGCGAGATGTACCGCGCGTCCCGCTCGGCAGCCAGCTTGAGCGCGAACGCCTGCGCCTCCGCGAACGACTCGCCGTGCTGGACGAGCTCGATGTCGTAGCCCTTCAGCCGGGCGACCTTCACCGCCGAGGCGGTCGTCGAGAGCACGACCGTCGCCGGCACCGAGAGCAGCTGCGCGGCGAACGCGACGCCGAGGCCGTGGTTCCCGGCCGAGCACGTGACGACCTCGACGTCGGGCCGCTCGGTGACCGCTGCGGAGACCGCCGCGACCGCCCCGCGCACCTTGAAGGACCCACCGGGCTGGAGCGACTCGAGCTTGCACCAGAGCGTCCCGAGCGGCGTCGCGAGGGGCACCACGGGCGTCGGGCGGAGGTTCTCTGCGATCGCGCGTCGTGCCGCCTCGAACTGCGCCGACGTCGGCGGGCGCACCTCACGCGTCATGACCGAACCACGGATCCGACGCTAGCGCCGAAGGTGCGCCACCCGGAGCCGCCACCGCCGGTCACCGGAGCAGCGCGACGAGCCTCGCCTGCATGACGCGGCTCAGGTACGTCACGTACGTCGCGTCGAGGTGCGCGCCGTTGAGGTAGACGAGGAACGGCCCGATGACCGGCGAGCACCGCTGCGTGCAGACCCACGGCAGCGTGTCGATGAACCTCGCGCCTGCCGCACGGGCGGCCTCGCCCTCGGCCGCCTCGTGGCCGTGCACCGCGAGGTTGGGGTTCGGCGACGCGCACGCCTGCACATGGGTCGGCTCGGCGGCGAGGCACTGGGGCAGCGCGTTCGACATGAACACGATGTCGCCGATCACCGCCACGTTCGGCGTCGTGCGCCGGATCGCGGCGATCGTCCTGACGACGCCGCGCCGCCACTGCGCGCGGGAGAAGTAGCTGCCGGGCCCGCGCATCACCATCGCCGTCCGGTTCGAGAGCAGCACGAGCGCCGGCTTGAGCCTGCGGATCGCCTGGATCGCAGCGAACCGGAACCAGTCGCAAGCGTGGTAGAAGCCGGCGGGGAACGGCCCGATCGGGATGGGGTTCCAGACCGTCACGTCGGCGAACGGGCACCCGCCGAGGAACATGAGGACCACCCGGTAGTGCAGCGCGGCTGCCGCCGGGGCGACCGCCGAGAGCCACATCTGGGCGTGGGAGTCCCCGTAGAGGAAGATCGTCAGACGCGCGGCGGGGTCGCCGAAGACGCACGCGGTCGCGGTGAGGCACCCCCGTGAGGTGGCGGGGAACTCGCGCGAGGCGCTGTCCACGCCCTCGGCCCCGAGCCAGGGGAAGCTCGGTGACGGGAC
>Ga0318502_10000268_pt1 | contig 15345 bp, 13 predicted proteins | sample GRESIP174b1f22_FD_203291 | JGI IMG/M metagenome (GOLD analysis project Ga0318502, IMG submission 203291) | Tropical soil microbial communities from Luquillo Experimental Forest, Puerto Rico - GRE.SIPMG.174b1f22 | ecosystem: Environmental > Terrestrial > Soil > Tropical forest > Bulk soil...
GTCTTTAGGCGAGCGATATCGCTGCGGAGCGCCGCCTGGACATTGCGCAGCTGGCGGCGGGTTTGCAACATATCGGCGCGGAACTCCTCGACCGCCTTGGCCTGCGCCGGAGAGAGGGTCGTCGGGGCGTTGGCTTGATCCTTGCCGGTGAGGCTCGCGATCTTCTCCTGTGTCTCTTTCAGCTTAGCCTGCAGGCTGCGTTCCTCGGCGCTGTAGCGCGCCTGCGCCTCGTTGCGGATTTCCTCGACAACCTCGAACGGGCGCGCCGAAGTGCCACGGCTGCGCAAGCCGACAAGATCGTCACCGCCGGCCAGCACTTCGATCGCATTGGCGACAAAATCGCTGTTGTTGGCGGTCGGGACGAGCAGCCGGTGTCCAAAGAAATCCTGCTTCTGCAACCAGAATTTGTCGTCGAGTATGTCTGTATCAGCGACGACGACGACATCGATAGGCCGCACCGATTGCTTCAGCGGCACAGCCGCAGAAGCCGAGGGCGCTTCCGCTGACGGCTTTTCTTCGCCCTCTTTCGCTTCCGGTTTCGGTTCGGGCGGTTTTGGTGGGCCATCGGGGAACGCGCTTTCGGCCGGGCCGGTGACGCGCGCGGCGAGAATGTAGCGCTCGTTCTCGGGTTTGAACTCCCCGAGCAGGCCGGCGACATCGGGCAACCCGGTCAATTTTTCGGCCGGGATCTTCTCCGAGTCGGGCGATGTCGTTATCAGCGGCTCGATTTTTGTCTTTGCGTTGGCGAGCGGCTCGATGATGCCCGCAGAGGCCATGTTGATATGACTAAGATCGGCGGTGATCATGTCACTGCGGTTGAGGTTGTCGGCTTTCAGACTGAGCCACGCGATATAATCGAGCGGACGCGTGCCACCGCGCGGGCTCGGAACTCCGACGCGCTGTGCGTCGCGGCGGTCCCCGGCCACAATGTTAGCCGGTACCTCGAAACCCCATGCTTTGAACAGCTGCTCTAGGTTGCTGGCGGACGGGGACCCGGGTGGGTTGAACTGGCTCGGGTGCGACGCCTGCAGCTCGGAATAGGGGTCGACAAAGACCAGGGCCTTGCCGCCTTTTAAAACGAACTGGTCGATCGCGTAGAGCGTCTTCGGCGACAACTTCTGAGGATGCACCAGCATCAGCACGTCGACATCGGGCGGGATCGCATCGATATCGCCGGCCAGGGGTTTGATCGTGTCCAGCTGTTGCAGCTGCTCCATTATCGCCATCGGTTCCGCCGGCCGGCCCCGCATCATCGCCATCACGTCACCTTCGAGCGGCAACGCGCTGATCAGCCCGACTACCGTCTTTTTCGGAAAGGCGAGGCTGTGGACGAGCTTCGTCAGATCGTATTCGAGAAAGCGTTCGCGCTCGGGCTGGAAGAAAGCGATCGTCTGCTGGTCGTCGGTCGAGTTGGTCGCGGCCAAGCCGAAATAGACCTGCTCGCCCTGTGTATCGAGCGGCACCCCTTGCAGCCCGAAGGCTACGGCGCGATCCTCGGCGTCGGAAAAGGGTAGCGGGTTGTACGCTTCGAGGCGAATCTTGCCGTGCGCCGCGGCAACATACTGGTCGAGCAACTCGCGCACGCGGCGCGCATAAACGCCGTAGGACGGCACCTCGTCGGCAAGACGATTGGAGAAATAGAAGCGCAGTGTGATCGGTTCGTCGATCTTCGACAAGGTCGTGAGCGTCCCCCGCGACAGCGTATAAAGACGCTCGTCAGTAAGATCGAGCCGCCACGTGAAGAAACGGCTGGCGATGATGTTCACCGACACCAGCATCAGGGCGATGCAGGCGAGTGCCCCGACGGCGACGGCGCGCCGCGAGGCAAAGAAGCCGCGAAGGCGATCGGGGAGGGCCATCTTACTCGGCCTTTTCGAGGTCGATCAGGATCGCGTTGGCGGCGAGAAAGGCGATCATGACCGACAGAAAATAGACGACGTCGCGCAGATCGATGACACCGCGTGTAATCGCGCCGAAGTGACCGAGAAAGCTCGCCTGCGTGATCCCGCCGATCAACCACTCCGGTGCCCAATCTTGAAAGAAGCCGAGCACGATCGGCGAGCCTGAAGCGGTAAGGACAAAGACCAGAGCCGCGGTCACGATAAAAGCGATGACTTGGTTCTTGGTCATCGCCGAAACGCAGGCGCCGACTGCCAGCATTGCTCCGGCCATCAACCAGCTGGCGATGTAGCTGGCGATGATGACGCCATTATCGGGCCGCCCGAGTAGGTTGACCGTGATCCAGAACGGGAAGGTCAAGGCCAGGGCAATTCCGGCGAAGCACCAGGCGGCGAGGAATTTTCCGAGTACCGCCTCGGTCATGCGAATCGGCAATGTCAAAAATAGCTCGATCGTGCCGCTTTTTCGCTCCTCGGCCCACAGCCGCATCGACAAGGCAGGGATCAGCACGACATAGAGCCACGGATGAAATGTGAAGAAGGGTTGCAGATCGGCCTGACCACGGTCGAAAAAATTGCCGACAAAGAGCGTCAGCACCCCCGCCATTACCAAGAATATGACGATGAACACGTAGGCCAGCGGCGTCGCGAAATAGCCGGCGAGCTCGCGGCGAAAGATCGTGAGGACGTTGCGCATCGGTATCTACGCCGCGGCGACCGGCGCCGGTTCAGGCGGGGCGGTCGTGATCTCGCGAAATACGTCATCGAGCCGGCCCCGTTCGACCTGCAGACCCGTGATCGTCCAGGCGCGGTTGCGCGCGAGATCGGCGATGTCGGCGACGACCGGTCGGCCGCCGCGCGGAAGCACAATGAGCCCGTCGCCGTCGGGTTCAACTGCAGCCACTGCGGGAAGCGCCGCCAACTCCGCCCGGACATTCGGATCGGCGCCGCCGGGGATGCCGAGCCGGACGGCGTTGTGGCGTCGCGAGCGCTGCGCCAGCTCTGCCGGCGTTCCATCGGCGAGGATGCGGCCATGAGCGATGATGATCGCCCGGTTGCACACCGCTTCGACCTCCTCGAGCAGGTGGGTCGAGATGACAATCGCCTTTTCGGGGCGCATCGCCGTGATGATCTTGCGCATTTCGTATTTCTGGTTGGGATCGAGCCCATCGGTCGGCTCGTCGAGAATCACTACGTCGGGATCATGGAGGAGCGCCTGCGCCACGCCGACGCGCCGTTTGTAGCCTTTGGACAACGTCTCGATCGGCTGATGCATGACTTCTGCGATCCTGATCATCTCGACGATGCGGCCGATCCGCCGCCTTGCTTCGCTGCCGGAATAACCGCGGATATGGGCGATGAAGTCGAGGAAGGCAGCCGGGGTCATGTCGGGATAGGCAGGCGCGCCCTCGGGCAGATAACCGATGCGTCTCTTTGCCGCGATCGGCTGTATGCCAATGTCGAAACCGCAGATGATTGCCGTGCCGGCGGTGGGCGCGAGAAAACCCGCGATCATCTTCATCGTCGTCGACTTGCCGGCGCCATTCGGACCAAGAAAGCCGAGGACCTCGCCTTGCGGAACCGTGAGCGAGACATCGTCGACCGCAACGAGGGGGCCGAAACATTTGACGAGATGTCGGATCTCCAGCATAGCAGCGCGTGCTCCTGTGGCGGCCCGTTTCTGCGTGGTCGCGGCGCGCCCGGATAGTGAAATCAGCCTCCGGTGACAAGAGGTTTTGCGATCCGAGACTGCATTTCGTCGGCGTTTCGATGATTCGGCAACTGCGGCTGTACTCTGGCCTCGTGATGCTCGCCTATGTGACAATGCATCTGGTCAACCACGCCGCCGGGCTCGTTTCGCTTGAGGCGATGGACGAGGTGCTCTGGTACGTCTCTCGTATCTGGGGCAATCCTGTCGGGCAGACGCTACTCTATGGCGGCTTTGTCGTCCATTATTCGCTGTCGCTATGGGGCTTGTGGGAGCGGAGGAGCCTGCGGCTGCGCTTCTCCGAATTGAGCCAGATCGCGCTCGGCTTCGCCATCCCAATCATGTTGGTGCGCCACGTTGTCGGCACGCGAATCGCTGACGATTTCTTCCACACCAACAGCGCGTATTACTCTCGTCTACTATGGACTTACTTCGTCCACTCCCCGTCGCACGGCTATTTGCAGATGGCAGTGTTGGTCGTCGCCTGGGCGCATGCGATGCTTGGCCTCCATTTCTGGCTGCGAGTCAGGCCCTGGTACGCACGGGTGCAGGCCCCTGCTCTGGCGGTCGCGGTGCTCGTCCCGGTGCTGTCACTCCTTGGCGTCATCGAAGCCGGTCGGCACGTCATCGCGCTCGCCGCCGATCCGAACTGGACGCGAGAGGCATTCGGGCACATGACGCTGCCGCCGCCGGCAACGCAGCGTGCTCTCGACGCGATCACCAAAGCGCTCACTCGTTTCTTTGGCGGCATGGTGCTCCTGGTCTTGCTGGCGCGGATCGCTCGGCGGGCTTGGCGGCGCCGACACGGTGTCGTGCGCATCGCTTACCCTGACGGCCGCTTCGTTGAGGTCACGCCCGGGACCAGCGTGCTGGAGGCGAGCCGCATCGCCGGCATCCCGCACGCCCATGTTTGCGGCGGCCGCGGCCGTTGTTCGACCTGCCGCGTGCGGGTGCGAGGGGAGATCAACAGCATCGATCCGCCGGGCCCGGACGAGCGGCGCGTGTTGCGCCGCATCGGCGCGACCCCCAATATCCGTCTTGCGTGCCAATTGCGGCCACGCGGAGCCGTCGAGGTCACGCCGCTGTTGCCGCCTTTCGCGCAGGCTATGGATGGCTGGCGTCAGGTCGGCCTCGCACAGGGCAGCGAGCGCGAAATTGCCATTCTCTTCGCCGACATTCGCGGTTTCACCGCGCTCGCCGAGGGCCGGCTCCCCTATGACGTGGTGTTTGTCCTAAACCGATATTTCTCGGCGATGGGACGGGCGATCGAAACCGCTGGAGGGCGTGTCGACAAATTCATCGGCGACGGTGTGATGGCTCTGTTCGGGATCGATGGAGGCGCGCAGTCGGGCTGCAGGGAAGCGCTGGCCTCTGCCCGGCTGATGTCGGAGCGGCTCGCCGAGCTGAACCGGTCATTAGAGGAGGAGCTCGATCGGCCGCTGCGTATTGGCATCGGGATTCACTGCGGGCCGGTCATCGTGGGCGAGATGGGCTACGGCGATGCCGCTGCGATTACCGCGATCGGCGACGCCGTCAACACCGCCAGCCGGCTCGAAGGGCTCACCAAGGAATATGATTGCGAGCTGGTCGTCTCCGAGGAGACGGTGCGAGGCGCTGGCTTCGACCTTTCCGCCTTCCCGCGCCATGAGATCGAGATCCGCGGCAAGCGCGAGATGCTCGCCGTCAGAACCCTCGATCTCGCCGCCAACCTGCCGTCTCCCAGGACTACTCCGATCCGTGCCGGTAAGCCGGCCATCGAGGCGCCGGCCGTCACCGCTCTACCCACCGATTCCTGAGCGATCAACACAGTTCTTGCCTGAATCTCGCGCAGGCTAAGTCGGCTGGCTCGGGATTCGACCCGATGGCAGGCCTATTTGCTCCGGACCGGTTGGGCGAAGAGGTCCGGCTGATCCCCTTTGGTGGCGTCACGGACGCCGCAGGGGGTCGGTCAAGTAGGCCAGAAGCCGGTCAAAAAAGCCCTGCGGCGCCGACTGCGGGGCAGATCGCAGATGCGAGCGCCGAAATGCCGTCCGGTTATGATGATGGTGTCGTTCGGCGGTGGGCCGACGCTCCGGGCCTTGGAGAGGCACAATTGCCGGCGGCGAAGGCGCATGCGGCGCAGCTGAGGGTTGCATATCCGCGGCCGCGGCCGGCTCGGCAGGCGGCTCGGGGTTCAACAACGGCGAGGAAGTGGTCGGTGCCGCCTCCGGCACTGCTACAGACTGCACTGCCGGAGGGCCGCCAAGGGGAGCCGGCGAAACTGAGTTCGGTGCCGCCGTTTCCGGCGCGGCTGACGTTGCTTCGTCGTGCATGTTGGACGCTGCCACTGTTTCGTTTGCGGGCTGTTTCAAGAACAAAAACCCGGAGCCGAGGAATGCGCCGGTGGTCCCAATGGCGACGAGCCCTACGAGGACGAGGTAGGACAGGCTGCCCATCGAGAGGTCCGCAGCCATGCTCCGACGCCGCTCAGACGCCGAGTTTGAAACAGACGCCACGCACAAGCGGTCTCGGTTGTCCACACCGGAAAGAGAACTCTTATACGAACTTGCTGGGGCATCGGCGCTTCGAGTTCCGCTTCGCTGCTCAAGCTCGTACTCGACACCACCCGGTGAGTGCCGAGGAAAGAGTGGATCGAGCGAGGGCTGTGCAAACCTTTCGCCGCTCATTCTTGCCTCATTCTCGCGGTATACGAATAGCGCGGGCCTTTCCGCTCCCAACCACCGCGAACGTGCTGTAATCCCGCGAATGGGCTGCAGTAGATCGGCGCTGAGCGGTAAGCGTACCCGCTCAGCGTCGCGACGATTTTCCTTTATGCTCTTCGCTTGATACGACCTGCAATTCTTTTTTCACAAGCGCTTAATTGGTCCGGGTAGCGAACTTCGACCAGATGGAGACCGTCGGGCGGGGCGGTGGGGCCGCCGGCCCGCCGGTCGCGGGTGGCGAGCGCGCGGGCGACTTCGTCGGGATGCCAATGTCCCATCCCGACCAGCTTCAATGTACCGACAATAATGCGCACCTGGTGGTGGAGGAACGAACGGGCGCGCGCCTCGATATGGATCTCCTCGCCGGCGTGGCTCAGCTCGAGCGCGTCGAGTGTCTTGAGCGGCGATTTCGCCTGGCACAGCGAGTCGCGGAAACTCGAGAAGTCGTGGTGGCCGACGAGATGGCAAGCACCCGCGCGCATTGCCTCGACATCGAGCGGCGCTGCGACATGCCACACCCGGCCCCGTTCGAGCGCCGGCGGTGCTCGGCGGTTCAGGATGCGATAGAGATAAATTCGTCCGATTGCAGAGAGCCGTGCGTCAAAAGAAGTGGGCACCCGCTCTGCCGCGAGGACCGCAATCCTGGCGGGCCGCAGATGGTAGTTAACGGCGCTGCGCAGAACCTCCGGCGCAACCGTGCGGGCAAGATCGACATGAGCGGTTTGCGCCAGCGCATGCACGCCAGCATCGGTGCGTCCGGCGCCATGTACCGTGACGCTCTCGCCGCAGAACTTGGCGATGGCGGTTTCGAGCGCCTTTTGAACCGATGGCCCGTTGGCCTGCCGCTGCCAGCCGGCCAATCCACTGCCGTCATATTCGATCGTCAGCTTGTAGCGGGGCACGGCAGCACCGTCCCGGGGGCAATCGGAAAGCCGCGCAAGAAAGCCGGCGTATCGAGCGGGGCGCGGCCCGCACGCTGCACCTGCAGTAACCGCAAGACGCCCTCGCCGCAGGCAACGGACAAATGCTCGTCGAGCACCGTGCCGGGCATGCCGCCGGCTGGACCCGGCAAGTCCATGGCGGCATGGACTCGGATGCGCTCCGCACCGGTCTCGAAGAAGGCGCCGGGCCAGACATCGAGCGCCCGGACCCGCCGTTCCAACTCTTCCGACGGCAGCGTCCAGTCGAGGCGGCCTTCCTCGCGGCGGATTTTGGGCGCATGGGTGCCGCCGTCGCTGGGCTGCGGCCGCGCCACGAGCCGGCCGTCTGCGACGCCGTCCAGCGCGGCGAGGAGCAGCCTTCCGCCGAGCACTGCGAGCTCGGCCGACAACCCGGCGGCGGTCGCATCGGCGGCAATCGGCACCCGCTGCTGCAGCAGGATCGGGCCGGTGTCGAGCCCTTCATCCATCTGCATGATCGTGATCCCGGTCTCGCGGTCACCAGCGAGCAGGGCGCGCTGAATCGGCGCAGCGCCGCGCCAGCGCGGCAGCAAGGAGGCATGCACGTTGAGGCATCCGAGCCGCGGTGCCCCCAGCATCCGCCGCGGCAAAATCAGGCCGTAGGCGGCAACTACCGCGGCGTCGGCATCCAGTGCGGCGAACTCCGCCTGCTCCGCCTCCTCCCGAAGGCTAATGGGAGTGCGCGCCGGAATCCGGTGCTGACCGGCGAGCAATTGTACCGGCGAAGCCTGCACGCGCTGCCTGCGCCCGGCCGGCCGCGGCGGCTGAGTATAAACAGCGAGGATATTATGGCCGGCATCGATCAGCGCGTCGAGGATCGTCGCCGCGAAAGCCGGCGTGCCCATGAAGACGAGATCGAGCGCGCGTCCCGAGGTCGTGGTCTCTATCGTTCGCCCCTTCGGGGTCAGGCGGCGGTTGCCGGTATTTTGTTGCGCTTTGCCTTGGCGAGCTTGCGCAAGATCATCCCCCGCTTCAACGAGGAGATGTGATCGACAAAGAGGATGCCGTCGAGGTGGTCAATCTCGTGCTGCAGGCAAGTCGAGAGCAGCCCCTCCACTTCCATTTCGCGGATCTCGTTCTGGTAGTCGAGGTAGCGCAAGCCGACCTTGGCCGGACGGGTGACCTCTGCATAGTGCTCCGGCAAGGACAGGCAGCCCTCGTTGCACACTATCACCTCGGGCGAGCGCCAAAGGATCTCCGGATTGGCCAGCCTTAGCGGGTGTGGTTTCTCGCCCTCGCGCGCGACATCGACGACGAGAACCCGGCTCGCCACCCCAACCTGCGGGGCGGCGAGGCCGATGCCGATCGAGCCGTACATCGTCTCCAGCAAATCGTCCATCAGCCGCCGGACTTTGTCGTCAACCGCAGGCACCGGCCGCGCCTTGATCTTGAGCCGGGGATCGGGCGCTGTGATGATCGGAAGCGTAGCCATACGGAATCTACGTAAGCGGCGCGCCGCTGACCGTCAATATCACCCACCCGCGGGTAGTGCGTCAGTTTGAATGTAACAGGTCATCCGACTCTCAGCGTTCCTGTGCGAAGTTTCTCTCGGCGATCAATCAGCGCAACGATGTCGTCCATTGACCATAACCGATCGCAGATACCCGCTGCCATCACTGGCGAAAGCCCTTTTAAGGCTCTTGTGCTGCCGCACGAAGTTGTAGAAAACGAAATATAGCGCTAGAGCATGACAATGGTTGTCGACACGTTTTGAGAACGCGTTCGTGAGTCGAGTGAACCGTCTCACTCATCCGCATCGTGAGGTTGTGGCGCTCCGTGTAACTGGTCGAAATGTATTTCGGATCGGGATTGCCGGTGATCTTGTGCTTCCATATCCCGACGCACTCTGACGGGCTATAGCGACGTGCGGCATTGGATGGCACTACATCGCGCCTGGCGAGCCGGTCCAGAACGCCTTTGTCGAAAGCCTCAACGGCCGCTTCCGCGACGAGTGCCTCAACAAGCACGTGTTCCATGGCTTGACGATGGCGTGGCGGATCATCGAAGCGTGGCGGCTCGATTACAATGCCTGCCGGCCCCACACCAGCCTCGGCGGCCTCGCCCCGAACGAGTTTGCAGCCCGGTCCCAGCAGGACTACAACCAGAACGGATGCTGGTTTTGAACGAGGGCATTTTGGGGGCAGGCTCAGTCGGCACCCCGATCGTCCTGTCCCAAGGTTCGGCAAGTCGCGATCGGGCATGGTCACCTCCTCGCGGTGACGATCCTGATCGGCCCAGACCGCTCTACGACGATTGGTTTGCCTTTAGCATCTCTGCCCTGCACCCCGTAGCAGCCCGCCTCGTCGTCGGCCCAGACGATGTCCGGGATGTCGGCATGGGTGACGAGCGATACGACGCGGTAAGACCGAGCGGTAGCGGGGTCGGCTCGGAAGTCAATAACGGTCACTGCAATCCTCCCTCTGCTCGTCGCGGCCCAAAACAAACCTTTCGTTCGTCATCGCGGTCGCGAAGTGGATCGATCCCAAGGTAGAGCGCACCCGCCGGCGAGTCGTGCTAATCTTCGCGTTAAGGGATGTTCCCGAGCCGCTTTCCATGCGAAGGTGGTCTCATTGAATCTCTAACTTAGGGAGTTTTTTTATGGGATTCAGACCTTTGCACGATCGCGTGCTCGTGCGGCGCGTCGAGCAGGAGGCGAAGACGACGGGCGGGATCATCATTCCCGACACCGCCCAGGAAAAGCCGATGGAAGGCGAGGTTGTCGCTGTCGGGCCGGGCGCCCGCGGGGAAGACGGAAAGGTGCATCCGCTCGACGTCAAGACCGGCGACCGCGTGCTGTTCGGAAAATGGTCGGGTACCGAAATCAAGATCGACGGCGAGGAACTGATGATCATGAAGGAGGCCGACATCATGGGCTGCTTCGAGGGCGCCGGCACCCCTGCAAAGACCCGCTGAAAGGAAAGCGATCATGGCTGCTAAAGACATTCGCTTAGGCACCGACGCGCGCGAGCGCATGCTGCACGGCATCGACATACTCACCGATGCAGTTAGGGTGACCTTGGGGCCCAAGGGCCGCAACGTGGTCCTCGACAAGAGCTATGGCGCGCCGCGGATTACCAAGGACGGCGTCACCGTCGCCAAGGAGATCGAGCTTTCCGACAAGTTCGAGAACATGGGCGCGCAGATGGTCCGCGAGGTGGCCAGCAAGACCAGCACGGTCGCCGGCGACGGCACGACGACGGCGACCATTCTCGCCCACGTCATGGTGCGCGAAGGGGTCAAGGCAGTGGCCGCGGGAATGAACCCGATGGACCTCAAGCGCGGTGTCGACATGGCGGTCGATGCCATCGTCAAGGACATTCAGAAGCGTTCGAAGAAGATTTCGACCAATGACGAAATCGCCCAGGTCGGCACGATCTCGGCCAATGGCGACGGCGAGATCGGCCGGATGTTGGCCGAGGCCATGAAGAAGGTCGGCAACGAAGGCGTCATCACCGTCGAGGAGGCGAAATCGCTCGCAACCGAGCTCGATGTCGTCGAGGGGATGCAGTTCGACCGCGGCTATCTGAGCCCGTATTTCGTCACCAATGCTGAGAAGATGCTGGCCGAGCTCGAAGACACCTACATCCTGCTGCACGAAAAGAAGCTCTCCAGCCTGCAGACGCTACTTCCGATTCTCGAAGCCGTCGTCCAGAGCGCCCGCCCCTTGCTGATCGTCGCCGAGGACATCGAAGGCGAGGCATTAGCGACGCTGGTCGTCAACAAGCTGCGTGGCGGCCTCAAGGTAGCGGCGGTCAAGGCGCCGGGCTTCGGCGATCGCCGCAAGGCTATGCTGGAGGACATTGCGACCCTGACCGGCGGTCAGGTGATCTCCGAGGACCTCGGCATCAAGCTCGAAAACATCACACTCGACATGCTCGGCCGCGCTAAGAAGGTGCGGATCGAGAAGGAGAACACGACCGTCATCGACGGCGCCGGCACCAAGGACGACATTACTGCCCGCACCAACCAGATCCGGGCGCAGATCGAGGAAACGACCTCCGATTACGACCGCGAGAAGCTCGAGGAACGGCTGGCCAAGTTGGCGGGAGGTGTCGCGGTCATCCGCGTCGGCGGCAGCAGTGAGGTCGAGGTCAAGGAGCGTAAGGACCGGGTCGACGATGCGATGCACGCGACCAAGGCTGCAGTCGAGGAAGGTGTCGTAGCCGGCGGCGGCGTGGCACTGCTTTTTGCCAGTAAGGTTCTGGCCAGCCTCAGCCCCGCCAACAACGACCAAAAGGTCGGGATTGACATCGTCCGCAAAGCGCTCCAGTCGCCGGTACGCCAGATTGCGGAGAATTCCGGCGTCGAGGGTTCGATCGTGGTCGGCAAGCTGACGGACAAGGATGACCCGAATTACGGCTTTGACGCACAGTCGGGCGATTATAAAGACATGGTGGCGGCCGGGATTATCGATCCGACCAAGGTCGTGCGCGTGGCATTGCAGGATGCCGCCTCGATTGCGGGGCTGTTGATCACCACCGAGGCAATGATTGGCGACAGACCTGAGCCCAAGAGTGCACCGGGTATGCCGCCGGGCGGCATGGGCGGCATGGATTACTGAGGGACCCATAAGACCCCGTACTAGAAAGCCAAACCCCCGCGCCCCGTTCTTCGCGAGGTGGGCGCGGGGTCCTCTTCTCAATCAAAAAGGCCGATAATCGGCTAATCCGGCCAGCGTCGGCGCACCCAAAGCCATTGCTCCGGTCGGGCGCGGATCCACTCCTCCAAGGTCGCGTTGACACGGGTCATCAGCGCTGCAGCGTCGGCATGAAAGTCGCCGCTTCGGGTTACCGGCAGCGGCGGAAATACGGTAAACCGGAAGCGCGCGCCGTCGACCCCCCGCCCGGTTCGAAGACGCGGATTTTCGCTAAATGCGGGTATTCGGCCGCGACACGGCCAAGATTGTCCCACATCCTGGCAACGACGCGAGCGATCTCGGTCTCAGAAAGTTCGGGAAAGGCGCGGCTGATGTATCGGCGAACCGGGGCGCCTTAGCATTAGGTTCAGGCCAAGCCGCGCCCATCATCGTGGCCGATAGCACAAGGTGCGCGATAGGCCTAGCCGACATAATTCGCGACACTAGGTGACCGGGCTGCCGGCCGCGACTCTCGCGGCCGAGAATGTCGCGGGCACTTGATTGCGCCAGATCCGTCAGCATATTAGCCGTGCAGTGTTCGTGCTCCTGGGTTGAGTCACGTGACCGGGCCTGCGTGAGCGAACCACCGACGCGGTGGGAGCGGACCGGTCTTTATCCCCTGCCGACATCTGGACAGCCCTAATCGCGCGGGTCGTCTCCCGACCGCGCAGCGCGTTCGCGCGAACACACTGTCGGAATACACATACCGAGAGGCCGTTACCAACTTGCCCCGTTTCTCCGACCTTGGACTTTCCGCGCCCATCCTTCGCGCGCTCGCCGCAGAAGGCTACGCGGCGCCCACGCCGATCCAATTCCAGGCCATCCCCCCGGTGCTCGGCGGGCGCGATCTCTGCGGCATCGCACAAACCGGCACCGGTAAGACCGCCGCGTTCGCGTTACCAATCCTCCAGCGCCTCGCCGCCGTTCCACGGCGAGCCGCGCCGCACACCTGCCGCGTCCTCGTGCTGAGCCCGACGCGGGAATTGGCGAGCCAGATCGCGGACAGCTTTCGCGCCTATGGCGCGGGGATGCCGCTGTCTATGGCGGTGGTGTTTGGCGGCGTCCCGATCGGGCCGCAGCGGCAGAAGCTAGCGCGCGGTGTCGACATCCTCGTTGCCACGCCGGGACGCTTGCTCGATTTGATTGACACCAAGTCACTGACCCTGGCGAGCGTGCAGGTTCTGGTGCTCGACGAGGCCGACCGGATGCTCGACCTCGGATTCATCCATGCGCTTAAGCGCATCGTGAAACTGTTGCCGCGACAGCGGCAAACGCTCCTGTTCTCGGCGACGATGCCGCGGCCCATCGCCGCCCTGGCGGAAGACTATCTCAACGATCCGGTCAAGGTGGTCGTGGCACCGTCGGCGACGACGGTTGAGCGCGTCGAACAGGGGGTGGTCTTTGTGCCGAGCGATCGCAAGCGGGATTTGCTCGCAACCTTGCTGCGCGATCCGATCCTCGCGCGCGTGCTCGTCTTCACCCGCACCAAGCACGGCGCCGACCGCGTTGTGCGTCACTTGGTCGGCGCCGGCATCGAGGCAACCGCCATTCACGGCAACAAATCCCAGCCGCAGCGCGAACGGGCGCTCGCCGGCTTTCGCGCGGGCCAAACCCGCGTGCTCGTCGCCACCGACATTGCCGCCCGTGGCATCGATGTCGACGGGGTGTCGCACGTCATCAATTTCGAATTGCCGAACGTGCCCGAAGATTACGTGCATCGTGTCGGCCGAACCGCGCGGGCCGGCGCCGCCGGAACCGCGATCGCGTTCTGCAGTGATGAGGAGCGGCCCTATCTGCGCGACATCGAGAAGCTGACGCGATGCTCGCTTCGCGCGATCCCGATGGCGATTCCGGCGCCGCGCGACGGCCCTTTCGAACGGGCGGCGAAAGCAACGTTGCCGCGCGAAGGCAGCCCCGCGTCGCGACAAGCTCCCGCGAACGGCCGAGCCGTCGCGGCGCGACACCCGCCGCGGCCTGCCGGCGTCGACATCCGGCGGGGAGACCCGTCGGCCGGCGCTTCGCACCGCGCATCGTCAACCAAACCCGGTTCGACAGGTCGCCGCGGCGAACACCGAAGCCGCATGCAGACCGGCGGATCCCCAACTATTGGCTCGAGGATCGGTAGGGACTAGTGCCGTTTCGCTTCACCGCCCCCGGTTAGTCGATGTCTGCGGCGCAGCAACTAGCCTTCGAGAGGATTGACGCATGGGCAGACGTTCCGACGCTCGCCGCGGCGAGGAGTTCGTTCTCTTCGATGTTCTCTACGAGGATGGGAGCCGCACCTCGAACCGCAAAGTACCGGGCTCGGAACTCGGCGGGATCGATGGAGATCTGCCCGCCAAGCCCTATATCGAGGCCCAGGACGGCAAATTGCGGAGATCTCCGGTAAGCCCCGGGGCCCGATCAAATCCTTGACCCGAGTGCGTCGCCGTTAAGGCCCGGCGGAGCGCCGCGCTACGTCCATGGCAAGAAAGGGTACAAATCCAGTGCAGTTAAGCGCATCGATTTGTCAATTGCCATATACGCATTCGTCAGAAAGGGTGACTTGTTACATTCAAACTGACGCACTGCCCACCCGCGGTCAGATAAATCCGAGCCCGTTGACAAAGGCGTCGACCGTCTCCCCGACCGGGCGGCGCAAAATCGTCTCATTGGTGAACAGTTCAAATTCGGCCCGTTCGTCGGAAATTCGGACCGCCGGTCGGATTGCGACGCCGCGCGCGAACAGCCGCTCGGGCAGCGTCGCGGCACACGGGCCTGAAACCCGCAGGCGCGTGACGTTCGTCGCTGCCGCGGACCGCAGACCTCGCAGCCGGGGCGCTTCGCCAAAGCCTGCAACAACACTTCCGCCGCCGCGGCGCCCCCGAACCGTTCGCTGAACCCGTCGAGATAATGTAACGCCACCGCCGCATAAGGCCAGGCTTGGCGCAGGCTGCCGCCGAACATGCGGCGCTGATGATAAAGGTTGTCGATAAGGTGCTTCGGCCCAGCGAGCACGGCCCCGGCGGCAGCGTTGAAGTACTTGTAAAGCGAGACATAGACGGTATCGAACAGCGCAGCGTAAGTGTCCGGCGCAATTCCCGTATAGGCCGAAGCCAAAAACAGCCGAGCGCCGTCCAAATGGAGGCCGATCTGATGATCCCGCGCAAAAGCGACGATCCGTTGCATCTCGGCAAAATCGAAGACTTCGCCCTGGACCCTGCGGACCGGGGATTCGATCGAGATCACCCCGACGGGCGTCGATACGCGTCCGTCCTCGGCGCGGGCGGTCTCGGCCTCGACCTCAGTAAGGCTGAAGGTCGCGCGTTCTGCGGCCAGCGGGATGAGTGTCAGCCCGCTCAGCGCCTGCGCGCAATCTCCCGAATCATTGTAGATATGGCTCTCGCGCTGGACCAAGACGCGGCGGCCGCGCTCCGCGAGAAGCCGCAACGCGAGGTGGTTG
>Ga0318502_10000275_pt1 | contig 15258 bp, 11 predicted proteins | sample GRESIP174b1f22_FD_203291 | JGI IMG/M metagenome (GOLD analysis project Ga0318502, IMG submission 203291) | Tropical soil microbial communities from Luquillo Experimental Forest, Puerto Rico - GRE.SIPMG.174b1f22 | ecosystem: Environmental > Terrestrial > Soil > Tropical forest > Bulk soil...
GCCGAATAAGAAGCGTGATTTTGCGGGGACCCCGACCGGAGACCCGGCGGGAGATCCGGAACAAAAGCAGCAGAAGTATGTGGGGCGGTTCGCGCCCTCGCCCACCGGATCACTGCATCTCGGATCGCTCGTCGCTGCGCTCGGCAGCTACGCGGACGCACGCAGCTGCGGTGGCCGTTGGCTGCTGCGGATGGAGGATCTCGACCGCGCGCGTGTCGTAAGAGGCTCCGCTGCGCGCATACTGCGCACCCTGGAGCTGTTCGGTCTCACCTGGGATGGCGCGGTCGAGTACCAGAGCGAGCGCACCGCGCGTTACGCGGAGGCGCTCGAGACTCTCAGAGCGCGTGGTGTGACCTTCGAGTGCAGCTGCTCGCGCCGCGAGCGCGAGCGCGAGAGCGGTTATCCGGGCACTTGCCGCGACGGTCCCACACGCAGCGGACCGACTGCCACGCGCTTTCGCGTGGACGACACTGTGGTGTCGGTCGAGGACCGCCTCCAGGGGAAATGCGACTTTCGGCTGCGCGAGCGCGGCGACGTCATCATTCGTCGCCGCGACGGGGCCTTCGCCTACCAGCTCGCTGTGGTCGTCGATGATGCGCTGCAAGGTGTCACGGACGTGGTGCGCGGGGCGGATTTGCTCGACAGTACCCCGTGGCAGATCGCACTGCAGCATGCCCTGAGGCTCCAAAAGCCGCGCTACGCGCACCTGCCGCTGGTCGTCGAGCCAGGCGGAGCAAAGCTTGCAAAATCAAAGCGTTCCGTGGCTCTGAACCCGGAAACCGCCGGCCAGCAGGTGTATGAGGCTTTGAGCCTGCTGCATCAGGACCCACCTGCCGCGCTCAAGTCCGAGTCAGCACCCACCCTCGTGCAGTGGGCCTGCAGTCACTGGCAGCCTGAGCGGCTGCGGGGGGTACGCGAGGTCCGGCCGGCGGCCTATGGGACCACGGTCTGAGTTGGGTTCGCCCGCCCAATGTAATAAGGTATATCCCATAAGAAGGTACACGCACTATGGAAGGTGCAAACCCATAGTGAGGGACGTGCGATGAACGAACCGCGCACCATAAAGAAGTATCCGAACAGGCGGTTGTACGACACGGTTGAAAGCCGCTACATCACACTGGCCGACATTCGTCGCCTGGTGATCGAGCGCATCGACTTCGTGGTCGTCGACAAGAAGAGCCAGGAGGACATCACACGTTCGATCCTGCTGCAGGTGATTGCCGAGCAGGAGCACGGCGGTGAGCCGCTCATGAGCCGCGACTTCCTGTCACAGGTGATCCGCTCCTATGGCGCGGGACAACGCACCGTCATGGGGAGCTATCTCGAGCAGAGTCTGAAACTGTTCACCGCCCAGGACGGCCGCGGCCCACAGGGCTGAGTCGTCAGCGCGCCGCCGGCGCGCCGCGCCCTCAAGCGTCGACGTCGCGCATCGAGAGGCGGATGCGCCCCTGGCGATCCACCTCCAGCACCTTCACGCGTATCACATCGCCCTCGCGCAGCTTGTCGCTGACGCGCTCGACGCGCTCGTTCGAGATCTGCGAGATGTGTACGAGACCATCGCGTCCCGGCAGGATCGTGACGAAGGCGCCGAAGTCCATGAGGCGCGCCACCTTGCCCTCGTACACCCGACCGACTTCCACGTCGGCGGTGATCAGCTCGATGCGGCGCTGGGCCTCGCGGCCGGCCGCGCCCGACACCGAGGCGATCTTCACGGTGCCATCGCTCTCGATGTCGATGGTGGTGCCGGTCTCCTCGGTGATCTGGCGGATGACCGCGCCACCCTTGCCGATGACGTCGCGGATCTTCTCCGGATCGATCTTCAGGGTGATGATCGATGGAGCCCATTCGGACATCTTCTCGCGCGGCTCACGGATCACGCGGCTCATCTCATCGAGTATGTGCAGGCGCCCGGCGCGCGCCTGATCGAGCGCGACGCGCATGATCTCCGGCGTCACTCCCTCGACCTTGATGTCCATTTGCAGCGCGGTGACGCCCTCACGGGTGCCCGCGACCTTGAAATCCATGTCGCCGAGATGATCCTCGTCGCCGAGGATGTCGGTGAGCACCTGGTAACGGCTGCCCTCGAGCACCAGGCCCATGGCCACGCCCGCCACCGGCGCCTTGATCGGCACACCTGCGTCCATCAGCGCGAGCGAGGTGCCGCACACGCTCGCCATCGAGGAAGACCCGTTCGACTCGAGGATCTCCGACACCACGCGGATCACGTACGGGAAGGTGGTCATGTCGGGCATCACGGCGTTGACGCCGCGGCGCGCAAGATTGCCGTGGCCGATCTCGCGGCGTTTCGGCGAGCCGAGCATTCCCGTCTCGCCCACCGAGAAGGGCGGGAAGTTGTAGTGCAGCATGAAGGGCTCGCGCCGCTCGCCCTCGAGCGCGTCGATGATCTGCGCATCGCGCGTGGTGCCGAGCGTGGTGACGACCATTGCCTGGGTCTCGCCGCGGGTAAACAGCGCCGAGCCGTGCGTGCGCGGCAGCACGCCGACCTTGACGGTGATCGGACGCACGGTGCGGGTGTCGCGCCCGTCGATGCGCGGCTCGCCATTGAGGATGCGTTGCCGCACGATGTTGCTCTCGAGCTTGAAGAGCGCGCTCTCGACCGCTTCCGCGGTCCACTTGGGCGAGTCGCCGCCGGCGAGTGTCGCGAGCAGCTGAGTCTTGATCTCACCGAGCCGCGCGTGGCGTTGCTGCTTCTCGGTGATGCTGTAAGCCTGGGCGAGCGCGGCGTGCGCGTGCAGCTTCAAGGCGGCATTCAGCTCGGCATCCTCCGGCGCCGGCTGCCAGGTCCAGCGCGGCTTGCCGGCTTCGCTCGCGAGCTCGCGCACGGCGCGAATGGCGGCCTGCATCTGCTCGTGCCCGAACACCACCGCCCCCAGCATGACCTCCTCGGACAGCCCCTTGGCCTCCGACTCCACCATGAGCACCGCGTGCTCGGTGCCCGCCACCACCAGATGCAGCTGCGACTGGGCGAGGTCCTTGGCGGTGGGATTCAGCAGGTAGCGGCCGTCCTTCCAGCCGACGCGTGCCGCGCCGACCGGACCATTGAACGGGATTCCCGAGAGCGCCAGCGCCGCCGAAGCGCCGATCAGCGAGGGCACGTCCGCGTCGATGTCCGGATCCATCGACAGCACGGTCGCGACCACCTGCACATCGTTGTAGAAGCCGTCCGGGAACAGCGGGCGGATCGGGCGGTCGATGAGGCGCGAGGTGAGCGTCTCTTTTTCGCTCGGGCGCCCCTCGCGCTTGAAGAAGCCGCCGGGAATGCGTCCGGCGGCGTAGGTCTTCTCGACGTAGTTCACCGTGAGCGGGAAGAAATCCCGTCCCGGGGTGGGGGTCTGCTTGGCGACGGCGGTCACGAGCACGACGGTCTCGCCCATGGAAACACGTACCGCGCCATCGGCTTGACGGGCGAGTTCCCCGGTCTCGATGGTTACCGAATGCGGGCCGTAGGGAAACGACTTGCTGACGACGCTCACAGCTTGAATCCTCGAAGTGTTGGAAATCCTGGGACCAGAAACGCAAAGGCCGCGTAACGGCGGCCCTTGTTCAGCGGCGAAGACCGAGGCGCTCGACGAGCTCCTGGTACGTCTCGGGTCGAGTGGACTTCAGGTAATCGAGGAGTTTGCGGCGCTGGTTCACGAGCTTCACCAGCCCGCGACGCGAGGCATGGTCACGCTTGTGTGCGGTGAAATGCTCGCCGAGGCCGTTGATGCGCTCGGAGAGCAACGCAACCTGCACTTCGGGAGAGCCGGTGTCGGCCGGACCGCGGCGGAACTGCGCGAGGATCCCGCCCTTCTTCTCGCTGGTTAAAGCCATTGCGCGATTGTCCTAACTGCTTGTCTTAAGAGCTCTTTTGGTGAGCCGCGCATTCTACCTGCGCCCGCGGCCTCGCCACAAGCCGAAATGACCCGTGCACGCTTGCGAGGCTCGCGCGTCGAGGCCCGCGACGCCCTCCGAGGTGATACGGCTGAGCCACAGGATTGCGCGGGATTCGGCATCAAGAGTACCGGCCAAGTCCAAGCAGCCGAGGCGCAGCGTACGCTCGATCCGTCGGTCACGAGCGCCGCGCTGTCCGTCCCCGGGCTGCCGGCGCTAGAGCCTGAGGAGCCGCCGCGGGTGCACCAGCCCCTGCGCGTCGCTCGCAGCGATGCCCAGAAACCCCTCAGCGCCGTAGAGGCGCACGCGCATCGCGCGTAGTGGTACCTGCGCGACTCGTACCGCCTGGCCCTGACGCACGCGCCGCGCCCCCTCCGCGTCGAGATGCACGGCCGCGAGATGCGCGAGCGGGCGGTCGCTCGGCAGCAGTGCCGGCTCCTCGCCGCGCGCGCGTGTTGCCGTCAGTGATTCGAGGGTGTGCATCGCCTCGTGCTCGAAGGGCTCGACATACTCGCGGCGCAGCATGCTGACATGGCCCACCGTGCCGAGCTTCGCGGCGATGTCCTCCGCCAGCACGCGCACGTAGGTGCCCTTGGAGCAGAGCAGCTCCAGCTCGAGACTGTCTGCGGCGAAGGCGAGCAGCCGTAGCTGCGACACTTCGATCATCCGGGCGGGACGCTCGACGGTGACTCCCGCGCGCGCCAGCCGGTAGAGCGGCTGCCCGGCGCGCTTGAGCGCGGAGTACATCGGCGGAATCTGCCGGCCCGTGCCGAGGAAGCTGGCGAGCGCGCTCTCGACGCGGGCCCGCTCGAGCGGCGGCACAGCGGCGCGCTCGCTCACCTCACCCTCCACATCGCCGGTCGTGGTGCGCGCGCCGAGAGTCACCGTGAAGCGGTAGCACTTGCGGCCGGCGACGATCTCACCCGCCACCTTGGTGGCCTCACCGAGGCAGATCGGCAGCATGCCGGTTGCGAGTGGATCGAGGCTGCCGACGTGTCCCGCCTTTTCGCGGCCGAACAGACCCCGCACCCGTTGCAGGGCCGCGTTCGACGACAGGCCGCGCGGCTTGTCGAGCAGCAGGATGCCGCTTGGCATGCGAGACGCTTGTTCAGCGCGGTGGGCGATCGATGTCGTTCGGCGGCGCAGGCGCCGCCGGCGAGGCCGCATCGCGCGACTGTGCGGTCGCTCCGGCGCGATCGTCCGCCACCGCCTGGTCGATGAGGTGCGTGAGGTGTGCGGCGGCCTCGACACTCTCGTCGAATACGAAGTCGAGCCGCGGCGCATGGCGCAACCCGAGCCGCCGCCCGAGCTCACCACGCAGGAAGCCCGCGGCGTGGGTGAGACCCGCGCGCACCTCCTCGGGTCGATGGAGCGCGGCGAAGGGTGTGAAGTAGACGCGCGCGCTGCCCATGTCGGGAGCCATGCTCACCGCCGTCACGGTGACGTTGCCGACGCGCGGGTCCTTCACCTCGCGCGCGATCAGCAGCGCCAGCACGCGCTGGATCTCGGACTCGATGCGTTGCGTGCGTCCGTGGGCCATTACTGCAGCGTTCTCGCCACCTCGACGCGCGCGAAGCACTCGATCTGGTCGTTGACGCGCACGTCCTGGTAGTTCTTCACGCCGATGCCGCACTCGGTACCGGCGCGCACCTCGTTGACATCATCCTTGAAGCGGCGCAGCGACTCCAGTGCACCCTCGAAGATGACCACGTTGTCGCGCAGCACGCGGATCGGGTTGTTGCGGCGCACGAAGCCCTCGGTGACCAGGCAGCCCGCCACGACGCCGAATTTGCTCGAGCGGAATACCTCGCGCACCTGCGCCACCCCGACGATCTGCTCCTTGATCTCAGGCTGCAGCATGCCCGTCATCATCTGTTTCACATCGTCGATGGCCTCGTAAATGATGCTGTAGTAGCGCACCTCGACGCCGGTCTCCTTGACCGCATCGCGCGCGCCGGCATCGGCGCGCACGTTGAACCCGATCACCAGCGCGCGCGAGGCGGCCGCGAGCTGCACGTCCGACACGGTGATGCCCCCCAGGCCGCTGGCGATCACCTTGACCTGCACCTCCTCGGTGGACAGCTTGGTGAGTGCCTCGCGCAGCGCCTCGACGCTGCCCTGCACGTCCGCCTTGATGAGCACCGAGACGACACCCGCCTTCTCCTCGCCCATCTGCGAGAACACATCCTCCGCGCGCGTGGTCTGGCGGGCCAGCTTGACGTCGCGGAACTTGCCCTGCCGGTAGAGCGCCACCTCGCGGGCCTTGCGCTCGCTCTCGACCGCGAGCAGCTCATCGCCGGCGTTGGGTGCGGCGGAGAGCCCGAGCACCACGACCGGCATCGAGGGTGGCGCTTCGGTCACCGGCTTGCCGTACTCATCGAACATGGCGCGCACGCGCCCGAACTCGGAGCCGGCGATGATCGGGTCGCCCATGTGCAGCGTGCCGCGCTTCACCAGCACGGTGGCGACCGCACCGCGGCCTTTCTCGATGCTGGACTCGATCACCACGCCGGAGGCGAGCCCGGCGGGCGGCGCGCGCAGCTCCAGCACCTCCGCCTGCAGCAGGATGGCCTCGAGCAGCTGATCGATGCCCTGACCGGTGCGCGCGGAGACCGGGACGAAGATGTTCTCGCCGCCCCACTCCTCGGAGATGACCTCGTGCTTGGCGAGCTCGGTGCGCACGCGCTCGGGATCCGCATCGTTCTTGTCGATCTTGTTGATGGCCACGACGATCGGCACCCCGGCGGCGCGCGCGTGTTGGATCGCTTCGACCGTCTGCGGCATGACGCCGTCATCCGCCGCCACCACCAGCACCACGACGTCCGTCGCCTTCGCGCCGCGCGCGCGCATGGCGGTGAAGGCGGCATGGCCAGGGGTATCGAGGAAAGTGATGACCCCGCGCGGGGTCTCGACGTGGTAAGCGCCGATGTGCTGCGTGATGCCGCCCGCCTCGCCGGCGGCGACCTTGGTCCGCCGCACGTAGTCGAGCAGCGAGGTCTTGCCGTGATCGACGTGACCCATGACGGTGACCACCGGCGGGCGCGGCTGGAGCTCGGCTTCCGCCTGCGCCCCCTGCAGGTCCGCCTCGATCTGGTTCTCCTTGAGAATCTTCGGAGTGTGGCCCATCTCCTCGACCACCAGCACCGCAGTGTCCTGGTCGATCGGCTGATTGATGGTCGCCATCACGCCCATGTTCATGAGCACCTTGATGACTTCGGTCGCCTTGACCGCCATCTTCTGTGCGAGCTCCGCCACGGTGACGGTCTCACCGATGCCCACTTCGCGCACCACGGGCGCGGTCGGCATCTCGAAGCCATGCTTGCCCTCGGCGGCAGCCGGCACCGGGCGCGCCTTGGCGCGGCGCTTCTTCTTGTAGCGCGAGCTGACATCGGTCGTGACGTGCAGCTCCTGGCGGCCGTAGCGGGTGTGCTTGTCATCGGCGGGGGGCGCCGCCGCTGGTGCCGCCGCCACACGCTCGCGCGCCGGCGCTGGCGGGGCAGGGGTTGCGGCACGCTCGCGATCCCGCTCGCTCGCGCGGCGCTCACTCTCTTCACGCTCGGCGCGCCGGCGCGCCTCATCGTCGCGCGTGCGCTGCTCGGCGGCGCGGCGCGCCTCCTCCTGGGCGCGGCGGCGGGCTTCCTCCTCCTCTACGCGGCGGCGGTTCTCCGCCTCGAGGCGCTCGCGCTCGAGCCGCTCGGCCTCGGCACGCTCGTTTTCGGCGCGCGCGGCCGCTTCCGCCTCGCGGCGGCGATGATCGAGCTCGTCCTGCTGGGCGCGCGCCTGTTCCTGCAGCACATCGCGCTTGATGTAATTGCGCGTGCGGCGCACCTCGACGTTCACCGTACGCGCCCGTCCCTGGTTGCCCGCGAGCTTCAGCTCGCTCTGCGTCTTGCGCTTGAGGGTGATCTTGCGTGGCGCACCATCGCCGTCGGTGTCGCTGCTGCCGTGGCTGCGGCGCAGATGCGTGAGGAGCTCGAGCTTCGCATCATCGGTGATGCGCGCATCGGGCCCGGACACCTTGATGCCCGCCTGGTCGAGCTGCGCCAGCAGCCGGTCGACCGGCACCTTGAGCACCTCGGCAAACTGCGAAACGGTCACTTCCGCCATAAACTTCGCTTCCTCGTCCCGTCAGCCGTCAGTTACCCGCCTCGAACCACGGCGCCCGCGCGGTCATGATGAGCTGCGCAGCCTTCTCCGCCGCGAGCCCCTCGATGTCGGCGAGCTCATCCACCGACTGCTCCGCCAGATCTTCGCGCGTGCGCACGCCGCGCCGCGCAAGCGTCAGCGCCAGATCCGGGCTCATGCCCTCGAGCAGCAGCAGATCCTCCGCGGGCATCGACTGATCGAGTGTCTCCTCGCTCGCGATCGCCTGCGTGAGCAACACGTCGCGCGCACGGTTGCGCAGCTCCTTGACGATGTCCTCGTCGAACTCCTCGATCGCCGCCAGCTCGGCCTGCGGCACGTAGGCGATCTCCTCGATCGTGGAGAAGCCTTCCTGCGCAAGAATGGTGGCGACGTCCTCGTCCACATCCAGCTGCTTCATGAAATTCGCCACCAGCTCCTTCGCTTCGGTCTCGCTCTTCGCCTCGGCGTCCGATTCGGTCATGACGTTCAGGTCCCAGCCGGTGAGCTGGCTCGCGAGGCGGATGTTCTGACCGCCGCGGCCGATGGCCTGCGACAGTTTGTCCTCGGACACCGCGATGTCCATGCTGTGCGCGTCCTCATCCACCACGATCGACATCACTTCCGCCGGCGACATGGCGTTGATCACGAACTGCGCCGGGTTCTCCACGTACGGGATGATGTCGACGCGCTCGCCGGCAATCTCGTTGGAGACCGCCTGCACGCGCGAGCCGCGCATGCCGACGCACGCGCCCACCGGATCGATGCGCGGATCGTTGCTCTTCACGGCGATCTTGGCGCGCACGCCGGGGTCGCGCGCCGCGCCGAGGATCTGGATGAGTCCCTGGCCGACTTCCGGCACCTCGAGCTTGAAGAGCTCGATGAGGAACTCGGGCGCGGTGCGCGTGAGGAACAGCTGCGGGCCGCGGGGCTCGGAGCGCACCTCGCGCAGATACGCCTTGATGCGGTCCTGGGGCTTCGCCTGCTCGCGCGGAATCATATCGGTGCGCGGCACGAACCCTTCCGCATTGCTGCCGAGGTCGATGTAGATGCCGTTGCGATCGACGCGCTTCACGACGCCGCCGACCAGCGTGCCGACGCGGTCGCGGTACGCATCGACCACCTGGGCGCGCTCGGCCTCGCGCACCTTCTGCACGATCACCTGCTTCGCCTGCTGCGCGGCGATGCGGCCGAAGGCGACCGACTCGATCGGCTGCTGGACGAAGCCGCCGATCTCCGCCTTCGGATCGGTCTCGAGCGCATCCTCGAGCCGCAACTCGCGCTCGGGCACCTCGAGCTCCTTGGAGTCATCGGCGAACACCTTCCAGCGCCGGAAGGTCTCGTAATCGCCGCTCTTGCGATCGATGGCGACGCGCACGTCCCATTCCTCGCCGTGCTTCTTGCGCGTCGCCGAAGCGAGTGCCGCCTCGAGCGCCTCGAAGATCACTTCTTTGTCGACGCCCTTCTCGTTGGAGACGGCATCGACCACCATCAGGATTTCTTTGTTCACGTCTGTCGTACCTCGTCCTAGGACGCGAGTCTCGCCTTGCCGATCTCGGCGAACGCCACCGTCACCTGCTCGCGATCGACCTCGAGCGCGATGCCGCCCTCGTCCACCGTCAGCAGCGTGCCGGTGTAGCGACGACGGCCGTCGCGGGGCTCCTTCAGCTCGACGAACACCCGCGAGCCGACGAAGCGCCCGAAGTGCGCCTGGGTGCGCAGCACCCGGTCGAAGCCCGGCGAGGACACTTCCAGCGTATAGGCGCTCGGAACCGGATCCTCGACATCGAGCAGGGCAGAAACCTCGCGGCTCACCTGCGCGCAGTCATCGAGCGTGACGCCGGCTGCGCGGTCGATGAACAGGCGCAGCACCGCATGGGCGCGGCCGGCCGAGTATTCCAGCTCGACCAGTTCGTACCCCAGGCGCCCGAGCAGCGGCTCGATGAGAGCCATGAGCCGCTCGCGCAAGGTCCCCGTCAGCGTCATCGTGATACCTCGCAGGGCGCCTCCGGCGCCCCCGCCAAACAAAAATGGGCCTTCAGGCCCACCAAAAACAAAAAGCCCCACGGGGGGCTTTCCATTCGTGTGCTCCTCGGAGGTACCCGCCGCGTCCCTCACGGGCCGCAGGCGGCACCGGCCTCCCGCCCCCCGCCGCACGCTCGAACCGCGAGGGGCCGCGCATTCTACCGGAACTGCCACACCAGTGGGAACAGTCGGGCGTGCACTTCGGCCGCGTCGGCCGCGGTCCGCTCCTCCCACCCACCCTGGACCTGTATAGACAAGCTGGTGCAGCCGATGCGATGATGGCGGCTCCTCGAGCCTCCTTCAAGGGCGCACCCGATGTCATTCCAGGCCGCCGCGGCCCGCTACCTGCAGGTGAAGCACTTCATCCTCGAGCAGATCGCCGGCGGGACGCTCCCCGCAGGCTCGCGGGTGCCTTCGGAGAACGAGCTGACGCGCACGCTCGCCATCTCGCGCATGACCGCCAACCGCGCGCTGCGCGAGCTCGCCGCCGATGGCGTGCTGGTGCGCGTGGCCGGGGTCGGTACCTTCGTCGCCGAGCAGCGCGTGCATGCCCACCCGCTCGAGGTGCGCAACATCGCCGATGAGATCCGCGCGCGCGGTCACGAGCACCGCCTCAAGGTGCTCGCGCTCGAATCGGTGAGCGCGACACGCGAGCTCGCCGAGCGCTGCGGCGTGAGGCCCGGCGCCCCGCTCGATCACTCGCTCCTCACCCATTTCGAGGACGGCACACCGCTCCAGGTCGAGGAGCGCTACGTCAACCCGCAGGTCGCGCCCGGCTATCTCGATAATGATTTCTCCCGGATCACTCCCCACGAGTTCCTGATCCGCATCGCCCCGCTGCAGCGCGCCGAGCACACTGTGCGGGCGCTGGTGCCCGAGCAGCGCATTCGCCGCCTGCTGAAACTCAAGAGCGGTGAGGCGTGCCTGCTGATCCTGCGCCGCACGTTCTCCAACGGTCGCATCGCGAGTGTCGCCGATCTCTATCATCCGGGCTCCCGCTACGAGCTCGCTGCCACCTGCCAGCCGAGGTCCACATGACTGCCCCATCCGCCCGAGCACCGTTGCGCGCCCCGCGCGGCCCGCAACTCTCCTGCCGCAGCTGGCTCACCGAAGCGCCGCTGCGCATGCTGATGAACAATCTCGACCCGGAGGTGGCCGAGCGACCCTCCGAGCTGGTGGTGTACGGCGGCATCGGCAAGGCCGCCCGCAACTGGGAATGCTACGAGCAGATCGTGAGCGCACTGCGCGCGCTCGGGGAGGACGAGACTCTCCTCATCCAGTCGGGCAAGCCGGTCGGAGTGTTCCGCACCCACGCCGACGCGCCCCGCGTCCTCATCGCCAACTCCAATCTCGTCGCCCGCTGGGCGGACTGGGAGCACTTCAATGCGCTCGACAAGCGCGGCCTGATGATGTTCGGGCAGATGACCGCCGGCTCCTGGATCTACATCGGCAGCCAGGGCATCGTGCAGGGCACCTACGAGACCTTCGCCGAGATGGGCCGCCAGCACTACGGCGGGAAGCTCGCCGGCCGGTGGATTCTCACGGCCGGCCTCGGCGGGATGGGCGGCGCCCAGCCGCTCGCCGCCACCATGGCCGGCGCCTCGATGCTCGCGATCGAGTGCCGCCCGGAACGCATCGCCAAGCGGTTGCAGACCCGCTACCTCGACGTGCAGGCGGGCTCACTCGATGAGGCGCTCGAGCTGCTCGAGCGCGCGCGCACACAGGGCAAACCGCTCTCGGTGGGACTGCTCGGCAACGCCTGCGAGGTGCTGCCCGAGCTCCTGCGCCGCGGCGTGCGGCCCGATGCGGTGACCGACCAGACTTCCGCGCACGATCCGGTGAACGGATATCTGCCCGCGGGCTGGACCCTCGAGAAGTGGGATCGGCTGCGGGCGGCGGAGCCGGCGCAGGTCGCGCGCGAGGCGCGCGCCTCGATGCGCCAGCACGTGGAGGCAATGCTCGCCTTCCAGAAGCTGAAGATCCCGGTGTTCGACTACGGCAATAACATCCGCCAGGTGGCGTTCGATGAAGGGCTCAAGGACGCCTTCGCTTTCCCCGGCTTCGTGCCGGCGTACGTGCGGCCGCTGTTCTGCCGCGGCATCGGACCTTTCCGCTGGGCAGCGCTGTCCGGAGATCCCGAGGACATCTATCGGACCGATGCCAAGGTGCGGGAGCTCCTGCCCGAGGATGCGCAGCTGCATCACTGGCTCGACATGGCGCGCGAGCGCATTCAGTTCCAGGGTCTGCCGGCGCGCATCTGCTGGGTGGGACTCGGCGACCGGCACCGGCTCGGGCTCGCGTTCAACGAGATGGTGGCCCGCGGCGAGCTCCAGGCGCCTATTGTGATTGGCCGCGACCACCTCGACTCAGGCTCGGTGGCGAGCCCTAACCGCGAAACCGAGGCGATGCGTGATGGCTCCGACGCGGTCGCCGACTGGCCGCTGCTGAATGCGCTGCTGAACACCGCGAGCGGTGCCACCTGGGTGTCGATCCATCACGGCGGCGGCGTCGGCATGGGCTATTCGCAGCACGCCGGCGTCGTGATCGTCTGCGACGGCTCGGCCGCGGCCGCGCGCCGCATCGAGCGTGTGCTGTGGAACGACCCGGCGAGCGGGGTCATGCGGCACGCGGATGCCGGCTACGAGCTCGCGATCGACTGCGCGCGCACTCATCGCTTGAATCTGCCGTTCCTCGGGCGCACGCCGTAGTCGCCGCCATCGTGCACTCGCCACTGAAGCTCTGGCGCAACGCCCGGCTCGCGACCTGCGATGAGCGCGGGCATCGCTTCGAGCGCGGCGCGCTCATCACTCGCGGCGCGCGCATCGAATGGGTCGGTGAGGAAGCGGCGTTGCCGGCGGTGACCGCCGAGGAGGTGCACGATCTCGCCGGCGCCTGGGTGACCCCGGGGCTGATCGATTGCCACACGCACCTGGTGTTCGCCGGCACGCGGGCCGGAGAATACGCCGAGCGGCTGCGCGGCGCCTCGTACGAGCAGATCGCGCGCGCCGGCGGCGGCATCCTCTCCACCGTGCGCGCCGTGCGCGCCGCGAGCGAGGAGCAGCTCTTCGAGGAGAGCGCGCCGCGACTCGCAGCGCTCATGGCCGAGGGGGTGACCACGCTCGAGATCAAGTCCGGCTACGGACTCACCCTCGCCGATGAAGCCAAGATGCTGCGCGTCGCACGCGCACTCGGCCGTGCCTTTCCCGTGACCGTGCGCACGACACTTCTCGCGGCCCACACCGTGCCACCCGAGTATCGGGGGCGGGCCAGCGAGTACGTCGAGCTCATCGCCGGCGAGTGGCTGCCCGCCCTCCTCGCCGAGGGCCTCGTCGATGCACTCGATGTGTTCTGTGAAAAGATCGCCTTCAGCGTTGCGCAGGCCGAGCGGCTCTTTTCCGCGGCAGACGCGCTCGGGGTGCCGGTCAAGATGCACGCCGAGCAGCTCTCGAACCTCGGCGGCACGCTGATGGCCGCGCGTCATGGCGCACTCTCCTGCGATCACCTCGAGTATGCCGGCGCGGCCGAGGCGGCGGCACTCGGCGCCGCGGGTCCGGTCGCGGTGCTGCTGCCGGTTGCCTTCTACTGTCTCGCCGCCGATCGTCCTCCGCCCATCGCGCTGCTGCGCGAGTCGGGCGCCGCCATGGCGGTCGCGAGCGACTGTAATCCCGGCTCCGCACCGGGCGCCTCGCTGCTCACCGCAATGAGCATGGCGACCCGGCTCTTCGGCCTCACCTCCGAAGAGGCGCTGCTCGGTGCGACGCGCCATGCGGCGCGCGCGCTCGGCCTCGAGGGCGAGCGCGGCACGCTGGCGGCAGGCGCCGCCGCCGACTTCGTCGTCTGGAATATCCGCTCACCGGAGGAGCTCGGTTACTGGGTTGGCTTCAACCCGCGCCGGACCGTGGTCCGCGCGGCGGAGGTCCTGCGATGGCCGAATCAGACATCCTGAAGCTGGGCGGCCCCCCGCTGCGCCTGGCGGAACTGCGGCGCGTCTACGAAGGCCCGGTAACGGTCGGGATCGCGCCCGAGGCGCTCGGTGCGGTGCGCCAGGCACACCTGCTGACCGCGCGGCTCGCCGCGGCCGAGGCGCCCGCTTACGGCATCAACACCGGCTTCGGGTCGCTCGCCAACACGCGCATCCCGCCGGCACAGCGCACGCTCCTGCAGCGCAACATCATTCTCTCGCACAGCGCGGGAGTGGGGCCGCTGCTCGATGACGCCATCGTCCGGCTTACTCTGGTCTTGAAGCTAGCGAGCCTGTTGCAGGGTTTCTCGGGGGTGAGCGAGCCGCTGGTGCGCTTCCTCGAGCGTTTGATCAACACGGGGCTGCTCCCCTGCGTGCCCGCGCAGGGCTCGGTCGGTGCATCGGGGGACCTCGCCCCGCTCGCGCACCTCTCGCTCGCGGTGCTCGGCCTCGGCAGCGTGCGCCGTCACGGCGAGCTGTTGCCCGCCGGCGAAGCACTTGCCCAGGAAGGGCTCACGCCGCCCGCGCTCGGCCCCAAGGAGGGTCTCGCGCTCCTCAATGGCACGCAGGTGTCGACGGCGCTCGCACTCGCCGGCCTGTTCGAACTGGAGAAAGTCTATGCGGCCGCGGTGGTCGCCGGCGCCCTGTCGGTGGACGCTTTGCAGGGGAGCGATGTGCCGTTCGACCCGCGCATCCAACACCTGCGCGGCCATGACGGTCAGTCGGCCGTGGCGCGGGTGTATCGGGAGCTTCTCAGCGGCAGCGAGATTCGCGAGTCGCATCGCACCTGCACGCGGGTGCAGGATCCGTACTCGCTGCGCTGCCAGCCGCAGGTGATGGGCGCTTGCCTCGACCTGATGACACAACAGGCGGCGACGCTCAGCACCGAAGCCAACGCCGTCACCGACAACCCCCTGGTGTTCAGCGACAGCGGTGAGGTGCTCTCGGGAGGAAACTTCCATGCCGAGCCTGTGGCGTTCGCGGCGGATGTGTTGGCGCTCGCCTGTGCCGAGATCGGCTCGATCGCCGAACGCCGCGTCGCGCTGCTGGTGGATCCGAAGATGAGTGGGCTGCCGGCGTTTCTCACTCCCGATAGCGGCGTCAACTCCGGGTTCATGCTGGCGCAGGTGACCGCGGCGGCGCTGGTCGCGGAGAACCGCATGCTGTGCCACCCGGCGAGTGTCGACAGCATTCCCACCTCCGCGAACCAGGAGGATCACGTCAGCATGGCGACGCACGGCGCACGGCGCCTGCTC
>Ga0318502_10000281_pt1 | contig 15190 bp, 17 predicted proteins | sample GRESIP174b1f22_FD_203291 | JGI IMG/M metagenome (GOLD analysis project Ga0318502, IMG submission 203291) | Tropical soil microbial communities from Luquillo Experimental Forest, Puerto Rico - GRE.SIPMG.174b1f22 | ecosystem: Environmental > Terrestrial > Soil > Tropical forest > Bulk soil...
TGCCTATGGTGACCTGACCACTCGATTGAGCGCACGTGTCGCCGACGGCGGGCGCATGGACATCGTCGACGTGCTCCCGATACAGCTCGGCAATTTGCGCAAGAAATTGCCCCGAAACGCGGCTGTGCGATTGCTGGCAATGGATTCCAGCAACCTGAATTTGCCCGACGCGAGCTACGATCGTGCCCTCGTATTCTTTCTATTGCATGAGCAGCCCAGCCAATATCGCGAGCGAACGCTCAGCGAGCTTTGTCGCGTCGTAAAGCCGGGTGGAAAGATCATCGTCGTCGATTATGATCTGCCGCGGTGGTGGCATCCGCTGCGCTACATTTGGCGACCGCTGCTGGCCAAACTGGAACCCTTTGCGCTCGATTTGTGGCGCGACGAAATCGCCAACTGGCTTCCCTGCGGCAGCATTCGTGTCCGCAAGGAACCATTCTTCGGCGGGCTTTATCAGAAAGTGGTGATCACACGCTGAGCATAGCCGTCGCAAATTTTAGAATAAGCGACAAATCGGAATGGCTCGGACGAGGCGCCAGTCACTGCCCTCCGATCGACGACTTTTGAGCCGAACGATAAGTTGACCTAAGTCAAAAAGTACCGACTCGCTCGGCCCTATATTTAACGCATTACCATGGGCTGCAGCAGGAGGAGGGTTAAGTGTCGAGCGTGCCCGTTGGACAAAAGCGCTGGTCTCCGACCAAGGCTGTTTTGCAATGGTGGCGAGGTTGGACCAGACGAAGTGCCGCACGGTTGGAACTGAGATGCTGCGGCGAGGACGAAGTGGAGCGCATGGCTAAGGATGTCGGCATGTCCGCTTGCGAACTCCGCAGGCTCGCGAGCCTTGGTCCTGACTCGGCCGATCTTTTGCTGCGCAGAATGGCAGCCCTTGACCGCGACCGAAACGAGGTGTCGCGGACCGAACCTCGAGCGTTCCAAGACCTTCAGCGCGTTTGCACAATGTGTAACCATCATCGCCGCTGCAAGGGGGACCTTGCGCGCGATTCCAGTGATCCGGCATGGGAGGATTATTGCCCGAACGCCGCGACGCTCATGGCGCTAAACGCACTCCCTTGGCGTGCGCGGAGCGAGTGGTAACTAGCAGTCAGCCGTGGCGCAAGGGTGCTTTCGGAAAGGCTCCTTGCAGTTCGTATCCGCTGTTTGGCGGTCGGCAAGTGTCCGATCAATTGTTCTTGGCGCCCTCTCGAATCCATGCACGGATGGCATCGCGATCGCAGATCGATAACTTCTTCTTGCCGTGCGGCATGCGCACCTCCGGCGAGGCACGCCAATCGAGAAGCCGTGGAAACGCGCGCATCGCACCCTCCTCTGATCGGTCATGGGTTGCGCACAAAGCTACTCTCCCTCCTGCAGATGGCAACCTTGGGCCTTGATCCAAGTCAAAATTCGAGCCGATTTTCAGCGAGATGTAACGGCTGCAGGATTCCGCCTTCGCGGCCTTAGGGCTCGAATGTCTGCAGATATGCCATGACATCCGCGAGCTGATCCGGGTCGAGCCGGAATTGCGGCATCGTTGGATGGTCAGCGACAATGCCTTCGGCCAAGCGGCGGCGTAGGCTCTCGATCGGGAATTTGAGATGCAGTGTGCGAAACGGGGGCGCGATGGCGAGCGGGCTGTTGCTGACCTTGTCGATGGCATGGCATTGCGCGCAATGGACGCGCACGAAGGTCAGGCCGCGTTGCGCCGCCGGCGATTGGGCGAGGGCGGGAGCGCTTGCCAACGAAAGACAGGCGCTAACCGCGATGAAAAGCCCAGGGAAGCGGCCAAAAGATTTTCGTACCATTTAATGCGCTCTGGTCTTAGCAGCTCGCTCAGCCGCCAATGCCAAGAGCGTCGTGGCGTTGGGGCAATATTTTTGCCACGCCGGATCGGAAGGATTGTTTGCGAGCGCGTGCTCGCACCGGCGTTTGCTTCCACAGACTGTGCATACGCGCTGAAGATCGCGCATGACTTGCGCATCGGCCTGCGTGATTTCCATCCGATCGAGCTTGATCTCGTTCATGCGCCAATACAACAAATCCGCGGCGTCCGGCCATTTGCCGGCGAGGACGGAGAGGTCGGCTCCGCCAACGCCGACATCACGGGCGATGCGTTCCATCTCGGCAGAACCGCAATTATCAAGGTCCGCCATCGCCCTGCGGGCGCCGTTCCAGCTTCGCCACCAATGCGCAAGCCGACGAACAAACCCGGGGTGTTCACCTGTTTGAGCCGAGCGGGACATCGCAGCCTCCATAACGAGAGTCATGCTCCTACGCGTTGAGCCGACGCAGCGCGGAGCGGTTGCGCAGCAGGATCCGGCGACGCTTCGGCACTTCGATCGCCGCCGCATCTTCCAAATGTTTGAGCGTGCGCGAGACGGTTTCGATGGTGAGGCCGAGATAGTCGGCGATATCCTGACGCGACATCGGCAACTCGACCGCCCCACCGCCGGGCGCGCGGTCCGCCATTTCCAACAGAAAGCCCGCCACCCGCTCCTCCGCGCTTTTGATCAGCATCAGCGAATGCTCTCGCACCCGTGCGAGTTCGCGAGCGGTTAGCGTCCACATTTGGCGCGCAACCTCGTTGTCCCTTGCCGCAAGCGCCATCACTGCACTGCGTTTGATCACGGTGATCTTGCACTCGGTGATCGCCTCGGCCGAAAACGTATGCACGTCTTCCGTCTCGAAACCGAAAATGTCGCCGGGCAGATGGAAAGCTCCGATCTGACGGCGTCCGTCCACCAGGACTTTGTACGTTCGCACCGTCCCGCTGACGACCTTGTAGAGGTATTCGGCGGGCTCGTTCTCGCCGTAGATCTCGGCGTTAGCCACAAACGACATGCACGCACCCATGAGCTCGATCGCACCGGTTTGCGTCGCACCGGGAGGCGGCACGCGATGAGGTTGCGTTGCCGGCTGCCCCTGGGAAACATTCCGGATCGCGGTCCGCGTCAGCATGGCTCATCCCCTCAGTTGATGAGACCATTGGTAACCTGTGCGCGGGGGAGCGAAAATTCCGATAAAATCCCTCCGGGTTAACCCGGAGGTAGGACAGGCCACAGGCTCTCGATGAAGACATTCGTCACGGATTTGGCCGCCAAATCGAGCCCGCAGGGCCATCTCAGCGCTGTTAAGCATTGGCTTTTTGTCCGGCAGGAGGCGCTTCGCTATGCGCTTGCGCCCCTCGCCGTGGCGCTCGCGTTCTTGGCCCGACTCGCGCTTACGCCGATCCTGGGAGATGCCTCGCCCTACCTGCTGTTCGTTCCCGCCGTTTTGATCGCGGCCGGCTTGGGCGGGCTTGGACCGGGACTGCTGGCAACCGGCCTCAGCGTCGTGCTCGGCTTCTTCGTCAGCACGATTTCTCCCAGTCTGTCGGTGCCGGAAATCGTCGATGCTGCTTTGTTTACGATGATCGGAGCGGGCATCGCCTGGAGCGGCGAGCAGCTGCAACGCAACCGTATTCGCGCCGCCACTAGCACGCGGGACGCGCTGGCGCGCGAGGCCCATCTCGCCTCGATCCTCAATACCGTGCCGGAAGCGATGATCGTGATCGACGAGGGCGGAATCGTGCAATCGTTCAGCCCGGCAGCGGAACGGTTGTTCGGCTATGGCGCGGCGGAAATGATCGGAAAAAACGTCAAGATGTTGATGCCGTCGCCCTACCGGGAGAATCACGACGGCTACATCGAGCAATATCTGCGGACCGGAGAACGGCGAATCATCGGAATCGGCCGCGTCGTGGTCGGCGAGCGAAAGGACGGCTCGACCTTCCCGATGGAGCTGGCGGTGGGGGAAATGCGATCGAGCGATCGTCACTTCTTCACTGGCTTTATCCGCGACATCACGCAGCGTCAGGAGTCGGAGGCGAGGCTGCAGGAGCTGCAATCGGAGCTCGTTCATGTTTCCCGATTGACGGCGATGGGCCAGATGGCATCCGCGCTGGCGCATGAATTGAACCAGCCGTTACTGGCCATCACGGGTTACATGAAGGGCTCGCGACGTATGCTCGAAAGTGGTGGCGAGGACCGCTCGGGCTTGCTGCGCGATGCCCTGGACAAGGCGGGCGATCAAGCTTTGCGCGCGGGGCAGATCATCCGTCGCCTGCGCGAATTCGTGGCGCGGGGCGACAGCGAGCGTCGGGTCGAAAGCGTCAAGAAGCTCATTGAGGAAGCGAGCGCCTTGGCGCTGGTCGGGACCAAGGATCAGGGCGTCCGTGTCCGGTTTCAATTCGATCCGGCCGTCGATCTCGTTCTCGTCGACAAGGTGCAGATTCAGCAGGTTTTATTGAACTTGTTGCGCAACGCCGTCGAAGCCATGGAAGCGTCGCAAAGACGCGAGCTCGTCATTTCCACGGCTGCCGGCGACGGCGAGATGGTCGCCGTCAGCGTGGCCGACACGGGGTCCGGGATCGCGCAGGACCTGATGTCGCAGCTCTTCCAACCCTTTGTCACCAATAAGCGCCACGGAATGGGGGTCGGCTTGTCGATCTGCCGCACCATTGTCGAGGCCCACGGCGGACAGATCACGGTGGAGCCCAATCCCGACGGTGGAACGATCTTTCGGTTCACCGTACGGGCCGCGAGCGAGGAGGATTTTGGCGATGCCGCCTGACAAATCCATCGTCCACGTCATCGATGACGACGAGGCGGTGCGCCAGGCGCTCGCTTTCCAGCTGGGATCGGCCGGCATCGAAGTGCGAACGCACGAGTCCGCCGTCGCGTTCCTGCAAGTTGCGCCCACCGTGCGGACCGGCTGCATCATCACCGACGTGAGGATGCCCGAGCTCAGCGGTATCGACCTGTTGCGACGATTGCGAGAGCTCAAACACCCCGTGCCGGTCATCGTCATCACCGCGCATGGAGATATCCCGCTCGCCGTGGAAGCGATGAGACTTGGCGCCGTCGACTTTCTCGAGAAGCCCTTCGAGGACGAGGTTCTCCTCGCGTCGGTGCGGTCGGCGCTCGACCAGGGGGACCGGGATCAAAAGCGTCAGGCCGAGCGCAGCAATATCGAGGCCCGCCTCGCGGCATTGTCGAACCGCGAGCGGGATGTCCTCAAGGGATTGGTGGCCGGACTTGCCAACAAGCAGATCGCCTACGATCTCGGCATCAGCCCCCGAACGATCGAGACCTATCGGGCCAATCTCATGATCAAGATGCAAGCTGCAAGCCTGTCCGATCTCGTGCGCATGGCCTTGATCGCCGGAGTTCTCGATTCGAACGAATCTTGAACGATGCGATAGCTCGCGAGCCTCCGGGACTTGCCGGAGGGACAATATCGGAATTTTCGGGTCTGGGCGCTCCCGCTAAAATTACCAAGTCATATCGGGGGGACCAGGTCATGTTGTCGCAGACATCGCTTCGAAGCGATTTATTGTCATCAACAGGTCGGGCTCTGAGATACCTCGTCAGCGGCTGCAGCGTGCTTCTCGCGATCGTTTCTATTGTCATCGGTATCGAAGTATCGGTCGCGACGGCTTCCTCAGGGGCTGCACCTTCCACGGAAATTATCAATCGAACACAAAAGGGCGACCGTTTGCTGCTGGTTCCTGCACTCCATCGGAATCCGGTCAACCGACCACCGGAAGTCAGCCTCCCACGCATGCACATATTGGCTCCCGATCAAGATTTGGCTGACGGCTGTGAATCGTCGGTCAGCCCTCTCGCTCGTTCTCCGTTGGCGCAAATCGCAGGCCGCTGCCTGTCTTAGGTGAAGGATTTCATAAGTTTAAGCGGCGCCATGATCGGCTGGCGTGCAGGGCGCCGGGGCTGTGTCCGACGCGGACCAGCCGGCGCGTCGCGGATTTGAGCCATGTCAAAGCGGGACTCTCCATTTTGCTGCTTGTTGCCACCCCATGCGGCCATGCGCAGGCGCGGGCGCAAGCAGAAGCAATGAAAAGTCAGGGTGAAGCTTCGAACTCGGGGGTCGTCGTCATCGTCGTCAGCGATGATCTCGCGGTTCGAAATTCGCTCAAATTCTGGCTTGAAATCGAAGGCCTGACCGTCCGTGGCTACGTGTCCGCAACCGATCTACTGGACGCAGGCGACCTCGCGCGCTGCGATTGTTACCTGGTCGACCAAAAAATGCCAGCGATGAGCGGACTCGACCTGATCGCCCAGTTGCGCGACCGACACCTCACCGCACCTGCGATTCTGATTGCGAGCCACCCCAGCCGATTGCTGCGCGAGCAAGCCGAAAAAGCCGACATCCCGATCGTGGAGAAGCCGCTGCTGGGGAATGGGCTGCTCGACAAAATTCGCGATGTGGTAAGGGGACACGATTAGGGATGCGTAGGCAAATCCTCCATTGTCTCGTCACAATGATGGCGATGAGCGTCATTGCGCCCGTCTTGGCACAAGGGACCGGCACCCCCGCAGGACGTGGCGAATTCTTGCTGACGACCCATTGCGCCCGTTGCCATGCTGTCGGCCGCACCGGCGCCAGCCCGCACCCGGAGGCCCCGCCCTTCCGAATGCTCTCTCGCAAATACAAGATCGAAGGCCTTGCCGAGGCTCTGGCGGAGGGCCTTTCCACCGGCCATCCGGACATGCCGGAGTTCGTCTTCGCGGCTGAGGACGTTGGCGCGATCATCGATTACCTTCAATCCATTCAGCAGCAGTAGCATCTGTCCTTTCGCAGACGGCCTCGAGCGATATTGCAGCCAGCCCCGGCCCGCACGCGTTGCGCAGCCTTGGCGCCACCCTTGATCCACGTCAACTTTCGGCTGCTTCATCGTGTCATCTTTAGATAGGGAAGGTCTTGCGAACTGATATTGTTCAGCGTTGGTTTCCTGAGAAGGGTGCGCGCAGATGATGAACTGGATGAGCAGGGTGCTGGTGGCAATAGGCGTGTGCGTCATGACCGGGGGAGCGCCGGTCGCCGCGCAACAATCGCCTTCTCCGTCGGTGGACAAGGACGCCATCGTCCTCATCCCCGGCGTGTTGACCGGTCCGGGAACCATGGGCCCGCGCGGATATAAGCGGCTGTGCACGCCGCGTTCGGTCGGCCTCTACGAATGGCAAGTGCGATGGATCGAGCGGGTGGTGCGGCCGACCGAAGCCCAACGCGCGGCCCTGAACGATCTGCAATCGGCCTCGAGCAAGGCGATCGCGACGATGGCGACGGCGTGCAAGTCCGACGTGCCCGCGACGACGAAAGCCCAATTGCAGATGATGGACAACCGGCTCGAGACAATGTCTCAGGCGGTGAAGAGTTTGCGACCGACGTTCGACGCGTTTTACGACTCGCTGGACAGCAAGCAACAGCAGCGTCTCGATGTATTCGGGCCAAGGCACCGCAGCTGGCGGTGGTGAAGCGGAGCAGAGCTCGTGGCCACCGTGAACACCACGCGATCGGAAAGGTCGGCCGGCTCGGAGCAAGCGACGTCATTCTCAACGATGATGGTGCACGTCGACGTCGAGCACGATTCGAAGCGAAGGGTTGAACTGGCGATCGGTCTGGCCGACCGCTTCCAAGCCGCCCTTATCGGCGTTGCGGGTTGCGCGCTGTGGCCGGCCTTCACGGCCGGAGACGTCGGACTGACCAAATCCAGCGAGTACGACGTTCAAAAGCTGATGGCGCGTTTCGAGCAGAGGGGCAAGACGTTTCGCGCCCAGGGCCGCTCGCTGCGGCATATCGAATGGCGCAGCGCCCTTGAATCTCCCGGCGAGCTGCTCTTGCGGGAAGCACGGGCGGCCGATCTCCTCGTCGTCGGTCGCAGGCACAGCGAGAACGACGCCGACCCAGGGGTTATCGTGCTGCGGGCGGGCCGTCCCGTTCTGCTGGTGCCCGACACCGTCGCGGCGCTGCCGCTTCGCCACGCGGTCGTCGCTTGGAAGGATACGCGTGAATCCCGCCGCGCGGTGCGGGACGCGCTCCCGTTCTTGCAGCAGGCCAAGGAGGTTGTGCTCGTCGAAGTCGGCGAGCACGAATCGCAGTGGCAGGCCAAGAAGAATCTGGCCGACGTTGCGGCCTACCTCGTGCGCCACCGCGTGATCGTGGCAGCCGAAGTCTGGCGCCGGCCGCGAGGGCCGGTCGCGGCCGAGCTTCTGCACGTTGTGGCGGAGGAGAAAGCAGATTTAATCGTCGCCGGCGGCTATGGACACAGCCGATTGGGTGAATGGATTTTCGGCGGCGTCACGCGCGAGCTTCTCACCGCAAGCCCGGTCTGTTGCATGTTGTCGCATTGAGCCTCGCGTCACGAGCGACCGTGGCTGCCTGCCGGGCGCTGGATCGCCTCCGCCTCTTCGAGCTCTTCGACCACAAGATCGCCCTTCCGCGTGACGACATCGCCGCCCAGCCGCGTGCGAGCCACTTCGCGGATATGTTCCGCGATGCGCGGTTCCCGCTCCATGAGCACATGCAGGTCTTGGGCATCGAGCACGAGCAGGCTTGTCCGCGTGAGCGCAGTAACCGTCGCGGATCTGCGTGCGCGGCGCAGCGCCGCGACCTCGCCGAAGAAATGACCGGCGCCGAGCCGGACGCGTTCGTGCTTGAGCTCGATCTCCACTTCGCCGGCGGCGACGAAATACATGGAATGAGCGGGCTCGCCGCGCTTGGCGATGATGTCTCCGGCCTCGACTTGCTGCGCGCGCAAGAGCCGCATGATGTCGGCGATATCGGTGGCTTGAAGCTCGGCGAACAAGGGCACCCGCGCCACCATGCCCCAAGTGACGACAAAGTCGCGACGGTGGATTTCGTCGGCGAAGGCGGTAGCGACGATGCCGATCGGCAGGGCGATCATGATCAAGCCGACGAAGATCGTAACCGATGCGACGATGCGCCCCAGCACGGTCACCGGAACGACATCGCCGTAACCGATCGTGCCGAGGGTGACGATGGCCCACCACATCGCGTCGGGAATGGTGCCGAATTTGTCGGGCTGTGCATGACCCTCGATCACATGCATGACGCTGGCAGCGACCAGCGTCGCACCCAGTAAAATGACGAAGCAGCCGAACAACGCGCGGCGTTCGTTGTAGAGAGCATCCAACAGCGAGCGCATGGCCGGCGAGTATCGCGCCAACTTGAGAAAGCGCACCATTCGAAACACCAGCAGGACCCGCAGATCGCCCGGCAAGACGAACGCGAACCAAAACGGCAGGACCGCGAGAAGATCGATCACGCCGAGCGGGCTCGAAATGAACTCCCAGCGGGCCTTGCGTTCGCTCGAATGCCGGTGCGGTGCGCGCTCGGCCGCCACCCAAACCCGCAGTGCGTACTCGATGGTGAAAACGACGAGCGATAACAGCTCGATCGCGATGAATAGCGGCCCGTATCGCGCCTGCAACGCAGGCACCGAGTCGAGCGTCATGGTGACGAGATTCGTGACGATCAGAACGACGATGAGCCGGCCGACGATGAGACCCGTCCGATCTCCGATCGTGCCGTGCTCCAGGATCTCGTACAGGCGGCGCCGGAGATCTCCGCCCCTGCGCCAGATACGTCGCGGCATAGCTGAGCTCTATCCGACCGACACGACCTTGAAGGTGTGGGACTCACCCTCGTGGCAGGTTGTCAGATATGGCGATCGCGACCTTTGATATTTGTCAAACGCGGCAAATCGATGCGTATGCGCGTATGCGAGCCGCCAGCCGCGGCTCCACGCGGCTGCCCACCAGCTTGATTGACCACTCCACAGAGGCCGCGCTTCCGCCCGACCGACCCCTGGCGGCAGCGGACTTATCGGCGCCTCGATTTGATCTATGTCAGGTTCCCTTCCGACTGATTGGCGGATCATTCCCAAATGGATGGTGATGTTCCGTTGCCGACAATGGAAGCAGCGGTCAAAAAGGATGAATCCGATGCGGATGTGGAACGCGCTGTTGTTCGCGGCAACTCTCGTGGGATGCACCCATCAAGCCTGGGCGCAACAGCACTCACATTCAGCGCAGCCCATGGTGGCGCAGGCGCCAGCTCCACCCCAAAGTCCCGCCTCGCCTCCAGCCGCGATGGCACACGGGGATACGCACGCTCCGACCATTTTCACGCTGCGCTCCGGGATCGCACAGGGCCGGATGGTCTATCTCGGCGTCGGCGGCGACATCGACGGCAAGGTCAATCCGATGCTGGTGGTGCATGGAGGCGAGACCGTGCAGATCAACTTGATCAACGGCGAGGGCGCCGAGCACGATATCGTCATCGATCAATATGCGGCACGCTCGGACCGGGTCTTAGGTATAGGCGCCAGCAGCACGCTCGCATTCACCGCCGACAGAACCGGTGAATTCACCTATTTCTGCTCGATAGCGGGCCATCGCGAGGCCGGGATGGAAGGTCGCATCCAAGTGACGCCGGGGGCACGGGCCACGGTGGCTACGATAGCCCCTGAGATCGTGCGCGATCCGACCGATCTGCCGGCGCCCATCCGCGCCCGGCCACCGCAGGTCGTCCGGGTCGACTTGGAGACCGTCGAGCTCAAAGGGCAGTTGGACGATAAGACCAGCTACAATTTCTGGACATTCAACGGCAAGGTGCCCGGCCCCTTCGTCCGCGTGCGCGTCGGCGACACGGTTGAGGTCCATCTCAAGAACGACGAGACCAGCCTCATGTATCACTCGGTCGATTTCCATGCCGCCACCGGTCCGGGCGGCGGGGCCGAATTCACGCAGACCGAGCCGGGACAGGAAAAGGTGGTGACGTTCAGAGCGCTCGTGCCGGGCCTGTTCGTCTATCACTGCGCGACGCCGAGCGTGCCGCACCACATCACCAACGGCATGTATGGATTGATCCTCGTGGAGCCGGAAGGCGGACTCCCGCAGGTGGACCGCGAATTCTATGTCATGCAAGGAGAGCTTTACACCGCCAAGCGCTTCGGCATGCCGGGACATCAAGAGATGGATTATGAAAAGCTGATCTCGGAGCGGCCTGAGTACTTTCTCTTCAACGGCGCAGTGGGTGCGCTCACAAAGTCACATCCCTTGCGAGCGCGTCCGGGCGAGACGGTACGCATATTTTTTGGCGTCGGTGGGCCGAACTTCACCTCCTCCTTCCACGTCATTGGCGAGATATTCGACCACGTCTACGAAGGTGCCAGCCTTGGAGCCATGCCGATCACAGGGGTGCAGACCGTCTCCGTACCGCCTGGCGGCGCGACCGTCGTCGACTTCAAGATCGACCGGCCAGGGCGCTACGTCTTGGTGGACCATGCATTGTCGAGGCTCGAACGCGGTCTCGCCGGATACCTGCTCGTCGACGGCCCGTCCGACGACGATCTGATGCACTCAGGTCTGGCGAAACGATAAGCGAAGTTTAAAAAGGTCGCGTTCCAGCCGGAACCAATCGTATCAGTGGCACACCAGCACCGGAATTTTCGTGTGCGTCAGCACCTTGGTCGTCACGCTGCCGAGCACGATTGCCGCAATCCCGCTCCTGCCGTGCGAGGCCATGACGATGAGATCGCAGCCTCTTTGCTGGGCGGCGTTTATGATGGCTTCGTAAGGATGGTCCTCTTCGATTTGCACGGTTTCGCAGGCGACGCCGGCCAAACGCGCTGCTTCGGCGACGCCACTCAATATCTTTTCCGCGTGCGCTTTGGCGCGCTCGGCGTGCTCGGCAAAAGCTCCTGACATTTCATAGACCTTCGAAGCAGGAACCGTGTAGACGTCGAACGATCCCTCCACCGTCAATGCGGTGACTTTTGCCCCGACTGCCTTGGCGAGCTCCAACCCATGCTGCACCGCCCGGCGGGAAAGCTCCGAACCATCGGTCGGGATCAAAATATGCCGATACATGCCGTCCCTCCCGGTCACGCCGTGCGCAAGCACATCTGCAGTACTCGATTATACTGATTTCCATAAAATACGGTTGTGACCGAGATCATTCAAGTTTGTAGCGCGCCGTTGCTTGCTGCCCATCATTCCATCACGTGCAGAAGGAGGACCTCCTCCTCGGGCGTCATCTGGGCGATGTCGTCTTTGTCGCTGCGACGAGGATTAAGCGCCTGATAGAGGGACTTCGCCCCTTCCCGCAGCGCATCGCGGTGCGCCGCATCGGCCGGCGGCACGGAAGACACCGTTTTTGCCAGATCGTGCAGGATGTCCGCAAACAGCCCATAGTGGAAATGCATGCGAACGGTCTTGCGCACGTCGGCGGCGCCCGTGCGGTGCAGGCTGAGCGAAATTCCGGCCGCATCAAGGTGGGCATCAAAACGCGACGTCCGCTCGAATGTTCCAATATAGAGCTTGTCCGGATATTCGAGCGCGACTTCGGCTTTGTCGGGGATGGGCTTGGTCATGGCAGAGGTCACCTGCTGTGAGAGCGATGATCGATTGATAGCGCAGCCGCAGCGAGCGATTATGATCTGGATCAATTGCGCGCGGAAATGCGCCCACCGGGTAGCCGTGCCGCGAGGCCGATGACAACGCCGCGCGCGGGCCTTGCTCGCACTTACGGCGCCTGAATGGACCTTAGATAAAGCAGGAACGCACGCGCGTCCTCGCGCGTGAACCGAAACGTCGGCATATCCGGATGGCCAACCGTGAGGCCCTCGCGCAATCGCTCCATGAAAGAATCGAGATCCACGCGGCGATCGAGCGCGCGAAAAGCAGGAGCCCCAGCGTGCGGACTCCCGCCACTCTTGCCGACGGCATGACATTGCGAGCACATTCTTTCCGCCAAAGCGCGACCGCGATGCTCGAGCGGGCTAGAGCCGCTGTCCTCGGCTAAGCTCGACGATGTTGCCACGAGCAGAAGGAGGATTGCGAGCCTCACGATCACCTTGAGAGGTCCCCCATAAAACCGCGAAAAAATTTGCGGCCGCGAACCGGGAGCAGGTCGACACATCGGCGCACGCCGCCGTAGGACAATCGCGGCGAACACGACAACGGTCTTTGACCTGCATCAACTTTGCGGGTTCGATGAGCCCCATATTTAACTGCCTCGCTCAGAGCAACGGAGATTTTGGTGGGGACTCTTCGCTTTTGTTCGCTGCTTCCCGCGCTGCTCGCTGCACCGGGCGCGCTCGCCGCCGATGCCGACAACGGCAAACGTCTCGCTGAAATGCGCTGCGTCACCTGTCACATCGTCTCGCCGGGCGAGCGCCGAGTCGTGACCGACGCCCCGCCGTTCGAAGCGATCGCGAGAAAATACGCTTCCAACCCGGACACGCTCGCGTTTTCAGTCATGGATCCGCATCCGAGGATGAACGTAACGCTGACGCGGCGGGAGGCGCAGGATGTCGCCGCCTATATCAACACGCTCGCAAAGTAATCGACGTGGTATCCGGCCTTCGAGGCGTCCTATCTCGAGCTCGCCGAAACAACACCGACCGAATGGACTAGTGACCGCCAAGCAAGGCCAGCTCACAGGTTCGGCTTCGGGCGCTTCGGCGGAGGCGCAAGCGTAATGGTGGTTTTGCAGTTGAGGCACGAAAACGTGTCGAACTGCGCGCTCTGCTCGTCCGACTTGCTGCTCAGCATTGCAATGCCGCAGAGCGGGCAATGCCGAATCGGCGGCCGCGGATGAGCGGGCATTGAGGCCACAGCTAAAGGCCGAGGCGCTATCTGGTCAGTCCGCGCGTGCGCTGGTCCGCCCAATACAAAGTGGCGGCAAAAATGCCGAAGGCGGCTGCCATGAGAACGACGATGATTGTATCCACGGGCATGGATGACTCCCTTCGCTCTGGAGCCATGATGCTTGGCGCGGCTATGAGCGGCTTTGATCTTGATCAAATTCGCGCTCATCCCGTCTCGCCCCCTGCGGCGGGAAACCCAGATCACCTCAAGTTCGCTGCAGTGCACGCGTTGACAGCGCCCCCGGCGGGCCTACATTACCGGGTGTTCCGAGGGGAGCTCCGGTCAAGGAGCTGAGAGACCCGCCCGATCGATACCGCGGGGACCCTTTGAACCTGATCCGGGTCATGCCGGCGAAGGGACAGGACATGACAACAGTAGCTTCCCCACGCATTTCGCTTTTCCTCGCCAGGCTCCTCGGCCCAATCTTCGTTGCCATCGCCATCGGCGTCCTGGCGAACGGCGCCCTCTTCCGCGCGATCGCCGAGGAGGGCCTGCGCAGCCACGCGCTGATCTATCTCACCGGCCTGTTCGCCATCACCGCCGGCGTCGCCATCCTACTCAATCACAATGTGTGGGCGGCCGACTGGCGCGTGCTCATCACCATCTTCGGCTGGCTCGCCGCGATCGGCGGCGCGCAGCGCATCATCTGGCCGCAAGGGACAGAGGCAGCCATCCACTGGTTCCTCGCCAACCCGAGGAGCCTCGTCGTCGCCGGCATCATCTGGCTGGTGATCGGCGCGGTGCTCTGCTTCTACGGCTACTTCCGCGAATCCGGAGCAACACGATGAACATCCACGACCCCAACATCGCCACGCCCAAGGTCACGACCGGAGCGTTGCCGGCCTCGCGCAAGGTCTATGCGCGCCCCGACGCGGCGCCCGAGCTGCGTGTGCCCGTGCGCGAGATCGTGCTCACCGAGGCCGCCGCCGAGCCGCCGATTCCGGTTTACGACACCACCGGCCCCTATACCGATCCCGACGTGACGATCGACGTCGAGCAGGGGCTGCCTCGCACGCGCACCGCATGGGTGCGCGAGCGCGGCGGCGTCGAAGACTACGAGGGGCGTCCGATCCAGCCCGTCGACAACGGCAATGTCAGCGGCAAGCACCTCGCGCGCAATTTCCCGACGACACATCGTCCGCTGGGCGCCCTCAACGGCAAGCCGGTGACGCAGCTAGAGTTTGCGCGCGCCGGTGTCATCACCAAGGAGATGGTCTACATCGCCGAGCGCGAGAATCTCGGCCGCAAGCGGCAACTCGAGCGCGCCGAAGCCGCGCTTGCCGACGGCGAGAGTTTCGGCGCCGCGGTGCCGGCCTTCGTCACGCCGGAATTCGTGCGCAGCGAGGTCGCGCGCGGGCGCGCCATCATTCCCTCCAATATCAACCACGCCGAGCTCGAGCCGATGATCATCGGCAGGAACTTCCTCACCAAGATCAACGCCAATATCGGCAACTCGGCGGTGACCTCCTCGGTCGAGGAAGAGGTGGAGAAGATGGTGTGGGCGATCCGCTGGGGCGCCGACACGGTGATGGACCTCTCCACCGGCCGCAACATCCACACCACGCGCGAATGGATCATCCGCAACGCGCCCGTGCCGATCGGCACCGTGCCGATCTACCAGGCGCTGGAGAAGGTCAACGGCGATCCGGTCAAGCTCGACTGGGAATGCTACAAGG
>Ga0318502_10000286_pt1 | contig 15115 bp, 14 predicted proteins | sample GRESIP174b1f22_FD_203291 | JGI IMG/M metagenome (GOLD analysis project Ga0318502, IMG submission 203291) | Tropical soil microbial communities from Luquillo Experimental Forest, Puerto Rico - GRE.SIPMG.174b1f22 | ecosystem: Environmental > Terrestrial > Soil > Tropical forest > Bulk soil...
TGGATCCTGATGCACACCCACCCCGCGCACGCCTTTCACACCGACCGCTCGCCGGGCGACCGCGAGGCCGGCCGGCTGATGCCCAGCGCCGACGACCTTCTCGCGACGTATGTGCAAGCGCGTCGTTCGCTTGGCACCTCAACGTGCCAGCTCACATCCGACACCGCCGACCTGCCGTGGTTCGCAAGTGTCGCGCACTACAAAGTGGTCGCAACGATCGGGGCGATCTGGAAGCGCGAGCGTAAACGCGCCTCGCCCAACCCCGCGGTGGAGTGCGCCGCAACACGGCTCGACGCGGTGCTCGCCGCGGGCCATGCTGCGCTCGACGCGTGGACCTAATTTTTTGCCGAGCGCACCTCGACGACCACCTTGCCTACTGCGCTTCGGTCCTCGAGCGATGCCAGCGCATCGGCCGCATTCACCAACGGGTAAATCGCGCCGATAGCCGGATGCAGCTTCCCGGCATCGAGCAGGCGTTGGACACCGTCTCCGACCCGCGCCAGAGTGCCCGGATACTCGGTCTCCATCGTGTCCATCGTGATGCCGGTCAGGGTGAGGTTACGCAAAAGCAGCCGGTTCACCTTCACCTCGGGAATGGCCCCACCAGTGAAGCCGACGACTACCCCGCGGCCGCCGATACGCAACGCACGCATCAGATCGAGGAACATGTCAGCGCCTACCTGATCGACGAAGACCTGTGCCCCCCGACCGTCCGTCAGCGAACGCACCCGCTCCAGCCACGGCCCCTCGGAACCGTCGGTGCGTACGACGTACGTCGCCCCCGCCGAGGCCGCCATCGCGGCCTTCGCCGCCGAAGAGACCAACGCGATAGTGGAGACGCCGAAGGCCGAGCCGAGATCGAGCAAGGCAGTGCCGACCCCGCCGGCTGCCCCGGACACCAGTACCGTCTCGCCTGGCGCGGCGCCTGCACGGTCAAGGGCATACCATGCGGTCGCGAAATTCATGTAGATCGCGGCTCCCTCGACGTACGGCATGTTGTCGGGCAGCTTCACCATGAAGTCCTCGAGGGCGAGAGCCTCCTCGGCCATCGCGCCCTGCCACACAATGCCGCAGACGCGATCACCCGGTTTGACCCAGGAGTCCGACGGCGCCTCGAGCACCTTGCCGGCCAGCTCGCTCCCGCACACATATGGCGGATCGACTCCAGCCTGGTAGCGTCCGCGCGTCTGCAGCGGATCGATAAAGGAGAGCCCGGCTGCATGAACTTCGATCAGCACGCGGCGCCCGTTGGCTCGTGGGTGGGCGCCGGCGGGTGACGGGATGTCGCGCAGCACGACTGCCTGCGGACCGGACAACGACTCTACGACGACGGCACGCATCGCGAAGCTCCTTAAATCAGGCGAAAACAGCGGCCAGTGACTCCGCGATGCCCGTCACGCCCCTCGTTCGACCCGACGAGGTGCGGGTAGCGAAAATGCGGTTGTGTGAGTCCACCGTGACCACGGTGAGCGAGCCGGACATGGCCGTCAACGTAGTCGGGTGCCGACCTTCTGTCCGTCGAGTGCGCGCAGGTTATCGACGCTCGTCATCGTCAGCATGTGCTGATCGAACAGCGGCAACAACAGGACCGCCAGCCTTCGCGGACACGCCGATGGAGAAATTCACAGCGGCTTTCGGGCGACGATCACCCGATCGCAAATCACCGCCCTAGCGTTAACGAAATGGACATGTCACTGCCCGAGGACATCACTGCCTTCATCGCCGACCTCGACCGCTTCATCGACGAGCAAATCAAGCCGATCGAGCACGCCAACCCCGAGTACTTCGATCATCGCCGCGAATTCACCCGCACCGACATCGACCGCGGGGGCATCCCCTCCCGGCGATGGCGCGAGATCATGCGCGAAGCGCGGGTACTAGCAGATAATTCCGGCTTCTACCGCTACCCGCTGCCCAAGGCCCTCGGCGGACAGGACGCCAGCAACGTCGCCATGGCCGTGATACGCGAGCACTTGGCCCACCGCGGCCCGGGCCTGCATGCCGAGCTGGGCCACGAGGCGTCGGTGGTGGCCAACCTGCCACTGGCGCTGGTACTCCATGTGTACGGCACCGCCGAACATAAAGAACAGTATCTAGAGCGGCTGGTCTCCGGTGACATGGAGATGGCCTTCGGTCTCACCGAGCCCAACCACGGCAGCGACGCGACCTGGCTGGAAACCCGTGCGGTCCGCGACGGCGACGACTGGATCATTACCGGCGCGAAGCGCTGGAATAGCGTCATCGACGTCGCCGAGATCGACCTCGTATTCGCGCGCACCAGCGGCCAGGACGGAAAGGCCGAGGGAATTTCGGCATTTCTCGTGCCGACTTCCGTCGACGGGTTCGAGGTCCCCTTCTACTGGTGGACCTTCAACATGCCGACCGACCATGCCGAGGTGCGGCTGAACCATGTACGCGTGCCCAGCTCGGCGTTGATCGGAGAGGAGGGCCGCGGTCTGGACTGCGCGCAACTGTTTCTCCACGAGAACCGGATTCGCCAGGCCGCCTCGTCGCTTGGCGCCGCCCAGTTCTGCATTGACAGGGCGCGGGAATACACCGAGGAGCGCCGCCTCTTCGGCAGGAAGATGCGCGACTACGAAGGTATCCAGTGGCAATTGGTCGAACTGCAGACCGAGGCTGAGCTGGTCCGCAACACCATCCTCAAGACCGCCTGGGACATGGATGTCCGCGGCAAGACGGCGGTGAGCGACAAGGTCGCGATGGTAAACGTGCGCGGCAATCGCCTCGCATGTGACGCCGCCGACCGAGCGATGCAGATTCATGGCGGCATCGGCTACAGCCGGCACTACCCCTTCGAGTACATCTACCGCCACCACCGGCGCTACCGGATCACCGAAGGTTCTGACGAACTGCAGTACCGGCGGATTGCCGCGTCCATGTGGAACTTCCGCTGAGCGACCCATCGGACCCGGCCGACGGCCGGTCGTCGCACGAGAGCCCGTGCCTCGCTAAGCCCGGCGCAGTCTCGGCGTAACTGCGCCCGTCGACGGGGGCAATCCACTAACGTTTGCGCGTCGGTTCCCGGCGATCGCGCAACACGCGAACGTCCGCGCTGTCAGCTTCGAATTAAGCGTTCGACAAGGGGCGCCAGTGCGCGGCGGCGGGCGTGCCGGTGATCCGGTTGCACGACACCAGGCACACGGCCGCGACGCGGATGCTCGATAGCGGCACCACGGTGTCTGCGACGGCGAAGTGGCTGGGCCACGATCCGGCGATGACGCTGCGGGTGTACGGCCACGTGTACGACGACGCGCTGGCGTCGGCGGGCGACGTGCTGTTCGGCGGGATGTCTCCCGCCAACGGGGAGCGCTGACCCGGGCCCGCGATCGCCGCGATCGACCGGGTGTGCGAACCCAGCTGGCACATTCTTGGCACAACGGGGGTTCGCCCGTGGAGCCCGATTGGATCGCGATATGACGCTGACCTGCATAAACACTTGTGGGCGCGGACGGTATCGAACCGCCGACCGCTGGTGTGTAAAACCAGAGCTCTACCACTGAGCTACGCGCCCTATGCCCGCCGCAGGGTACACGCCCGCAGGCCGAGCACCCAAAATCTCAGGCTCTCAAAGCCGCCAGCGCGTCAGTCCACAGCCGCTGATCGCGGGCCTCGCCGGGCCCCTTCATCTCGGCGAACCGGATGACCCCGGAGCGATCGACCACGAAAGTACCGCGATTGGAGTAGCCGGCGTCGCCGTTGAAAACTCCGTAGGCCTGGCTGACCTCGCCGTGCGGCCAGAAATCCGACAGCACCGGGAACGTGAACCCGCTTTCGAGAGACCAGATCTTGTGCGTGGGCGGCGGGCCGACCGAGATCGCCAACGCCGCGCTGTCGTCGTTCTCGAATTCGGGCAGGTGGTCACGCACCCGGTCCAGCTCGCCCTGGCAGATCCCGGTGAATGCCAGCGGGAAGAAGATCAACAGGACGTTCTTGGCACCGCGATAGGCGCTCAAGCTGATGGACTGCTGATTTTGGTCACGCAACGTGAAGTCCGGGGCGGTGGTGCCGACGGGCAGCATCAACGCTTCCCGGCCCGGGACTTCGGCTGTACCAACCGGCTGGCGCTCCAGTCGCCGAGGTTGACCGACGAGGTCGGCATCAGGCCGGCGGTGGGGGCCGCTTCGGCGATCTCGGCGGGCAGGACGTGACCGGGCTTGCCGGTCTTGGGCGTCAGCACCCAGATCACGCCGTCGTCGGCCAGCGGGCCGATCGCGTCCATCAAGGTGTCGACCAGGTCGCCGTCCCCGTCGCGCCACCACAGCAGCACGACGTCGATCACCTCGTCGCTGTCTTCGTCGAGCAAGTCACTGCCGCACGCTTCCTCGACCGCGGCGCGGATGGCGTCGTCGGTGTCCTCGTCCCAGCCCCATTCCTGGACGACTTGGTCTCGTTGGATGCCCAGTTTGCGAGCGTAGCTCGGGGCGTGATCCGCCGCGACCACCGTGAAGCCTCCTTCAACCATCCGCGCACCGTGCGATTCGAATTATCGTCGCACAGCTAGAGCGCGGTCCATACCTCCACCTCAGAAGGAGGCCATGCAGAGCTTTAGCGCCTTCGTCTTCGTGTCGTTGAGCTGGTCGACGTGCTGGTTGAACACCGAGATCGACGCGTGCGTGCCGATGGCGTTGGCCACCCCGCGCGCCGCGTCGATGTAAGCGTTCAATGCGTCGCGCATCTGCTGCGATAGGGCATCGCTGAAGCTGTTGGCGACCGTGGTGGCGCTGTTGTTGAGCGCGTCGATGGCGGGGCCCTCCATCGGACCGGTGCCGCGGCCCGCGTTGAACGCCGAAACGAAGGCGTTCACCTTGTCGATTGCGTCGCCGGCGGTGTTGGACAGCGAGTCGCACGAGGTACGCACCGCCCTGGTCGTCAGCGATTGTTGTCGCTGGGACTCGTGAATGCGTGACGTCACCGAGGAAGCTGACACCGACGCGGACACCGACTGCCGGTACGCCGGGGCGACCTTCGTATCGGGCCTCGCCGTGCCGTTGGTGACGCTGGTACACCCGACGATCCCCATCACCACCGCCGCGACACAGCCGAGCGCCAGCGCGCCCCGCCTGGGCAACTCCCCCACGTGACTGCGACCGACCGCACGCCATCCGATGAGCACGGTTGCAGACGTTACCGGGTGCCGACTCCCGTCGGCCCGATACGCACCGAGTTGGCGGCGGCTACCCGCACGGAACCCCGGTGCGGCACGATAGGGAGACAAACACAAACAGATAACCCGCCGACTACAGGAGGATGCGTTGACCACTGAGTTCGCGCGTCACGATCTGGCCAAAACCCCAAGCAACGCAAGCGAACCCGACCGCGTTCGGGTGATCCGCGAAGGTGTGGCGTCCTATCTGCCCGACATCGACCCCGAGGAGACGTCGGAGTGGCTCGAGTCCTTCGACGAACTGCTGGAGCGCTCGGGGCCGGCGCGGGCACGCTATCTGATGCTGCGGCTGCTGGAACGGGCCGGCGAGCAGCGGGTGGCCATCCCGGCGCTCACGTCGACCGACTACGTCAACACGATCCCGACCGAGCTTGAACCGTGGTTCCCGGGTGACGAGGACGTCGAACGCCGCTACCGGGCGTGGATCAGATGGAACGCCGCCATCATGGTGCATCGCGCCCAGCGTCCGGGAATCGGTGTGGGCGGGCACATCTCGACCTACGCCTCGTCCGCGGCGCTGTATGAGGTCGGCTTCAACCACTTCTTCCGCGGCAAGTCGCATCCCGGCGGCGGCGACCAAGTCTTCATTCAGGGCCACGCCTCCCCGGGGATTTACGCGCGCGCCTTCCTGGAGGGTCGACTCAGCGCGGACCAGCTCGACGGCTTCCGGCAGGAGCACAGTCACGTCGGCGGCGGGTTGCCGTCCTATCCGCACCCGCGGCTGATGCCCGACTTCTGGGAATTCCCGACGGTGTCGATGGGCCTTGGCCCGATGAACGCCATCTACCAGGCCCGCTTCAACCACTACCTGCATGACCGCGGCATCAAGGACACCTCCGACCAGCACGTGTGGGCGTTCCTCGGCGACGGCGAGATGGACGAGCCGGAGAGCCGGGGGCTGGCGCATGTCGGGGCGCTCGAAGGCCTGGACAACTTGACCTTCGTCATCAACTGCAACCTGCAACGCCTCGACGGGCCGGTGCGCGGCAACGGCAAGATCATCCAGGAACTCGAGTCGTTCTTCCGGGGCGCGGGCTGGAACGTCATCAAGGTGGTGTGGGGCCGCGAGTGGGACGCACTGCTGCACGCCGACAAGGACGGCGCGCTGGTCAACCTGATGAACGTCACCCCCGACGGCGACTACCAGACGTACAAGGCCAACGACGGAGCGTACGTGCGCGACCACTTCTTCGGCCGCGACCCGCGCACCAAGGCGCTCGTCGAGCAGATGACCGATGCCGAGATCTGGAACCTCAAGCGTGGCGGTCACGACTACCGCAAGGTCTACGCGGCCTACCGCGCCGCCATCGACCACAAAGGACAGCCGACGGTAATCCTGGCCAAGACCATCAAGGGCTACTCGCTGGGCGGGCACTTCCAGGGCCGCAACGCCACCCATCAGATGAAAAAGCTTGCGCTGGAAGACCTCAAGCGCTTCCGGGACTCCATGCGGATTCCGATCAGCGACGCCCAGCTCGACGAGGACCCCTACCTGCCGCCCTACTACCACCCCGGGCCCGACGCCCCCGAGATCCGTTACCTGCTCGACCGGCGCCGCACGCTGGGGGGCTTCGTCCCCGAACGGCGGACCAAGGCCAAGGTTCTGAAGCAACCCGCGCGCAACATCTACGCCCCGCTGAAGAAGGGATCCGGCCAGCAGGAGGTCGCCACCACCATGGCGATCGTGCGCACGTTCAAAGAAGTGTTGCGGGACAAGGAGATTGGCCCGCGAATCGTGCCGATCATTCCCGACGAGGCGCGCACCTTCGGGATGGACTCGTGGTTCCCGTCGTTGAAGATCTACAACCGCCTCGGCCAGCTGTACACCGCCGTCGACGCCGACCTCATGCTGGCCTACAAGGAAAGCGAAGTCGGGCAGATCCTGCACGAGGGCATCAACGAGGCCGGGTCGGTGGGCTCGTTCACCGCGGCCGGCACCTCCTATGCGACGCACAACGAGCCGATGATCCCGATCTACATCTTCTATTCGATGTTCGGATTCCAGCGCACCGGCGACGGCCTGTGGGCGGCGGCCGACCAGATGGCGCGCGGCTTCCTGCTCGGGGCCACCGCGGGGCGCACCACGCTGACCGGTGAGGGTCTGCAACACGCCGACGGCCACTCGTTGCTGCTGGCGGCAACCAATCCGGCGGTGGTGTCCTACGACCCGGCGTTCGCCTACGAAATCGCCTACATCGTGGAAAGCGGGCTGGCCCGCATGTTCGGGGAGAACCCGGAGAACGTCTACTTCTACATCACCGTCTACAACGAGCCGTACCCGCAGCCGCCGGAGCCGGAGAACTTCGATCCCGAGGGACTGCTGCGGGGCATCTACCGCTACCGCACCGCCACCGAAAAGCGCGCGAACAAGGCGCAGATCCTGGCCTCGGGGGTGGCCATGCCGTCGGCGCTGAGGGCGGCGGAGATGCTGGCCGCGGAGTGGGATGTGGCCGCCGACGTGTGGTCGGTGACCAGTTGGGGCGAATTGAACCGCGATGGCGTGTCCGTCGAGAAGGCCAGGCTGCGCCACCCGGACCGGCGGGCCGGCGTCCCCTACGTGACCCAGGCCCTCGCGGATGCCGAGGGGCCGGTGATCGCGGTGTCGGACTGGATGCGCGCCGTGCCCGAGCAGATCCGGCCGTGGGTGCCGGGAACCTTCGTCACGCTGGGCACCGACGGGTTCGGGTTCTCCGACACCCGGCCCGCCGCGCGGCGTTTCTTCAACACCGACGCCGAGTCGCAGGTGGTCGCGGTGCTCGAGGCGCTGGCGCGCGAGGGTCAGATCGACCCGTCGGTGCCGGTCGCGGCCGCCCGCCAGTACCAAATCGACGACGTGCAGGCCGCGCCGGAGCAGACATCCGATCCCGGCGTGGCTTGATCCGGCCCGATCCCGTCCGCCCGCCGTAAGACTCCCTTAAGAACTAAGCGTCACCTTGGGGGAAAGTTCCAGAAATCTGACGTAGGTTTTAGGGGTGAATGACAACGCCTTCGCTGGTCCATTCGCCAAGCAGCCCCGATCGCCACTCGAAGTGCTGGACACGGTGCCGGAATCGGTGCTGCGCCGGTTGAAGCAGTACTCCGGCCGGCTGGCCACCGAAGCGGTCGCGGTCATGCAGGACAGATTGCCGTTCTTCGCCGATCTGGAAGCTTCGCAGCGGGCCAGCGTGGCATTGGTGGTGCAGACGGCCATCAACAACTTCGTCGAGTGGATGCAAGACCCACACAGCAACGTCAGCTACACGGCCCAGGCCTTCGAGCTAGTGCCCCAGGACCTGGCCCGTCGCATCGCGTTGCGCCACAGCGTGGACATGGTGCGGGTCACCATGGAGTTCTTCGAGGAGGTGGTGCCGCTCTTGGCCCGCTCCGAGGACCAGCTGACCGCCTTGACGGTGGGCATTTTGAAGTACAGCCGCGACCTGGCATTCACCGCCGCCTCGTCCTACGCGGAGGCGGCCGAGGCGCGAGGCACCTGGGACAGCCGGATGGAGGCCAGCGTCGTCGACGCGGTGGTCCGCGGTGACACCGGCCCCGAACTGCTGTCCCGCGCGGCCGCGCTGAACTGGGACACCACCGCGCCGGCGACAGTTGTGGTCGGAACCCCGGCGCCCGACCGCGACGGCTCGAACGGCCTGGACGGCAGCCAACGGGCCAGCCAGGACGTCCGCGACATCGCCGCCCAGCACGGTCGCGCGGCGCTCACCGACGTGCACGGCACCTGGCTGGTCGCGATCGTCTCCGGCCAGTTGTCGCCCACCGATAGATTCTTCGGTGACCTGCTGACCGCGTTTTCCGACGGCCCGGTGGTGATCGGACCCACGGCGCCCATGCTGACCGCCGCCTACCACAGCGCCAGCGAGGCGATTTCCGGGATGAACGCCGTCGGTGGCTGGCGGGGCGCCCCACGACCCGTGCTGGCACGAGAGCTGCTGCCCGAACGCGCCCTGATGGGCGATGCGTCGGCGATCGTGGCGTTGCACACCGACGTGATGGGGCCGCTGGCCGCCGCCGGACCCACGCTGATCGAGACCCTCGACGCGTACCTGGATTGTGGCGGCGCGATTGAAGCTTGTGCCAGAAAGTTGTTCGTTCATCCAAACACGGTGCGCTACCGGCTCAAGCGCATTACCGACTTCACCGGTCGCGATCCCACTCAGCCCCGCGACGCGTATGTCCTGCGAGTGGCGTCGACCGTCGGCCAGCTCGACTACCCCGCGCAGCCCTCCGGCGTTGGCAGCAGCGCCGCAGCGCCCGCTCCACTGCCGGTCAGAAGCGGTATCGCGGCCCCGTCCGGACGATAGTGATTTAGGCAACAGGTCGCGGGACCGTATCAAACGCGTAGCTTACCGGGCCGTTTTGTAGGGTGTATACAAAAACCTAAGACGAGGTTCATAATCTGTTACACCGGCCAAACCCGTTTCCACAGTGTTCTCTTAAACACGTGATTGCTTTGCTTGCGCCCGGACAGGGTTCGCAAACCGAGGGGATGCTGTCGCCCTGGCTGGAGCTGCCGGGCGCACAGGATCAGCTGACGCTGTGGTCCAAGGCCAGCGGCCTGGACCTCGTGCGGCTGGGGACCACCGCGTCCACCGAGGAGATCACCGACACCGCGGTCACGCAGCCGCTGGTCGTCGCAACCACGCTGCTCGCTCACCAGGAGTTGACCAGGCGCGGCCTGCTCGCCCAAAGCGGTCAAGCAGAACTCATTCTGGCGGGCCACTCCGTCGGCGAAATCGCGGCCTACGCGATCGGCGGCGTGATGGTGTTCGACGACGCCGTCGCGCTGGCCGCCACCCGGGGTGCCGAAATGGCCAAGGCCTGCGCCATCGAGCCGACCGGCATGTCCGCGGTGCTCGGCGGTGACGAGGCCGAGGTGCTGAGCCGCCTCGAGCAGCTCGAGCTGGTCCCCGCGAACCGCAATGCCGCCGGGCAGATCGTCGCCGCCGGCCCGCTCGCGGCGTTGGAGAAGCTCGCCGAAGACCCACCGGCCAAGGCGCGCGTGCGCGCCCTCGGTGTGGCCGGAGCGTTCCACACCAAGTACATGGCTCCGGCCCTGGACGGCTACGCCGCAGCGGCGGCCGCCATCGCGACCGCCGAGCCCACCGCCACGCTACTGTCCAACCGCGACGGAAAGCCCGTCGCCTCCGCGGCCGCGGCGATGGAAACCCTGGTCGCTCAGCTCACCCAGCCGGTGCGTTGGGACCTGTGCACCGAAACGCTGCGTGAGCGCAATGTCACGGCGATCGTGGAGTTCCCGCCCGCGGGCACTCTCACCGGCATCGCCAAACGCGAACTTCGGGGGGTTGCGGCCCGTGCCGTCAAGTCACCCGCAGACCTGGACGAGTTGGCAGACATCTAACGCCGGCTTCGACCAGTACAACCAAAAAGCACTTCGAATCCGATTTGCACACAACACATTACGAAGGGAAGAGGCAGTGGCCGTCAGTCAGGAAGAAATTATCGCTGGTATCGCCGAGATCATTGAAGAGGTCACCGGTATCGAGCCGTCCGAGGTCACCCCGGAGAAGTCGTTCGTCGACGACCTGGACATCGACTCGCTGTCGATGGTCGAGATCGCGGTGCAGACCGAGGACAAGTACGGCGTGAAGATCCCCGACGAGGACCTCGCCGGTCTTCGCACCGTCGGTGACGTCGTCGCCTACATCCAGAAGCTCGAGGAAGAGAACCCCGAGGCCGCCGAGGCGCTGCGCGCCAAGATCACGGCGGAGAACCCCGACGCCGTGGCCAACGTCAAGGCGAGGATGGAAGCGGACAGCAAGTGACGAAGCCTTCCACTGCTAATGGCGGTTACCCCAGCGTTGTGGTAACCGCCGTCACGGCGACGACATCGATCGCGCCGGACATCGAGAGCACGTGGAAGGGCTTGTTGGCCGGCGAAAGCGGCATCCACGTCCTCGAAGACGAGTTCATCACCAAGTGGGACCTGCCCGTCAAGATCGGTGGGCACCTCAAGGAGCCCGTCGACAATCACATGGGCAGGCTGGACATGCGGCGCATGTCCTACGTCCAGCGGATGGCCAAGTTGCTCAGCGGTCACCTGTGGGAGTCCGCGGGCAGCCCGGAGCTCGATCCCGACCGGTTTGCGGTCGTGGTCGGCACGGGTCTTGGTGGCGCCGAGAGGATCGTCGAGAGCTATGACCTGATGAACGAGGGCGGCCCCCGCAAGGTGTCACCGCTCGCCGTTCAGATGATCATGCCCAACGGCGCCGCCGCGACCGTCGGGTTGCAGCTCGGGGCCCGCGCCGGAGTGATGACCCCGGTGTCGGCCTGCTCGTCGGGCTCGGAGGCGATCGCCCACGCGTGGCGTCAGATCGTCATGGGTGACGCCGACGTCGCCGTATGCGGCGGTGTGGAAGGCCCCATCGAGGCGCTGCCCATCGCGGCGTTCTCGATGATGCGGGCCATGTCCACCCGCAACGACGAGCCCGAGCGTGCCTCGCGCCCGTTCGACAAAGACCGCGACGGCTTCGTGTTCGGCGAGGCCGGGGCGCTCATGCTCATCGAGACCGAGGAGCACGCCAAGGCCCGCGGCGCCAGGCCGCTGGCCCGGTTGCTGGGTGCCGGCATCACCTCGGACGCCTTCCACATGGTGGCGCCCGCGGCCGACGGCGTGCGCGCCGGCAGGGCGATGACACGGTCGCTGGAGCTGGCGGGCTTGTCCCCCAAGGACATCGACCACGTCAACGCCCACGGGACGGCAACGCCGATCGGCGACACCGCGGAGGCCAACGCCATCCGCGTCGCCGGTTGCGAGCACGCCGCGATCTACGCGCCGAAGTCGGCGCTCGGCCACTCCATCGGCGCGGTCGGGGCGCTCGAGTCAGTGCTGACGGTGCTGACCCTGCGGGATGGCGTCATCCCACCAACACTCAACTACGAGACACCTGATCCCGAGATCGACCTGGATGTTGTCGCCGGCGAACCTCGCTACGGCGAGATCCGTTATGCGATCAACAACTCGTTCGGGTTCGGCGGTCACAACGTGGCGCTCGCCTTCGGGCGTTACTGAGCACGGAAGGAACGTTCGCAAGACCCATGACGGAGCTGGTTACAGGGAAAGCTTTTCCCAACGTCGTCGTCACCGGCGTTGCCATGACGACCGCACTCGCGACCGACGCCGAGAAGACGTGGAACCTGCTGCTCGATGGCCAAAGCGGGATCCGGACGCTTGACGACCCGTTCGTCGAGGAGTTCGACCTGCCGGTCCGCATCGGGGGGCATCTGCTGGAGGAGTTCGACCACCAGCTGACGCGCGTCGAGCTGCGCCGGATGGGTTACCTGCAGAAGATGTCCACCGTCCTGAGCCGGCGGCTGTGGGAGAACGCGGGTTCGCCCGAGATAGACACCAACCGATTGATGGTATCCATCGGCACCGGCCTGGGCTCGGCCGAGGAGCTGGTCTTCAGCTACGACGACATGCGCGCTCGCGGCATGAAGGCTGTCTCTCCGCTGTCCGTGCAGAAGTACATGCCCAACGGTGCCGCCGCGGCCGTCGGCCTCGAACGGCACGCCAAGGCCGGGGTGATGACGCCGGTATCGGCGTGCGCGTCCGGCTCCGAGGCGGTCGCCCGCGCGTGGCAGCAAATCGTGCTCGGTGAGGCCGACGCCGCCATCTGCGGTGGCGTCGAAACACGGATCGAGGCGGTGCCCATCGCCGGGTTCGCCCAGATGCGAATCGTCATGTCCACCAACAACGACGACCCCGCCGGTGCGTGTCGCCCGTTCGACAAGGACCGCGACGGCTTCGTGTTCGGTGAGGCCGGCGCGCTGATGCTGATCGAGACCGAGGAAAGCGCGAAGGCTCGTGGCGCCAACATCCTGGCCCGGATAATGGGTGCCAGCATCACCTCGGACGGCTTCCACATGGTGGCGCCGGACCCCAACGGGGAACGCGCCGGGCACGCAATGTCGCGGGCGGTTCAGCTGGCGGGCCTGACCCCCGCCGATATCGACCACGTCAACGCCCACGCCACCGGCACCCAGGTCGGCGACCTGGCCGAAGGCAAGGCCATCAACAACGCCCTCCGCGGCAACAAGCCAGCGGTGTACGCGCCCAAGTCCGCCCTCGGCCACTCGGTCGGCGCGGTGGGCGCGTTGGAGTCGATCCTGACCGTGCTCGCGTTGCGAGATCAGGTGATCCCACCGACACTTAATCTCGTAAACCTCGATCCAGAGATTGACCTGGATGTGGTGGCGGGTAAGCCGCGGCCGGGCAACTACCGGTACGCGATCAACAACTCGTTTGGATTCGGCGGTCACAACGTGGCGATCGCCTTTGGGCGGTACTGACCCGAGCATCACCGGAAACAGGAGACCTTCGATGACGATATTGGCCCCCGAGGCGATTGGGGAATCGCTCGACCCGCGCGACCCGTTGTTGCGCCTGAGCAATTTCTTCGACGAGGACAGCATCGAGCTGCTGCACGAGCGTGACCGCTCGGGTGTGCTTGCGGCCGCCGGCACCGTAAATGGTGTGCGCACCATTGCGTTCTGCACGGACGGGACCGTGATGGGCGGCGCCATGGGCATCGAGGGCTGCACGCACATCGTCAACGCCTACGACACCGCCATCGAGGACCAGAGCCCGATCGTGGGCATTTGGCACTCGGGTGGGGCCCGGTTGGCCGAAGGCGTGCGGGCGCTGCACGCGGTGGGCCTGGTGTTCGAGGCCATGATCCGCGCGTCCGGTTACGTCCCGCAGATCTCGGTGGTCGTCGGTTTCGCCGCCGGCGGCGCCGCCTATGGGCCGGCATTGACCGACGTCGTCGTCATGGCGCCGGACAGCCGCGTGTTCGTCACCGGGCCCGACGTGGTGCGCAGCGTCACCGGCGAGGACGTCGACATGGCGTCGCTCGGTGGTCCGGAGACCCACCACAAGAAGTCCGGGGTGTGCCACATCGTCGCCGACGACGAGCTCGACGCCTACGAGCGCGGCCGCCGATTGGTCGGATTGTTCTGCCAGCAAGGGCATTTCGACCGCGACAGGGCCGAGGCCGGCGACACCGACATCCACGCACTGCTCCCCGAATCCGCTCGGCGGGCCTACGACGTGCATCCGCTCGTGACCGCACTCCTCGACTCGGACACGCCTTTCGACGAGTTCCAGGCCAATTGGGCGCCGTCCATGGTGGTCGGGCTGGGCCGGCTGTCCGGCCGCACGGTCGGCGTGCTGGCCAACAACCCGCTACGCCTCGGCGGCTGCCTGAACTCCGAAAGCGCGGAGAAGGCAGCGCGTTTCGTGCGGCTCTGCGACGCGTTCGGGATCCCGCTGATTGTCGTCGTCGATGTCCCCGGTTATCTGCCGGGTGTCGACCAGGAGTGGGGTGGCGTGGTGCGCCGCGGCGCCAAGCTGCTGCACGCGTTCGGCGAGGCCACCGTTCCCCGGGTCACGCTGGTCACGCGAAAGACCTACGGCGGGGCCTACATTGCGATGAACTCCCGCTCGCTGAACGCGACGAAGGTGTTCGCCTGGCCGGACGCCGAGGTCGCGGTGATGGGCGCGAAGGCCGCCGTCGGCATCCTGCACAAGAAGAAGCTGGCCGCCGCGCCGGACCACGAGCGCGAAGCCCTGCATGACGAGCTGGCCGCCGAGCACGAGCGGATCGCCGGTGGCGTCGACAGCGCCATCGAGATCGGCGTGGTCGACGAGAAGATCGACCCCGCGCACACCCGCAGCAAGCTCACCGAGGCGCTGGCCCAGGCGCCCGCGCGCCGCGGCCGCCACAAGAACATCCCGCTGTAGTTACCTTTTGGGCGCCTTAGCGGCACAGGATAGCGGAAAGTGCTTGGTGCAGCTGGCGTTCCGGGTCAGCGGGTAGCTCCTCGGCGCGCCAGCCGACGAAATCGTCGGGACGCACGAGCAGCGCCCCGGACGGCCCGAGTCCCGTGGCAGCCGCCCACTCGTCGCTGCGG
>Ga0318502_10000287_pt1 | contig 15111 bp, 20 predicted proteins | sample GRESIP174b1f22_FD_203291 | JGI IMG/M metagenome (GOLD analysis project Ga0318502, IMG submission 203291) | Tropical soil microbial communities from Luquillo Experimental Forest, Puerto Rico - GRE.SIPMG.174b1f22 | ecosystem: Environmental > Terrestrial > Soil > Tropical forest > Bulk soil...
GGCGTTAAAGGGCGTCTTTCTCCGTGGGTTAACCGCATGAATGGAGTGTACTATAAGTGATAGATAGCAATCAATTTATCAAGGAGATCAAGAACCGCGATCCGAAACTCGGTTTGCTGCTCGAAACATGGTTCGACTCGTGGAACACGTCATTGAATCACCTCGGCATGAGCGCGACGGGCCTGCACCAGCCGCCGCATCCGATCGCCGGCGTGAACGTCGCGGCAGGCTCGGATCATGTGCACGTCACGCTCACGGACGCTTCGGCGGTGAAGAAGAACATCCAGTATTTCGTCGAATACTCGGTGAACGATCCGACGTTCGCGCAGCCGCACGTGCAGGATCTCGGTGCGTCCCGCGGGCACGTTTTCCCGCTGCCCGCAAAAGACGGACTCGGTGCGCCGATCAACTATTATTTTCGCGCCTATTCACAGTACGCCGGAAGCGATCCGCAATCGAAGCATGCTTATTGGGGTACGCTCGGCGCGCCAACTGCCGTGACACTGACAGGGAGTTCGCAATTGACTTTGCTGCCGTCGACCGGAAGCGGCACGGGCCGAAGTGACGGCACGCAGGGCGGCAGCGGGATCGGCTCGGTGCTGACGCGCCCGCCCGTGCAGCCGAAGCAGTGGCCGTTGCCGAAGGTGACGTGACATGTTCAACGAACCGCATCGCAGACAACCGCGCACAACTCGCCGGGCGATTCACGATCCGATCGACGGCGTGACCGAGATCGCCGGGATCCGCGCCGCGACAGGCGCGGCTTCGAATGCCGCAGCAACCGCAGCGGCCACGGGCGCAGGATACGGCGAACAGGCGGGCGGCATCGGCGGAATGCTCGTGCCGTATCTCGAGAATCAGATCACGAACCCGATGGGATTCGGGCCTGCGGCGACGAACGCCATGCTCGTCGAGGGACTCGAGGGCGCAGGCGGTGCGGCATCGAGCCTCGCCGGGGAAGCCGGGCTGCGTGCCGCCCGCTCGCGCAATGTCGGCGGCGCGACCGGGATCCTCGATGAACTTTCCCGCGAGAAAATGCGCACCTCGGCAGGCGTCGGCCTGGATGTCGCAACGAAGAACGCGCTATTGCAGCAGCAGCAGCGATCGCAGGCGCAGGGGCAACTCGAAAACCTGTACGGCACCGACGTCGGCGCGCAATTGAAGGCGCAGTCGCTTGTGCCCGAGGACATCAATGCATGGACGAATGCCAGCAAATCGGGCTGGTTGCAGAACGTCGAAGGAATGATGGGCGCGGTCGGCGGCCTCGCAGGCGGCCTCGGCGGCGGCCCGGGAATCGCAAAACTTTTTAACCTCGGCGGCGGCGGAAATCCTTACGCCGGGCAGACGACTTTCGGCGGAACTGGCGGCGGGGCGGCTTAAAAATGGCAGACGAACTTGTCCGCAAACCGGACGACGACGAAGAAGACGAAGAACGGCGATCACGCTACGCCACGGGCGAAGCGGAACCTGCGCGACCTTTGCCGCCCGTCAGTTTCGGCGAGCCGGACACGGCGGGCGCAATGCCCTCGATCGAACAGCGCCGTCCGCTCGAGGGCACGAGTCCATATACGCGCAGCGTGATTCGCGGCCTTGAGGAGCAGCAGGCGCGCCATGAAGCGCCCGTGCACGGCGTGTTTCCGAAGATCGGACGCGTTGCACGGGACATCGGCGAAGTCGCGGGCAGTGCCGTTGCCCCGGGCGTCATGATGCAGATCCCGGGCACACGTCTGAACACCGCAGCGCAATTGGCCGGGCAGCGTGAACTTCTCGAGGGACAACTCGGGCGTGAAGCGCGCACCGAAGAAGCCGCCGAACGATCGCGCATCGCGCAGGAACAGGTCGACGTTGAGCGGCAGAAAGCGGGCTTGCCAAAACTGATCGAAACCCCGGGCCTCGAACGCCGCTGGACAGACGAGCAGGGAAACGAGCACCTCGAGATGCCAGTTGTGACGCCGGGACAGGGCGCGGAATATCGCGAGCTCGGCCCGACGATGCTGCAGCCGCGTGCTGCGCCGGGAACGATTCAGCCCGTCGCAACCGGACCCGCACCGCCAGCGGGCGCGCCTGCCGCAGCACCGCCAGAACGCAAATACACTTACGGGGCACCGAAGCAACTGACGCCCGAGCAGCAATTGAAAGAAACTTTCATGGGGTACTGGGGGATCCCTGAACAGAATCGCACGCCGGAACAGCAGCAATTCGTGAACGAGCACATCGGACAGTTCGGCAAGGAAGCGCCGATTACGCAGCCCGATATGCGGCAGAAGAACGACTCGATGAACGACGACTACGCCCGGGCGCAGAAGGCGCTCGGAAACGATGCGCCGAAACCGAATCTGATCCAGGCGAACGATAATTACGACACTGCGGAGAAAAAGCGCACCGACTACGCCGACAAACTTTACAAGGCGTACGAGTCGAAGAAGCAGCAGGACGACCGTCGCGGGCTGCGCGACATTCAGACCGAGCTCGCGAAAGATAAACTCGACAAGGAACGGAACGATGCGTCGGCGCAGTCCGATCAGGCTTATTACGGCTTGTACGCGCAAAAAAATTATCAGAATCGGATCCATACGTGGCACACGAGTGGAAACTTCGGCAAGGATTCCGGCCTGATTCACGAGCAACTCGGCGAGCACGGCGGCGGCGGCATGAACCTCGGACCATTCGCGGGCCTGCTCGCATCGACGCCGCAGGGCGCGGTCGCGGCGGTCGGGGCCGACATGCTGCTCGGTTCGGTGCGCAATACGCTGAACGGCTACCTCGACACGGCGAAAAAGGCGGGCATCTCGGATCCCGGTTATCAGGCGATGACCGCTTACGCGAACGCGATCGTCGGGCGCATGCAGTACGAACTCGGTGCCGCCGGCGTGAAGGCAAGCGCGCTGCGCATGCGTGACGTGATGCAAAAAGTTTTGATGACCGTACCGCCGCCGAACACCCCGCCCAGCGAGTTCGATCGCGCCTTCAACCAATACTATAAAACGATGGAGCAGGCCGTCGGACGCCGGAAGTTCGGCACGCCGAAGGATTACATCGCGCCGACTTTTGAAAGCGTGTTTCCGCCCGAGCAGCCTGCAGCTGCAGCGCCCGCCGCAGGCGGCAAAGGAAAATGGAATCCGGTCACGGGCAGGTACGAATAAATGGCAAACGGTGACGATCTCGAAACCGTACAGCACGAAACGCTCGGCGCGCTGAAGTTTCCGCGTGACATGCCCGCAGCCGAACGGCAGGAAGCGATCGATCGCGTGATCCGCCAGAATCACGGGCTGCCTGAGGGCACGGACCTGCACGCAAAGGAAGTGCCCTCAGGCGTCGATCGCGACCGATATATCAACGCGGCGTATGAGGCGAGCGGCGAAATGAAAGGCGCAGCCGCACCGACATCGGCGCGCAACGTGTTTGCAAAGCCGGAAGGAAAAACGGCAAGCGAACAAGCAGGCGAAGCAGTCAAACGAGGATGGCGGGCGCTGATCACACCGCCGCCGCCACGGCTTGCGGCTCAAGGCCCGCCTCGAGAAACGATGAGCGCGCAACCGACGTTCTGGCAGGGAGTCGAAAACTTGGTGGGGCAAGGGCCCGGCCAGATGGAATCCCGCGCGCCTGCTTACGAGAATATGACGCCGGAAGGCCGCGCCGAGCATCCGATCCTGTCCCGTGTCGGCGACGTGACACGCGGCGCGAAAGAATACGGCGGCATGCTGCTGAACCTTGGCGGGCTGCTCGCCGGGCCTGAGTACGAAGAGTTTCCGAACGCAGCGCCTCGGCCTGCGGCCCGTGCTCCCGGCTCGCAGATGCCAGCGGTGCCGCGCACGACGCTGCGCGACATCGGCAATGTGCTCGAGCAGGAAATGAACCGGCCGCCGCAGCCGCGTGTCGAAGCACGGTTTGATGAAGCGGCACACGAACTTTTCGGGCAGTCTTACGAGAATCTGAATGCGCAGCAAAAGCAGGCCGTCGCACGGCGTGCCGTCCCGGCGCCGACCGAACGCGGAACGATCCAGCCTGTCGAGCGCCGCGCTGGACCTGCAGGGCCGCCGCCCGCTGGCCGCACCGAGCAGCGCGGCATGCCTTGGGTTCAGGAAACTTTCGGACGCGCTGCGCCGGGCGCGGAGTCCGACATTGATCTCGAACTGCGAGCTCCCCCTGCGCCCGGAACGATCGAACCTGTCGGCACGGCACCGCCGCCGCCGAAACCAGCAGCAGCACCGCAAGGCGGCAGAGTTGTCCGTGGCGGCAAGGTTGTACCCGAAGCAGGCGCGCCGCCGCCCGGCCCGGGGTTCACGCGGGAAACAAAAGGCGGCGCGGAGTGGGCCGTTGATCCAACCGGGAAGTACCGCATTTCAGTTACGCCGCAGATGAGCGAAGCAGACATCGGCGCGAAATTGAACGAACAGATCAAGGCGCAGCAGGCATTGCAGGCGCGACTGAAGCAACCGCCGCCGCAGCCTGGAACACCTGAACGACCGCCGCCGACTGCCGCTGCCGAAGAAGCGGATCCACTTAAACGTGAATTCCCTGACGCTGGGGTTCGGCGCTTCGCCCGGGCGAACGGGCCCGAGTTCGTGCGCGCCACGGAAAGCGAACCGGAAGCGCGGCAGGCCGTTCACGATTTGACGAACGTCGAAGTCCGGCAGGCGGCGATCAACGCCGGGATCGACGTGGGCGCAAAGCATGTCGGGCAGAAGATCGGCCTCGGCCCGGAGCAGGTTTCGCGGCAGGAACTGATCGCTGAAATGCTGAACCGGGGGATCCCGGCGCGGCAGATTCCCGATCTCGCAAAGCCGCAGACAACGGAATTCTCGGCGGGCGAACTGAAGCAGGGCGACACGTTCGTCGACGATAAAGGCGAGCCGCGCCGCGTTGTCGACATTGAAGACGGCAAGATCAAAACTGCCGACGGCACCACGCGGACGTATGAAGGCTCGATCGAATCGCAGACCGATCTGAACTCGCCGAAGGCGCAACTCGCCCGCGGCGGAAAGTTTATCGCGCACGAAGCGGCAGGCGTTCACGAGGATGATCTGCCACGGGACGCGAAGGTGCCCGACGTGCGCTGGCAGGAACAGGACCTGCAGGACACGGCGAAGATGGTCGACGAGAAATCGATCGCAAAGGATTACGGCCCTCGGAAAAAGGGCGTGCCGTTTTCCGTTTATCAGTCGTACATTCCGATGGAAGATATGCCGACGCCGAGGATCGTCGAAGAGGAAGAAGAAGATCCCGAACTCCGCAATTTCGGCTGGCGCGAAGACTATGTGCCTTTCCGCAGCAGCCCGCCGATCAAAGTCCGCATCACCCCGGAAGGAAAACTCGAGATCCTTGATGGCGCGCACCGCACGGCGTTATGGGAAGACATGAACATGACGCACGCGCCGGCATGGGTTGTCGACGAACGCGGAAGCGGAATCGAGAATCTCGCGGAAGAAGAAAAAGGCGAGCGCGGCTTTGCGCCTGGAACTGAGATCCGTTACGCAGGCGAGAAGCCTGAACACATGGAAGAGTTTTTTACGGCGGTGCAGAACACGCCCGGCGCGGCAATGAATCGCGACGGCTCGATCACGCTCGATCTCGGTCGGCGGCAGTTGCATGAACAGATCGGGCAGCGTGCGATCCGCAGCGGGGTGTTCTTCTCGCCGGAAGCGAATTCACCTTTCGGTCGCGGGTACACGGGGCGCACGGGATACGGCGGCCCGATGCGGATCACCGAGGAGCAGGTGACGTTCCGCAAGCCGATCGTCGCAAAGGGCGCGACAGGCGGCAAGGTTCCCGAGCGCGTGTACGACGAACTGAAAGGAAAAGGCGCGTATCAAGAGATGCGTCAGGACGTAATCGATCGCGTGGTCGGCTGGCAACTCACGCCCGAACAAAAGATCCAGCGCGTCGGCGACGTACTCGAACGGTACGGCAGTCGGCGAGATTTCGCCGACGACATCGTGCGTCACAGCCGACTCAGTAATCAGTTGCCTTACGCCGTGCAGGAACACATCGTCGCGCAGGCGGTGCGTGACGCTGGATACGACGCTGCGGTCGGCTATTCGAAAACGAAAGGACAGTGGCGGCTCTCGGAAGTTTTCGATGTGAAGCGGCAGGCATATCCTACAGGCAGCACGCGTGCTTCACGCGAACCGTGGGATCTCGGAAAGCAGAACGATGTGCCGTCCGAGGAAGGCTACGTGTACCATGCAACGAATGCCGACCGTCTGCAGGAAATCGCGGACAGTGGAAGCCTGAAAACACACCGCCCCGACTACGGAACAGAACAGGATCGATGGCCGGACGGTTCGAGTGACAAGCGCAGTTACTTCACACGGCGAGCCGACCACGCGTGGCAATTCGCGCCCGAAGAAGGCCGTGGCGTGATCGTGCGCATGAAGGAAAACCCGAAGTTTCATTCAGTCGAATCGACGGGCGACGTGTACGCGACACAAACGATCAACTCACGGCATCTCGAGTATTTGGACGCGAGCGGAACGTGGCGTCCGGTTCAGGATCTGCGCGGCGCGAAATAGTGTGATACTCTGCTGCGGGTTGTTTCATCTCCTTTCGGGTGAACACTCGGTCACTTCAGGATCACCGGGGCAGGTCGGACAGCCTGCCCCTTCTTCTCTCGGAGGACAATATGCAAATCGGCGATCCGATCAAAGTAACGGGAACGGTGAAGGACATCGTGCACGCAAAGGACACGAACATCGTGTCGATACTCATGCAGTCGGACGATCTTCCGGGCGCGCCGGGCCGCGAATTCTGGTTTCCAGAGGGACAGGTGCAGGACAATCCGCCCCCGCAGCCTGCGACTGCGACTGCGACTGCGCCCGCAACGGAGCATGCGGCAAAGCATGCGGCTGAGCCTGCGCCAAAGCACACGCCAGCGCCGCACGTCGCGCACGGTTCGTGATAGAGTCGCCGTAATCTACGTTCTATCTTTTTTGCTCTAAGGGCCCCGTCGTCATGGCGACTGCGGGGCCTTTTTTATTTCGAGGTATGCTTCGATGAACGCGACGGCTTGCGGCGCACAGCACGCATTCCCCGCTCCGCGCAGGACGCCCACTCGTCCGGCAGTCCGAGCAGCCAAAGGGAAAATCTCGGGTTCAGCAGGAACGAGCCGGAAGCGTCCGTCGGTGCAGCGGTGCTGCCGAGCTCCGTGCCAGAAAGATGCGCGAGGCGCGGCAATTGGTCGAGCCGCTTGCGATCCTCGGTTTGCTGCGTCATTCCGGGCGTGTCTTTCCAGTCGCGGCTTGCGGGCGTCGTCCAGGCTGCGACTTGATTGTGCAGGCCGTCCGGTTTCCCCCGATGCGCCCCGATATATTCCGAATCTTCCGCTCGTGGTGTCGCCCAACTGGCCGCCCTCGTCAGCGAGTTGTATTCCCCGCTCGCCCGCGTCCCGTTGTTTGGGTCGTCGCAGTTCGGCGTCGGCCACCCTGCCAACTGTGCTGTTTGTCCCACGGTCAATCCGAATCCGTTGTTGTGATATTTTTCCCGACTTACGGCCCGGCGCTGTTTCCACGTCGTATCGCTGTCGTTTTGCGGGCCCGCGTTCGGCGTCGGCCACCCAGTCAAAAGCGCCTTGTCGTTCAGGCAGAACGTTCTCCCCTGTCCGCGTTGCGGTTTCCCGCCCCGGTCGTCCCTGCCCGTTGCTGTCGGCCACGAAGTACAATCGCTGGCGGATGTGCGGCGCGCCGACGCCCGCTGCGCAGGTATCGAGCGCCCCGACGGCGTAACCCTCGTTTTCCAGATCAGCCGAAACAGTGTCGAACCACGCGAGTCCGTCTTTTCCCGATACTTGTTCGCCAAAAATGACGTCAGGGCGAAACTCTCTAATGAGCCGGAACCATGCAGGCCAAAGGTGACGGTGATCGCTAAAGCCTTCCCGGTTCCCGCTTGCACTGAAACCTTGGCAGGGACAGGATCCACTCCACACGGGAGAATCATCTGGCCATCCAGCCGTTCTAAGGGCGTAACTCCACACGCCGATCCCGGCGAAGAAATGGTGCTGCGTGTAGCCTTTGAGATCCGCGACGGTGACTTCTTCGATCGATCTTTCATCGATTTCTCCCGGGCATATAAGTTTAGCGGCGACGAGCTCACGAAGCCACGCCGCCGCAAAGGGATCGTTTTCGTTGAAATAGGCGGTCACAGGTCGAACGCCGCCATGCAGTTCGTCGAGCACCAGTACATTCCGAAGCGCGGAAAATTGCATTCGCAATCGCGCTTCACGATCTTGTCGCACTGCTGACAGGTGTGCGAATGCGGCTCGCCATGCAGGCCGAGCGCGTCACGCGCAATTCCGACGGCCTGCGTTTCGGACTCTTCTTCGATGTCCGAAATCTTTGTGAGCGCCTTGCGGTACTCTTCAATGACGCGCAGGTACTTCGACACGTCACCTTCAAGCGCCTCGATGCGCACTTCCTGTTTGCGGATCAGTCCGCGTGCTGCGCTGATTCCGCCGCTCATGACCGCCGCCTGTTCTGCGCCCACACGGCGACGAGCACGTCGGCGATCTCGCTGACCGCCTGCCGTTCGATCTCGGACTGTTCGGGCGCAATGTCGCCGGATTCCCGATCGCGCATAACTTCGGTTGCGACGTTCAGTTCGATGAAGTCGCTGATCACTCGGGCGATCGACTCATTGAACGAAGGAAACATGCCCTCGCCGACCGCGAATTCCATCAGTTGCTGGCAGGCTGCGGCTTCGTCGGCGGTATCGAAAGCATATTCGTCATTGCAGATAGGCACGACGTACTTGATCCGCCCGTCGATCTCGGCCATGTAGGCATAAAGGTTTCCGCGCTCGGCTTCGAAAATGACGCCGCGCGTCGGTTCGTCGAATCCCGTCGACACGCCGTGATCGTCAAGGTTCGAAACTTCGCGCACGCTGCGCCATGCTGGTTTGATAATGTTCACGACCGCACCTCGTCTTTCACGCCGTAAGTTTGCCGCACGACGTCGACGTCAAACCAGTATCGTTTCCCGTTGTCGAGGCGTTCCATGAGCACGGGATTGCGGCGGCGCGTGAGGGCATAGCCGACGACTTTATATTGCAAGCCGCCGCGCACGGTGACGGGCTGATCAAGCCATTCGGGTTTCAGGCGCACGAGTTCGGCGATGCGCTTGTATTCCTCGCGTTCCTTGTCGTTCACGACTCCGCCCTCGCCCTTCGTCGCGAATTCGAGTTTCCACGTGCAAGAATTGCCGCTTGGGTCGTACACGCAGCGCCCGACCGTCACGCTCAGGTCGAACTGCGTGCGCACCGACGCAAGTGCCTCGTTCAGCGCGAACCGCACATGCTCTAGTGTTTTCGGATCCAGCCTTTTAATCTTCGTGTTCATTCGCTTTCCCCTTTCGGACTGTAGTCACTTCGCCCCGGGCCCCGTAAGGCCGAGGGCACAGCAACTCAGTCGCTCGACATGGCGATTTCGTGCAGCCGCTGCCTGCTGATCGGTTTCCATTGGATCTTATATTCCGGCAGAACGACGGGCGCGAAATTGGTGCACACGCTCGCGACGATGGGCACCCCGGGATTGTAGCCAATGTGATCAAGTACGGCGTTGCGCGCTTCGTCGCCGTTCGGCGCGCCTTCGACGGCATACAGCGCAGGCACGCCCGGATCGTATTTAACCCAAACACTGTGCACGACGGTATCGCCGAAGTGCGAGGCGACATGCATGTCGCCGTACTTGTCGTTCAGCACCGTGCCGCAATAGCGGCACATTCTAGGTTCCCAGCGGATCACTTTGCACCCCCGATCGCTTCGATCACTGCGTTGCCGTGCTTGCAGTTCGAGAAAAGGTTCGTGTGAATGAAAGGCAGTTTGCGATAGAAGAAGTCACCGCAGTTGCAATAGTACGTGGTGCCGTCGCGTTTCACCTCGACGACGACATACTTCGTGTCGGGTTCGGATTCGCTCGTGACGGTGAACGTTCTGACGCCCGCCACGGGGTTTTTCTTGGCGAGTAGGACGGTCATTCCGTTTCCTCGGCTTTCCGCAGTTCGGCGCTGTTAAAGGATTCGAAGTCGACGTCGCCGCACAGGCACGGAAACTCTTCGCAGCGGGCGCACTCGATCTCCGGGCGGTCGGCGGTTTGCTCGGCTTCCCGCGCCTCGCAGAACGCGCACAGATCGCCGTTATTCTCGCAGGTGCAGCGGGTTTCCATGACGCGTTCGAAAACGTCATTGAGCCGCGCCATGCCCGCGAAGAAGGTATAGGTTTTCAAAGGCTGTTCCATTCGGTTTCCCCTTTCGAGTCGGACAACTCGGTCACACTCAGGAGTATCTCAGAAAATCCTGTACCGCGTCAATACGGAACAAAAGGCGAAAGTATTATCCTGTACTTTATACCTTACTTTCGTGTATTATTCGCCCCGGAGGTGTCTATGGCGAAGAAGGTGAAAGATCGCTGGCAAATCGCGCTGTACGTGCCGCCCGAACTCGAGAAACGGCTGCGCAACGAAGCGAAGCGGCAGCGGCGTTCGCATAATGCGACGGTCGTCGAAATCCTGCGGGCGCATTTTTATCAGGAAGACGCGAAGCAGCCGACCGAAGGGGACTATGCAAACCCCGCGTCACAGTAGTCACTACGGGTACGTGGTGCTCTGCGACAAGTGCCACGGCAAAAGATTTCTCGACGTCGGCGTCGCTTGTCCGAAGTGCGATGGCGTCGGGGAGTTGTACGTGCCCGAGCTCGAACGCCGCGTCGACTGGTTTTCAGTCGGCGTGATCCTCGCGCTCGTGCTGTTTGTGATCGGTGTGTTCATTGCAATCTGGTTTATAAAATAAAAAAGAGGAGAAACCTATGCCCGAAAAAACGGCCCTCGAGAAGCCGCAATCTATTTTCTCGATGCTCGACTCCGCAGACTTCAAAGGGAAACTTGCGAAGGCGCTGCCGGAAACGCTGAAAGTCGAACGCGTGGTGCAACTGGCGTACACGCTGCTTCGCAAGAATCCGACGCTCGCGAAGTGTTCGCCCCTATCGATCCTCGCCTCGCTCGCCGACTCTTCGGCGCTCGGGTTCGAGATCGACGATGTGCTCGGCCTAGCATATCTCGTTCCGTTCAAAGGTGAATGCAAACTGATCGTCGGTTATCGCGGCTTTGCCGAGCTCATGTATCGCACGGGCCTCGTGAGTTCGATCTCGACCGAGATCGTGCGTGATACGGATCGGTTTTCGTTTTCTCTCGGAACGAAGCGGCAACTCGTGCACATTCCCGCCGGAACGCCGGCAAAAGACGGCCCGGCGAACTGGCGCGGCGCTTACGCTGCGGTGCAGTTCATCACGGGCATGACCGACTTCGAATACCTCGACAAGGCGCACATTGAATCGGCGCGCAATCGTTCGAACGGCTGGCGGGCCTTCGAACGCGGTGACGCGAAGGATAACCCGTGGCACACGGACCCCGAAGAGATGTGGAAGAAGACGCCGATCCGGCGCATGGCGAAACGCATGCCGCGTTCGGTTGTCGACAAGCGCGGCGATCTCATGCGGGCCGCCATGCTCGACGAATACGGCGAGAAACCCGGGCTGCTCATTCCAACCGATACAGGCTGGCAGGTGAACCCCGAACCCGAGCTCCCTGCCGCAGCCGAGCCGATCGCCCCGACGCTCGAGGCGCAATTGCAGGAATCGATCGAAGACGTCGAGCAGCGCAAGAAAAAGGTAGCCGGCAAGAACAAAAAGATCGCGCCGAAGGCTTCCGCTGACGTTCCGAAGGCGCAGATCCCGGCGAAGATCGACGACCCGTACATCACGCAGAAACAGCAAACCGACTTATACAATTCGGCGGCGCAGGCGGGCTGGACACTCGACGAGTTCATCGAATACGTGAAGAAAAACTATAAATCGATTCGCGAGGTGCGGCAGTCGCAGTACGCGGCGCTGCTCGCGAAGGCGAAAGGAAACGCACGCTGATGAAGCGCACGGCGCGCATGAAGCACCGCTACGAAGCCGCAGAAATCGACGGTAAATGGTTTGTGATCGATCTGCGTCTTCCCGACAAAGGTCCCGTGCTCGAGGAACGAAGCGAACGTGACGCCCGCGTCACCGCAGACATCTCGAACATTCTCGAAGGTTACGCACGTTGCTATCAGGATCATAAACATGGCGACGAGTGAACTTCCGGCCTTCACTTTTGACGAGGCGAAGCACGAATACACTGTGAACGGCATGCGCGTTCCCGGCTGCACGTCCATTCTGCACACTGGCGGGCTCGTGCCTCGCTTCTTCGTCGACAACGAATACCTCGAGCGGCGTTCGGCCCTCGGCAGGGAAGTGCACAAAGCCTGCCATCTGCACAACCTCGGCACGCTTGGCAGTTACGACAAAGCGGTGAAGCCGCACCTGCACGCGTGGATCGCCTTCAAAGAACAGAAGAAATTCGTGCCGCGCCTGAGTGAGCACCTGTGCGTTGCGTATGTAAACGGCATGGGATTCGGCATGCAACTCGACTGCGAGGGTTTGCTTGACGGAGAAGAAGCGATCATTGACTACAAAATCGGCGAGGTGTACCCGCACCACGCGATACAAACCGCAGGCTATGCCGCGGGATTGCCGCATGCGAAATACACCACGCCGATGGCGCGGTTTCTGAAGCGCAAGCGTTTCGGCGTGCAGCTGCGGGAAACTGGCGTGCCGAAAATTGTGCCGTTTGATTTGCGAAGTGACTATGAGGCGTTCGTGTCCGCGTTGTACGTGACCGCCTGGAAACGGCGGAACGAAAAATTTTACAGGGAGATGGAACGATGACGAAAAAGGCGATCCAGAAATATGAAGTGCCCGAACGTCCGAAAGAGGCGCTGCTCGAGAAACGCACCGCGCCGATACTCAAACAGTGTCATGCATTCACGGCGATCACGAGCGAAGATCATTATCTTGCCGCAGGCGCTTTGATTCAGCGAATCGACGACGCGGCGAAATGGATTGAAGCGGTCGGGCGTCCGTTCGTACTCGGCCTCGACCGCATGCACAAGGCCGGCGTTGCTTGGCTGAAGAAGCAGACGGTGCCGCTTGCGGCGGCAAAGGTTGCCGAAGCATTGCGAAAGAAGCAGCAGCAGGAGCTCGGGAAGATGGCGCGCGCCGCCGAGAAGAAGGGCGACACGGAGCAGGCCGAGGTGCTGCGCGAGCAGGCTGCCGAAATGCCGCTGCCGTTCATTGATACGGGCGCGCAGATCATTCAGGAAGGGTTTTACGTTAAAGAACGCTGGGTGTTCGAAGTGACGGATCCCGACAAAGTGCCGCGTGAATTCTGCTCGCCGGACGACAAAAAGATCCGCGCTCACGTCGACGCTTACGGGCCGACCGCGACGATCGCCGGGGTACAGATCAAAAAAGAAGTGAAGGAACATTCACGGAGCGTGGCGTCATGACCCCGGAGCAATTGTTTTCGACGATGACCGAGAAGCAGAAACTCGTGCTGATCCACGACGTGTTCAATTCCTTCACGCCGGGATTCAAAAAACTGCTGCTCGAGGAATTGCTGCCCGAGCCGACGGGGCCCGTGGACATACAGATCACCTCGAATGATGACGCGGTGCGCGTGACATTCGATCGGCGCGTAGCCTGGCTGAACTTTCCGAAGCAGTACGCTTTGCAGTTCGGGAAGATGCTCATGGAGCACGGCGGCGCGACGTTCGAAAAGGCGCAGAATCCGACCGAGAAGTAATCCACACTTTCACACGTTTTCCACAGAGGCGTCACCTTGCATTCATGGCCACACTGTGAAAGAGTCCGCATGCTCCGCTATCCGCGAGCATTGAGCCTGCGCCGACGGGCGCAGGCAAGGCAAGGGCGGTGCCCTCATACATCGCCCTTTCCGCCCGTTATGAGGGGGTTTTCGAAGTGTCCCACGATGAAATATGGCCGAAAGACGCGCCCAAAGCAGACATAGAGCGCCTCTTTAATTTCGCAAAGCAACTCGGGCTCGACGAACTTCTCGCCGCGAAAATGCAGAAGGACGTCACTGCCGCCGAGAAAATCGTTGCCGCGCCGCTGCCCGAAGTACACCTGAAAGACATGCCGGAAGCGTGCCTAGTCGGAAGGCTCGGTGAAATCTGCGATACGCGCATGGCCGACCTGCCGCGTGCTTACGCATGGCCGACGCTGCTCGCGATCGGCTCGGCGTTTCTCGATGAACAGAACAGCAACCCGCCGACCATGCTTTATGTCGCGCTCGTCGGGCCCGTGCATTCCGGCAAAACTCAGGCTATAGAACGCGCGGTGCACGTGCTCGGCCTCGAGAAACCGCAACTCATGCGTACTTACTCGGGCAGCGCCGAGCAATTGGTGCGCCGCCTCGGTGACGCCGACGGAAACCCCCGGCTATTGTGGATCGACGAACTCGCGCACCTTTTTAAGAAGCAGCAGATCGATCGCGCTTCCTTTCCGCAGATCCTGAACGAAGCCTATTACAACACCGCGTTTGAGGTGCTCATGGGGCACAAACAACGCGTCGACGTATCTGTCAAACTTTCCATGATCGGCGGCATCGTCGAGGAACTCTTTCAGGATTCCTTCGCAAAGGAAACCGTCGGCGGCCAGCATGATCGCTTTCTGTTCGGCTTGTGTCCAGGCGGGTTTAGGTTTGATTTCATGCCGCTCGATGGACTGCACGAGAAATTCGACATCCGCCCCGTGAAAGTCGACCGCAGCGTCTGGGAAGCGAAGAAGGAATACCTCGAAAAACATCCTGAAATGAACCCGCGCATTCTTGAAACCTCGATGCGCGGCACACTGATCGCCGCTGCCTTCAATGGCAATAAGGCGCTGAAAGGCTTTCAACTCGGCCCGGCCTTCGCCCTCGCCGAATATCAAATGCGCATTCGCGAAATCCTGCAGCCTGAAAGCGGCGAAACCGTCGAAGGGCGCATGACAGGGCGCATTCTGAACTTTGTCAAACGCTACAAGGGCAAGTACGTTTCACGCCGCGAGGTGCTGCGTGCCACGCGCGCTTATGATCTCGGTGCCGTGCTTTGCGATCGCGTCGTGGCGGTGCTCAAAGCGAACGGCGATATTGAAGTCGTGAAGATCGGAAAGCAAACCGTCATGCGCTGGATTACCGACGCGGAAGAGGAACCCGATGACACCGAAAACTGACCTGTCAGCAGCGTGCTTATATATGTG
>Ga0318502_10000297_pt1 | contig 14971 bp, 14 predicted proteins | sample GRESIP174b1f22_FD_203291 | JGI IMG/M metagenome (GOLD analysis project Ga0318502, IMG submission 203291) | Tropical soil microbial communities from Luquillo Experimental Forest, Puerto Rico - GRE.SIPMG.174b1f22 | ecosystem: Environmental > Terrestrial > Soil > Tropical forest > Bulk soil...
GGAAATGCGCTGCCGAACGGCGTGAGGCGCATCATCCCCCACATCTGGTCGAGCATTTCGGCGGGTGGAAAGCCGGGAAAGCCTGGGAACGGCGGCATGGAGCCTGCTGGGTCGGTCATGCGGATCTCCCTCGCGTAGATGGGTACATGGATAAGTGGTCGGATGCGCGCGCGCGGCTTCACAGCGTGTCATGCGCATGAGAGGCACGAGCGTGTGCGCGCAATCGGTCTCTTCGATCAGTCTCTTCGATGATAGCGCGCGCATAGCGCCGCGTCGCATGAACATCGTGCGACGCGGCAGCCATGCACGCGTAAGGCAGCAGAGCAGTTCAACGCGCCGATCAGAACGGATCGCCGCCCGGAAACTCCGGCGTGCGCCGCTCGCGCAGCGACTGCACGCCCTCGCGCACGTCGGGCCCGGAAAAGCCCATGAATTCGAGCGCAAGCGACGCGTCGAACGTCGGCCCCGCCGTGCGCAGCCAGTTGTTGAGCGCGTACTTGGTCCAGCGCAGCGCGGTTTGCGAGCCGTCGGCAAGACGCTTCGCCACCTCGAACGCCTTCGGCAACAAGTCGTTTTCGTCCACGGCGAGCGAGACGAGGCCGATGCGCTCCGCCTCCTCGCCGCTCACCGGCTCGCACAGCAGCAGGTAATACTTCGCCTTCGCCATGCCGCACAGGAGCGGCCACACGATCGCCGCGTGGTCGCCGGCCGCGACGCCGAGGCGCGTATGGCCGTCGATGATGCGGCAGTCCTTGGTTGCTATCGATATGTCGGCGAGGAGCCCGCAGACGAGCCCGGCCCCAACCGCGACGCCGCGCATCGCACTGACGACCGGTTTGCTGCAGTTGATGACATTGTAGACAATATCGCGCGCCTCCTTCCATTGCCGGGCGCGTGCAGCGAAATCGTCGATGTTCTGCTGAATGATCGAGAAATCGCCGCCAGCGGAAAATATCCCGCCGGCCCCGGTCAGGATCGCGGCATTGACGCTGGCGTCCTTGTCGACATCGCGCCAGATCTCGGCAAGCTCCGCATGGAGGATCTCGTCGGTCGTGTTCATACGGCCGTTCTCCATCGTGATGCGGAGAACCTTTGCATGCGGCCGGTCGAATTTGAGCCGCCGGTAGCGGCCGTAAAGGTCGGTCATTGGCGCCTCTCCGATGTGGTGTCCTACGCCGGGCGCATCGTCACCGGCAGACTGGCCAGTGCACGCAACGTGTTATTGTAGCGCCGGCGGGGCGGACCGGTGATCTCGACCGAGGCGGCTTTGCGGGCCAATGCAGAAAGCACGCATTCGCCTTCCAGCCGCGCCAATAGCTGGCCGACGCATTGATGAATGCCGCTGCCGAACCCGACATGCCCGACAAACCGCCGTTCGATGTCGTAGTCCTCGGGGCGCTCCCAGTGCCGCGGGTCGCGGTTGGCGGCGCCGAGAAACATCAGCACCTTCTCGCCCTCGCCGAGTGGAATGCCACCGATCTCGACCATACGGGTGGTGGTACGGAAGAAGGTTTGCACCGGGCTCTCGTAGCGCACCGCTTCCTCGAACGCGGCGCGGGCCAATGACGGATCGGCGCGCAGGCGGGCGAACTGGTCGGGAAACCGCGCGAGGCAATAAACCGCCGCACCGATGCCGCTGACGGTCGTGTCGACCCCGGCGCTGAGCAATGAGCGCGACGAGCGGCGCTTCCTCCTCGGTGAGCTCACCGGCCTCGGCTGCGGCATGGATCGCCGCGCCGAAGCCGCCGGGCGCGAACGCGTCGCGCTGCATCTGTCGCTGGAGCCATGCCAGAACCGGTTCGGCATCCCCGACCGCTGTCTCGAAAAATTCGTTGCGAGGGCCAAAGGAGTTGAACACCATATTGCCGTAAGGCAGCAGGAAATGCCGGTTTTCACGCGGCATCCCCATTGCGTCGGGAAATACGGTCAGCGGGTAGGCCTCGGCGAGATCGGCGATCGCATCGCAGCTGCCGCGCTCCAGAAGCTCGTCGATAAGCTGGTCTGCCTCCGCGGTGAAACGCTCGCGCAAGCCCCTTACCACCGCCGCGGACAGCACCCGGTTCAGTACCCGGCGGGTGCGGTCGTGCATTGGCGGGTCGGCCTCGAGCACCAGGCTCTTCGGCCGCCAGGGCTGTTCTTTGGCGAAGTCGGTGAGACCGGCGCCGCGGCTCGAGCAGAAGGTCTGCCAGTCGTTGAGCACCATGTGGACCTCGGCATAGCGCGCGACCGCCCACACGCCGTAGCGCGACAGCCGCACGGCGGGACCTGCCTCGCGCAGTTCCTGGTGGGCGGGAAACGGGTTCTCGAAAAAATCGCGGCAGAACGGGTCAACATCCGAAACCGGCGCCATTGCTGCCTCAAGGGCCACGATCGCCTCCTTGCAGAGCTATGAGCGTTCTTAGAGTATCACTGGCTGATCGGAGATCGTTATGTTCAAATCCGCGAGATAGCTGGGTACTCGGCGCCGAGATCGGTGGCACCGATCTCGCGCAAGATGTCGACGACGGCACGATCGCAGCGATCCGGCGCGCTTGGCTCGATCATTTGGTGCAATGGGCGAACGACGGGCTGCGCGACGCGTGGCTTTGCCGGTTCCGAGAAGCAATTGGGGCGACCCCGCAAACTTCGCTTTCACACAACTTCGCTTCCAGACAGAGACCGGTTTACGGAGAGCTTCCACAAACCCGAGCTTGAGTGCGGGGACGGCAGCCCAACGAGCTTGGTTAAATCTCGGCTTGACATACCCGCCCAACCGCGCGTAGAGAGCCGCGCATGAACCGTTATGCGCTGATTCTACCGGCTGAAGCCTTCACCATGGCGAACGACCGCTCGCACCAAGCGGGGCTGAAGGGATACGTGTGCGCTGAGTAGTCTGCGCATATAGACGGGTTCCAGGGCCCCGCCGGACACGGACGGGGCCTTTCTCTTTTCTGCCCGACGATGCCCGGCGGGGCCTTGCGATCGAAGGATGCAGGGTCATGTTGGAGGAAGTCTGGCCTGAGATAGGAAACGCCTGGGTCTCCGGTGTGCTGGCCGGGGGCGGGTCCATCCTCGTGCAATGGCTGATGCCCAAGGCCGCCCGGCTGCTTGGGCGGCTACGGGCCGCCGAACATCCGCGGCTCGAGCGGCGGCTGGCGGCGATCCTAGCTGCGGATGTCGTTGGTTATTCGCGGTTGATGAGCGCCGACGAGGAGGGCACCCATAGACGCCTCCTGGCCTATCGGCGTGAGGTCATCGAGCCGAAAGTCCGGCAGCACCGCGGCCGCATAGTGAAGCACACGGGCGACGGGGCGCTCGTCGAGTTCCGCAGCGTCGTCGGTGCGGTGCGTTGCGCGTTGGAGGTGCAGAAGCTCCTCGCCGCGCGCAACGCGAAGATACCGCAGAACCGCCGGATCGAGTTCCGCATCGGCGTCAATCTCGGCGACGTCATCGTCGCGCCGGAGGATATCTATGGTCACGGCGTCAATGTGGCGGCGCGCCTTGAGAGCCTGGCGCCGGCCGGCGGCATCTGCATCTCCGCCGATGCCTGGCGGCACGTGCGAGGAGCGGTCGCCGCCGAGTTCGTCGATCTGGGCGAGCATCGGCTCAAAAACATCGCCGATCCGGCGCATGTCTTCGCCGTTGCTCCGGCGGGATGAGGGGCGTGGAGAATGAGAGCGAGGCTGGCCTTTCAGACGGCCGTGTCGTAGGCTCGCGCCCTGGCCACCGCGGATGGGAGGCGTGATGCCGGCGCGTACGGGAAAGCAATATCTCGCGGGTCTGCGCGAGCAGGAGCGGGAAGTCTGGCTCGAAGGCGAGCGGGTCAGGGACCCGGCGAGCCATCCGGGCCTCAAGGGCGGCGCGCGGGCAATCGCTTCGCTCTACGACATGCAATGCGACCCCAAGTTGCGAAACGAGATGACTTACGTGTCGCCGATCACCGGCGACCGGGTCGGGCTGTCCTTCATCATCCCGCGCACCCGCGAGGACCTCGAAAAGCGCCGCGTCATGATGCTGAACTGGGCGCGCTCGACTTGCGGCATGATGGGGCGATCGCCCGATTTCATGAATGTTACCTACGCCGCTTGGGCAGGAGCCGCGGATTATTTTGCGGGAGGGGAGCACGGACGGCCTGAATTCGCCGAGAACATGCGGCGCTACTACGAATACATCCGCGAGAACGACCTGACCCTGACCCATTCGCTGATCAACCTGCAGCGCAGCCGCACTGTTTCGGGCGTATTCAACCTGCAGGAAGGGACGGCGCTCGAGGTCGTGCGCGAGACCGACGCCGGCATCATCGTCCGCGGCGCGCGGATCCTGGCGACCCTGGGGCCGCTCGCCGACGAGATCGGCGTCTACTCGCCGCGCATGGCGCGGCATGCCGAGGCGCACAGCCCGTTCGCGGTCAGCTTTGCGATCCCGTGCGGCACGCCGGGCGTCAGGTTCCTATGCCGCGAGAGCTTCGATCTCGGCCGCTCGCATTTCGACCATCCCTTGGGCTCGCGCTTCGAGGAGATGGACTGCATCGTCTTCTTCGATGACGTGCTCGTGCCGTGGGAGCGGGTGTTCCTGCTGGGCGACGTTGATCTGCTGAACCGCACCGCTCACGCCACCCACTCGACCGCGCATTCGGCGCATCAGGGGGCGGTCAAGAACCTCGCCAAGGCCGAATTCGTGCTCGGCGTGGCGCTGTTGATGACGCAGGCGCTCGGCAACGCGCATCTGCCGCATGTCGAGGAGCGCATCGGCGAATTGATGCTGATCACTCAGCTGACCCGCGCCTGCATACGCGGGGCCGAGGCCGACGCCCAACTCGACGAGTGGGGGGTCATGTGTCCCGAGCCATTGATGGTCGAGAGCCCGCGCAACCTCTTCATGACCGGGTACCCGCGGATGGTCGAGATCATCCAGCTGCTGGGCTCGAGCAGCTTTATGCTGACCCCGACCGAGGCCGATTTTAAGGGACCGTTGGCCGACCACATCGAGCAATACCTGGCGACCGACAATTCCGAGGCGAAGGATCGGGTCAAGCTCTTCCGTCTCGCCTGGGACATCGCCGGCACCTCCTTTGGCAGCCGCCAGGTGCTCTACGAACGGTTCTTCGCCAGCGACCCGCTGACCCGGGCACGGGCGATCGCGTCGATCTACCCGAAAAAAGAAGTCATGGACCGCGTCCTCGAATTCCTCGGGCGCGACGACGATACGCCATGACCGAGGATCGCCTGGCCCAGGTCCTGCTGAGGCAGGAGATCGAGGATTTCCTTTATCGCGAGGCCGATCTCTTGGACGAGCGGCGCTATGACGAGTGGCTCTCATTGCTCGCCGAGGACGTACGCTACTGGATGCCGATGCGGCGCAACGTCAAGGTCGACGACCTCGAGCGCGAGTTCACTCGCGAGGGCCATGACATCAGCTGGTTCGACGAGGGCAAGGACACCTTGACCCGCCGGGTGCGCCAGATCCAGACCGGCATCCATTGGGCCGAAGAACCGGTTTCCCGCATCTCGCATTTGATCTCGAACATCCAGCTGATCGAGGTCAATCCGTCGGCGGCGGACCCTGCCGAGGTGTCCGTCAGATGCCGCTTTCTGGTCTACCGCAATCGCGTCGAGACCGAGACCGACATCCTGGTCGGCAAGCGCGAGGATCTGTTACGGCGTGCCGGAGGGGGCTGGCAGATCGCGCACCGCAAGATCCTGCTCGACCAGAATGTGCTGTTGAGCAAGAACCTGACCTTCTTCTTTTAGGCGGGAGGACGCCGATGGCGACGGCACCGATTTTGGGCTACCGCCCTGGGTTCGTGGACTTGGCGGCGGGGCGGATCAGCCGCGAGATCTTTGTCAACGACGAGATCTACCGCGAGGAGCTGGAGCGAGTCTTCGCCCGCGCCTGGCTCTTTGTCGGGCACGAGAGCCAGATCCCGAACCCCGGCGACTTCTTCGTCTCGTCGATGGGCGAGGAGTCGGTGATCCTGTGCCGCGACCGAACCGGCAAGGTCCATGTCTTCCTCAATTCCTGCCGGCACCGCGGCATGAAGGTGTGCCGCTATGACGAGGGTAACGCCGCCGTCCTGACCTGCCCCTATCACGGCTGGAGCTATTCGACCGACGGCAAGCTCGTCGGTGTCCCGTATTTCCGCGAAGCCTATCACAGCACATTGGACCGGTCGGCCTGGAGCCTCGTCGAGGTCGCCCAATTGTGCTGCTACAAAGGCTCGGTATGGGCGACCTGGGACCCGGCGGCCCCGCCGTTTCTCGAATATCTCGGCGACTTCCTGGCTTATATAGATCTCACGCTCGACGCCTGGGACGGCAGCGACGGCGGCACCGAGATCCTGTGCGGCATCCAGAAATGGCGGGTGCCGTGCAACTGGAAATTCCCGGCCGAGAATTTTTCGGGCGACGCCTATCACAATATCAGCCACCGATCGGTCGACCTGGTCGGCATCGGACCCTCCGGCAGCGGCCGCCGCGACATGCCCGAGCTGAACATGGCGAGGAAGCTGCACATCGCCTTCCCGGAGCGCGGCCATCAGACCACCAGCTACCTCTTGCCAAAGGAGGCGTCACCGCCGGCCGCCTACCAGCACTCCTCGGTCGTGTCGGATTATTTCCGGGTGTGCGAGGAGGCACGTCGCAAGAAGCAAGGTGACTGGGGCCGGATGATCGCCTTGGTCGGCGAGGTGTTCCCGAACACGGCCTTCCTCGCCCGCCAGCCCCGCACATTGGCCGCCTGGCATCCGCGCGGGGCGCACGAGACCGAGGTGTGGCGCTGGTTTCTCGTCGACAAGTCGGCGCCCGCCGCGGTCAAGGATTTTCTGCGCGAGTACTACATCCGCTATTCGGGCCCGGGCGGGATGACCGAGCAAGACGACATGGAGAACTGGAACTACGCGCATGCGGCGAGCCGCGGCACGATCGCCCGCCGCTACCCCTACAGCTACGAGCAGGGCATGGGGGCCGAGGTCGAGAATTACGAATGGGACGGGTTCCGGGTTCCCGGCACCGTCTGCGATCTGACACAAGCCAAGTCGAGCGAGCACAATCTCCGGAACCTTTACCGGCGCTGGGCCGAGTTCATGGAAGCCGGGAGCTGGGACGAGCTAATGAGCTGGCGCCGGCCCGCTCGTGCCGAGGCGGCTGAATGAATAAAAAGCTTTTAACGCAGAGATCGCCAAGGATGCGCAGAGGACGCAAAGGGTCGGGAACCCCTTCGCGGCCATTGCGCGCCCTTAGCGGCCTTCGCGTTAAAAGGTTCTGTTGAGGAGGGGCGATGTCGAGTACGCGTACAGACGGGTATCGGCCGGGTCTGGTGGACCTGAAGGCAGGGCAGATCAGCCGCGAGATCTTTGTCAACGACGAGATCTATCAAGAGGAGCTGGAGCGGCTCTTCGCGCGCGTCTGGCTGTTTGTCGGCCATGAGAGCCAGATCCCCAACCCGGGCGACTTCTTCGTCTCGGGCATGGGCGAGGAGTCGGTGATCCTGTGCCGCGACCGGGCCGATAAGGTCCATGTGTTTCTGAACTCATGCCGGCACCGCGGCATGAAAGTTTGCCGTTACGACGACGGTAACACGCCGGTCTTCACCTGCCCCTATCACGGCTGGAGCTATGGCACCGACGGCAAGCTCGTCGGTGTGCCCTATTTCCGCGAGGCCTATCACGAGAAGCTCGACAAATCACAATGGGGCCTGGTCGAGGTCCCACAGATGTCCTGCTACAAGGGCACCGTCTGGGCCTGCTGGGATCCCGCGGCCCCGTCCTTCTTCGAGTATCTCGGCGACTTTGTCCACTATCTCGATTTGACCTTGGACGGCTGGGACGGCAGCGAGGGCGGCACCGAGATATTGGGCGGCATCCAGAAGTGGCGGATCCCGTGCAACTGGAAATTCCCGGCGGAAAACTTCTGCGGCGACAGCTACCATAATATCAGCCACCGCTCGGTCGATCTGGCCGGCATCGGCCCTTCCGGCAGCGGACGGCGCGACATGCAGGAGCGGCTGATGGCGCGCCGGCTGCAAGTCTCGTTTTATGAGCGGGGCCATCAAACCGGCGTCTATCTGTTTCCCAGCGACCGCCCGACGCCCCCCTCCTACCAGCACTCCCCGATCGTCTCCGAATATTTCGCATATTGCGAGGAGGAGCGGCGCCGCAGGCGCGGCGAGTGGGCGAGGCTGATCGGCAGCCCCGGAGAGATTTTCCCCAATACGGCGCTGCATCCGCGCCAGCCGCGCACGATCGCGGTCTGGCATCCGCGCGGGACGCACCAGACAGAGGTGTGGCGCTGGTACATGGTCGACAAGGCCGCACCCTCCGAGGTCAAGGACTTTCTGCGCGACTACTACATCCGTTACTCCGGCCCCGCCGGCATGACCGAGCAGGACGACATGGAGAACTGGAACTACGCGCATGCCGCGAGCCGCGGCACGATCGCGCGCCGCTACCCTTACAGCTACGAGCAGGGGCTCGGCTACGAGATCGAGACCTATGAGGCGGAGGGGCTGCGCATTCCCGGCACGGTGATGGACATCACCGAGGCGAAATCGAGCGAGCACAATTTGCGCAACCTCTACCGGCGCTGGGCCGAGTTCATGGAAACCGAGAGCTGGGACGAGCTCGCGACCTGGCGTCGCGCCGAGCGGGCGGCGGCCGAATGACCGAGCCCGTCAACATCCGCTCGCTCGCGCCGGGTACCCGGATCGTGCTCGAGGGCGGCGCCGTCGCCGAGATCGTGTCGAACCCGGCGGACGGCGTCTGGGTGTTCGCCCGCTATTTATCCTCGCCGGATGACCCTGCCAGGGTCGGCAGTGAGGAGATGATCTTCGCGCAAGACATCGTCGAGATCCGCGAGAGTTCCTGAGCCTTGCCCTTCACCCTCCCGCTGCGCGGGTCCCTCCCTCTCCCCGCGCGCGGGGAGAGGGCCGGGGTGAGGGGCGCGCCGGTCGGACCGCTTTGACGATCTGCTCCGGCTTGATCGGGGTTTGGTTAAATTCCACGCCGAACGGCGAAAGCGCGTCGCAGATGGCATTGGCGAGGGCCGCCGGCCGCGCGACCCCGCCGCCCGCGCCGCCCCCCGGGAAGCCAAGACGGGTCAGCGGCGACGGCGTGTGCTGGTGGACCATCGTCATATCCGGAACGTCGCCCGCGGTCGGCACCAGGTAATCCGCCAGCGAACCGGCGAGCAACTGCCCCTCGCTATCATAGGGCAGCTCTTCCAATAAGACGCCGCCGATACCCTGCGCGGTACCGCCGGCTATCTGTCCTTCTACCAACAGCGGGTTGACGACGACCCCGCAATCATGCGCGATCACGTATTTGTCGATCGCGACGCGGCCCGTCTCGGGGTCGACATCGACGATCGCGGCATGCGCCGCATAGCTCCAGGTGACCGTCTGGGGCTCCCAGTAACGGGTCTCCTCGAGCCCGGCATCGATCCCCGGCGGACGGCCGTGGTCCCAGCCGGGGCGCGCGGCTTGCGCCACTTTGGCGAGGCTGACCGTCGCGCCGGGCACGCCGACGACGCCGACCCCGCCGTCGCGCAATTCGAGGTCGTCGGGCGCGCATTCGAGCAGATTGCCGGCGATCGCAAAGGCCTTCTCACGCACCCGCTCGCTCGCGTGGTGGATCGCCGCCGACAGGGTCACCGTACTGCGGCTCGCGAAGGTGCCGGAGCCGGCCGGGATCGCGGCCGTATCGGCCAGCGTGATGACCACGTCGTCGGGGGCGACCCGCCACGCGTCGGCGACGATCTGCGCGAAGATGGTCTCCATCCCCTGGCCTTGCGAGGAGGCGCCGGAGGAGACATAGACCCGGCCCGAGGGATCGATCCGCACGGTCGCACCTTCGAAAGGCCCGACCCCGGTCCCTTCGACATAGCAGCCGATGCCAAGCCCGAGATACCGGCCCTCTCGGCGCATCTCACGCTGTCGGCGGCGGAACGCTTCGACTCCGCCGATCGCATCGAGCGCCTGTTGCAGACCGGCCGGGTAATTGCCGCTGTCATAGACGATCGGCTCGCCGTCGCGATAGAGGATGCCGGCGCGATACGGCATCGCGTCGGGCCGGATCATGTTGCGACGGCGCACTTCCGCCGGCTCGAGCCCGAGTTCGCCGGCGACGAGATCGATGATCCGCTCCATCGCGAAGACGGCTTCCGGACGCCCGGCACCGCGATAGGCCGTGTTCGGGACCTTGTTGGTTGCGGCGGTGCGAGCTGAGACAGCAAGATTCTCGATTTTGTAAGGGCCCGCGAGATGCGCGGCGGTGTTGTAGGGAACCCCGCCGCCGATCGGGTTCCACGCGCCGCAATCGAGGATGAACTTGTCGCGCAGTGCGAGGATGCGGCCGTCGTCGTCGAAACCAGCCTCGACCTCGTGCAGCTGGTCGCGCGAATGCGCCGCGGACAACAGATGCTCGTGCCGGTCTTCGATCCAGCGCACCGGTCGCCCGAGGCGGCGCGCGAGAAACGGGATCACCAGGTCTTCGGGGTAGACATGGCCTTTGACGCCAAACCCGCCGCCGACGTCGAGCGCCACACACCGCACCCGCGCCTCCGGCATGCCCAGGATCGCGGCGACCTCGCGGCGCACCCAGTGCACGACCTGGGTTGCTGACCAGATCGTGATCGCATCGGTTCGCGGTTCGTACAGCGCTGCGACCCCGCGGCACTCGATCGGCATAGCCGCGTAGCGGTGATGATAGAACCGGCGTTGCAGCCGGTGCGGCGCGCCGGCCATTGCCGAATTGACATTGCCTTTGGTGATTGAGAACGCGCCGAACATGTTCGTGCGCAGGTGGTCGTGAATGAGCGGCGCGTTAGGAGCGAGCGCCGCCTCGGCGCTGACGACCGCCGGCAGCGCGTCGAGATCGAGCGAGACGAGCGCTGCTGCGTCTTCGGCGGCATAACGGCTCTCCGCGACAATGACAGCTATCGCCTCGCCGACATGCCGCACCTTGTCGTGCGCGAGCCCAGGCTGCTGCGGATTGTGGAATTCATGCTCGACGTGGCTCGTCCATTTGCTCGGCAATGACAGCTGCGTGTCGGGCAGCGGCGGCAGCTCCTGCACCAGGTGGGCGCCGCCGAGCGCCAAGGCCACCCCGGGCACCGCCGCCGCGACCGACAGGTCGACTGCGCGGATGCGCGCATGCGCGACCGGGCTCCTGACGAATGCTGCATGCAGCATCCGCGGCAGTTCGAGATCGGCGATGAATTGCCCGCGGCCGGTCAGCAGCCGGCGGTCCTCGCGCCGCAGCAGCGAGCGCCCGATATGCGGCGCGCGGCCTTCGCTCATGGATCCGGCTGGCCCGCCTCGCGTCGCATCGCCGCCGCCCCGGCCTTGACCGCCTTGACGATGTTCACGTAACCGGTGCAGCGGCACAGCACCGCCGAGATTCCTTCGCGAATTTCGTCCTCGCTCGGGTCGGGATTGATCTTCAGGTAATCGAGCGCGGCGATCAGCATACCCGGCGTGCAGAAGCCGCATTGCAACGCGTGGTGCTCGTGAAAAGCCTGCTGCATCGGGTGGAGCTCTTCGCCTTTGGCGAGACCCTCGACCGTTATCAGCTCGGCGCCCTCGGCCTGCACCGCGAACATCAGGCAGGAGCGTGCGGCCTCGCCGTTGTAGAAGATTGTGCAGGCGCCGCAGATGCCGTGCTCGCAGCCGATATGCGTGCCGGTCAGGCCCAATTCCTCGCGCAAAAAATCGACGAGCAGCTTGCGCGGCTCGCATCGGCCCTCGCGCGCCTGGCCGTTGACGGTCAGGCGAATGTCAACCGGTTGCGGCATGCTGGTGATCCTTGATTGCTTTCAGCACCGCCCGGCGTGTCAAAACCCCGGTCAGGTGGCGCCGGTAATCCGCCGAAGCGTTGTGGTCGGACATCGGCTCGACCAGCTCCGCCGCCTTTTCCGCCGCGGCGCCCACCGCAGCCTCACCCAGCCCCCTCTCTTCGAGGATCGCCTCCGCTTCGCGCAGCCGCACCGGCACCGGCCCAACCCCCGCCGTCGCGAGGCGTGCCACCCTGCAGCGCTCGCCCTCCGGAACGAGCACGGCCGCGATCGCGGCGATTGCGAAATCACCCTTGCGCCGCGCGAATTCTTCGATCGCAAAAGCGGTGCCGGGCGGCATTACTGGAAAGCGCACTTCGGTGATGATTTCGCTCGGTTCGAGCGAGGTTGTGAGCGGCCCGAGAAAGAGGTCCGGGGCGCCGATCCTCCGCCCGCCTTGCAGATCGCGAACGACGACTTCGCCCCCCAGGACCTGCAACACCATCGGGATCTCGGCGGCGGGGTCGGCATTGGCGATCGACCCGCCGATCGTGCCGCGGGTGCGGGTCGGCAGATGACCGACCCAGCGGAGAGCCTCATGCAGCAGCGGCAGCCTCTCTGCGACGAGCGGCGCGAATTCGATCTGCCGCTGCCGCGCCATCGCCCCGATCCTGACTACCCCGTCCGCCGCCGCGATGTCGGAAAGCCGGGGAATGTGATTGAGGTCGACGATCGCGGCGGGAGTGGCGAGGCGAAAATTCATCATCGGTACGAGGCTCTGTCCCCCGGCGAGCACCCGGGCGTCGCCTTCGTACCGCTCCAGGATCACCACGGCTTCGTCGATAGTGCCCGGGCGGTAGTAATCAAATTTCGCGGGTTTCACGCGGCGCTCTCGTTTGGCCAGCAGGCGGGGCGAAGGTTACCACGGGGACACGGAACAATGGAGGTTTTCTCCATGTTCTCAGTGTCTCTCTGTTTAAGCCCTTACAACCAGGCATAGCCGTCGGATTGGAGGCCGAGGAGGTGTTGGCCGACGGTCTCGAAATGCTCCTGGCGGCCCTGCAGTTGCTGCGAGACGGTGTGGATGTCGCGGAAGCGGCGCTCGAACGGGTTCTCTTCGAAGATCGCGGTCGACCCGGCGGCGTGATAGGCGGTGTCGATGATGTTCATCGACTGGTGGATCGCAAAAGTCGACGCCAGCCGGATCGTCATGCGCTGATCGAGGGTGAGGCCGTCCGTTCGCGCGACTTCCTCGGTAATCTCTTCCAGCGATTGGTAAAGAAAGGCGCGCGCCGAGCGCAGCCGAGCTTCGGCCTGCGCGACCTGCGACTGGATCACATTGTTCTCGCGCAAGGTTCGCTGGCCGCGGAACGGCACCTTGTCGCGCGCCAGCTCGATGAACGCGTCGAGCGCGCTGCGCGCGATCCCCATTGCGACGCCGGCAAAGCCCGCCGCGTAGAGCTGCAGGCTGCTGAAGCGGTAGAGGAGGCCTGGTTCGCGGCGGGTGCCCTCGTCGCGGGCGACGACGTATTGCTCCGGTACGAACAGATCGTTCACCGAATATTTGTCGCTGCCGGTGCCGCGCAACCCGATGACGTGCCAGATGTCGGTCATCTCGGTCTGCGATTTCGGGAACAGCGCGGTGCGGATGACCGGAGCGCCGTCCGCGTGACGCAGTTGCGCACCGTTGTCGTCGTAAATCGGCACATGGCAGCCGAGCCATGTGGCGTGATGGCTGCCGCTCGCAAAGCTCCAGGTCGCGGTGACGCGGTAGCCGCCCTTGACCTTGTGCGCTTGGCCGGGGCCCGGACCCCAGGCGAGGATGTCGCGCGGTCCGCCGAAGATGTCCCGCGCGGCTTCAGCATCGAGATAGGCCGCCGTCATCGAGCAGCCGGCCCCTTGGTTGAGGCACCAGGCGGCGCTGGCGTCGGCCTTGGCAATTTCCTCGACGACCGCGACATAAGGCCCCGGCAACAGCTCGGCGCCGCCCAGCGAGCGCGGCAACAGCATGCGGAAAAAGCCGTGCTCGGCCATTGCCGCGACGACCCTCTCAGGCAATTCGCGCTGCCGCTCGATCTCCGGCGCCGCGGCGGCGAGCTCGGGCGCAAAGTCGCACGCCCGCTGCAGGTATTCGCCGCCGGCATCGTCTGCCGTCTTCCGCCGCATCCGTTCCTCCTGTCCCGCGATTCCCACTGCTGCCATGCCGGAAGCGACATTGGAACGTCAAGTCGGCGCAGCACTCCCGCCGCTGGCGACACCGCGCTGTCGTTCGCATAAACTGACGCAATGACGATCCGTCTCTTGCCTCCGGTCCTCGTCAACCGCATCGCCGCAGGCGAGGTGATCGAGCGTCCGGCGGCCGCAGTCAAGGAATTGGTCGAGAACGCGATCGACGCCGGCGCTTCACGCATCGACATCACGTTAAAAGATGGCGGCCAGGCGCTGATCGCGGTCGTCGACAACGGCACCGGAATGACGCCGGACGAGCTCGGCCTGGCCGTCGAGCGGCATTGTACGTCGAAATTGCCCGATGACGATCTCTTGCGCATCGCCGCTCTCGGCTTTCGCGGCGAAGCCTTGCCGTCGATCGGCGCGGTCAGCCGCATGCGGATCGTTTCACGGCCGCCGTCTTCCGACAGCGCCTGGGAGATCATCGTCGAGGCGGGACAGAAATCGGCGCCGGCTCCGGTCGGGCATGCACCGGGGACGCGGGTCGAGGTGCGCGACCTGTTCTTTGCAACACCGGCACGGCTCAAATTCCTCAAGACCCCGCGCACCGAGCGCGAGCTCGCTGTCGATGCGGTGCGGCGGCTCGCGATGGCCTATCCCGCCACCTCGTTCACGGTGATCGGCGACGACGAGCGCGTGCTGCTGCGGCTCGCCGCTTCGGCCGAGCCGGGGATGGCGATCGCCCGCCGCGTGCGGCTCGCCCAACTGTTGGGGCGCGACTTCGCCGATAACTCGGTCGAGATCGACGCCGCGCGCGGCGGGTTTCGCCTCTCCGGTCTCATCGGTCTGCCGACGCTCAACCGCGTGCTGCCGCGCGACCAATATCTCGTCGTCAACGGCCGGCCGGTCCGCGACAAGCTGCTGGTCGGTGCCGTACGCGGCGCCTATCAGGACGTGCTCGCGCGCGACCGCCATCCGATTGTCGCATTGTTTCTCGACGGACCCCCGGCCGAGATCGATGTCAATGTCCATCCCGCGAAAGCCGAGGTGCGTTTCCG
>Ga0318502_10000318_pt1 | contig 14781 bp, 9 predicted proteins | sample GRESIP174b1f22_FD_203291 | JGI IMG/M metagenome (GOLD analysis project Ga0318502, IMG submission 203291) | Tropical soil microbial communities from Luquillo Experimental Forest, Puerto Rico - GRE.SIPMG.174b1f22 | ecosystem: Environmental > Terrestrial > Soil > Tropical forest > Bulk soil...
CCGCTACGTCTTCCTCGGCATCGAGAACGTGCTGGAGGAGGACCTGGGGTTCCTGAAGGCCTCCGCCAAGAACGCGAAGCACGAGGGGGGGCGGCGGGTGGGCAACGCGACCCTGGCTGCCATCGACCACCTCCACCGCAACGGCATGTTCGTGGTGGGCGGCCTCATCGTGGGCAACCCGGGCGACACTCGGGAATCGATCGAGACCAATCTCGACTTCGCCCGCCGCTACGTGGATTGGCCCTACATCCAGCATCCCACGCCCTACCCGCGGACGCCGATGACAAAGGACCTCGCCGAGCGCGGGCTCATCATCAACGACCGGCTGGAGGAGTACGACGGGACCACTGCGGTCGTGAAGAGCGAGCACTTGGCGGCCGAGGAGATCGAGTTCCTGCGCTGGCGCGCCGAGCGCTGGATGAAGTTGCGCCACTTCCCCTCCGCTCTCCGTCACAGCCCTTTCTATTGCCTGCGCCGCGGCCCGGCCATGATCGCCCACACGTTCAGGGGAGCGAGCTGGCGGTACTGGCTGGGCCTGGAGAGCGAGCGCGACGTCTTCCGGCGCTACCGCGAGATCCACGAGGCGGAGCGGGAGTATGTGGTCACTCCCGTCCCGTCCGGGACCGGGTCATTATCATGGCTCGACCATGACGCGCCGCGCCCAGGCTTTTCGTGAGATCCCCCTCTACGGCCTCTGCGGCGGCATCCTGATCGCCGTCCTGCGGCTGGCGGCGACGTGCTCCGCGACGTTCGTCGCCGCCCAGCCGCAGCCGAGCAGCGTGCCGCTGCCGGCTTGCCACATGCTGTGCAATCCGACGAAGTAGATGCCGGGCACCGGGGACACGCCCTGGCGCTGATACGGCGCGCCGTTCCCGGCGAGTACTCCGGGCACGCGGATCCACGAGAAGTCCTGGCGGTAGCCCGTCGACCAGATCACGGTGCGGATGCCTGCGGACGCGAGATCGAGAACGTCGGGCGCTTCCGGCATCTCGCCGTCGCGCCAGTGGGTCTCGAGGTCCGGTTCGGGCACAGTCTCGCCGCGCGACCGTGCGAAGTCGCGTATGCGTGCGACGAACGTGCGAGCCACGTCGTCGCCGGCACGCAGCAGCGGTTCCAGATCGGGCTCGAGCACGACGCGCATGCCGTCCACGCCGACCACGTGTCCCACGAGCCGCGCGCCCGCCCGCCACACGGTCCGCACGTTGAAGTCGCTGGCACCCCAGCGCGCGAGAAACGTGAACGGGTAGTCGGCCTTCGGCCGATCCGGGTCGGCGACGACGGCGCGATAGTCGCCGTTGTCCCAGCGCCATTGCATCTGATCCCGTCCGTAGACTCGCCGCGGCACCCAGCCGTGGCGGCCGATCGCCACCGTGACGTCGCGCCCCGCGTTCGCAAGCGCGTAGGCAATCTGGAGTCCCGACTGCCCGGAGCCGACGACCAGCACGCCGCCGGGGGGCAGATCTTCCGGGGCCCAGTAGTCGTCGGTGTGCAACGAGTGGATCGACGCCGGCACGCTCGCGGCGAGCGGCGGCCTGTGCGCCGCCCCGAATGCGCCGGTGGCCACGATCACGTCGCGGGCGTGAAGCACGGAGTGCCGCGTACGCACGAGGAATCCGCCATCCTCGGCAGGCCGGACTTCAGCCACGGGTGACTCGCGGCGAATCGGCGCAGCGAACGAGGCCGCGTAGCCCTCGAGGTAGGCGAGGAGGCCGTGCGTGTCGAGGAAGCCGTCCGGTTCGGGCCCGTCGTACTCGTACCCCGGAAGCAGGTTCAGCGAGTTCGGGCTGACGATGTGAAACGAGCGCCACACCCGCCTGCGCCACGTGTCACCGATCACGCCGCGCTCGAGCACGACGTGCTCGATTCCACGCTCCGTCAGCTCATGGCTCGCCGACAGCCCGGCCTGGCCGGCTCCGATCACGACCGCAGCGATTCGCTCCAGATTCGGCCTCCGGTGTCTTCAAGTCCCGGCGCGATTGTCGCATGCAAGGCCCGCAATGCTGGCGTCGCATGGCCCCAGGTCCGGATGCACAATCCATGATTGTCGCGATGCCGGACACGGCGTACGGTTAGGGTCAATCATGGGCTCCCCCGCCGCCTGCCGCCGCGTGTTGGCTTTGGCGTGGGGTGTTGCCGTGCTTTTCGCCGCGCCTGCCGTGCTGGCGGCCGTGTCCAAACCGCCCTCCCCTCGTTTCGCCGCCGTCACGGTCCTGCCGCCGAGCGCAGGGCTGGGAACGGTCGCGGAGCGGCCCGAGGATCTTCCGGCGTTCGAGGCGGCTGCCGCATCGTGGCGCGAGTTCTCCGCCGGCAACGGCGGGGGGTGGCAGGTCTACATCGATCGCCGGAGCGGTGTCCCTCTGCTCGTGCAGGGGCCGGGCGTCCGTTGGATGGGCGCCGGCGCGGCGCGCGCCGCGACGGTTGCCGATCTCGAGACGCGCGCGCGCGCCTTCGTCCGCGAGCACGCGGGACTGCTCGGCGTCGACGAGAGCGAGCTCGTGCTCTCCGGCGGGGGCTCCGGCCAGCCTGCCCCCGACCACTGGATCCTTCTCTTCACGCGACGCGTGGACGGTCTGGACGTGGAGGACGAGCGATTTCTCATGGACGTCACCGCGGGGAACTTGACCGTCTTCGGGGCCGACCGATGGGGCGCACCGCAGGATCCCGCCTCACCGCGGATCTCGTCCGACGCGGCGTTCGCAGCGCTCGCGGAGCACGCGGGGTGGACGCGCGGCGACGCGGTCGTCGAGGTGGCGCCGCGCGCCCAGCTTTGGCTCCCGGCTGCGGGAAATGCGCTGGCCGCGGTCCGCCGCTATCGCGGCGCCGTGGGTGCCGGCGTGGTCCTCCGGCCCGCCTGGCGCTTCACGGTTCGCATGGCGACCGAGCCCGGCACGTGGATCGGTTGGGTCGACGCGGTGACAGGCGCCGTCCTGGGCTTCTTCGACGACGATCGCTACGCCCGCGTCAAGGGCGGCGTCTACCCGGTTTCCGACGATCAGCAGTGCCCCGACGGGTGCGAGCAGCCCGGCTTTCCGATGCCGTTCGCGGACGTCACGGTCGGCGGCACGCCCGGCTCCGCGGGATCCTCGGGCCAGTTCACCTGCGCGCCCGCGGGGACGACGGCGACCACGACGCTCTCGGGCCCGTACGTCAGCGTCCAGGATGTCTGCGGCGCGACGCTTCAGTCGGCGACCTGCGACAACGACGTCGACCTTTCCCAGGGCCCGGGGACCGACTGCACGGTGCCCCCGGGGGCGAGCGCCGGCGACACGCATTCCGCCCGCTCGAGCTTCTACCACCTGAACCGCTCGATGGCGAAAGGAAGAGCCTGGCTGCCCTCCAACACCTGGCTGCAGTCACAGCTGACCGACAACGTCGATCTCTACCAGACCTGCAACGCGTACTGGAACGGGTTCTCGGTCAATTTCTTCCAGTCCGGCGGTGGCTGCCGCAACACCGGCGAGATCGCCGGAGTGTTCGTGCACGAGTGGGGCCACGGCCTGGACGAGAACGACGGCGGCGGGTACGACAACCCGTCGGAGGCCTACGCCGACTGCGTGGCGATCCTGGACACCCACGTGTCGTGCGTCGGACGCGGGTTCTACATCGGACAGAACTGCACGGGGTACGGCGACGGTTGCCTCAACTGCACCGGCATCCGCGACATGGACTACGCCCAGCACGTCTCCGGCGCTCCCGCGACGCCGGCCGGCTATCTCGCGGCGTACTGCCCGTCCGGCACCGGCCCGTGCGGAAAGGAAGTTCACTGCGAGTCGTACATCGAATCCGAGGTCCTGTGGGACCTGGCGACCCGGGACCTGCCGGCCTCGGGCATGGACTCGGCGACGGCTTGGCAGCTCGTCGACAAGCTCTTCTTCGAGTCCCGCCTGGGCTCGGGGGGAAACGCGTACAACTGCGCGCTCCCGAGCTCGGACGGGTGCGGCGCCGGGAGCTGGTTCACGAAGTACAGGAACATCGACGATGACGACGGGAACCTCGCCAACGGGACGCCCCACGCCGCGGCGATCTACGCGGCGTTCGCCCGGCACGGCGTGGCGTGCGGGTCGCCGTCCGACCCGTCGAATCAGAGCGCGTCGACGTGCACGGCGGTCGGCGCGGCGACGCTGTCGGGGACGATCGGCACGAACGCCGTGACGCTGAGCTGGACGCCGGTCGCGGGCGCCAACACCTACCTCGTGCAGCGGAACGATCTCTCGTGCGGAGCGGGGCGGACGATCGTCGCCAGGGTGGCGGCTCCGACGACCACGTGGTCCGACACGGGCCTGGCCAACGGCTTCAGCGAGTACTACACGGTGCAGGCGCAGGCGGCGAACACCGCTTGCGAAGGGGCGCTGTCCAACTGCGTCGCGCTCTCACCGGAGCCGCTGGCGGGATCGCTGTCCCTGGACCGGGCCTCGTACGGATGCGCCGCGACCGTCCAGCTGCGCGTCAACGACGCCAACGTCGGCGCCCCGACCACGATCGCGACGATCTGGAGCACGACCGAGAGCGCGCCCGAGACGGTGACATTGACGGAGACGCCCCCGGGGTCGGCGGTGTTCCTGGGATCCATCCCGCTCTCCTCCGGTCCCGCGCAAAGCGGCGACGGGCGGCTTTCGGTGCGGGACGGCGACACCATCACCGCCCGCTACATCGACGCGAACGACGGTCAGGGGGGGACGAACGTGCCGCGCCAGGCGACGGCCGCCGTGGATTGCGTGGCTCCGGTCATCAGCGGCACCACGATCTCGAACGTGTGGATCGACAGCGCCACGGTCTCCTGGTCCACCAACGAACCGGCGACGTCGGCGACCCACTACGGCACGGCGAAGCCTCCCGACGGCTCCATCTCCGACCCGACTCCGGTGACGACTCACTCGGCCAACCTCACAGGGCTCTCGAGCTGCACGACGTACTACGTCTCCGTCGAGAGCCGCGACGCCGCGGGAAACGATGCGGTCGACGACCACTACGGGGCGTACTACCACTTCAGCACGCTGGACCCGTACGGGAATCCGTGCCACGCGGGGACCGTCTCGCTCGACCGTTCGACCTACGGCTGTTCGGATGTCCTCACGATCCAGGTCGGAGACGCCGATCTCAATCTCTCGCCGACGACGATCGACACGGCGACGGTGACGGTCAACTCCACCATCGACAACCCGGGGGAGACGGTCACGCTCACGGAGACCTGGGCGGATTCCTCGACGTTCGTCGGAACGCTGAACACCACGAGCGGTCCCCCGGCGTCGGGCGATCAGCTCCTATCGGTCCGCGACGGCGACCTCATCACGGTCACGTACCACGACGCGAACGACGGGTCGGGAAACCCCGCGGTGTCCACGGCGACCGCGACGGCGCTGTGCAAGCCCCCCGCGGTCTCGGGCCTTTCGGTCGGGAACTTCACCGACATCTCCGCGGACGTGTCGTGGTCGACGGCGGTCGACACCACGGCGGAGCTCGACTGGGGCCTTACGCCGGCGCTCGGAAACGTGCTCACCGACCCGGTCGCGGCCCCGTCGCACGTGTTCACGCTGACGCCGCTGAACTTCTGCGGCACCTACTACTTCCGCGCGCTCTCGACGGACGCGTACGGAAACGTCGCCACGCAGGACGCCGCCGGCACGCCGTACGCGTTCGAGGCCTACCAGGTGCCCGGACGGATCTTCTACGACAGCTTCGAGACGAACACGGGCTGGACGCTTCCGGACGAGTGGCAGATCGCGCCGCCGGAGGGGCTCGGAGGCGGCTCCGGGACCGGCCCCGATCCCAACGCTCCCTACTTCGGCGCGAACGTCCTCGGCGACGATCTGACCGGTCTCGGCGCCGACCCCGGCAACTACGAGACGGGGGTCAGCGATCGCGCGCAGAGCCCGCTCATCAATGCGACGAGCCTCGTCCACGGGCAGCTCCAGTTCTATTTCTGGCTCAACGCCCGACGCCAACGTCGCGGCGGTCGACGTGGCGGACAAGGACGGGGCCTGGCAGACGGTCTGGAGCTCCGACGACACGGGAGGGTACGCGAGCTACGGGTGGCAGCTGATGACCCTCGACGTCTCGCGGTACTCCGACGGCAACCCCCGGTTCCGCGTGTCCTTCACGCAGAGCTCCTCGTCGAGCGGGGGCGCCTCGGGCTGGAACGTGGACAACCTCATCGTCCGCCGGGGCGACCTGCCGCAGTACGACGCGTGCGGCGGGTGCGGCACCGCGCCGACGTTCGCGGGGCTGTCGAGCGCCGTCGACGTCAATCCCTGCGGCGGAGGGGGAATTCAGCTGCAGTGGACGCCGGCGCCGGCGTGGGGCAGCGGGCACACGGGTACGTACTCGGTCTACCGCGGGACGACGCCCGGATTCACGCCGAGCGCCGCGAACCGCGTGGCGACGGGTCTCGCCACGACCTCCTGGCTCGACGCAGCTCCGCCCGTGAACACCGTGCTCTACTACCTGGTGCGCGCGGAAAACGACGAGACGTGCGGCACCGGCCCGGCCAATCACGGCGTGACGGACTCGAACACGGTGTACCTCGCCTCGGAGGACGCCCTCAGCCAGCCGGCGCCGGGCGCGGTGAGCGCGAGCCTCAGGCTCTCGCCCGAGAACGCGGCGCACGTCCGCCTGACGTGGAGCGCGGCGACGAACGCGGCGACGTACCACGTCCTCCGCGCCGGTGTCCCGCAAGGGCCGTTCACGCTGATCGGGACGACGACGGATCTGTTCTTCGAGGATCAGGGACAGATGCAGGTCCCCGCCGCCGAGTACTACCTCGTTCGCGCGGCGGACGCCTGCGGCAACGAGGGGCCCTGAGGCGCGTCCGCACTTTCGCGTAAACTCCTTCCCGTGAGCGAAGCCGAAGCCCGCTTTGCCGTCTTGCGCCAGTCGGCCGATCCGGCGTCGGTCGCAGCGATCGAGGCCACGGTGCGCGACGGGCCCGATCGCGCGCTGGTCCGCATCAACGCGATCGAGTTCGCCAAGATTCACGGGCTCGACGAGCAACGGGTCATCGGCGCGTTCCTTCACGCCGCGCGGCTGGGGCTCTTCGAGATGTCGTGGAACGTGCTGTGCCCCGGCTGCGGCGGAGTGCTCGATGCCAACGCCACGCTGAAAACCGTGCACGAGACGGAATACGCCTGCGCGCTCTGCGCCGCGGGGTACGAGCCCACGCTCGACGAGATGGTCGAGGTCACGTTCACGGTCGCGACGATGGTGCGGGCGGTCGGCGCGCACCACCCGAACACGCTCAGCTTGCCCGATTACTACAGCCAGGTCTTCTTGAGCTCGGGCATCCTCCTGCCCGAGGAAGGCTTCGAACAGCTGGTCGACGACATCACGATCGAGACGGTGGAGATCCAACCCGGCGACAAGGCGGTGCTGTCGCTCACGCTGCCGGCCGAGTTCGTCATCGTCTTCGATCCCGTGACCCACGCGGCGCAGTTCATCGACGTGAAGGGCGAGCCGACGCGCGAACGACAGACGTTTTCCATGGTCTTCAACCGCGTGCGCGCGCCCACGGGCACGATGGCGATGCGCCCCGGTCCGTTACGGCTGACGCTCGAGAACAAGACCGACGTGCGCGTGCTTCCCGGCGTGTTCATCGCCAACGAGCGCATGCACGAGCTTCTGGGCAAGCGCAAGCCGTTTCTCACGGCCAAGCGCCTGCTCACCAACCAGACCTTCCGCGACATCTACCGGACCGGTGTGCTCGACGTCGACCAGCGGCTCAAGATCACCAGCCTCACGTTCCTGTTCACCGATCTGCGCGGCTCGACCGAGCTGTACGAGCGCGTGGGCGACCTCGCCGCCTACGATCTCGTCAAGGCTCACTTCCGCGTGCTGCAGGAGATCGTGGCGTCCGAGGCCGGCGCGGTGGTGAAGACCATCGGCGATGCGGTCATGGCGACGTTCCCGACGCCGGAGCGCGCCGTCGCGGCGGCGCTGAAGATGCGCGAGGGGATGCGCGCCTTGAATGCCGAGCGCCACCGCGACGACATCCTGCTCAAGATCGGCATCCACGAGGGCCCGTGCCTCGCGGTCATGCTGAACGACCGGCAGGATTACTTCGGCCAGACGGTGAACATCGCCTCGCGCGTGCAGAACCTGGCCGACGCGCACGGTATCCACGTGACGGCCGCGGTGGCTCAAAACGCGCAGACGTCATCGCTTCTGGAGGCGAAGGGGCTCTGCTGCGCCGCCCACAAGGAGGCCCTGCGCGGCCTCGCCGACGAGATGGACGTGTACGTGATCCCATAGGGTCCCCGCCCTCCTTCAGGGACAGCTCAGGTTGCAGATGGTGGTCACGTGCAGGACGCACAAGCTGTCCCAGGCGACCGCCGACGCCGCTCGTTTCTCATCATGGCACCCCCGAGGACTGGCTCATGGCACTGTTTTTACGAGCCTCGGGAGGCCGATCCCATAGAGGGGATCCCGGGTTTTCCACACGTGCGTGGACGCACAGGGCCCGAATCCGAGTCAGATGGACTGGTTCTTATCGGCCGGCGGGTTCGCGCAAGACCGAACTCTGCTCGGACTGAGGGCCCCCGCGACCGATCACGGTGATCTCGACCTGTGCGGTGCCGCGTGCAACTATCCCGAGCTTCCTGGCCGCCTCGTATGACAGATCGATGATCCGGTCGGGGCGGGAAGGGCCCCGATCGTTGATGCGGACGTTCACGGACGTGCCGGTCTTGCGGTCGGTGACCCGCACCATCGTGCCGAACGGCAGCGTGCGGTGTGCGGCGGTCAGCGCGTGCATGTCGAAACGCTCGCCGCTCGCGGTGCTCTCTCCGTGGTGAGCCTTCCCGTACCACGAGGCCTGCCCTGTCTCCGTGTAATGACGCTCGATCGAAGCTTGAGGGGTCGAGGGCGCCTTCCACCGCGCACAAGCGCTACCGGGCACGATCGATAAGAAGACGATCGGGAGCAGCTCGACTCGGATTCTGTCGCTCGCCATCATGTCCTGGCCGGTGCGCCCACCCGCACCGCGTGGGCACCTCATAAACGATGGAGTCCCGGCCCCTGCAAGGCAAGTCCAGCGTGGCACCTTCAGAAAGTGCAGAATGGCGAGGGAACGATCGATCGGATCGCGCCACGTGGGCAGATGAAGATTCTTGCCGTCTCGGGCAGTCTGCAGGCAAAGTCGTGGAACCGGGCACTTCTCGCTTCGGCGGCTGCTCACCGCCCGCAGGGCGTGGACGTGATCCCGTTCGACGGCTTGCGGGATCTGCCGCACTTCAATCCCGATATCGAGCGAGAGGGCGTCCCCGAGAGCGTGACGCGGTGGAGACGCGCGCTGGCGGACAGCGATGCGGTGCTCATCGCGTCCCCCGAGTACGGCTTCAGCTTGCCTGGTGTGTTGAAGAATGCCATCGACTGGGTGATCGGGTCCGGTGAGCTCGAACAAAAGATCGTGGCCATCACCGCTGCGGTCCCTGGGCCGGGCCGCGGGGAGCGCGGCATGCAGGCGCTTCGCCAGACACTCTCCGCCGTGCGCGCCACGATCGTGGGGGGAGAGCCGATTCCGATCGGCCCGGAGTTCGAGCCTCGGATCGAGGCACTCGTGCGAGCCTTGATCGAGACATGGTCGTCCTCGCCACCATCCAGTTGATTCTCCGCGAGGCCCGGACGAACTTGCCGGGCGTCCCGCCGGGCCTCTCTTAGCGAGCCGGCAGAGATCTCACGTAGGCGATCATGTCCGCGATCTCGGCGTCGGTCGTGTCCGGGTATTCCGGCATGCGGCCGCGGCCGCTGCGGATGGCGCGGGCGAAGTCGGGCGCGCGGTCGAGGACGTGGCGCCCCGCGAGGGCGACGCCCATGGTGCCGCCTCGGGCGTCGTCGGCGTGGCACGGCGCGCAGCGATCGGCGTACAGATCGCGGCCCCTCGTCGCGTTGCCGCCGGCAAGCTTGCCGTCCGGCTCTGCGGTGAAGAGCTGCGCCGCCTCGTGGGCCGAGATCGTCTGCGGCACGTACGGTCCGGCGTCGCGCGACGCCACGCGAGCGAGCGAATCGAGGAGAGGCTGCACCTCGTCGTCCTCTGTGGGCGCTCCCCAGCCGCGCATCTTGTCGACCGACTTCGGCCACTGCTTGTCGGTCAGGCGCTGCTGCGCGACCATGTCGGCCGTGTGACACGCGACGCAGTCGTTCTTCAGAAAGGCGGTGTCGACGGCGCGCGGCGCAGGAGGAGCCGTTTGCGGCACGTGCTGGACCGTCGCCGGGGTGCACGCCGCGACGAGGACGAGCGCGAGCGCTACGGCCGTGGACCTCACACGACCTCCCACTGGACGCGATGCCACGCATTCCAGAAGTAGCCGCTCGGATTCCACGACGGACGCTCGGGCTGGGTGTTCCCCTTTCCGTCGGTGGCGCGCACCATCGCCTGCGCGCGGCCGGGGGCCGCCTTGAACCGATAACGGAAGACCTGCCAGCGGCCGGTCCCCGGATCGCCCTCGAGCGTCGCGCTCTGCCACGTCGTCCCGCCGTCGGTCGAGACCTCGACCTTCGCGACCGGGGCGAACCCCGAGAACGCGACGCCGGCGATCTCCTGCGTCCCACCGTGCGTCGTGCCGCCGTCGGCCGGCCGGGCGATCAGCGACTTCACCGGGAACGTCGTGAGGGTCGTCATGTCCTCGGGCTTCACCGCGGTCCCGGGCTCGACCGGCGACTTCGGGAGCTTGTAGCCCGTCTGCATGTAGAAGCCGGCGGCCTCTGCGGCCTGCGGACGGATGAGACGGAGCCACTTCATCCAGTGGTCGCCCGCCCATCCGGGCACCACGAGGCGGAACGGCGCGCCGTGCGCGTGGGAAAGCCGCTCGCCGTTCATCTTCAGCGCGACGAGCGTCGTCGGATCGACCGCGCGATCGATCGGGATGGATCGGTGAAAGACGGGCGTGCTCGGCTTCGGCGGGACGTCAGCGCCTTCGAGCTGGACGTGCCGCGCGTCTCCCGGAAGGCCTGCACGCTCGAGGAGATCCTTGAGGCGGACGCCCGTCCACGACGCCTGGCCCATCGCGCCGTGACCCCACTGGACCCCCGGCACGCGCGGCTCGATAAGCGAGCGGCCGTTGCCGGCGCACTGGAGCACCGCCACCACCGTCGTCTGGGGCATCGCCTCGAGATCGGACGGCGAGAGGTCCAGCGGCTTCATTCCCTCGATGCGCAGCGTGCGCGCGGCGTCGAGGCGCGGGGCACCGAAGTGGCTCCGCACGAAGAAGACATCGTTCGGGATCACGAGCCGATCGAACCACGCGATCGGCGTCTCGAGATTCTCCGGAAGGAAACTGCGGACGATCAGATCGTGCACCGGCTCCGTCGCCGCGAGGATTCGCGTCGAGCCCACGACGATCGCCCCGATCGCGGCGAGCGTCCCCGTCTCGAGGAACTCCCTTCGGCGCATCATGTCGGCTGGCAAACGCCGGCCCGGCAGACCAGACCCTGGGCGCAGGAGTCCCCGGTACAGCACTGAACCCCGTTGGCGCCGCAAAGCTGGCAAACGTCGTTCACGCACAGGTTGCTGTTGGTCGCACAGCAGCTCCCGCCGCAGTTGACCGACCCCCCCGGACAACACACGCCGGACTGGCAGCTCAGACTCTGGGCACAGGTGTCCCCGGCACAGCACTGAACCCCGTTGGCGCCGCAAAGCTGGCAGACGTCGTTCACGCACAGGTTGCTGTTGGTCGCACAGCAGCTCCCGCCGCAGTTGACCGACCCCCCCGGACAACACACGCCGGACTGGCAGCTGAGACTCTGGGCACAGGCGTTCCCGGCGCAGCACTGAACCCCGTTGGCGCCGCAAAGCTCGCAGACGTCGTTCACGCAGAGGTTGCTGTTGGTCGCGCAGCAGCTCCCGCCGCAGTTGACCGAGCCCCCCGGACAACAAATGCCGGCCTGGCAGCTCAGGCCCTGGGCACAGGTGTTCCCGCTGCAACACGGATCCGTGTTCCCGCCGCAGTGCTCGCAAGCCTGGTTCACACAGACCTGAGTGGTCGTCGAGCAACAAGCCCCGCCACAGCCGTCGAAGCCGGCGTTGCAGGTGTACCCACAGACTCCGGCCGTACATGTCGGCGTCGCATTCTCCGGGGCCGTGCACGAATGGCCGCACGCGCCGCAGTTCGCGACGTCGGTGCTCAGGCTGACGCAGGCATTTCCCGGACAGCAGTTGGGCGTGTTGGCCGGACAGCACTGCGCCGCGGCAGTGCCCACCCCACACACGTCGGGATGCCCGGCAGGAGCGGACGGTCCGCACACGAAGCACGTCCCCGCCCCGCGAGCGGCGTCGCTCGTACACTGCCCACGCGCGCTCTGCGCCGGATACGTCGCGGTGCAGAAGTGTGCGCACGCGGTGTTTCCCGCAAGATCCGCCCACCCAACGGCCGGCACCATCAAGCCCAGCCCAATCCCAGCGACCCAGCCACCCACTCGCAGCAGCACCTTGCTTCGCGGAATCGTCCCGGAGTTCATATGTTCCCTCCCCGACCGACCTTGAGCACAACCCGATAGCAGCGCAGGGGGTCCTCAGGCGGTGGCGCGTGAGATCGCTGCCCCGTTATTGCCACTTGAGTATACGCCCAAGGGCCGAGCTCATTGCCCGTTGGCCGCGATCAGGCGCTCCGCGGCAGCGCGGTCGAAGCGGTACAGCCAGTTGTCGGAGTCCGGAAGCTGGACTTCCGGAATGAAGACGTCCGGCAGCTTTTCCATCCATGCAATTCGCTCGGGAGCGGAGGGCGGAAAGCCCACGACGCGATCGATGCGTGCGTCGACGAGTCGTTGCAACCACACGCGGAGTTGCATGTGCTGGCTCCGCTCATCGAACGGGAGGTCGTCCGCGGCGCTGCCATCGACGGTCGGCGGGACGTAGGTGACGAAGTTCTGCAGCCGACTTCCCATGAGCGGGAACAGGTATGCAGGCCCGATGCCCCACTGGGTAGTGACGGCGATTCTATGGGCTTCGCCGGCGTCGAGTCGCTGCCAGATTGGCCAGGCGGCGCTCGCGGGGCCGTCGAGAGAGTGAAAATCGTACGTCCCGCCGTTCGCTTCCAGAGTGGAGTTCCAAATCGGGTAGCGATACGCAGCACGGACGAGGGGAACTCCGAGCGCCACCGGCATGGTCGCGAGCGTCAGCACCGCGACCGCACGAAGCGGGACACTCTTCCGAGAGAGGGGCGGGATCGACGCCACCAAGATCCCCGCCACGACCCCGGTAAGCGCGAACAGGACGACGGCGCCGAGAGCCACGGCGTCGTTCACCCCCCAGCCCAGCGGCAACGAGAGACAGAGGTTCGACGCCAAGCCGAGGCACCAGACCGGCCATGCGACGCGCGCCGGCACGACGGCGGCCGCCACGAGGACCGCCGCATAGGCCGGCAACAGATGGCGGGACAACACGCTCGCGAACAGCGTGCGCAGCGCGACGGCCTCGGCCGAAAGCGCTCCGGCCGCGACGACCGCGACGACGATCAACGGAAGCGCCAAGAGCCAGCGGCGCTCGCGATCGCGAACGATACGGATCGCTCCCATCCCACCGAGGGCGAGGACCGCGAGAGCACCCGGGCCGAGCCCGGCGAAGTCGGAGCGAGGCCGGCGTATGGGGAGGAAGATCCACCGCAACGGCTCGGTCCACCTGTACTCGGAAAGGTACGGGGCGAGGTCGGCCCCGACCGGGGCTCCGGGAGCCGCGCGAGCGAGCTGGATGCCTCCGAAGGAGAGCGCGAAGGGGTAGACCGGGTTTCCGTGCTCCCAGACTGCGCGGCCGTATTCCACCGCCCCGACGATGAGCGACGGCACGACGAAGCAGGAGAGCGCTGCGATGCGCCTCCGCGGCGGAGCTTTCGAGACGGCGAGCCGGAACGCGACGAGAACGCCGGCGAGGCCGAGCACCGGGAGCACGGTGGTTTTCGTCGCGGCGCCCAGGCCGAGCGCGATCCCCAGCAGCGCCGTCTCGCCAGGCTCGGATCGCGCTGCGCCATCGCGCGACGCCCCGGAGAACACCAGGGCCAAAGTGCAGGCGGCCAGCGACGTGTTGTCGATGTAGGACGCCGTCAGCGCCGAACAGACGGCTGGCGCGGTGCCGAGCACAGCGCCGCAGGCCAGCGCCGGCGCTTGGGGGGCTCCGAACCGGCGAGCGGCGGCGTAGCCACCGAGGACGATCGCAGTCCACACCAACGCGGCGGCGGGAGCGAGCATGCCACCGTCGCGCGAAGAGAGAAGCGCCCAGGACCAGAGACAACTTCCGCCCGCGGGCATGTACTCGTAGTGGCCCCAGGGAATCGGCGCCCGCTGAAAGAAGTTCGTACCCAGCTGGACCCAGCGACCCGCCTTGAACAGGTGGTAGACGAGCGCGTCCCAACCCATGGGCGGCAGAACGAGACCGCGCACCAACCGCGATCCCACGAGCAGCAGCACTCCGATCCCGACCGCCAGCCACGGACCGCGAAGAACCGTGCGAAGGATCAGCGCGCACCGCAGAACGTCCCGACGCAACGCGACCCAACCCTCCCGACCGCCCAGCCTGACGTGAGCTGCCGTCGCGGTGGCGAGCAGCGCCACCAGCGCCACGACCAAGAAGAACGCGTGCAGGAGGAGGAGCGCCCGCAGAAGTGCGTACATCACTCCGTAGGCCAGGATCGTGGAGCCCGACCAACGCATCGACGGCGACGCGTCCGGCAGGACGCGCCGCGTGACGAGGTACCCGATCCACAGGGCGGCGGCGGCAACGGTGCCGAAGATGATGAGCCCCACGCGTTCCGCCCCTCGTTGAGCCGTTCGCGATTGTTCTCGGATCTTACGACGTCAGGAGAC
>Ga0318502_10000323_pt1 | contig 14675 bp, 8 predicted proteins | sample GRESIP174b1f22_FD_203291 | JGI IMG/M metagenome (GOLD analysis project Ga0318502, IMG submission 203291) | Tropical soil microbial communities from Luquillo Experimental Forest, Puerto Rico - GRE.SIPMG.174b1f22 | ecosystem: Environmental > Terrestrial > Soil > Tropical forest > Bulk soil...
CGGTGTGCTCCAGCTCCACCAGCCCGGCCTCCACCAGCGGGGCGAAGAGCAGCGCATCCTCGGCCTCGGTGTTGCGCCCCGGGGGATAGGCGAGGTTGAGCCGCAGCCGTCCCACCCCGGCGTCGCGCAGCAGCTGGCGGGCCAGCGGGACGTTGGTCCTCGGCGGAGGGGGGAGCTCGCCGGTGAGCAGCGAGGGTGGGGTGAGCGTCGAGGCCACCCGGGCTCCAGGGTGAAAGCGCTCCACCATCGCCGAGACGTCGAGCCCCGCCCGGAGGCCGAGCCGGACGCGCACGTCGTCGAAGGGCGGGGTGCGGACGTGGAAGCCCATGAACCAGCAGGAGGGCTGGCTTCCGGCGATGACCTGCTGCGGGTCCAGGGATGCCGCCATCACGTGCTCGGCGTAGAGGCCGGACACCACGTCCAGCGCCCCGGCCTGCAATCGCTCCAGCGCCTCGGCGCGGTCGCGGTGGAAGTGGAACTCCAGTCGGTCGAGGAAGGGGCGCTCGGAACGGAAGTAGCCCGGGTGCCGCTCCAGCACCACGCCTCGCTCCTCCAGCGACACCGGGCGATACGGACCGGCGCCCACGAAGCGCCCGTCGGCGCCGCGACGGGTCACCAGAGTGGCGGGGAGGGTCACCAGGTGGAGGAAGAAGGCCTTCGGCTCCTCGAGGCGGATCTCCAGGGTGAGTGGGTCGAGCACCTCGAAGCCGGACACCGAGCGGGTGCGCCCGGCGAGGAAGTCCCGCGCGCCCTCCACCTCCTTGAAGATCCACTGGTCGGGTGAGTCCTCGGCGGGATCGAGGAGCCGCTCGAAGTGGCGCTTCACGTCCTCGGCCCGCAGCGGGGTCTTGTCGTGGAAGGTGAGCCGGGGACGGAGCACGAAGCGGTAGCTGCGGGCGGAGGGAGCGGCCTCCCAGCGCTCGGCCAGCTCGGGGAGCATCACCCCGTCCTCCTGGCGGAGCAGCCCGGCATAGATGCTGGCCCCGATCTCCACCATCTGGTTGTCGAGGGTGAAGAGCGGGTCGAGCCCCCGGGTGGAGCCGAACATCGCCGACTGATGGATCCCGACCCGCAGTGTCCCGCCCCGGCGGGCCTCGGGCAGCCGGAAGCGGAAGACCTCGCCCTGGAGGCTGGAGGCCTCGCGGGAGAGCTGGTCCACCGAGCGGGACAGCCCGTCGCCGATCCGGAGCACGGTCTCGGCGTCGGAGCGGACCTGGTTCACGTCCTCGGTGATCGCCGCGTCGCCCCGGGTGAGCACCGCGTGGGCGGCGCGGATCTCCGCCAGGGCGTCGGTGAGCCGGTGCACCGCGTCGCTCAGCGCCCGGCCGGTGCGGGCCTGTCCCTCGGCCTTGGCCGACGCGCTCTGGGCCAGCCGAGCCATCTCCTGCGTCTGGCGGACCAGGTCCCGGCCGGCGTCGGCCTGCTCCACCGAGGCGCGGGTGAGCTCGAGGATGCGCGCTGCCACCCGGGCCGAGGCCTTCACCACGTGGGAACCCTGAGTCTCCAGCCGGCCGGTCTCGGCCACGGTGGCCTCCACCGCGGAGAAGGTTCGCTGGGTGATGCCACGGATTTCCTTCAGCGCCGAGGCGGCGCGGTCGCCCAGCGCCACCCCGGCAGTGGCCCGCTCCCGTCCCTCGTTGACGTGGACCACCGCGGTCTCCACGTGGCCACGGGTCTGGCGGACGATGGCGGCGATCTCCCGGGTGCTGCGGGCGGTGCGCTCGGCGAGGGAGCGGATCTCCTCCGCCACCACCCCGAAGGGCCGGCCCTGCTCCCCGGCCTGGGCGGCGATGATCGCCGCGTTGAGGGAGAGGAGGTTGGTCTGGTCGGCCACCTCCTGGATGACGTCGACGATGCGGCCGATCTCCTGGCTCCGCTGCCCGAGGGCATCGACGATCTCCGCAGCGCGGGAGATGGATTCCTCCACCCGGTACATGCCCTGCACCGAATCGTTCACCAGGGCCTCGCCCCGCTCGGCGGTGGCGGTCACCACCCGGGCGAGGTCTCCGGTCTCACCGGCCCGGCGGCGCACCGAGTCGATGCCTGCCTCGACGCTGGTGACGAAGGCCGCCGCCTCGCCAGCGAAGCGGGCCAGGACGTCGCCGCTGCTCGCCACCTGCGAGAGACCCTCGCTCATGGTTTTCACCTGCTCGGAGGTGCGGCCGGCGAAGGCGTCGAGGGTCCCCAGCGCCGAGGCCACCTGCTCGATGCGGGCGGTCATCTCCGAGAGCGCGGTGGTGGTCTCGTCGGCGAAGGCCTGCACCTGGGTCAGGCGTTGCCCGGCCACCTGGAGCGACTCGCCCATCCCCAGCACCGACCCGGTGGAGCGCTCCACCGCCGCTCGCTGGCGCCGGGCGGCCTCCAGCAGCGCCTGCGACTGATCGCCCACGCCCCGACCGGTGCGCTGCACGTTGGCCGTCACCCGCTGGACCTGGAAGAGGGCCCGGCGCAGGGAGAGGATCAGCCGGCGCACGTCCTCCTGCGTCTCTCCGGGAGCGACGTGGGTGGCCAGGTTTCCACCCGCCAGCTGGGCGATCACCTCGCCCTGCGAGCGCTGGCGGCTCCGGGCCCAGCGGAACCAGGTCAGCCAGCCGCCGAAGGTGAAGCCCACCACGCTGACCGCCATCAGCACCGGGTAGGTCAGACCGGGGAGCCGACCGCCATGGACGGCGTCGAGCACCGCGGCGCCGACCGCACCCGAGGCCAGGCCGCCCAGCACGCCGAAGACGAGGAGGAACCGCTTGCCGCCCATCGAGGTGAGGGGCGAAGCGTAGCGCAGTTACGCGCTCTCGAAGGGAACGAGGGACACCTTCACCCCGCTCTCCACCCCCAGCAGCTCCTGGGTCTCGGCGGGGAGGTAGACCACCTGGTCATCGATGCGCACCTGGCTCCGCACCGCCCGGAATCGGTTCCGGCCCGACTCCCGCTCCACCGCCACCAGCATGTCCTCCGCCACCTCCAGGGCCAGCTCCTCGGGGGCGACGCGGGCGGTGCGGAATTTCCGCACCAGGCTGACCTCCGACGTCCGGGCCTCGAAGTGTGGGCCGCCGTCGAAGGGATCCACCCGCTCCACGTAGCGGAAGCCGATCCGCTCCAGCATCCGCTGCACTCCGCGGGTCTGCGAGCCCACCTCCCCCAGCACCTTTTGCGCTCGCTCGGGGAAGAGGGTGACGAAGATGTCGGAGGAGGGGAAGAGCTCCTTGATGAACTCCTTGTTCTGGCGGCTGAGCTTGTCCGCCTCGGAGTAGGTGAGCCCGGTGAACTTCTTCCCCACGGCCTCCCAGAGGACGCTCCTCCCGTCCGGCATCAGGGGAGGCATCAGCTCGGCCAGCACCCGATCACGGAAGCTCTGGCGGTGCATGGCGATGTAGAGGAAGCGAACGTAGGAGAGCTGCTTGCCCGGCTTGTCCGGCCCGCTCCGGTGCAGCGGATCCACCACCAGCCCACCGATCTCCGTCGGTCCCTCGTAGTTGTAGGCGATGGAGAGGACCTTGTGCCGGAAGTGCCGGTCGATGGTCGCCGAGTAGTGCTCCCGCTCGCTGACCTCGTAGTAGATGTGTGGCGCGTCGTAGGTCCCGTGCTGGGCGATGACCAGGCTGGTGCCGATCACCGCGCCGGTCCGCGGCTCCTCGAGGACGAAGAGGTACTCCCGCTCGAAGGGGTCCTTGATCTTCCCGGCGAAGCTGCGCACCGAGACGTCGATCAGCCGCTCCAGCGTCTCCTCCTCGTCGGGGAGGTTGACGGTGTTGAGCACCGCGGCGAGCCGCCGGAGATGCGGGAGGTCCGCCTTCTGGACGTCGCGGAGAAGAAGCACGTCCTGGCCCTATCACAGAGGTCGACTGTGCTCCTCATCCAACCCGGGGCCATGCTCAGGTGTCGGTCCGGCGATGGCTTCCTTTCCCTTCCTCCTGGTCGACGCTTTCACCGAGCGGCCGCTGGCGGGGAACGCCTGCGCGGTGGTCCTCGATGCCGGCTCCCTTGCCCCGGCGACGATGCAGGCCATCGCCCGGGAGATGAACCAGAGCGAGACCGCCTTCGTCCGCGGGCAGACCGGCACCACCTTCGAGGTGCGCTACTTCACTCCCGGGGCGGAGATTCCCCTCGCCGGCCATCCCACCATCGCCACGGTGACCGCGCTGATCGACGCCGGGCGCCTCGCTGCCCCGGAGGGCCGGACCGAGCTGACCTTCGCCCTGCGGGACGGACCGATCTCCATCGCCGTCGAGCGGCACGGCGCGAACCGACCCTCGGTGGTGATGACCCAGCGCAAGCCGCTCTTCCGCTCTCCGCTGGAGAAGGCGACCGTGGCCGCCGTCTTCGGGCTTCCACCGGAGGCGGTGCGTGACGACGGACCAGTACAGGTGGTGAGCACCGGGACGGAACAGCTGATGGTCCCCCTTCGCTCGATGGACTGGCTCCGCCGCGCGGTGGTGGACGTGTCGCGCTACCGCGCTCTGCAGCAGGCGGCGGGATTCTTCAGCGCCCACCTCTTCGTCACCGAAGGGGCGACCCCGGAGGGTAAGACCTTCGCCCGTCACATGGCGATCTCCCCGGATCTCTTCGAGGACCCGGTGACCGGCTCCGCCACCGGCGGAATGGGGGCGTATCTCTTTCGCCACCGGCTCGTCACCGAGCACGACTTCGTGGCCGAGCAGGGACACTGGATGGGACGACCGGGACGGGTGGCGGTCCATGTGGAGGGCACACCCCAGGACGTGCAGTGGGTCTCGGTCGCCGGAACTGCGGTGGTGGTGGTCCGGGGGACGTTAGACATCCCGGGGTGAGAGCCCGGCTGGACCACCTCGTCGTCGTCGCGGAATCGCTCTCCGACGCCGCGGTCCGGGTCGAGCGCTTCCTCGGCGTGCCGCTGGCGCTGGGGGGAAAACATCCGACGATGGGAACGCACAACCGACTGCTGCGGCTCGGCAGCGATGCCTATCTCGAGGTCGTCGCCGCGGATCCGGCGGCCGAGCACCCGGGGCGCCCGCGGTGGTACCACCTGGACGACGACGCGCAGCGCGCACGGCTGCAGCAGGGACCGCGGCTGGTGCACTGGGTGGTCCAGGTCGACGCGCCCGAGGGGGCGGAGGAGCTCGGCTTCGAGGTCGGTCGCTGGGAGCCGTTCCAGCGGGGAAGCTTCTCCTGGAAGCTGACCGTCCGCCCCGACGGCGCGCTGGAGGCCGACGGCGTGGTGCCCAGCCTCATCGCCTGGGAGGGCTCGGCCCATCCCAGCCAGGCGCTGCCAGACGTGGGGTGCACCCTGGTCGCGCTGGAGCTGGTCCACCCGCGGGCCGAGCAGGTCCAGTCGACGCTCAACGTGCTCGGGCTGCCCACCCGGTGCGCGCCGGGAGCACCGCTCCTCACTGCGGAGATCCGCACTCCCACCGGGGTCCGGGTGCTGCGGAGCACCGAGTCGATCCTCTGAGCTGACGCCGCTGGTGCTCCAACGCAGCGCGCGGGCCGCCTCCCCGGTGGCTCCGGGCCCGCGCCTCTGGCAGGGTGGATCTCGACATGGCACGGCTCAAGGCGGTCCTCATTGGTGGCACCGGGTACGGCGGGGCAGAGCTTCTCCGCCGGCTGCTCTTTCATCCAGACGTGGAGATGGCGCGGGTCACCGCCGCGGACAACATCGGGAAGAAGGTCGGCGAGGTGCACTTCAACCTCGCCGGGTTGACCGACCTCACCTTCCAGGAGATGGCCCCCGAGCAGGCGGTGGCCGGGATGGACGTGGCCTTCCTCGCCATGCCGCACAAGACGACCGCCAAGGTGGTGCAGGCCATCCTCCCCTCGGGGGTGCGGATCGTCGACCTCTCCGGAGACTTCCGGCTCCGCGACCCGGCGGCCTACGAGCGGTACTACGGGGTGACCCATCCCTCCCCGGGCTCGCTGCAGCAGGGACTCTTCACCTACGGGCTGCCGGAGGTGAACCGCGCCGCCATCTCGCGGGCACGGCACGTCGCCTCGCCGGGGTGCTTCGCCACCACCATCGCCCTCGGCCTGCTGCCCCTGGCGCGGGCCGGCCTGCTCCAGGGGCCGGTGCACACCGTCGCCGCCACCGGAAGCTCGGGCTCGGGAGCGAATCCGCAGCTCACCACCCACCATCCGCTGCGGGCAGTGAACCTCCGGACCTACAAGCCGCTGGAGCACCAGCACATCCCGGAGATCCTCCAGACCCTCCAGGGTGCCGGCGCCCGGGAGATGGCGCTGGAGTTCGTCCCGGTGTCCGCCCCGCTCCCCCGCGGCATCTTCGCCACCAGCTTCGCCGAGGTTCCGGCGTCGACCACCTCCGAGCAGATGAAGGAGGCGTGGGCCCGCTGCTTCGCCGGTGAGCCGTTCGTCCGGGTGGTCTCCGGTCGACAGCCGGAGGTGGTGGCGGTGGCCGGGGGCAACCACGTCGAGGTGGGCTTCGCCCTCGGCGAGCCGACCGGAGGAACCCGGCGGGTGGTGTGCTTCAGCGCCCTGGACAACCTGGTGAAGGGTGGCGCCGGTCAGGCGGTGCAGGCCTTCAACGTGATGATGGGCTTCGAGGAGACGCTCACCCTGAAGGAACCCGGGCTCTGGCCGTGAACGAGCTGGCGGACTTTGCCGGCCGCTGGTTCGTGGTGAAGGTGGGCGGCGAGCTGGCGGGAGATCCCGACCGGCTGGCGGCCAGTGTCGGGGCCGCGGTGCGCGCCTTCCGCGACTCGGGCATCCGGGTGGCGGTGGTGCACGGCGGTGGCCCGCAGGCCACCGAGCTGAGCAAGCGGCTGGGTCTGCAGCCGACGATGGTGGGCGGCCGCCGGGTCACCGACGCCGCGACGCTGGAGGTGATGAAGATGACGCTCGCCGGGCAGGTCTCGGTGGACGTCGCCGCCGCCCTGCGCCTCGCCCGGGTGCCGGCACTGTGCACCACCGGTGTCTCCGCCGGGCTGGTGGATGCGGTGCGGCGGCCGCCGATGGTGGTCAGCGGCGCCGGGACCGCTCCGGTCGACCTCGGGCTGGTGGGGGACATCGTGGCGGTGGACACCGCCGCCCTGGAGCGGCTGGCGGACGCGGGCTTCGTCCCGGTGCTGGGCTCGCTCGGAGGCGATGCGCAGGGCGCGGTCTTCAACATCAACGCCGACACCGTGGCCACCCGCGTCGCCGCCAGGCTCCAGGCCGCCAAGCTGTTCCTGGTCTCCAACGTGCCGGGCGTGCTCCGCGACAAGGACGACCCCAGTACCCGCATGCCCCGCCTCTCGCCCGCCGAGGCCCGTGCGCAGATCGCCTCCGGCGTCATCGCCGGGGGGATGATCCCGAAGGTGGAGGAGTCGCTGGCGATGCTCGATGCCGGCATCGAGGCGATCCACATCGTGGGCATCGACCCACCCTCCAGCGTGCTGGACGAGGCGCGGGAACCGGGCAGCCGCGGCACCGCCTTCGTCCGGTGACGGTGTACGCCGGCGTCCCGGCCCCCCGGGTCGACGCCGACGCGCAGCACCGCCCGGGGGTTCGTGGTCTGCTCCTCCGGCCATGACCCCACTGCTGGTCCTCCTTCTCCTCGGCGCCGACCCCCCACCGGCCAAGCCGTCACCGCAGCCGCCGGCCCCCGGGCCGGTGTCCATCGCCCCGCCGAGCACCGCGACCCCGGAGCAGCGGGCGCTGGCCACCGAGCTGGTGCAGCTCGTCCAGTCGGAGACGACCTACCAGGCCACGCTCGACCGGATGACCGACCAGATGATCCCCAGCATGGAGGCGCAGGCGAAGGCCACCGGGAGGGCGCTCCCCGACGACTTCCGGAAGCGGTTCAAGGCGGTGCTCCTCGAGGTGCTCCCCTACCAGGAGCTGGTGGAGTGGTCGTCCGGTCTCTACGCCGAGCGCTTCACCGCCTCGGAGCTGCGGGAGCTCATCGCCTTCTACCAGACGCCCCTGGGGCGGAAGATCTCCCTCTTCCTCCCCGAGCTGATGGGTGAGGTGGGGAAGAAGACCGCGGCGATGATGCCCAGCCGGCTGCCGGCGGCGCTGCGGCGCCACGGCCTGGGGGGCCCCGGACAGCAGCAGTCGCCTCCCCTGGAGCAGCCGCTGAAGAAGATGTAGCCCCGGGAGACCGGGCTCAGCCCGGAGCAGCGCGCTTGTGGCGGGTGGGCCGGGGGACCAGCTCCCCGCCGCAGTTGGGACAGACGCCGCGCATCCGCTCGGCGCAGGCGACGCAGAACGAGCACTCGAAGCTGCAGATCCACGCCGGCCCCTCGTCGGTCAGAGCCGCGCCGCATTGCTCGCAGACCTTGCGCATCTCCAGCGCCACCGCCCGACCTCCTCAGGGCTTGTCGAGGGCCTTCAAGGCCGCGGCGATCTCGTCCTGCCCGCAGCCGTGCGGCATCTTCTTCTTCTTCGCCTTCTGTAGCAGAGCGACCGCCTCCGGTCGGCCCAGCTCCCCCAGCCGCCGCGCCGCGAAGGTGCGGGCGGTGCAGTCCGAGCTCTCCAGCCACGCCCCGTAGACCGAGACCAGGTCGAGGGTGTCGGTGCGGTGCTGCCGGTCGAGGTAGCGCAGCGCGCCCCACGAGGCGTCGGTGGTCCCCGACTCGGCGATGCCCTTCAGCGCGGCGGTGGTGCGGGCCGGCGGAAGCCCATCGAGGAAGTCCTTCGGCGGACCCTCGCCGCCCTGGTGCGCCAGGTCCTCGGTCAGCGCCCGGAGCGGACGGCCGTCGAGCACCGAGTCGGAGCTCCTCGCCGCCAGCAGGGTGCGCATCTCCGAATCGTGGTCGTGCATTGCATGCTGGGCCGCGGCGCGGAGCCCGGCCAGCCGCTCCACCGGCACCCCCGACTTCTCCAGCCGGTCGAGGGTCTGCAGCGCGTCGCGGGCCTTGCCGGCGTCGAGCTCGGAGCGGGCGGCATCGAGCGGATCCTTCCCTCCACCCCAGGCAGCGAAGATGACCACCGCCAGGATGGCCACCGCGGCTCCGGCGGCGATGAGCGGCCAGCGCCGCCGGCGAGGGGTGGACTCGGTGTCCGAGACCCGGGCCGGCGCCGGGACCGGCGTGTTCTTTCCGGTGGGAACCTCGCCCAGGGGCGCCGGCCGGCTCTCGGGCAACGGCTGCACCGGCCGCCGGGCGAAGATGACCTCGGACACCGAGGAGATGGCCCGGGGCAACGCCGGGAGCCGGCTGGCCAGACGTGGGCGTGCCTCCAGCGCCCCCACCAGGTCGTCGGCGGTCTGGTAGCGGGCCCGGGCGTCCTTGGACAGGCAGCGCATGACGATTGCCGCCAGGTCGGGGTCATCCTCGATCCCCGGGGCGGCCTCCAGCAGCGGCACCGGAGGGGTCCCGATGTGCTGCACCAGGAAGTCGCGGGCGTTGGGACCGGTGAACGGCAGCGCCCCGGAGAGCATCCGGTAGGCGAGGACACCCAGCGAGTAGACGTCGCTGCGGGCGTCGAGGGGATTGCCCATCGCCTGCTCCGGCGAGAGGTACTCCGGTGTCCCCAGCACCACGCCCACCTGGGAGAGGCCCTTGGCGTCCGGGTCGGGCTGGAGCAGCTTGGCGATGCCGAAGTCGAGGAGGCGCGCCTGCTCCCCGCGCGGCCCGGGGGTGAGCACCACGTTCTCCGGCTTGAGATCCCGGTGGATGATCCCCTTGGAGTGGATCGCCGCCAGCCCCTCGGCGAGCTGGAGCAGCACCCGGCGTCCGCGCTCGGCGGTCAGCGGGGCGACGGCCAATGTCTGGAGGAGGGTCTCGCCCTCGGCGAACTCCATCACCAGGCAGGTCGAATCGTGCGACTGGCCGAAGTCGATCACCCGCACCACCGCCGGATGCTCCACGCTGGAGAGCAGGCGTGCCTCGCGCTGGAAGCGCTCGCTCATCCCCGGCTGCTGCCCCACCTCGCGGCGCAGGACCTTGAGGGCCACCCGGCGGCCCAGGCTGACCTGCTCGGCGAGGTACACCTCCCCCATGCCGCCACCTCCAAGGTGACCCAGCACGCGGAAGCGATCGCCCAGGACGAGGGAGTTCGGCTCGAGCACGGGAAACGGGTCCGGAGGTTATCAGCGGTCACCCGATACCTTCACTGTCGGCCGAGTGCCTACCCGCTCGCTCGACGACCGGAAGTGCCTGGAATTTGGGGCGCCTGGAGGCGAGTGGTACCCTGGCCCTTCGTCTCCAGATGGCCACCGAGGACACGCCGGGAGGCTCGGCATCGCAAGCCCCGGCGGGGCGCGGAGCCGGGCCCGAGCTGCGACTGCTGGATCGCCGCGCCTTCGTCGGCTTTCCGCCGATCGAGCTGCGCCCGGGCGTCCAGGTGGTCGACTTCGGGCTGCAGATTCCAGACGTCTCCTTTCCCTTCAACGTCGGGGCAGGGGCCCAGCGCTACCAGCGGCGGAAGCTGCATTTCGGCTTCCTCGAGGTGGCGATCGACTCGGAGCTGATCCGCCGCACGGTGCAGGAGGTGACCGCCGGGGCGCTGGAGGTCTCCGACGTCGCGCTGCACTTCCGCGGGGGCTGGCTGGAGGGAGAGGCGAAGCTGAAGGGGCCGTCGCCCGTCGCCGCCACCTTCAAGGTCGCCTTCGACGCCGATGGGGAACGGCTGGCGGTCTACCTTTACGACGTGCGGATGTACGGGTTCTCCCCGGCGCCGGCGGCCACGGTGCCGCTGCTCCTCTCCCGGGCCGCGCAGAGCGCCGCGGCGCTCCCCGACGTCGAGCTTCGCGGGGCGAACGGATTCTCCGCCCGGGTGCTGCCCCAGCTGGTGAAGCTGGCCGCCGTCTCCCGCGGCTTCCGGATGCCCTCCCTCGACGGTGCCCGGCTGGCAGGAGTGGAGGTCGCTCCCACCGGGCTGCGGCTGCGCTTTGCCGCCGGGGCGCTGCCTCCCCCGGCACTCCTCGACGAGGAGCTGCTCCTCACCCTGGAGGGCGCCCGCGCCTTCGCCGAGGCCGAGGCGCTGGTGGCTGCCGGCAAGCTCGCCGAGGCCCGTGACGCCTACCTCCGTGGAGCGGGTGCGGAGGAGGCCCATCCCTTCGCCCTCGAGCGGCTCCTGGCGCTGCTGGTGGCCGACCCCGCGGCGCACGAGTTCGCCCTCGACGTCCTCGAGGCACTGGCCCGTCGCCGCCCCTCCAGCCCGGCACCGCTGTGGGCCGCGGCGGTGGTGCGCGAGCGGCGCGGCGAGGCCGCGCGGGGCGCCGAGCGCTGGCTGGCCCTGGTCGAGCATGCGCGCAAGCACGGGGAGGACGCCTCGGCGTTCTCCGCCGCCGAGGCTGCCGCCCGCGCCGCGGAGGGCCAGGCCCCGCAGATGGCGGTGAAGGCGCTCCACGCGCTCCTGGGCATCCGCCCCGACCACCTCCCCTCGCTGAAGGCGCTGGCCAAGGCAGCCGACCTCGCTCAGGACCGGGCGGGTGCCATCCGTGCCTACCGGCGGCTCTCGGCGCTGGCCCGTGATCCGCTGGAGTCCGCCGATGCGCACGTCCAGCTCGCCCGCCTCTCGGCGCTGACCGAGGACGACGTGGCCGGGGCCCGCCTGCACTGCGAGGCGGCGCTGAAGCTCGCCCCCGACCATCCCGGGGCGCTGGAGCTGCTCGGCGAGCTGTGCGCCCGTGCCGGCGAGCCGCTCCGCGCCTTGCGTGCCTTCGACCGGCTGCGCGACGTGGCCCTCGGCCGACACGAGCTGGGGCTGGTCGGCCGGGCCAACCTCCGTGCCGGCGAGGTCTGGGAGCAGGGCCTGCACCAGCTGGACAATGCGTTGCTCCGCTACCGCGAGGCGGTGTCGCTGCTCCCCGGCGACGTGGTGGCGCTGGTGGCCCAGGCCCGCGTCTCCGAGGCCCTCGGCCGCGTCGCCGAGGCAGTGACCGGCTACCAGCAGGCGGTGGAGCTGGCCGGTCCCGCTCCGGTGGACGCCGGGACCCGCCGCGCCGCGCACGCCGCCCACCATGCACTGGCCGCGCTGGCGCAGAGTCGCTTCGGCGACGCCACCCAGGCCCGCGAGCACTGGGAAGCTGCGCTCTCGCTGGTGCCCGACGACGCCAAGGCGCTGGAGGCCCTGGTCCCTGCCTGGCGCGCCGCGGGCGAGCCGGTGCAGCTGGCCCGGGCCCTGGAACGGGCCGCCCCCACGGTGGCCGATCCGGTGCGCCGCGCCGCCTTCCTCGCCGAGGCCGGCGAGCTACAGCGCACCCGGCTCGGTGCGGCCGATCGGGCGGAGGCGCTCCTCGCGCGCGCGCTGGAGGCCGACCCTCGCAACCGCACCGCGCTGGAGGGCCTGGTGGCGCTGGGCGAGTCCCGGCGCGACGGCCCGCTGCTGGTCCGCTGCCTCACCCTCCTCGCCGAGCAGGCCAAGGAAGGCGCCGAGCGGGCGCGGACGCTGCGGCGGCTGGCAGTGGCGGCCAAGGACCTCGCCTCGGACCTGGAGGTCGCCGCCCGGGCCCTGGCCGAGGTGCTCCGGCTGGAGCCGGATGACCTCCTGGCCTGGGGCGAGCTGTGCGCGCTGCAGCGCCGCCGGGCGGACATGCCCGGCCTGGCCTCGGCGCTCGCCGCCCGCGCCCGCGTCGCCGAGGCACAGTCGGACCCGCGGCTGGCGGCGGCCTGTCTCCGGGAGCTCGCGCAGATCGAGGAGGCGCGGCTGGGCCGCTTCGGGGAAGCGCTGGTGGCCCTGGAGAAGGCGGCCCGGCTCGACCCTAGGCCGGAGGTTCTCCTGGAGCTGGCCGATCTCTCGCTGCGCTGCGAGCGACCGGAGCACGCCCGCCGGGCGCTGGAGGACGTGCTGGTCACCCTGCCTCGCACCGGACCGCCGGAGAAGCTGGCCGAGGTCCGGGCCCGGCTGGGCCAGGCCTGCGAGATGCTGGGAGATCTCGCGGCCGCGGCGACCCACTACGCTGAGGCGCTGCCCTACCGGCGCGGAGACGACGCGCTCGCCGCGCGCCTGGAGGGCCTCTACGGGCAGCTGGGCCGCTCCCGCGAGCTGGCGGAGCTGTGGGCGCTCCGGGCGCGGCAGCTCCTTGCCGATGGTCGGGCCGAGGCGGCGGCGCCGTTGCTCTTCAAGGGCGCCCAGGCGCTGCTGGCCGACGGACAGCGCGACTCCGCTCACCGGCAGCTCTACGCCGCGCTGGAGATGGCGCCCCGGGGAGTGCTCGCCGGGCAGATCCTCGAGGCGCTGGCGGAGCTGGAGATCGGCGCCGGCAACCGGCCGGAGGCAGCGACGCTCCTCGCCCGTCGTGCGGCGCTCGATGCCGATCCACTGTCCGCCGCCCGGCTGTTCCAGCGGGCGGCAGAGCTGGCACGGGGCGAGGCCCGGGAGGCCTCCCTCCTCGACGATGCGCTCCGCCTCGACCCGGCGCTGGCCCCGGCCCGCGTCCGGCGGGCCGAGCTGCGAGCGGAGAGCGAGCCCCGCCGGGCGCTCGACGACCTCGAGGCCGCGCTGTCGCTGGCCCGGGCCGACCCGGCGGTGGTGCCCCCGGGTGACCGGAAGCGCCTGGAGCGGATGGCTGCCGAGAGCGCGGTCCGCTCCGGAGACGCCGACGCCGCCCGTCGCCACCTTTCAGCCTACGCCGACGCCGCCCCCGACGACGTGGAGGCGCTGCTCCAGCTCGCGGCGCTGCACCGGAGCGCCGGGGCGGTGGAGGCGCTGGCCGCGCTCCTCTCCGGGCTGTGGCCGAAGCTCTCCGGCGAACAGGCCCGGGCGGCGTGCCAGGAGCTGGTCGAGCTGTCGCTGGAGCTGCACCGGCCCAGCGAGGCCATCGACGCGCTCCGCCGGCTGGTCGAGCTCTCGCCCGATGACCCCTGGGCGCTGCAGACGCTGGTCACCGTGCTGCCCCCGGCAGCGCCCGGCAGCGACGCCGAGGCGCTGGCCCTGCGCACCCGGCTGGTCGGTCTCACCACCGGCACCGCCCGCGCCGAGCACCGCATCGCCCGGGCCCGGCTGCTTCGCGCCCGCGGAGAACGCTCGGCGGCCCGGGAGGAGCTTCGCCTCGCCGCCAGCGACGCCGCGGAGCCGGCGGCGCTGTGGAAGGAGGTGGCCCTCCTCGCCCACGAGTCGGATGACCGGCCCGGAGAGCTGGAGGCGTGGCAGAAGGCACTGGCCGACGACGAGAGCCTGGCACCCGAGGCCGCCCCCCGGCTGCTGGCGCTGGGGCGCTCGCTGCTCGACACCGAGCCCGCCCTGGCCGAGGCCGCGCTCCAGGAAGCCACCCGCCACGCCGCGCCGGCCGATGCCGCCGAGGCCTGGCGCACACTGTCGCGACTGGAGCGCCGGCGCGGGGGACTCGACGCCGCCTCCCAGGCGCTCCTCCACGCCGCGGAGGCTGCCCCCGATGCGCTGCGGGGCGACGTGCTGCTGGAGCGCGCCGAGCTCGCCGAGGAGCGGGGCGATGCGCCCTCGGCCATCGACTCCTACCGGCGGGTGCTGCAGATCTCCCCCCGCCATCCGCGGGCCCTGGCCCGGCTGCGGGCGCTGCTGGAACGGGCCGGCGATTGGGAAGCGGTGGCCGGGCTGCTGCAAGTGGAAGCTGAGCGCGCGCCGCGGGAGCGTTCCGCCGTCCTTCACGCCGAGCTGGGGACGCTCTTCCAGGAGCGGCTGGGACGTGCCGAGGCCGCCGAGGCAGCCTTCCACCGCGCCGTCCAGCTCGAGCCGGCCGACGCCCCCTCGGCGGAGAAGCTGGTCCGCCTGCAGCTGAAGCGCGGGGCGTGGAGCGATGCCGTCCCGGTGCTCAACCGGCTGGTGCCCCGGGTTCCTCCGGAGGC
>Ga0318502_10000337_pt1 | contig 14378 bp, 14 predicted proteins | sample GRESIP174b1f22_FD_203291 | JGI IMG/M metagenome (GOLD analysis project Ga0318502, IMG submission 203291) | Tropical soil microbial communities from Luquillo Experimental Forest, Puerto Rico - GRE.SIPMG.174b1f22 | ecosystem: Environmental > Terrestrial > Soil > Tropical forest > Bulk soil...
CATCTCGATCGTGATCTCCTCCCACCTGCTCGGCGAGGTGGAGCGGATCTGCGACCACCTGGTGGCGCTGGAGGCGGGCGCGCTGCTGCGGGCCGACACCATCAGCAGTTTCACCAGCACCCAGCGGGTGCTCGCGGTCGAGGTGGACGAGGGCCTGCCGGAACTGGCCGCTGAACTCACCCGCCGGGGCGCGAGCTGCGAACCGGACGGCCGGGTGCTGCTGGTCCAGCTTGCCGGTGAGGCGACCTACGACCTGATCAGGGACACGGTCGCGGATCTGGGCCTGCCGCTGAACCGGCTGGAGCAGCGGCGGCGCCAGGTGGCGGAACTGTTCGCCGATCAGCCGGAACTGGAGGCCACCCGATGACCACCGGAGTGATCCACGATCTGGGCTACCAGCACTACGACGGGCCGCGGCTGGGCCGGCCCGCCATCGTCCGCGCGCTGGCGTGGCACAGCCTGCGGTCGGCGTTCGGGCTCGGCCGCGGCGCCCGGGCCAAGATCGTGCCGGTGCTCACCTTTGTCGTCATGTGCCTGCCGGCGGTGGTGAACGCGGTCTCTACCGTGCACGGCGGCCACCGGCTGTTTCCCTACGACACCTATGTGTTCCGGCTGCGTGCGCTGGTGATGATCATCTTCGTGGCCGCGCAGGCGCCCGAACTGGTATCCCGGGACCTGCGCAGCCACGTGCTGCCGCTCTACCTGTCCCGGCCGCTGCGGCGGCTGGACTACCCGCTGGCCAAGCTGGTGGCGTTCACCGCCGCCTGCCTGCTGATGATCGAGATCCCGCTGCTGCTGCTGTACCTGGGCACGATCGTCAACGCCGGCGGCTGGTCGGCCATCTGGGCGCAGACCCGGGCGCTGTTCCCCGGCCTGCTGATCGGGGCGCTGTGGGCGGTGCTGCTGGCCGCGATTGGGCTGGCGATCGCCTCCTGCACCGGCCGCCGCGCGTACGCGACCGGGGCGATCGCCATCTACTTCTTCCTCACCTGGACGCTCGCCTCGATCCTGAGAGGGGTAGCCGGCGGCCCGAGCGGCCCAGCGGGTGCGCCGCCAGGTGTGCCGCATGTCGTGCCGGTGGCCGTGCCGCTGGCCGCCCGGCTGGCCGGCCTGATCAGCCCGCCGACCGTGCTGGAGGGGGTCAGGCAGTGGCTGGGCGGGACCTCGGTCAGCCCGGTGCCGCCACCCGGCAGCGTTGGCGTGATCTACGGGGTGATGCTGCTGGCCCTGCTGGCGGCCAGCCTCGGCTGGCTGGCCGTCCGGTACCTGCGGGCGGGGCTGTCATGACCACGATCGAGCTGGCGCACGTGTCCCGCTGGTACGGCAACGTGGTGGCGGTCAACGACATCACCATGTCCATCGGGCCAGGGGTCACCGGCCTGCTTGGCCCGAACGGGGCCGGGAAGTCGACGCTGCTGCACCTGATAGCCGGGTTCCTGCCACCCTCGCGCGGGGAGCTGACCGTCGGCGGCGCCCCCAGCTGGCACCGTCCCGGCGTCTACCGGACCATCGGCCTGGTTCCCGAGCGTGATTCGGTCTATGCGTTCCTGACCGGCGAGGCCTTCGTCACCGCCACCGCCCGGCTGCACAAGCTGCCGGATCCAGATGCCGCCGCGCGCCGCGCGATCGCGATCGTGGAGATGGCCGACGCGCAGGACCGCCGGATCTCCACCTACTCCAAAGGCATGCGGCAGCGGATCAAGGTGGCCGCCGCGCTGGTGCACGACCCGGCGGTGCTGCTGCTCGACGAGCCGTTCAACGGGATGGACCCGCGGCAGCGGCTGCACATGATGGATCTGCTGCACGGGCTGGGTGAGCAGGGCCGGACGATCCTGTTCAGCTCCCACATCCTGGAGGAGGTGGAGCGGCTGTCCGGCACCATCCAGGTGATCGTGGCTGGCCGACTGGCCGCGTCCGGCGATTTCCGTGCCATCCGGCGGCTGATGACCAGCCGCCCGCACGTGTTCGTGGTGCGGACCTCCGACGACCGCAGGCTCGGGGCGAACCTGCTCGGCCGCCCGGCGGTGACCGGAGTGGAGGTGACCGGGCGGGGGCTGCAGGTGCGCACCAGCGACTACGGCGCGTTCACCCGGGAACTGGTGCCGCTGGCCCGCCGGGAGGGGATCCGGCTGACCGAGCTGCTGCCCGCCGACGAGTCGCTGGAAAGCGTCTTCGCCTACCTGGTCGAGAACTGAGGGGGGATCATGTCCGCGTCCCAGGGCCGGGTCATCGCCGGCATCACGCTGCGGGCGACGCTGGGCCGCAAGCGGGCCCTGCTGTTCGGCATCACGCCGCTGATCCTGATCGGTGTCACGGTGGCGCTGCAGCTGGCCCATCCCGAGCACGCCAACTGGCAGGCCGCGATCCTCGGCCTGTTCGGGTTCACCGTGGTGCTGCCGCTGACCGCGCTGCTGATCGGGACCAGCGTGCTCGGTGCCGAGATCGATGACGGCAGCATCATCCACCTGCTGGCCACCCCGGTGGCCCGGCCGCTGGTGATCGCGGCCAAGTACACCGTCGCGGCCGTGCTCACCATGATCTTCGCCGGGCTGCCGGAACTGGTGGCCGGCCTGATCGCCGCCACGCCCCGGCAGGCGGTCGGCCTGTTCGTCGGGGTGCTGGCCGGGTCACTGATGTACAACGCAGTCTTCCTGATGATCTCGGTGCTGAGCACCCGGGCGATCGCGTTCGGCCTGCTCTACGCGCTGATCTGGGAGGGCCTGCTGGGCAACCTGGTGCCAGGTGCCCGGCTGCTGTCGGTCGGCCAGTACTCGCTGGGGATCGCCAACTCGATCGCACACGAGCCGGGCCTGACCGCCGCGCTGGGCCTGTCAACGGCGGTCATCATGGGCGCCGCGGTCACCGCCATCACGCTGGTGATCGCCGCCCGGCGGCTGGCCTCGTTCACGATCAAGGGCGAGCCGGCCTGACGGCGGCGCCGGTCAGCGGGGGGTGGCCGGCCCGGGCTGGAACGCGGGCCCGTGCCCGGGCACGATCACGCTGGCCACCGCGAGCAGCCGGGCCCGGCTGGCATGCAGCGCCGCCAGGTCGGCGGCCAGCGGATCCTCGGCCGGCCCGGCCTCGCCCCACCAGGCGTGCGTGCACGCATACACGCCGTCGGCGGTGGCGGCGAGGGTCGCGATGTCTTCCCCGGTATGGCCGGGGGCGGGCACCAGCCACACCGACGGGGTGAGCGCGAAGTCCCCCGGGTCCCGGCCGATCCACAGGTCACCCCGGTAGGTAGCCCAGAAGTCGTGCACGGCGGCGGCGGGAAACAGCGCGGCGTTGATGGTGTGATCGGGATGGTGGTGGCTGAACACCACGTCGGTCACGTCCGCCGGGGCCGGGCCGGCCGCGGCCAGCGCGGCCAGCAGCGCCCCGGTGTCCGCCACCATCCCCGGGTCAACCACGATCACCCGGCCGCCGTCGGTGATCAGGGTGACGGTGCTGGTGACCCGGTCGCCGCCGTCCTCCTCCCGGGCGTACCCCTCGTGCAGGACATGCACAACGGCGGTGCCGGTGCCCGGCATGCCCGCCCCGGTCATGCGTTCTCCCGCACGAAAACCCGGGAGGCGATCCACAGGCACAGCGCAGCCAGCCCGACCGACACCAGCACTCCCTCCAGCATGATCGTGCTCGCGTAGTGCCCGGCGAAGGCCCCGCGCATGGCATCGATGATGTAGCGGAACGGCGTTGCCCGGGCGATCCCCTGCAGCCAGCCGGGCCCGAGCGTCATCGGCAGCATGATGCCAGACAGCAGCATCAGCGGCACCACCACCATGTTGATCATCGGGGCTAGCACGTCCTCGCTCTTCGTGAGCAGGCCGACCGTGTAGGAGATGGCGGCCAGGCTGATCGCCACCACCCCGACGAAGCACATGCCGATCAGCAGCCCAGCAGCCGGGACCCGCATGCCGAGCGCCACCCCGGCCAGGATCAGCACCAGCGCCTGCACCATCAGCGTGACCACGTCCCGCAGCAGCCGCCCGCTGAGGATGGCCAGCCTGCTCACCGGGGTCACCCGCAGCCGCTCGACCACGCCAACCCGCCAGTCGGCGATGATCGAGAAGCCGACGAAGGCGGCGCCGAACAGGCCCAGCTGGATGAGCAGGCCGGGCACGAAGAAGCTGTAGGCTTTCCCGGCCGGGAAACCGGGGACGCCGCCGCTGGCGATCCTGGTCAGCAGCGGCCCGAAGAACAGCAGGTACAGGATGGGCTGGACCAGCCCGATGATCACCCACGCCGGGTTGCGCAGGGACAGCCGCAGCTGCCGGCGGAAGATCAGCACGGTGTCGGTAAGGAAGCCCATGGTCGCGCCTTTCAGCTGCTGGCCCCGGCCGGGACCCGGTCCGGCCGGGCGGGGGATGAGTCATCGCGCAGGGATCGGCCGGTCACGGTCAGGAACACGTCGTCCAGGCTGGGCCGGGCCAGCTGGATGGACTCCAGTGCGATGCCGGCCCCGTCCAGCGCCCGCAGCAGCCCGGGCAGCGCCTCCTCGCCACGTTCGACACCGAGCCGCAGCGCCCGGCCGTCCAGGCTGATGTCGCGCACGCCCGGCTGGTTGGCCAGCAGGCTGCGCGCGGTGCCGGGATCGCCGCTGACGCTCAGCGTGACCACATCGCCGGAGATGCGGCGCTTGAGCTCCTCGGGCGTGCCCGCGGCGACGATCCGGCCGTAGTCGATGACCAGCACCCGGTCGCACAGGGCGTCCGCCTCTTCCAGGTAGTGGGTGGTCAGGAAGACGGTGGTGCCCAGTTCCTGGCGCAGCTTGCGGATGTGCTCCCACAGGTTGCTCCGGCTCTGCGGGTCGAGCCCGGTGGTGGGCTCGTCCAGGAAGACCAGCCCGGGGGAGTGGACCAGCCCGAGCGCGATGTCCAGCCGCCGCCGCTGGCCGCCGGACAGGGTCTTGACCAGCCGGTCCTCCAGCCCGGCCAGTTCCAGCTGGGCGGCCAGCCGGCCCGCCCGAGCGGCGATGCCAGCGGCCGGCACCCGGTACATCCGGGCCTGGAAGCTGAGTTCCTCGGCCACGGTGGCGTTCGGGTCGGAGCCACCGCCGGTGGCGCCGATGGCCTGCGGCACGTACCCGATCCGGCGGCGCACGCCGACCGGGTCGGCCAGCAGATCCGCGCCGGCCACGGTGGCGGTGCCGGCGGTCGGGCTCAGCAGCGTGGTCAGCATCCGCAGGGTGGTCGTCTTGCCCGCGCCGTTCGGCCCGAGAAAGCCGACGATCTCTCCCTCGGCCACGGTCAGGTCCACCCCGCGGACCGCCTCCACGGTGCGCTTGCGGCTGCGGAACGTCCGGGCCAGCCCCCGCGCCTCAATGATCGTCATGCCTGTCCTCACTCTGTGCTGGCAGGTCAGCCAGTATCTTCGCGACTTCGTCGTGCCAGCGCACCTCGGTTTCCGCGTGCAGCTGGGCCCGGTACATCACCGCCGCCGGCAGTGGCTCCAGGTAGCCCTTCGCCAGCAGGCGCTGCCGCTCGTCCTCGATCTGGGCACTGGTGATCGCGTACATCTCCCGCCGGGCGCGCAGCCAGCTGGCCAGCTCCCCGGGGTCGGTGCCGCCGAACGTGAGGGCGACGCCGAGCGGATCCGGGCCCCAGTGCATGCTGCGCACCGCCTTCTCCCGGAGCATGGCGAGCTCCAGCTGGCCCTCACCGGTGATCGAGTAGACGGTGCGCGCGGGCCGCCGGCCCACCTGCTCGGTGCGGAGCGGCTCGACCAGGTGCTCCGCCTCCATCACGCGCAGCTCCCGGTAGAGCGCACCGACGCTGACGCCGCCCCACTCGCCGACGTTGGTCACCTCGGCCATCCGGCGAATCTCGTGACCGTGCCGCGGGCCGTGCTGGGCCAGCACGCCGAGCACCATAAGCCGGGTAAGATTCATGCGATTAGTATCACGAGACTAATCGCATGTTGTCAAATGCTGGCGATCGCATCCTGCGCGGTCTCCGGGACGGCCACGTCGGCCAGGCTGTCCGGCAGATCGTCGGGAACCGGCGGGGGAGTGCCCCCGAACGCCGGGCAGATCGCCTGATGCGCGCACCATTCACAGATCCGGCCCGGCCGCGGCCGCCAGTCCCGCTGCAGGTAGGCGCGCTCGATCGCCCGCCACAGCGCCTCCACCTTCCGCTCGGTGGCGAGCAGGTCGGCTTCATCCGGCCAGTACCGGATGATCTCGCCGTTGCCCAGGTACATCAGCTGGAGCATGGCCGGCACCTGGCCCTGGGACCGCCAGATGGCCAGCGCGTAGAACCTCATCTGGAACAGCGCCCGGGCCTCGAACTCCTCGGGCGGAGCGGTCCCGGTCTTGTAGTCCACGATCCGGATCTCGCCGCCGGGCGCCACGTCCAGCCGGTCGATGTAGCCGCGCAGCCGCAGGCCGGAGGCGAGGTCGGCCTCCACGCACAATTCCCGGTGCGCCGGCTCGATCCGGCGCGGATCCTCCAGCGTGAAGTAGCGGTCGAGCATCTCGCCCGCGCCCGCCAGCCAGGCCACCCGCTCCGCGTCGCTGCCGAACAGGCTGGCCAGTTCGGGTTCGTCGGCGGCCAGCCGCTCCCACTCCGGCGCCAGCAGCGAGTGGGCCTGCTCGGGCGTCCGGCCCCGGGCCGGCTGGTCGAACAGGTGCTCAAGGACCGCGTGCACGAGCGTGCCGCGGACCGCTACCGGGCTCGGTGGCTCCGGCAGCCGGTCGATGACCCGGAACCGGTAGAGCAGTGGGCAGGTCAGGAAGTCACCAGCCCGGGACGGCGATAGCGACCGCCGCCGCGGCAGCTCGTCCGGCGGGGCGGCCGGGGCTGCCGCCGTGGTCTCATTGCCCATGCCTGGGAGGGTAGGGGACGGCTATGACACTTGGCCGTGATTTGCCCGGCGCGCCGGCGGGCCGCCCCGGCCAGGCCAGTACGGCCCGCCCGGGCCAGGACGTAGCATCGGGGGCGTGGCAGGCAACGCACCGGGCAGCTCCGGGCCGAGAGAGCCCAGCCCCGGGGTAAGGATCGCGCGCCCGTTCGGGATCCCGGTGTTCATCTCGCCCTACTGGTTCCTGATCGCGGGCCTGTTCGTGTTCCTGTTCGCGCACAACCTGACCCAGTCCGTCCCGGGCAATCTGCGCTACCTGGTGGCCGCCGCGTTCGTGGTGCTGCTGTACGCGTCGGTGCTGGTGCATGAGCTCACCCACTCGGTGGTGGCCCGGGCGTTCGGCCTGCCGGTGCGCCGGATCCTGCTGTACCCGCTCGGCGGCTTCTCCGAGATCGAGCAGGAGCCCCCGACCCCGGGCCAGGAGCTGGCGGTGTCCGCGGCCGGGCCGGCCATCTCGCTGGCCCTGGCGGGCGGCGGTTACCTGGTCTGGCGGGCCGTGCACAGCGGTGTGCCCGGCGTCCTGGTCGGCCAGCTGGTGGTGGCGAACCTGCTGATCGGCCTGTTCAACCTGCTCCCCGGCCTGCCGCTGGACGGCGGCCGGATGCTGCGGGCGGGCGTGTGGAAGGTCACCGGCCGCCCGGCCACGGCGACGCTGACGGCGGCCTGGGCGGGCCGGGTGCTGGCGGTGCTGGTGCTGGTGGTGCCGCTGGCCCTGTACACGCTCGCGGGCAACCAGCTCCAGCTGTTCGACGTGGCCTGGCTGGCGGTCATCGCGGCCTTCATGTGGGGCGGTGCCACCCAGGCGATGCGGGCTACCCGGGTGCGCGAGCGGCTGCCCGGGATCCAGGCGCGGACGCTGGCCCGGCGGGCCATCCCGATCCCGGCGAACCTGCCGCTGGCGGAGGCGATCCGGCGGGCGGACGCCGCCCAGGCCCGGGCCCTGGTGGTGGTCGATCACGAGGACCGGCCGATCGCCATCGTGAACGAGACCGCGGTGATGGCCACCCCGCCACAGCGGCGCCCGTGGATCGAGGCGGGATCGCTGGCCCGCACCATCGACCCCGGCCTCATCCTGCCCGCCGACCTGTCCGGGATGGCCCTGATCGAGGCCGTGCGGCGGACCCCGGCCTCGGAGTACCTGCTGGTGGAACCGTCCGGCCAGGTCTATGGTGTGCTGGCGACCGCCGATCTTGACCACGCGTTCGCCGGGACGTGACGCTAGCCTTTCCGGCGTGATGCGACCGCGCCGCGGCCCGTTCGAGGCTGGTGACCAGATCCAGCTCACCGACCCCAAAGGCCGCCAGCACCTGATTGTCCTGCAGCCCGGCAAGACCTTTCACACCCACCGGGGCTCGCTGGCCCATGACGACCTGATCGGCAGCCCCGAGGGCAGCGTGGTCCGCTCCTCGGGCGGTACCCCGTATGTGGCGCTGCGGCCGCTGCTGGCCGACTTCACGCTGGCCACCCCGCGCGGCGCGGCGGTCGTCTACCCCAAGGACGCAGCCCAGATCGTGGCCATGGCCGACATCTTCCCGGGGGCGCGGGTGCTGGAGGCCGGGGCAGGTTCCGGGGCGCTGTCATGCTGGCTGCTGCGGGCGGTCGGCACGGACGGGCGGCTGGTCTCCTACGAGCGCCGGACCGACTTCGCCGAGATCGCCCGGGGCAACGTGGAACGGTTCTTCGGCGGCCCGCACCCAGCCTGGCAGCTGCACCTGGCCGACCTGGCCAGCCTCCAGCCGGATGAGCCGTTCGACCGGGTGGTGCTGGATCTGGTGGCGCCCTGGGAGTACGTCGGCACCGCCGCTGGCGCGCTGCTGCCGGGCGGTGTGATCTGCTGCTACGTGGCCACCGTGACCCAGCTGTCGCGGGCCGTGGAGGCGATCAGGGAGCAGGGCGGCTTCGCCGAGCCCGCCGCCTGGGAGTCGCTGACCCGGCCCTGGCACGTGGACGGGCTCGCGGTCCGGCCCGGGCACCGGATGATCGGCCACACCGGCTTCCTGCTGACTGCCCGGCGGCTGGCCGCCGGCACCACTCCGCCGCCCCGCCAGCGCCGGCCGGCCAAGGGTGCCCGGGACACCGGCGACGGCCCGTGACCCGCAGGGGAATCCCGGCTGGGCTGCTTGCCCAGGTTACGGGAGACGTGTCGATAGGTAGGGTCTAGGGGAGACCTGCTTGGAGACCTGCTTTCGGAAGGAGGTGGGGGCGTGGCCTCTCGTGATGACGGCTCGCTTTCCGCGCGGCATGACGACCAGGTCAAAGACCTCACCGCGCAGATCTCCTTCCTCGAGGAGGAAGTGGCGGTGCTGCGCCGCAGGGCGGCCGATTCGCCGCGGCAGACGCGGCTGGTCGAGGAGCGGCTGCGCGAGGCTGAGACCCGGCTCGCGACCATGACCGGGCAGAACGAGCGGCTGGCCGACACGCTCCGGGAGGCACGCGACCAGATCGTGGCGCTGAAGGAGGAAGTGGACCGGCTGGCCAAGCCACCGTCCGGGTTTGGCGTGTTCCTCGGCGCCTGCGAGGACGGCACCGCCGACGTCTTCACCGGTGGCCGCAAGATGCGGGTCAGCATCAGCCCCGCCGTCGACCTCGACTCCCTCCGGCCAGGCCAGGAGGTGGTGCTCAACGAGGCGCTCAACGTCGTCATCGCCCAGGGCTACGAGACGATCGGTGAGGTCGTCATGCTCAAGGAGATCCTGGAGGGCGGCGACCGGGCCCTGGTCATCTCGCACGCGGACGAGGAGCGGGTGGCCCGGCTGGCCGAGCCGCTGCGGCAGATGACCCTGCGCGGCGGTGACTCACTGCTGCTGGAGCCCCGGTCCGGCTACGTCTATGAGCGGATCCCCAAGGCCGAGGTCGAGGAACTCATCCTGGAGGAAGTGCCGGACATCACCTATGCCGAGATCGGCGGGCTGGCCGCCCAGATCGAGCAGATCCGGGACGCCATCGAGCTGCCCTATCTGCACGCCGACCTGTTCAAGGAACACCAGCTGCGCCCGCCCAAGGGGGTCCTGCTGTACGGCCCGCCCGGCTGCGGCAAGACGCTGATCGCCAAGGCGGTCGCCAACTCGCTGGCCAAGAAGGTAGCAGCCCGCACCGCGGAGCAGGAACGCGAGGGCAAGAGCTTCTTCCTCAACATCAAGGGCCCCGAGCTGCTCAACAAGTACGTGGGGGAGACCGAGCGGCATATCCGGCTGGTGTTCCAGCGGGCCAGGGAGAAGGCCAGCGAGGGCATGCCGGTGATCGTGTTCTTCGACGAGATGGACTCGATCTTCCGCACCCGTGGCTCCGGGGTCTCCAGCGACGTCGAGAACACGATCGTGCCGCAGCTGCTGAGCGAGATCGACGGCGTCGAGGGCCTGGAGAACGTGATCGTGATCGGCGCCTCCAACCGGGAGGACATGATCGACCCAGCGATCCTGCGGCCGGGGCGGCTGGACGTCAAGATCAAGATCGAGCGCCCGGACGCCGAGGCGGCGCGGGACATCTTCTCCAAGTACGTGCTGCCGGACCTGCCGCTGCACCCGGACGACCTGGCCGAGCACGGCGATTCGGCCGGGGCGACGGTGGAGGCCATGATCCAGCGGGTGGTCGAGCGGATGTACAGCGAGACCGAGGAGAACCGGTTCCTGGAAGTGACCTACGCCAACGGGGACAAGGAAGTCCTGTATTTCAAGGATTTCAACTCCGGTGCCATGATCCAGAACATCGTGGACCGGGCCAAGAAGATGGCTATCAAGGAGTTCCTGGAGACCGCCCAGAAGGGGCTGCGGATCGCCCACCTGCTGACCGCGTGCGTGGACGAGTTCAGCGAGAACGAGGACCTGCCGAACACCACCAACCCGGACGACTGGGCGCGGATCTCCGGTAAGAAGGGCGAGCGGATCGTTTACATCCGGACCCTGGTCTCCGGCAAGCACGGGACCGAGGCGGGCCGGTCGATCGATACCGTCGCCAACACCGGCCAGTATCTGTGACCAGTTCCGGTCGGCGGCCCCGGTTAGGCTGGGCCGCATGAACGTGCGCCGGGTGATGGGCACGGAGACCGAATACGGCATCTCCGTGCCAGGGCAGCCTGGCGCCAATGCCATGGTGACCTCGTCCCAGGTGGTGAATGCCTACCAGGCCGCCACCTCGGCCCGGGCCCGCCGGGCGCGGTGGGACTTCGAGGAGGAGAACCCGCTGCGCGACGCCCGCGGGTTCGACCTGACCCGGGACGCCGCGGACGCGACCCAGCTCACCGACGAGGACCTGGGCCTGGCCAACGTGATCCTCACCAACGGGGCGCGGCTGTACGTGGACCATGCGCACCCGGAGTACTCCGCGCCGGAGACCACCAACCCGCGGTCGGCGGTGATCTGGGACAAGGCAGGCGAGCGGGTGATGGCTGAGGCCGCCGCGCGGGCGGCGACCGTGCCCGGCACCTCTCCCATCCAGCTCTACAAGAACAACACCGACAACAAGGGCGCCTCCTACGGCTGCCACGAGAACTACCTGATGGCCCGGTCCACCCCGTTCGCCGACATCGTCAGGCACCTGACGCCGTTCTTCGTGTCCCGCCAGGTGGTGTGCGGGGCGGGCCGGGTCGGGATCGGCCAGGACGGGCGCAACGAGGGTTTCCAGATCAGCCAGCGCGCCGACTACTTCGAGGTGGAAGTCGGCCTGGAGACCACCCTGAAGCGGCCGATCATCAACACCAGGGACGAGCCGCACGCCGACCCCGAGAAGTACCGCCGCCTGCACGTGATCATCGGCGACGCGAACATGAGCGAGATCAGCACCTACCTCAAGCTGGGCACAACCTCGCTGGTGCTGGCGATGATCGAGGACAGGTACCTGGACGGCGAGCTGGCGCTGGAGGCGCCGGTGGCCGAGCTGCGGGCCATCTCGCACGACCCGACGCTGCGGCACCTGGTCACGTTGCGGGACGGCCGCAAGATGACCGGGGTGCAGCTGCAGATGGAGTACCTGGAGCGGGCACGGAAGTACACCGAGGACCGGGCCGGCACCGACATCGACGAGATGACCGCGGATGTGCTCGACCGCTGGGAGTCGGTGCTCACCCGGCTCGCCGAGAATCCCATGCTGGCCTCCCGGGAGCTGGACTGGGTGGCCAAGCTGGAGCTGCTGGAGGGCTACCGGAAGCGGGACGGGCTGGCCTGGGGCCATCCCCGGCTGCAGCTGGTCGACCTCCAGTACTCCGACGTCCGGCCCGAGCGAGGCCTGTACAACCGGCTGCTGGCCCGCGGCCGGATGCAGCGGCTGGTCACCGAGCCCGAAGTCGACCAGGCGATGGCGGCCCCGCCCGAGGACACCCGGGCCTATTTCCGCGGCCGCTGCCTGGCCAAGTACCCGGACGCGGTGGCCGCGGCGTCATGGGATTCGGTGATCTTCGACATCCCCGGGCATGATTCGCTGCAGCGGGTGCCGACCCTGGAACCGCTGCGTGGCACCCGGGCCCACGTGGGTGACCTGATCGACCGCTGCCAGACCGCTGCGGAACTGGTTGCGGCGCTCACCGGCCAGAGTTAGGCACGGGCCGGCCAGGGCTGAGCACGGGCTGGCCGGGGCCGGGCCCATGGTTGAAGCACCCGTCGGCAGGCGAAGATAGCGTGTGAGTGGCGAAGGCCCCGAGGACGACGGAGGTTTCGGCATGACGACTAAGGACACCGGCGGCCAGCGGCAGGCTACCCGGCGGGGCGAGGAGACCGAGGACAGCGCCGCGCAGGCCGGCGAGGATGTCAGGGAACGCCAGGAGAAGCTGGCCGATGACGTGGACGCGATCCTGGACGAGATCGACGAAGTGCTGGAGGAGAACGCCGAGGAGTTCGTCCGGTCCTACGTGCAAAAGGGCGGGCAGTAGGGTCAGGGCAGGAACTCAGCCAACCGGGAGGATCCCCGTGGGCGTGGACTACTTCGGCGAGCGGTTCACGGCGGCGTGCCTGCGCACCGGTACCTCGTCCTTTGCCGACTTCCTGCAGGACTGCGCGCCAGACCTGATGCCCGGCGCCCGCCAGCTGGCCAGCCCGGCGGTGCCGGGCCAGGAGGTGCCGCACGGGACCACGATCGTGGCGGCCGACTTCGACGGCGGCGTGATCATGGCCGGCGACCGGCGGTCCACTGCCGGGAGCATGATCGCCCAGCGGGACATCGAGAAGGTGTACCGGACCGACGACTTCTCCTGCGTCGGCATCGCCGGGGTGGCCGGGATCGGGCTGGAACTGGTCCGGCTGTTCCAGCTGGAACTGGAGCACTACGAGAAGATCGAGGGCCGGAGCCTGTCGCTGGAGGGCAAGGCCAACCGGCTGGCGGCGTTCGTCCGCGGCAACCTCGGGGCCGCGATGCAGGGCCTGGTGGTGGTGCCTCTGTTCGTCGGCTACGACGAGGAAACGGGCACTGGCCGGATCTTCAGCTATGACGTGGCAGGCGGCCGGTACGAAGAGCGCAAGTTCCACGCCATCGGCTCCGGCTCGGTGTTCGCCCGCGGGGCGCTGAAGAAGCTCTACACCGACGGCATGGCGGCCGACGACGCGGTCACCATGTGCATGCAGGCCCTGTACGACGCGGCCGACGACGACTCCGCCACCGGTGGCCCGGACCTGACCCGCCGCATCTACCCGGTGGTGGCCACGATCACCGTGGACGGGTTCCGGCGGCTGACCGACGACGAGGCCGGCGAGTATGCCCAGGCCGTGGTGGACGAGCGGATGCGGTCCCCGGCCGGCCCGACCGCGCCGCTGCGGCCCGCCAATTAGCGCAACGACCAGCGTCAGCCGAACTCACGAGTAGGGGAACGCCGCGGTGACCATGCCGTTCTATGTCTCGCCCGAACAGGCGATGAAGGACAAGGCGGACTACGCGCGCAAGGGCATCGCCCGCGGGCGCAACAGTGTCGTGCTCCAGTACGACGAGGGCATCCTGTTCGTCGCCCCCAACCCGTCCGGGGCACTGCACAAGATCAGTGAAATCTACGACCGGATCGCGTTCGCCGCGGTCGGCCGCTACAACGAGTACGAGAACCTGCGGGTAGCCGGCGTCCGCTACGCCGACACCCGCGGCTACCAGTACGACCGGGCCGACGTGACCGCCCGCGGGCTGGCCAACTGGTACGCGCAGGTGCTCGGGACCATCTTCACCGAGAGCAACAAGCCGTATGAGGTGGAGATCGTGGTGGCGGAGGTGGGGGAGAGCCCGGTCAGCGACCAGATGTACCGGATCACCTTCGATGGCTCGGTCGCCGACGAGCACGGCTTCGTCGCCATGGGCGGCCAGGCCGACCAGGTGGCCGGGGTGCTCAAGGAGCGCTACACCGAGGGCATGCCGCTGGCTGCCGCACTGGGCGTGGCACTGGCCGCACTGGCCGGCCGGGACAATGGCGAAACCGACTTCAGCCCCGGCCAGCTGGAGGTGGCGGTGCTCGCCCGGGACCGGCAGCACCGCACGTTCCGGCGGCTCACCGGCGCCCGGCTGGCCGAACTGCTGGCGGCTGACGGCTCCCCGGCCCGGAATGCGAACGCCCGGCC
>Ga0318502_10000358_pt1 | contig 14139 bp, 11 predicted proteins | sample GRESIP174b1f22_FD_203291 | JGI IMG/M metagenome (GOLD analysis project Ga0318502, IMG submission 203291) | Tropical soil microbial communities from Luquillo Experimental Forest, Puerto Rico - GRE.SIPMG.174b1f22 | ecosystem: Environmental > Terrestrial > Soil > Tropical forest > Bulk soil...
GGCGCGCGCCGCCTCCGACGCCGGGCGCCAGCGCCAGCGGCAGCGCGAGAAGGAGCTGGCGCGGATCGAGCGCGACATCGAGGCGCGTGAGGCCCGCCTGCACGCGCTCGAGCTCGAGCTCGCGGATCCCGAGGTCTACCACGACGGCGCGCGCGCGCGCACGCTCGTGACCGAGTTCGAGCGCCTGCGCGCCGAGCTGGACTCGCTGTGGCAGCGCATGGCGGAGGTGCAGTGAGCCGGGCGTGGCCCGCCGGGCGGCGCGCACCCGGCCTCGCCGCGGGCTTGGCGCTGATCGCGCTCGCGGCTCTCGCGGCGCCGCTCCGCGCCGCGTACCTGCAGCCGGCGCCCCCCTACCGTCCGAAGGAGTTCGCGTTCGTGTTCGACGGGGAGCAGTTCCACCTGTTCTACATGCTGCACAACATCGACCTGCCGGATGATTCGACCGAGCGCGACATCGGGCACGCGATCTCGTTCGACCTGTACCACTGGACCGACCTGGACCCCATCCTCTCGATCCGGCCGGACTCGTGGGACAACCTGCACCTGTGGTCTCCGACCGTGGTCCAGGACGGCGATCACTGGGATCTGTTCTACGCCGGGGTCACGAATGTCCCCGGCGTCACCTCGTTCTTCCAGCGCATCGGGCTCGCCACGTCGACGGATCTGTTCACGTGGACGCGGGTGGACGCTCCCGTGCTCGGGTGCACCCAGATCCCGTGGACGTATTGCGATTCGACGTTCGCGGACGGCGGCGACTTCCGCGACCCGTTCGTGATGGCGGACCCCTCGAACCCCGCGGGCTGGATCATGATCGTCGCGACGCGCGCGGACGTCGCGCGCGACCGGATGCTCGGGGGCATGGCCGCCTCGCCCGGCGACCCCACGCGGTGGGCGGACCGCATGCCGATGTGGAACACCGACGCCGCGCACACGTTCAGCCCGCTGTTCGAGTCGCCGACGATGATCGATCACGACGGGCTCTGGTACCTGTTCTACACCACGAATTCCGGACACCCGATCAACTACGAGACCAGCCCCGATCCGCTCGGGGATTCGACCAGCTGGAGCAACCAGCGCCACATCAGCACGGAGGTCACCGAGCGGACCGACGACTGGTTCGGCCCGGAGCTCCTGCGCGTCGGCCCGCACGACTACTTCGCCGCCGTGAACAGCGAGAAGTTCACGATCGAGATCCGCGAGATCGTCTGGGGCGTTCCGCCCCACTTCGACCTGACCGAGCCGTCGACCGAGGGGCTCGCGGTCGGCCCGGCGGATGCGGCCGGCGCGATCGAGCTGCGTCTCGCCCACGCTGCGCCGGACGGCGCGCGCCGCTTCGAGGTGCGTACGCGCGCCCCAACGCACGTCCGGATCGATCTGCTAGAGATCGGCGGGCGGCGTGTGGCGAAGCTCGCGGACCGCGACGTCGACGCCGGGATCGCGGAGTTCGAGTGGTCGGGCGAGGACGAGTCCGGCCGCCGCGCGCCGCCCGGCATCTATCTCGCGCGCCTCTCCTCCGGGCTCGGCACGCGCGCGCTGCGCTTCGCAGTGCTGCGCTAGAGCCGGACTACCCGGGTCGCGGGTGGCCGCACGCGGCGAGCAGGGAATCGATCTCCGCGCGCGGAACGGAGGCGTCGGCCCGCGGATAGCGCGGCGCATCGCGATCGTTGATCCAGGGGAGATCCCAGGAGTCGGTCGAGGCCACGAACTCGCGCGCGAACTCATTGCCGAGTTCCAGGCACCCGGCCAGGACCACATCCACGTAGGACTGGACGATCGGGCAGGATGGCGTCGGCGTTCCCGGTGCGTCCGGAACATAGACGTGGGCATCGTCCGAGATGGACCGCGGCACTGCGTCGATCCAGTCGCCGGATGGAATCGCGCGCCTCGTGTAGCCGCTCTCGCGTGCGTCGAACTCGATCAATTGCTCGGGCGAGACTTCGAACAGCACGCCGTTGCACACCGCGTGCTCGACCCGGACCACTCCCAGGTAGGTGACCCCGGTCGCCGTGGAGACGACGTTCCACGCGCGCCGCCAGCCGCGAACGCGGACCGGCCTTGCCTCGCCGGACCCGGTGGTGCGCCTGCGGCTGTCGGAATTGATCAGACTCCCGTAGCCGAAGATGCCCGGCATGACTAGTTCGTCCTCACCTGGAACACCGTCACGTCGAGATCCGGCTCCGCATGGTCCACGACCAGCGCCGCGGGCAGATGGCCGCCGGGATAATGCGTCGCGAACTCGGCCAGCCGGCTGGTCGGCAGCGCGGCGTAGCGGACGCGCAGCCGGCGCATGACTTCGAGGAAGCGCGTGCTGTCGGCGACCACGGGATACACCGCCGGGCGGTCCGACCACCACGCCCAGTAGGACGTCAGCTCCGCCATCACGGCCTCGTTCGGCGCGAGACGCGCGCGCAGGAACGGCGCCTCGGCGCGCGCCGCCGCGAGCTCGGGCGTGTACGTGGGGGCGACTCCGCTGATCGCATACGCGACCTGAATGGTGAGCCCGACGTGGATCCCGCCCAAGAACCCAGCGGAGTAGCGCTTCACGAAGCCGAACTCGAAGATGCGGCGCACGCCGAGCGCGACCATCAGCGCGAGCAGCGGAACGATGCTCGCGAAATACCGCGCCACCCAGTTGAGGCTGAGGATGAACGCGCCAGTCGGAACGAGATAGAGCAGCGCGAAGCCCCACACCCGCCAGCGCCGTGCCGCGATGTAAGCGCCGAGAGCGAGCGGAATCAGCAGCAGGATGTTCCCCGTCAGTTCGCGCGTCAGATCGTGCTCGACGAACTGCGCAAGGCCGTGCGCGAAATGCGCCGCCACCTGCGGAACATGCGCGAGTGCGTAGCCGATCGCGGACGGCGGGCGCTCCAGCGAGTGGGTCAGCGCGAACTGGTCCACGTAGGGCCAGAGACCGAACGCGCCGACGTCGCTGTGGAAGAGCGTCCCGAACTCGCGCAGGTTTCGCGCCATGAACGGCAGCAGGGCGAGCAGTCCGCCGAGCGTCGCGAGCGCGGCCCGCATCAGTGCGACGCGAAACGACGCCGCGATCAGCAGCAGAGCCGCGATTGCCGGAATCGCGAGCGCGGCCTGGGCCCGGATCAGGAACGCGAGACCGAAGCAAAGCCCGGCCAGGAAATCCGAAACGCTCGCGGAGTCCTGCGGCTCGAACCGCGCTGGATCGATCGACCGGGGAGCGGCGGCGAGCAGCGCCAGCGTGAGCAACAGCGTGAGCGACGATTCGGCCATGACGTAGACGGATTGCTGGATCAGGAGCGGACTCGCGGCGGCGAACACTGCGCCGCCGACTCCAATCCACGGATCGGGCGAGAGCCGCCTCCCCAGCCGGTACACCGCGAACGGAAGCAGCACGCCGCAGACCAGCGAGATCGCCTGCGCGGCGCGGAAGGGGCTGCGCGCGACCGGCGTGAGCGCGGCAATCGCCGCCGGATAGCCAGGCTCCTTGAACGTCTCCGGCATCGGGAGCTTCGCGGGATTCATCCACGCCGGCCACGCCTCGGGCGTCGAGAACCCTTCGCCCCGCTCGAGGCGGCGCGCAAGGTTCAGGTAGCGCGCCCCGTCGGGCGTGAGGTTGTCCTCGCGCACCCTGGGAACGCAGAGCGCGCGAGGAATCACGGTGAACAGCGCGATCGCGGCCCAGCCGATCGCGATCCCGGTGCGAAGGGGCACCTGGATCTTCGCTCCGCCGCTCACCAGAGCTCACGCTGGCGCCAGTGCTCGCGCGGCTCGACCGGCGCGAGGCCGAGCCGGCGCTTCATCTCGTTCGCGCTCGCGGGGGAATGGCCGGCCCAGTGGTTGTTGAAGTAGCCGAACACCTCACGCACTTCAGGAAGCACCCGCCGCAAGTCCTTCTCCCAGGCCGCGAAGGAGTCTTCTCGATCGATCTGCACACGGTCGTATTCCGCGATCTCGCGCCGCTCGCCGAGCCAGCGCAGGTACAGGAAATCCGCGGTCACGTCGGTGACGCGCGGCAGCTCGCGCCACTCCGTCCAGGCGAGCGCGACGCGGTGGCGGCGCAGGCGGTCGCACGTCTCGCGCGCGTGCCAGGAGCGATGCCGGAATTCCACGGCGAACCTCACGTCGTGGGTCGGCGCCGCGGCGAGGAAGCGGTCCAGCACGCCCTCGGTCCCCTCGTCGCGCGTGAACTCGGCCGGCAGCTGGACCAGGAGCGGCCCGAGCTTCTCCCCCAGCGGCTCGAGCGCGCGCACGAACGCGACCAGGTCCTCGGCGATGTGCGAGAGCCGCGCCTCGTGCGTGATCCGCTGCGGCACCTTCGCCGCGAATCGGAATGTCGGCGGCACGCGCTTTTCCCACGAGCGGACCACCGCGCCCTTCGGCGGATGGTAGAACGTGGTGTCGAGCTCGACGGTGTCGAAGATCCGCGCGTAGAACGGCAGGTAGTCTTCCTGCTTCGCCTCGGGCGGATAGAACGAGCCGATCCAGTCGGGATAGGCCCAGCCCTGCGTGCCGAGATGAACCGCGGCGCTCACGACCCCAGCCGGGCGTCGTAGAACGCGAGCACGCGGCGCTCGTACTCGGCGCGGTGCGCGGTCCAGGCCTGATTGTGGCCGCAGTCTGGGAGCCGCCACAGCACGTCCTTCGATCCGGCGGCCCGCCACAGATCGAGCGCCTGCGAGCCCGAGAGCCGGTCGTCGCGATCGCACGTGACGAGGAACAGCGGGCGATCGCGCAGCCGCGCGGCGGCCGCGACCACGTCGAGCGAGCGCGGATCGTGGCCGGTGAGCACGCCCGCCATCGCCGCGGCGATCGGCGTCGCGGGCCAGCGCGGCACGTGCGCCCAGCGCTCGAACGAATCCTCGAGCGCACGCTGGCCGCTCTCGAACGGGCAGTCCGCGACCACCGCGCGCACTTCCGGCCGCTCGGACGCGAGCGCAATCGCCACGCTCCCACCGAGCGATTCACCGAGCAGGCCGATGCGAACGCCCGGCTGATCGCGCTCCAGCCAGCCGAGCGCGGCGCGCGCGTCCTCGAGCTCGTAATGGCCGAGCGTCGTGGGCTTGCGATCGGCGAGGCGCGAGGAGCGAAAGTCGATCGCGAGGACGCCGTATCCGGCGGGGTTCAGGAACTGCGCGTACCGCCACGCGCGGGTGTGATCGCGCCCGTAGCCGTGGAACACGACCACGGCGGCCGCGCCGCGGCCCGCGAGACTCCAGCCGTCCAGCGAGTCGCCCGCGGTTCCGACCGGAACGCGTACGCGGCGCGCGCGCGCATCGAGGTTCGGCGCGCCGCCGAGATCGGCCGGGACGCCGGGATAGAGCGCCATCCACGTCGAGCCCGCGAGGAACAGCAGCAGGGCCGAGCCGACCAGCGTCACGATGTGCCGCGGGCGCCCGGACCGGCCGGATCTGGCCCGCCCGCCCGACGGGGCGGAACCGGCAGCATCCCCGCTAGCGCTCAACCTTCAGGCCCCGCGGCCCGATGTATTCCGACTGCGGCCGGATCAGATGATCCTCGGCGTGCTGCTCGATCACGTGCGCGCACCACCCGGCGACGCGGCCGCACGCGAACATCGCGACGAACGTGCGCGGCTTGAGGCCGATCGACTGGAGCACGAGCGCGGTGTAGAACTCCACGTTCGTCTTGAGCCCGCGCCCCGGCTTGAGCTCGTCGAGCACGCGCAGCGCGGTCGACTCGACGTGGCGCGCGAGGTCGAACAGCTTGCGATCCTCGAGGTGCGCGGCGCCCATCTCCTCGGCGACGCGGCTCAGCACCTCGGCGCGCGGATCGCGCACCTTGTACACGCGATGACCGAACCCCATGACCCGCCGCCCCTCGGTGATCTCGCGGCGCAGCCAGGCCTCGGCGTGATCGGCGCTCTGGATGTCGACGAGCATGTCCAGCACCGGGCCGGGCGCTCCGCCGTGCAGCGGGCCCTTCAGCGCGCCAATCGCGCCGGTGACGGCGCTCACGATGTCGGAGCGCGTGCTCGCGATCACGCGCGCGGTGAACGTCGAGGCGTTCATCCCGTGGTCGATCACCGTGACCCAGTAGGTGTCGAGCGCGCGGGCCGCGATCGGATCCGGGTCGCGCCCGTTCACCATGTACAGGAAGTTCGCGGCGAGGCCGAGATCGGCGCGCGGCGCGATCGGCTTCTCGCCCGCCGCGATGCGCGCGTGTGCGGCGACGATCGTGGGAAAGCGCGCCATCAGCATCATCGCATCCTGGCGGTCGGCGGCCGGCGAGATGTCGTCGGGATTGTTGAGATCCAGCGAGAGCGTGGCGCACGCCATGCGCAGCACGTCGATCGGCGGTGCGGATGCGGCGGCACGGATCACCTGCAGCGTCACCTCGGGCAGCTCGCGCAGCCCGGCGATCTCGCGCCGCATCTCGGTCAGCGCGGCCGGGGTGGGCAGCGCCCCGTTCCACAGCAAGTACGCCGCTTCCTCGAAACTGACGTGGCCGGCCAGCTCCTTGAGCTCGTAGCCGGCGATGATGAGTTCGCCGGCCTGGCCGTCCACGTGGCTCAGGCGGGTCTGGGCGGCGACGACGCCATCGAGCCCGCGCTTCGCGGGCGTGGCGGTTCCGGACATGAAAGGCTCCTTTCACACAGGTGGTGGGCGCTAATGACCGCATCATCGCACCCCGCGCTCCGGGCGCGCAAACGCTCTCGAACGGTCCGTGCTGCTACCGGAAACGCGCGCGGAACTCGTCCGTGTGCTGCCCGAGGCGTGGCGGCGGGAGGTGCAGCGGCGGGCGCTCGCCAGAGGCGAGCCACGGCGCGCCGAAGAGCGGCACGGCGTGGCCCGCGTCGCCGGCAGCGGGATCGAGCGTGGCGTCTCTGATCATGTCGCGCGCGCGCAGCGCAGGATCGCGCACCACCTCCGCGAGGTCGCGCACCGCGCCGGACGGCACGCGCGCGTCCCGCAGCCGCTCGAGCCACTCGGCGGCCGGCCGCGCCGCGAGACGCCGCGCGATCGCGTCGACGACCTGCGCGCGGAGCAGCATGCGCCCGGGATTCGTCGCGAGCCGCTCGTCGCGCGCGAGCGCATCGAGCTCGAGCGCGGCGCAGAGCCTCCGCCACTGCGCGTCGTTTCCGACCGCGATCACGATCGCGCCCGACGCGGTTTCGAACGTCTGATACGGAACGATGTGCGGGTGCGCGTTTCCGTGCCGGCGCGCGGGCGCGCCGTCCGCGACCAGTGCGGCCTGGGCCTGGTTCACGAGCGCGGCCACGCCGACCTCGAACAGCGCGATGTCGAGCGCCGCGCCGCCGCGCCCGCGCAGGCGGCCGACCAGCGAGGCGAGGATCGCGGCCGCGGCGTGCACGCCGGTCATCACGTCCACGACCGCGACGCCGACCTTGAGCGGCGGCCCGTCCGATTCGCCGGTGATGCTCATGAGCCCGGTGAATCCCTGGAGCACGGCGTCGTATCCGGGCAGGCTCGCGTACGGTCCGTCCTGACCGAACCCGGTGATCGAGCAGGTCACGAGCTCCGGGTGCGCGGCGCGCAGCGACGCGGCGTCGAGCCCGAACGGCGCGAGATCTCCGGGCAGGAAGTTCTCGACCACGATATCGGCGGCGCGGGCCGCGCGCAGGAGCGCGTCGCGATCGGCCGGCACGCCGAAGTCCAGCGCCGCGCTCTTCTTGTTGCGATTGACGGAGAGGAAGTACGCGGATTCCCCGGCCACGAACGGCGGCCCCCACGTGCGCGTCTCGTCCCCCGCGCCGGGGCGCTCGACCTTCCACACCTCCGCGCCGAGGTCGCCGAGCAGCTGGGTCGCGTACGGACCGGCAAGCACGCGCGAGAGATCGAGCACGACGATCCCCTCGAGCGGGAGCGCAGCGCGCGGAGCCGGGCCCGGCCCGGGGGCCACCGCGCTCACGGCCGCGCGCGACGGCTCACGTGGCGGCGGCAAGCTCGGCGACGAACGCCGAGACATCGAGCGGGCTCCCGGTCGCGCCGCGGATCGCCTCGCGCCAGTCCACCGACTTGCCGCGGCGGAACAGCGCCCGAATGAGGTATTCGCCGACCGCCGGGCTCGAGACGTACGCGGGCCAGGGATCCGCGCCGTCTCCCACGTGATCGAGCAGGTGGCGCTGCAGCTGGGACGCCATGATCTCGCCGAGCATGTAGTTGTGGTAGTAGACGGGCGCGACGCTGAAGTGGATCTTGCTCGCCCAGTCCGGCGCGCGCCGGCCGTCGGGACGGCGCACGAGCTGCAGCCGTTCCACGAGATCCCACCACAGGGTGTCGAGGTCCTGCTCGGGATCGCGATAGAGCGCGCGCTCCATGTGACACATCACGAGACACCAGCGCGTCTGCACCAGCAGCTGGTCGCGGATGCCGCGCGCGCATGCCGCCGCCGCCGCGCGCGCCTCGTCGCGCGGCACACCGGCGTGGCGCTCGAGCCATGCGGCGTTCTTGCTCAGCCGCCCGAACAGCATCGCGGTCGCCTCGGTCGTGAGCGTGTGCGCGGGACCGCGCAGCAGGTACGGCAGCGAGCGATCGACGTACTTGTCATACGCGGCGTGGCCGAACTCGTGCAGCATCGTGCTCATCCACTGCTCGTTCGGCCGCAGGTTGCACAGCACGCGGATGTCCGCGTCGCGGTCGACCTGGAGGCAGAACGCGTGCTGGCTCTTGCCCGGCTTCTCGTACAAGTCGGCGCGCGCGAGCAGATCGCGGATGTCGAGCCCGACCGTCTCGAAGAACCGCGCGGTCAGGTCCTCGAGCGAGCGGCCCTGGAAGTACTGGTCGAGGTTCACGCCCGACGGCGGCGCGTCCTGGAAGAACGGATCGCGCAGGTGCCAGGGACGGAGGCTCGCGGTCGCGACGCCGAAACGCCGGGCGAGGCGCGCGTCCAGCTCGCGCTTGTACGCCTCGAAGCGCGGGCTAGTGCCGCGCTCGAGATCCTCGAGCAGCGCGAACAGCTCCTCCTCGTCGAGCTCGTCCAGCGTGAGCATCATCGAGTAGAAGTTCCCGAAGCCGAGATCGCGCGCCGCCGAGTTGCGCAGCCGCACCAGCTCGAGCAGCGTCCCGGCCACCTGCACGCCGATCTGCTTCGAGGCCTCCCACGCCGCGCGCCGCTCGGCCTCGTCGTTCGAGTCCTGCAGCAGCTGGCGGAGCTCGTTGTCGCCGACGCGCCGGCCGCCGAGCTCGGCGCGGAAGTTGTTGAAGCGGCTCTCGAGCGACTTCTCGAGCTGCACCATTCGCTCGATCGTCGCGGGCGGGATCTGGTGGGCGCGATAGCCGTCGATCAGCAGCGTGAGCTGGCGCGCGAGCTGTGGGTCCGCGACGCCGCCGGCCTCGCGGAGCGCGAGCAGCTGCTGGTACGGCTCGCGCCGGCTGAACATCAAGCGCAGCTTCGCGTCGAGCTCGCCGCTCCTCTTCTCGTGGGCCGGATCGCCGGTCACGTTCGCGAGCCAGGTCGCCTCGTTGTGCTCGCGCTGGAGCGGCTCGAGCTCGGCGACCAGCCGCTCGATGAAATCGCGCAGCGCCGCCTCGCGCTCCGCCGCCGGATCGAGCACGGGGGTCAGGACCGGCCTCCCGCGCGGCGCGCGAGCAGCGGCCGGTAATAGCCGGGCCGGCGCGAGTCGAACAGGCCGGTGATGCGCGTCAGCGCCTTGTCGCGTGACAGCGCGAGATCGCAGTCCGCCGCCATCGCGGTCTCGGTCGCGCGGCCCGCGCGCGCCATCAGCTCGCCGCGCGGATCGGTGATCTGGCTGCGCCCCGTGAAGCGCACCGTGCCGCCCGGCCGCGTGTCCGCGCCGGTGCGGTTCGCGGTGACGGTGAAGACGCGGTTCTCGAGCGAGCGCGTGCGCATCGCCTGCTGCGCGTCCGGGAACACGAGGTTGCTCGGATGCGCGAGCACGTCCGCGCCGAGCAGCGCGAGAACGCGCGGCGCCTCGGGAAAGCGCCAGTCGAAACAGATCATGAGCCCAACGCGCGCCGGCCCGACCCGCTCCACCCGGAGCGGCAGATTGCCGGGGGAGAACCAGATCCGCTCGCGCTCGAATAGATGGAGTTTTCGGTACACCGATCGCACGCCCGAGGGACCGACCAGCATCGCGCTGTTGTAGTGACGCCCGCGATGGCGCTCCGGGAACCCGGCGACGTAGTGACGGCGCTCGCGGCGCGCCGCGGCGTGCAGCGCCTGGGCGGTGGGCCCGCGCGTCGCGTCCTCGGCGAGCGCCGCGACCTCGGCGTAATTCGAGAAGACGTAGCCCGACGACCACAGCTCGGGGATCACGACGAGATCGGCCTCGACCCGCGCCGCGAGTGCGAGCGCGCGATCGAGATTCCCGGCCGTTCGTCCGAAGCGGGGCCGGCCCTGAACGAATGCCACGCGAAACTTCGCCACGGCGAAACCGTAGCGGGTGGCTCGCGAACCCACAAGCGGCCGAAGTGGCCGCCCCAAGCCTAGGGCTTCGCGGCCTCGCCTTCGGCGTCCATGCCGAACGGCACGCCGGCACTCTCCGAGATCGCCATCTCCGTGACGCTCACCGCGTTCACGAGATGGGTGGCCGAGGGCGTGACGAGCACGAAGAACCCGCTGCCCTGCGCGTTCATGTAGTCCGAGAGGCGCTGCGTCTCGCGCTGGAGCGGCATCCACACCCGCCCCGACAGCGCGGTGCCGTCGCTCAGCGTGAGCTCGGCGTCCTCCTCGCGCCAGGGATCGAAGCCGCGCGCGTAGACGTCGTTCTGCAGCACCTGCCGTCCGGGCGTGATGCGCAGGATGCGGTGCTTGTTCACGAGATGGATCCGTCCCTCGGGTCCGACCGCGACCGGCAGGAACAGGGTGGACTCGTTCAGCTTCTCGACCAGGGTCTGGTGCGCCTGGCCCGATGCGTCGAGATCCAGGAAGATCTGGCACGGATAGCCCTGACGCTCGCTGATCCAGAGCGTCACGTGAATTCGGCGCTTGGGAATGTAGTGGTCCATCGCGATCCTCGCTGATGCGTGCCCGCGCGATCGCTCCGGTCCTCCCGGAGCCGCCGGCGCGTGCCGCCCTTCCTCGGGCGGGCCGACGCAATAGCAAGCCGCTTGCCGCCTGGAGCCGGTCGCGACGGATGCGCGCCGCGCGCATCCATCGCGGCCGCGGCGCGACGCGTCCGGCGATCGCGGGCGCCGCCGCTCGAGCGGCCATGCAATTCGCAACACAACGCCGCCGCCATCGCACCATTCCGCACGGACGCCGCGCCGGCGCCGGGTCTTCGCTCTGCTAGACTCGGCGCGTGACCTCATGGATCGATTCGGGCGACGTTCGGCGCTCACGCAGACAGCACTGGCTCGGTTCCGCGCTTGTGCTGTACGCGGCGGCGTTCGCGGTGCGCCTCGCGTACGCGTGGGTAGCGGCCGGGCCGCACGCCACGCCGTTCTCGGACGCCGCCGAGTACGATCAGGTGGCGTGGAATCTCGCGCGCGGCGCCGGCTTCGCCTTCGGATTGAACGGCGTGCATCCCACCGCGTTCGTGCCGCCGCTCCTCCCCTGGATCGTGAGCCTGCTCTACCGCGCGGCCGGCCACCATTACTTCGCGGCGCTCGTGCTCCAGTGCGCGATCGGGGCGCTCGTGCCGCTACTCGTCCAGTCGCTCGGCGCTTCGATGTTCGGCGGCCCCGCCGGCCGGCTCGGCGGCTGGCTTGCCGCGCTCGATCCGCTGATGGTGTTCTTCTCGGCCTATCTGCTGACCGAGACGGTGTTCTGCGTGACGCTCACCGCGGCGCTGATCGCGAGTGTGGAGTGGGTGAAGACCCCGCGACCCGCGCGCGCGCTCGGTGTCGGGCTCGCGTGGGGCGTCGCCTCGCTCACGCGCCCGACCGCGCTCATGCTCCCGCTGGTCGTCGTCGCTTGGGCGATGGTCCCGCTCGGGCTCACGCTCGGGCGCCGCGACCGCGCGCGGCAGGTCACCGCGGTCGGGCTCGGCGTTCTCCTCGTCGTCGGGCCGTGGACGCTGCGCAACGCCGCGGTGTTCCACGCGTTCATCCCGGTCACGACCGGCGCCGGACGCGCGCTGCTCGACAGCAACAATCCGGTGGTGTGGGCGGACGCGGCGCGTCGCGGCGGGGCGATCGGGACGGACGAGATCGAGCCCTGGGCGTCGGAATTCCGCGGCCGTCCCGAGCCGGCGACGGACGCGCTCGCCCGCCGCCACGCGACGGAGTTCCTGCTCGCGCACGTCCGCGACTGGCCGGCGATGGCCGCGGCGAAGCTCACGCGCTTCTGGCGCCTGCGCGCCGAGGCCCAGGGCACCGGATCGTGGCAGCGCGAGGGCTCGCCGCTCACGGCCGTCATGCGGTGGCTGGATCCGCTCCTGATCTGGTCGGTGCTCACGCTGCCATTCGCACTCTGGGGCCTGATCCGCAGCCTGCGCGGACCGCGGCGCGCGTTCCAGTCCCTGCCCGCGCTCGTGATCCTCTACTTCATGCTGGGATCGGTGGTGTTCTGGGGCGCGCTCAGGCTGCGCGTCCCGATCGCGCCGCTGCTCGCGCTGCTCAGCGCCATCGGCTTCGAGGACGCGCGCCTGCGCGTCCGCCGGCGCAGCAGCGGCTTCCGCGTCATCGAAGGCCGCCGCAAGGCGAGCTGACCGCCTCAGGGACCGGAGCGCGGCAGAACGCGCACCGGCCGGTCGCGCCAGCCGGAGTAGGCGCGCACGAGCACGCTCTCCGCGGGCTTTCCGGCCGGGCTGTACGAGCGGTCGGCAGACGCGGGCGCGGGCGGTGCGGTAAACCACTTCCACACGAACAGGCCGGCGACCCAGTCCTCGGAATCGAGCGCGGTGAGCAGTGCGTCGTAACAGGCCCGCTGCGCCTCGGGATCCGCCACGCCGCGGCGGTTTTCCTCCCACGGCCGGAGCGCCGCGGTCGGCGTCGCGGGATAGCCCGCTTCGGTCAGCAGCACCGGCCGGCCGGTGCGGCGCGCGAGCGCCTTGAGCGACGCGAGCGCGCGGCGCGCCGCGGCGGTCATGCTCTCCTGCGTGGCGCCCGGCGCGGTCGCGAGCGGATCGTAGAACGAGACGCCGATCAGGTCGCAGGAATCCCAGAACCCGATCGCTTCGGCTTCGTGATCCCAGTTCGCGCTGTACGTCAGCGTGCCGCCGTACACCCGGCGCACCTCGCCCGCGAGCGCGCGCCAGCGCCCGGGGTCGCGCGCCGTCGCGCTGCCGAGTTCGTGACCGATCACGAGGCCGTCCATCCCCTCGCGCTCTGCGAGCAGCGCGTAGTGGATCAGGAATTCCCGGTAGCACGCGAAGAAGCGCGGCCAGCCGGCGGTGCCGAACTCGAGCGAGCCGGTCCAGCCGCGCGACCACAGGTGCGGCGCGAGCAGCACGCGCAGTCCGAGCGCGCGGGCGCGCGCCGCGGCTTCGGCGACCGACTCGTCGGTCTCCTCGTCGGGTCCGCCGTCCGCGCTCATCGCGATGTCCGGAGCGCCGGCGCCCGGCACGAAGCCGAACGGGCTCAGCGAGACCCAATTCGCCCCGAGCGTGCGCAGGCGCTGAAGCTCGCCGGCGCACGAGGCCGAGAGGTAGCCGCGCTCGAGGCTCACGCTGTGCGCGAGGCAGACGCCGCGCACGAATCCGTCCGCGGGTCGCCACGGGCGCGGCGCGGGCGCGCCCGTCGCGCTCTGCCCGGCGCGCGCGAGCGAATCCACGAGCGCGGCGTAGCGGCGCTCGACCTTCGGCGCCTCCACGCCGGCGCCGCGGCAGAGGCTGTCGAGATCGCCCGGCGGCGCGGTCCCGAGCAGCGCGAGCAGCGCAGCGCGCGCGGCGCCATGCCGCGCGGGCGCGCATTCCATGATCGAGCGCGCGAGCGCGGCGCGTGCGGGAACGAGCAGCAGCGGCGAGCGCCATCCGTCGCCGCGTGAGGCCGCCTCGCGCGCGGTCGGGAGCAGGCGCGCGAAGTACGCGCGCGCGATCGCGCGCTCGAGCGGCTCGCCGCCCCAGCGCCCCGCCCACCACGCGCCGGCGGGCTCGAGCCACGGCGACGAGGCCGCCGCCCCGAGCGCGACGAGGCGCAGCGCGGCGACCGACCACAGATCGGGCGACCTGCGCCCCACGATCAGCGCGACGGCGGCCTCGCGCGGCGTCGCGACGTGCTCGGGGCGCGTGTTGCGCGTGAGCCGCCCCTTGTCCTCGAGCGAGGGATAGGAGGTGACGCGGAC
>Ga0318502_10000371_pt1 | contig 13925 bp, 10 predicted proteins | sample GRESIP174b1f22_FD_203291 | JGI IMG/M metagenome (GOLD analysis project Ga0318502, IMG submission 203291) | Tropical soil microbial communities from Luquillo Experimental Forest, Puerto Rico - GRE.SIPMG.174b1f22 | ecosystem: Environmental > Terrestrial > Soil > Tropical forest > Bulk soil...
GCCTGGGCTCGCTCCTGATGGTCTACGCTCCCGACGCCCCGCTGGTCGGCCGCCTCCCGCAGCTCCGGCCGCCGCGCGTCCTGCCGAGCGACTCGATGGACGCGCTGGTCTTCCTCCTCCTCGCCGGCATCGCCGGCGGCCTCCTCATCGCGGGGCTGACCGCGCTTCCGGTCCGGCGCCTCGACCGCGCGCTGGCGGATTTCCGCAAGCGGGGATTTCGCGGCGGCCTCAAGGTCGACGGGATGGGCATCGGCATGGGCATGGGGGGAGAGATCGCCTCCGCGGTCTCGGCGATCAACGAGATGGGGGGGCGGATGGAGGCGATGGACGAGCGGGCGCGGGAGCGCGAGGCGCTGCTCGCGAGCCTCTCGCAGTCGCTCGAGGAGGGGATGCTCGCGATCGACGATCGCGGCATGCCCGTCGCCTGGAACGAGGCGGCGTTGCGCATCATCGGCCTCCCGGAAGGCGCGGACGAGAAGGCCCTGCGTGCGGCCCTCGACCGGCACAAGGAGCTCGCCATCGGCTGGTCGGCGGGCTCGACGCTCGAGGCGCGCATCGTCGACATCCCGCGCGAGGGCACCGATCCGCTTCCCGTGCAGATCGCCGAGGTGCCGTTCGAGTCGCGCCCCGGGGCGCTGGGGACGCTCGTGCTCCTCCGCGACCTCGCGACCCTCCGGAAGGTCGAGACCCACCTGCTCGAGGCCGGCCGTTTCGCGGTGCTCGCGCACCTCGCGGGAAGCCTGGCGCACGAGATTCGCAACCCTCTCCATGCCATCGGACTGTCCGCCGGCGCGGTGCAGCAGTACGTGGGCCGCCCACAGACCGAGACGAGCCAGCGCGCGGTCGCGGAATCGCTCTCTACGATCCAGGAGGAGACCCGGCGACTGACCGAGCTGCTCAACAACTACCTCGGGATGCTCCGCTCCGCGCCCCAACCGGGGCCCGTCGACGTGCGCGACGTCTGCCGGCGCGTGATGCAGCTCCTCACGCACGAGGCGATGGTCGCGGGCGTAGAGATGGAGCTCTCCGGTGAGACCGACCTGCCCGAGGTCTACGGCGTGCCGGACCGTCTGCAGCAGGCGGTGCTGAACCTGGTGCTCAACGCGATCCAGGCGATGCCGCGCGGCGGGAGGGTCGCGCTGCAGACCAGCGCCGGGAACGGGCTCGTGCGCCTGAGCGTCACCGATACCGGCCCGGGGCTTCCTCCCGAGCTCGCCGACCGGATCTTCGAAAGCCGGGTGACGACGAAGGACGGGGGAAGCGGCCTCGGGCTGCCGCTAGTGCGCATGATCGCCGAGGCGCACGGCGGCAGCGTGAGGTACCGGTCGGATCCCGGGCAGGGGGCGACGTTCACGCTCGTCCTGCCGAGCGGCCGCGAGGCCGCCTGACGCCGTTCGGGCGAGACGCTAGTCGAGATCGTCCTTGGTCGCCGGTGTGGTTTTCCGCTCGGTCGCGAGCGAGTGCGATCCGTGGTCGTCGGGGAGTGAGAGGACCGCGTCGTACTCGCGCAGCGCCTCTTCGCGGCGCCCGAGCAAGTCGTAGACGCGCCCGAGCTGGTAGTGCCCGAAGACGCGGAAGCGTGCCTCCTCGGGCTTGAGGTCGGAGGCGAGCAGCCCCTTCAAGGTCGTCGCCGCTCCGGCAAGGTCTCCGGCGCGCATCTGCGCGGAGGCCAGGTTGAAGGTGACCTGGGGGTCGCCGGGCTTCACCGTGAGCGCACGGCGCAGGGCTTCGGCCATCCCCGGCCAGTCGCCGGTCTTCATGCGCTCCTTCGCATCGGCCTCGGCGGCCTGGAAGTCGAGGTCGGACTTGTGGCTGCCGACCTGCGCGTCCGCCCAGCCGCGCCAGGCCGCCTCCAGCGCGTCGTCCTTGAGGCCGAGCGTCCGCGCGACCGACGCGAGCGATGGCGAGGGGAGCGCGTAGACGCGCGCGGCCGCCTCGTTCCCGTAGGCCGTGCGCAGCCATGTCACGAAGGCGCCGGACGCACCGAAGGCGACGTCGTCCGGCAGCGCGCGAAGCGTCTCCTCGTCGAGAAGCGACGCGGCCTGCGGAAGGTTCTTGCCGGCACGCAGCATCGCGGCGTACGCGGGGAGCGCCTTCCCGTGCCACGACCCTTCGACGGCGACCGCGAGCCCCTCGCACAGCGCGGTCGCGTAGCAGGGCCCGTACAGCGATCGCGCCAGGACGTGCGCCTCCTCGTGCGGGGCCGTGGAGTGGGCGTAGCGGCGCACCATGTCGATCGACAGCTCCCACGGCATCGCGTGGGTCGGATCGCCCACCCCGCTGTGCTGCCGCTTGTCGGTCTCGTCCGCGTACACGCCAAGTTGGATCCGGAACCCCTGCGGCAGCGGGCCCAAGCCCGCGACCGCCTTCTGCAGCGCCGCCTCGCGCGCCTTGAGGATGACCTTCGCCTCCTCGTCCGAGATCGTGCCCTTGTCGAAGGTCATGTCGTAATGCTCGGACGAGGCCCGCCCGAGGCGTCCTGGGCGCGCCGGGCCGGCGGTGGAGCGTTGCGCCTCGGCGGTTTCGTCCCGCTGCGGTGGCCAGGTGCGGAGCGGCTTGAACATCCCCTGGCGGACCGGATAGAAGTCCCGGTAGATCGCCCAGTCGGAGCCGGCCCGCGGCACGGGCTGGATGCGGTCTCGCTCCGGGTCGATCCGCGACCAGAAGAGGACGAACGAATCCCACGCGAGCGGGTTGCGGTGGAAAAGCAGGAGGTCGAAGTCCGGGTCCGCCTCCGTGAGGCCGAGGAACTTCAAGCCGTCGGGACCGTGGGCGAACGGCCGGGTCAGCCCGTCCGCCTCCCACACCCGGTTCCCCCAGCCGAGGATCAGGAGGTTTCCCTTCCTCTGGCTCTCGGTGATCCGGTCGTCGCCGACGACCTCGACGCGCATGTGGAACGTCTTCTCGAGCCAGCGCGCGCGCGCGAGGGCGGAGGCCTTGGCGACATCGACGTCCACGTCGGAGCGGGTGGGGTAGACGACCGTGGCCGTCTCGAGATTCATGAATGCGGCTGCCCCGGGGTAATCGGCGGGATGGTGGAGCGATTCCGCCTCCGCGCCGGGGTTCGAGGAGGGCGAGGCGGATGGAGCAGCGACCTCCGCGGCGGCCGGAGGCGCCTGGGCGGGCGCGCGGGAGGCCAGGCAAACGGCGAGGACGGCGATCGGTATGAGGCGCGGCATCGCGGCGGGCTCCGTGACGATGCGCATCATAGGGGCCGCGCCACGTGCCGTCGAACCGAGCGGGCCCGCTGGTACGATCCCGCCATGAGCCGGATTCTAGCGCTCGCGGACCTGCATCTGTCCGCGAGCGGCGACAAGCCGATGGACGTGTTCGGGCCGGTCTGGGCCGGCCATGCGCGCCGCATGGCGGACGCGTGGGATGCTCGCGTGCGCGCCGAGGACGTCGTCCTCGTCCCGGGGGACATCTCGTGGGCGCGCACGCTCGCGGAGGCCGCCGGCGATCTCTCCTGGATCGGGTCCCGTCCCGGGCGGAAGATCCTGCTGAAAGGAAACCACGACTCGTGGTGGAGCGCCGTGGGCCAGGTCCGCCGGGCGCTGCCGCCGGGATGCGCGGCGCTCCAGAACGACGCGCTCGACGTGGGCGTCGCGGTGGTCGTGGGGGCGCGTGGCTGGACCGCTCCCGACGATCCGACCGCGAGCCCCGAGGACCTGCCGATCTTCCGCCGCGAGGTGGCGCGCCTGCGCGCCTCGATCGCCGACGCGGACGCGCGGCTTCCCCGAGACCGGCCGCGGATCGCGATGCTCCACTACCCGCCGTGGATCAAGAACCGGCCTCCCACGGAAATCGTGCCGATCCTCCGGGAGGCCGGGGTGAGCGTTTGCGTGTACGGTCACCTCCACGGGGCCGATCACGCGCTCGCGGTGACCGGGGAGCGCGACGGGATCCGCTACGAGCTGGTGGCGGCGGACGCCGTCGACTTCGCACCCGTCCCGATTTTCCCCGGCCTCCGCTAGACTTCCGCCCGCGCCATTCGGTGCGGCGCCAAGGAGATCCCCGGTGAGCGAGACTCCGAGCTACACGCCGCCTCCGCCCCCGCCCCCTTCTCCGGAGCCTCCCGCTTGGCTTCCCTGGGAGGCTCCAAATGCGGGGCTGGGGTCGCTGTTGCCGACGATCGGCGGGTTTCTCGTCAACCCGATCGACTCGTTCTCGAAGATGAGCCTGACCGTCGATCTCGTGCGCCCGATCGCGTATTACGTGATCGTCGCGCTCATAGGGTCGATCTTCGATCTCATCTGGGGCCTGATCTTCTTCCAGAGCATGCTGGGCGTGGTCAGGCAATTCCTCCCCGCTGAGTCGTGGTCCCAGTTAGAGCCGATCCTAAGGGCGCCGACCGTGCTGGGATTCATCCTCCAACTGGTCGTTGCGCCGCTGGTCGCTCTGATCGTCGTGTTCGTTTGGACGGCGATCGTCCACCTCGTTCTCATGCTGATCGGGGGCGACCGGAACGGCTTCGCCGCGACGCTGCGAACGCAGTCCTACGCGTGGACGGCGGCGCTGGCGCAGGCGATCCCGTTCGTCGGCCGTCTCGTGGCGCTCGTCTGGGGGCTGATTCTCCAGATCGTCGGGCTCTCGGAGGCTCACAAGATCGAGGGGTGGAAGGCCGCCGTCGCCGTGATCGCGCCCCTGGTCGCCTGCTGCGGCTGCCTCGTGGCGGCGATCGTGCTCTTCGGCGCCGCGCTCGTCCAGGCGATTCACGCCGCGTCATGACCTGGCGTCCCGCCTCGCGCGACGATCGGACCGTCGCCGTGCTCTGGGCGACGACGATCGTCGTGGGAGTCGCGTTGCGCCCGGTGTGGCTCGCGGCCGCTCCGCTCCTGCCGCACTGCCTCTGGCACGCCTGGACCGGTTTGCCGTGCCCGGGGTGCGGCACCACGCGCGCGATGATGCACCTGCTGCGCCTCGATCCGGCGGGAGCGCTGCGCTACAACCCGCTGGCCGCGATCGGGGCGAGCGCCTTTGCCGCGGCCGGTCTCGCCGCCCCTCTGGTCGCCGGGATCGCCGGCCGCGTCCCCGTGTTCCACCAGGGTCCGAAGCCTCTCCTGGTCGCCCTCGTCGGCGTCGCCGTCGCAGCGAACTGGATCTGGCTGATCTGCTCCGGGGTCTAGAGAAGCGCTTCGAGGTCGTCGAGCTTTCGCTCGATCGCCCGGAGCGTGGCCTCGTACGGCTCCCGGGCCTCGAGATCGACCCCCGCTCCGCGCAGGAGGGCGAGCGGGTAGTCCGATCCGCCTGTCGTCAGGAAGCGCAGATAGCGGTCGCGGGCGTCCGCAACGCCCTCGAGCACCCAGGCCGCGAGCTGGTTCGCCGCGACGATCCCGGTGGCGTACTGGTAGACGTAGAAGTCGTAGTAGAAATGCGGCACGCACGCCCACTCGATCGCGAACAGGTCGTCGGTGTGGCAGGCTCCGCTCTCGTGTCCCTGGTAGGTCCTCAGCAGCTCGAGGTAGAGCTCCGAGAGTGATTCTCCGGTGAGGGCCTCGGAGGCCTCGCAACGCCTGTGAATCGCCATCTCGAACTCTGCGAAGAACGTTTGACGGAAGAGCGTCGCGCGGATGCCGTCGAGCCAATGGCCGAGAAGGAAGACCTTCTCGTCGCGCTCGTTCGCCTCGGCGAGGAGCTGCTCGACGAGCAGGGCCTCGTTGAAGGTGGAGGCGACCTCGGCGACGAATATTGAGTAGTCCGCGGAGGCGTACGGCTGCGTCTTGTTGCTGAAGTACGAGTGCATCGCGTGGCCGGCCTCGTGCGCGAGCGTGCTCAAGCTGTCGAAGTCCCCGTTGTAGTTGAGGAGCAGGTACGGGTGGACGTCGTACGCGCCGCCGCTGGCGTACGCGCCGCTGCGCTTCCCGGGAGCGGGGTGCCAGTCGATCCATCGCGAGGCGAGCCCGTCCCGTAGCGGGGCCACGTAGGCGTCGCCCAGGGGCGCCATCGCGCCGATCACCAGGCGCTTGGCATCGCCGACGGAGTAGCGCCGGGCGAAGCCCGGGACGAGCGGGCAGTGCAGGTCGAAGTACGTCAGCTCGTCGAGCCCGAGCGCCCGCGCCCGGAGCCGGTAGTACCGGTGGATCGACGGCAGCGCGCGGTGGATCTGCTCGATCAGGTTCGTGTAGACGCGCGCCGGGACGTTGTCGCCGTCGAGCGCTGCCTCGAGGCAGCCGGCGTAGCGCCGGGCGCGCGCGCGGAACAGGTGCGACTTCAGGCACTCGAACAGGTTCGACCCGTAGGTCTCGCGGAAGGCGGCGTACGCCTCGAAGTACGCACGGGTCGTGCGCACGCGATCGTCGCGGACCGACGAGGTACGGACGAGCGCAAACCGAGCCGGCGTGAGGACCGCCTCCGCGCCATCCTCGAGGCGGACGGTCGGCCGCGGCATCTCCGCGTTGTTGAGGATGCCGAAGACCTGCGACGGTCCTCCCATCAGCAGGCCGGCTTCTGCGAGGAGCCCCTCCTCGGCCGGCGAGAGCACGTGGGCCTTCTGCCGCACGAGGTTCCGGAGGAAGTGCGCGAACGGTGCCAAGCGCGGCTCGGTGCTCAAGAACCGCTCCACGGTCCCGTCGGGCAGCGCGAGGATCTCCGGGCGAAGCCAGGCGGTCCGGCGCGACATCTCGGTGAACGCGAGCTCGACTTCCTGCCGCATCGCCTGGTTCGCCGGGACGCGCAGGTCCTGGTCCGACAGCATCGACGCGTACGTGTGGAGACGCGCCAAGGCCTTGCCGGCATCCGTGATCGTCTCGAGGGCGTCCGCCATGTCGCGCGCCGAGCCGCCCAGCCGGCCCGCGTGGGTGGCCAGACCGGGAAGCAGGCCACCGAGCCGGTCCTTCTCGGCGCGGAACGCCTGCGGGGTTTCGTAGATGTCCTCGAGGCGCCAGGTGTCTTCGAGAGCCGGGGTCGTCGCCATGGACATCCTTTACGCTCCGGGGCCGTACCGGCCCGGCAGAGTGGTGCCGGAGGTGGGAGTCGAACCCACACGACCGCAAGGATCGGGGGATTTTGAGTCCCCTGCGTCTGCCATTCCGCCACTCCGGCGCGGCGGCTCGGGAGCGTACGACCGGGTGCAGCGAGTGTCAAGCTTTACGGTCGCTCGAATCCGGAAGTCTTGCGGTTTCAATCGCTTTCGGGTACACTGAGTCGACTTAGCGTCCCAGGAGGCCCGCTTGGACTTCAAGGTCGGCGACAAGGTCGTATATCCGAATCACGGCGTCGGGGTCATCGAGCAAGTCACCAAGAAGTCGGTGGGGGACGTGGTTTCGTCCTTCTACTGCCTGCGCATCATCTCGACGGACAGCACAGTCATGGTCCCCGTCGGCAACACCATCGCCGTCGGCCTGCGCAAGGTCCTCACGCGGCGCGAGGTGACCCGGGTCATGGAGGTGCTCAAGAACGGCGACGTCGCCACCTACGACGACTGGAAGGGGCGCTTCCAGGCCAACTCCGAGAAGATGCGGACAGGGGACATCCACGCCGTGGCCGAGGTGCTGAAGAGCCTCACCGTGCTCGCTGAGATCAAGCCGCTGTCGTATCGCGAGCGGAAGATGCTCGACCGGGCGCGCTTTCTCCTGATCTCGGAGCTCGCCGAGGCGGGGAACAAGACCACCGAGAAGGTCGAGAGCGAAATCGACACGGCCCTGGTCGACTCGGTCAAGGGGCTGAAGGTCAAGACCGCGCACTGACCCCTCCCTAGGCCCCGGTCGGAGCGATGGACAACCTCGTACTGATCCGGGTCGCGCAGGACGCCGCGCGCTCGTTGGTAGGGGCGTCTCTCGAATCGCTCCGGCAGGAGTCCGAGCAACGCTTCCGCCTCACCTTCGGCGGAGCCACGGAGCTGGCGGCGCTCGTCATCTCGTTACGGCCGGAGCTTCCCTGGATCGGGCGGCCGCAGCGCCGATGGGAGGGTCCGCGGTGGGCCCCCGGCGCGTTCGCGGTTGCGGCAGCCCGCGCTCTGGTCGGCCGCCTCGTCGACGGGGTGCGCAAGCCTCCTTGCGAGGCGGTGCTGCTGATCACGCTCGGCGAAGGCCGGGGGCTCGCGATCGAGCTGGCGACGCACGGCGGCAACCTGGTCCTGCTCGATCCCGGAGGCGCCGTCGCCGGGTCTTGGCACCGCCCTCCTGCGAATGCCTCCCGGCTCGCGGCCGGCTCGCGCTACCGCCCGCGCGGCGTGCCGGAGGGAAAGCTCGATCCCTTCGCCCTCGACGCACCGGCGATCGACGCGTTCATCGCCTCGTGGCGCTCGCGAGGAGAGCCCGACTTCGAGACGCTGCGTCGTCACATCCTCGGCATCGGTGGTTCGGCCGCGCGGCTCGTCGTCGACGAGGCCGAACGCACCGGCCGCACGCCGGGCGCCGTTCTCCGCACCCGCCTCGACGAGGTCGTGAGCGGTCGCGCCCGGCCGGTGATCGAGGGCCCGTGTGGGCTCGAGGACGGTTTGGAACGTGGGGGTCTCTCCGCGGAACGCTTCCACCTTCTCCCCTGGACGCCGGGGAGCCCAAGCGATGGCCGCGTGCTCATCGACGCGCCGTCCGCGGCGGCCGTGTCGGGTTCGTATCACGAGGCGATCGAGGCCGGCGCGGCCCACGCGCGGCGCCTCGCCGGACTTGCCGCCATCGTGCGCGCCGAGCGCAAGCGCGCGACCCGTGCCGCGGAGAACGCCGCGGAGAGCCTGCGCGGCTTCGAGAATCCGGACCGTTTCCGGCGGCAGGCCGAGGCGCTGCTCGCGGGGCTATCGCGTGCGCGGCGCGATGGGGACGAGGTCACGGTTCCCGATCCTTACGACCCCTCAGGGGCCGACGTCCGCATCGCGGCTCCGGCGGGACGGGCGCTGCCGCTGCTCGCGGACGATCTCTTCCGGAAGCATCGCCGGGCGCGCCGCGGCATCGAGGCGACCGAGGAGCGGCTCCGGGCTCTCCGCGCGAGGCTCGTCCGGCTCGAGGCGCTCGAGGAGGAGCGCCTCCGCGCGAAGTCTCCGGCGGACGCGGCTGCCCTCGAGGAGGCGCTGAGGTCCCTGGGTGTCGCGGTCGGCCTGACGCCCCGGTCCCGCGCGGGACGCGCGGCGGCGGCAGCATCGGCGCCGACCGTGGCGGGGGCGCGCCTCGTCCGCAGCACCGACGGTTTCACGATCCTCGTCGGCCGCACCGCCCGCGACAACGACCGGCTGACCTTCAAGCTCGCGGCCCCGGATGATCTCTGGCTCCACGCCGCCGGGGTGCCGGGCGCGCACGTGATCGTCCGGGTTCCGGATCGCGAGCACGCGGTGCCCGACCGGACGGTCCTCGAGGCCGCCGCGCTGGCCGCGCGGTACAGCGATGCCGCTCGGGAGGGGATGGTCGATGTCCACTGCACGCCTCGGAAATTCGTCCGCCGGGCGCGCGGCGGGGCCCCCGGGACCGTCGTGCTCAAGCGGGTCCGGACCGTGCGCGTGCGTCCGGCTTTGCGCGACCCCGAGGAAGGATGGGCCTCGCCCGCCGCGAAGTGAGCCGAATGGCATCGAGGATGGGTGGTTTTCGACGGAACATGGGGTGTTGGCGCATTGACCCGACGGTTTCCGTGCCCTAGATTGGCGCCGCGATGAAAACGGCGTTGCAGGGGCTCGTGGGGGTGATCCTCGCCGCGCTCCTGCTGTACTGGGTGTTCCACGACAAGGACCCCCAGGCGTTGCGGGGGGCGCTGGCGCAGGCCTCCTGGACGGGACTCCTGCTCGGCGCCTTCGTGAACTTCGGACACAATCATTTCCGAGTGCTTCGCTGGCGGTTGCTCCTGGCCCCCGTCCGCGAAGGGGTCCCCTATCGACCGATGTTCGCCGCGGTCATCCTCGGCTACATGATCACGTGGCTCGTGCCGGGCCGGGTGGGGGAGCTGGTCCGCCCCGCGCTCCTCTCCGCCAAGGAGAAGATTCCCCTCGGGCCGTCGATGGGAAGCGTCATCGCCGACCGGCTTCTCGACGGCGTCGCGATCCTGCTCCTCTTCGCGATCGGAAGCGCTACGGCCGCGTTCGCGCCCGGGGCGGCGGCGCCCGCCGGCCGGATCCAGGCGACGGCGGTCGTCCTCCTCGCGATCATCGTCGCCGTCCTCGCCGGGCTGCTCGTGGTCGGCGCGCTCGGACGCCGCTTCACGGAGCGGGTCGCGAGCGCGTGGGCTCCCTTGCGCTGGCTCGGACGGGCGGCCATCGGTCTTGCCGAGGGAACGGCGGCGCTGCGCTCGCCGGGGCGCCTCGTCGCGATCCTCGCCCTGTCGATCCTGGCCTGGGCGACGATCGCCGCGGGGACGTGGCTCGGCGTCCGCGCCGCCGGAGCCGCCGTGTCGTACCCGGCGATGCTCGCTCTGGGGGTCGCGATCCCCACGCCGGGGGGTGTGGGCGGGTATCACGCCGCGATGGTCGCCGGGCTGACGCAGCTGTTCGGCGTCGACGGCAACGTCGCCGCCGGCGCGGGGCTGCTGATGCACCTCGCCATCGTCCTGCCTGTGCTCGCCGTCGGTCCCGTCCTGCTCTACACCGAGAAGGTCTCGATCAAGGATCTCGTCGAGGCCGCCAAGCAGGTGAAGGATCTCGGGGCGGCGCTGCCGCCCCCCGCCGCGGAGGCCGCGCCATGAAATGCCCGTTCTGCGGTCACGTCAAGGACAAGGTCGTCGACTCCCGGGAGACCGGAGCGGGGGACGCCATCAGGCGGCGCCGCGAGTGCCTCTCGTGCGGCCGCAGGTTCACCTCGTACGAGCGCGTCGAGGAGATCCCGTACTTCGTCGTGAAGAAGGACGGCCGCCGCGAGCCGTTCGACCGCCAGAAGCTGATGGTCGGCCTCCATCGCGCGTGCGAGAAGCGCCCCGTTCCGGCCAAGGCGCTCGCCGCGATCGGGGACGAGATCGAGCAGATGGTCCAGGACAGCGCGGAGCGCGAGATTCCCGCGCGGGCGATCGGCGAGCGGGTGATGGAGCGCCTGAAAGACCTCGACAAGGTGGCCTACGTGCGCTTCGCCTCGGTCTACCGTCAGTTCGAGGACGTGGACGAGTTCATGTCCGAGCTGCGCAACCTGGTCGAGACACGCAAGTAGGGAGGGGCGTTTCGCGATGAACAAGGGATTCGGACCGATGCTCGAGATGGCACGCATCCAGAGCGAGATCAACCGCATCTTCGACAACCTGTTGAGCATCGACTCCGCCGGGAAGGAGAGCGGGAGCTGGATCCCGATGGTCGACATCCACGAGACCGACGACACGCTCGTGGTCCTCGTCGAACTGCCGGGCGTGGCCCCGGGCAACGTCACGATCACGACGCTCGGGGGGGACATCATCCTCAGGGGGGAAAAGCCGCGCCCGCCGTCCGAGGGCCCGGCGCGCCACCTGATCGCGGAGCGGGCCTTCGGGCGCTTCCGCCGCGTGATCCACCTCGGCGTCCCGGTGAACACGCACAAGGCCCAGGCGGTCCTCTCCGACGGGACGCTGCGCCTGACCTTCCCCAAGGTGCCGAACCGGCGCGGCGGGGAGGTCGCGATCGAGGTGGCCGGCGCATGAGCACCTCCTACGAGCCCGCCTCCGACGATCAGCTCCGCATCCCGGCCGAGCTTCCCGTTCTCCCCCTGCGGGACATGGTCGTCTACCCGTTCATCATCGCGCCCCTTTCGGTCGCGCGGGACCTGTCGATCCAGGCGGTCGACCACGCGCTCTCGGACAACCGGATGATCCTGCTCGTCGCGCAGCGGGACAAGGACGAGGAGGAGCCGGAGGTCTCCGATCTGTTCGAGATCGGCACCGTGGCCGTGATCATGCGCATGCTCAAGCTCCCGGACGAACGGATCCGCGTGCTCGTGCAGGGGGTCTGCCGAGCGCGCGTCCGGGACCTCGTGACGTCGCGTCCGCACTTGACCGCGCGGATCGAGCGCGTGCACGACGAGGCATTCGACGGCGCCTCGATCGAGAAGGAGGCGCTGGTCCGGTCGACCAAGAAGGCGCTCGAGCGGGCGGCCTCGCTCGGGAAGGCCGTCCCCTCCGAGGTGATCGCGATCGCCGGAAACCTGGAGGACCCCGGGCGGCTCGCCGACCTCGTCGCCTCGAACCTCGAACTGAAGGTCGAGGAGGCGCAGGACGTCCTCGAAATGAAGGACCCGATCGAGCGGTTGAAGCGCGTCCACGAGTTCGTCCAGCGCGAGATGTCGCTGCTGTCGATGCAGCGCGAGATCGACTCGATGGCGAAGGACGAGATGGACCGCTCGCAGCGCGAGTCCTACCTCAGACATCAGATGAAGGCGATCCTGAGCGAGCTCGGGGAGGGGAACGACCTCGCCGAGGACGTCGAGCGCTACCGCGAGAAGGCGCGGTCCCTCGCACTGTCGACCCAGGCGGCCGAGGAGATCGAGCGGCAGCTCAAGAAGCTCGAGCGGATGCACCCGGACGCCGCGGAGGCGTCCACCGTCCGCAATTACCTGGACTGCATCCTCGGGATGCCGTGGGGCATCCTCACGAAGGACAACCTCGACCTCGACAAGGCGCGCAAGATCCTGGACGACGACCACTACGGGCTCGAGCCGGTGAAGGACCGGATCCTCGAGTACCTCGCCGTCCGGAAGCTCAAGAAGAAGAGCAAGGGCCCGATCCTGTGCTTCGTGGGCCCGCCCGGGGTGGGCAAGACCTCCCTCGGCCGGTCGATCGCGCGCGCGCTCGGGCGCCAGTTCGTGCGGCTGTCGCTCGGCGGGGTCAAGGACGAAGCCGAGATCCGCGGCCACCGCCGGACCTACGTCGGGGCGATGCCCGGCCGGATCGCGCAGGGCATCCAGCAGGCGGCCTCGGCGAACCCGGTGTTCATGCTCGACGAGGTCGACAAGATCGGGCAGGACTTCAGGGGCGATCCGTCCTCGGCGCTGCTCGAGGTCCTCGACCCCGAGCAAAACGCCAGCTTCCGGGACCACTACCTCGGCGTCCCGTGGGACCTCTCCGACGTGATGTTCATCGCGAACGCGAACCTGCTCGACCCCATCCACCCCGCGTTCCGCGACCGGATGGAGGTGATCCGGCTCTCGGGGTACACGGAGGAGGAGAAACTCGTCATCGCGCGGCGCCACATCGTCCCGAAGCAGATCGAGGAGTGCGGCCTCAAGGCCTCGCGGATGGAGTTCTCGGACAACGCGCTCAAGGAGCTGATCGCGGGGTACACGCGCGAGGCGGGGCTTCGAAATCTCGAGCGGCACGTCGCCGCCGTGTGCCGGAAGGTGGCGCGGCAGGTCGCCGACGGGAAGAAGGGGAAGATGCGGGTCATCGCGTCGTCCCTCGAGTCGTTCCTGGGCGCGCCTCCGGCGACCCGCGAGGACGCGCTCTCGTCGGACCAGGTCGGGGTCGCGACCGGTCTTGCCTGGACGGAGAGCGGCGGGGACGTGCTCTTCGTCGAGGCGACCACGATGCGCGGCCGCGGGACCCTTATCCTCACCGGCCAGCTCGGCGACGTCATGAAGGAGTCGGCGCAGGCGGCGCTCTCCTTCGCCCGCGCCCACGGACAAGCGCTCGGGATCGAGGCCGACTACTTCGAGTCGCGCGACGTCCACGTCCACGTCCCGGAAGGCGCGATTCCCAAGGACGGGCCTTCGGCCGGCGTCACGATCGCCGTCGCCCTCGTCTCGGCCTTCCTGGACCGGCCGGTCCGGCGCGACGTCGCCATGACCGGGGAGATCACCCTCCGCGGAAACGTCCTTCCGGTCGGAGGCGTCAAGGAGAAGGTCCTGGCCGCCCGCCGCTCGGGGGTGACCACGATCCTGCTTCCCGAGGGGAACCGGAAGAACCTGGACGAGATCCCGAAGGCGCTGCGGAAGGACTTGACCTTGGAGCTCGTCTCGGACATCCGGGACGTCTTCCGGATCGCGTTCCGGATGCCGGTAGAGATCGCGGGCGTCGAGGGCCCCCGGGGCAGCCGCGCCAAACGGTCCCCTCTCCAGCCC
>Ga0318502_10000373_pt1 | contig 13914 bp, 7 predicted proteins | sample GRESIP174b1f22_FD_203291 | JGI IMG/M metagenome (GOLD analysis project Ga0318502, IMG submission 203291) | Tropical soil microbial communities from Luquillo Experimental Forest, Puerto Rico - GRE.SIPMG.174b1f22 | ecosystem: Environmental > Terrestrial > Soil > Tropical forest > Bulk soil...
GCGGCGGCTGCTGCGCGGCGAGGCCGAGGATGGCGGGAGCCGCTGGCCGGAGCGGCTGCGGCCGGCGCTGGGCACCCGGGGCTTCGCCACGGAACTGCGCGACTTCCTGCTGCGCGGGGCGGAGCTCGGCTTTGACGGGCGGGCGCTCGCCAGGCTGGGCCGGCAGCGGGACCGGGATGACTGGGTCGCCGCGGGGGCGTTCCTGGCCCGGTACGACGCGCGGTTCGACCTGGCGCCGGTGCCCGCTTATGACTATGCCGAGATCATCAGGATCGCCGCGGCGCTGTTGTCCCGCGGCGCGGTCCAGGAGCGGGAGCGGAAGGCCTACGACGTGGTCCTGGTGGATGAGTACCAGGACACCGACCCGGCCCAAGAAGAGCTGCTGCACGCGCTGGCCGGTGATGGCCGGGAGCTGATCGTGGTCGGGGATCCGGATCAGGCGATTTACGCGTTCCGCGGCGCCGACGTCACCGCGATCATGCGGTTCCCCGATCGGTTCCGCACCCCGGACGGCCAGCCCGCCCGGACCATTCCCCTGGGCATCTGCCGGCGCAGCGGGCCCGCCCTGCTCGGGGCGTCCCGCCGGATCGCGGCCAGGCTCCCGGCTCCGCCCGCAGCGGTCCCGGCCGGGCGGCCGGCGACCGGCCGGCCCGACAGTCGGCCGGAGGACGGCCCGCCCGCCGGTGGCCTGGCCGCCGCCGTTCCGGCCGCCGGTGGCCGGTTCCCCGGTGGCCAGCCCCGGATGGGCCCGCAGCGCGGCGGCCATCGCGATCTGCGGCCGCTGCCGTCCGCGCCGGCCGGGACGGTCCGGATCGTGATCGCCTCCAGCGCCAGCCAGGAGGCCACGGTCGTGGCCGATGCGCTCCGCCGGGCCCACCTGCACGACGGGGTGCCCTGGTCGTCCATGGCGGTTCTGGTGAGATCGGTCATCGGCCAGGTGCCGCTGCTGCGCCGGGCGCTCGCCGCCACCGGCGTGCCCTCGGTCATCGCCGGTGACGAGCTGCCGCTGGAAGCCGAGCCCGGGGTGCGCCCGCTGCTGCTGCTGCTGCGCTGCGCACTGCATCCGGATGCCCTGGATGAGGAGGCGGCGGTGGAACTGATGGCCGGGCCGCTCGGCTGCACGGACGCCCTGGGGCTGCGCCGGCTCCGCCGGGCGCTGCGCGCGGCCGCGCGGGACGCGGGCGAGGACAGCGCGCCGCAGCCGCTGGCCGCCGTCCTGCACGACCCGCGCGAGCTGACCCTGATTCGTGCGCCCGCCGCGGATGCCGCTCGGCGGGTGTCCAGCCTGCTGGCGCTCGCGCGGCAGACCGCGGCCGAAGGCAACGCGCACGACGTGCTCTGGGCGATCTGGGACGCCGCCGGCCTGGCCCCGACGTGGCAGGCGACCTCCGCCGTCGGCGGCTCCCGCGGCGCCGCGGCCGACCGTGACCTCGACGCGGTGTGCGCGCTGTTCGACGCCGCGGCCCGGTTCGCGGTGCGGCTGCCGCCGGGCTCGGCCTCGCTGTTCCTGGACAGCATGTCCGGGCAGGAGATCCCCGGTGACACCCTCGCGGACCATGCCCCCGAGGGCGACGCCGTCCGGATCCTGACCGCGCACCGGGCCAAGGGGCTGGAGTGGGATGTCGTCGTGGTGGCCGGGGTCCAGGAAGGCATCTGGCCCGACCTGCGGATGCGCTCGTCCCTGCTTGGCATGGACGAACTGATGGACGCGGCCGCGGGGGTGCTGGTGCCGGGCACCGGCACCGATGCCATGGCCGCGGCCCTGGCGGCCAAGCTGCTCAACGAGGAGCGCCGGCTGTTCTACGTCGCCGTCACCCGCGCCCGCCGCCACCTGGTGGTCACCGCATCGGGCAGCGACGACAGCCAGGAACGCCCGTCCCGGTTCCTGGCCGAGCTGGCCGGTGACGAGATCGAGATCGAGGACATCTCCGGCGCCGCCCCCCGGTGGCTGTCCCTGCCCGCGCTGACCGCCGACCTGCGGCGGGCCGCGGCCGATCCGGACCGTGCCCCCGCGCTGCGCCGGGCAGCCGCGGCCCAGCTCGCCCGGCTGGCCGCGGCCGGGGTCCGCGGCGCCCCCCCGGGGCAGTGGTACCAGCTCACCGAGCTGTCCGACCCCGGGCCGATCCCCGCCGCAGCGGACGGCCTGCTGGCCCGGCTGTCGCCGTCCCAGGTCGAGTCGTTCCACAAGTGCGGGCTGCGCTGGCTGCTCGAGGTCGCGGCCGGGGCCCGGTCCTCGGACGTGATCCGGCACTTCGGCATCCTGATCCACGCGGCGGCGGTGCTCGCCGCCACCGGCGCGGACGAGGCCCTGATCGGTGAGCGGATCGACGAGATCTGGCACCACCTGGACTTCGGCAGCCCCTGGTACAGCGAGAAGGAGCGGCAGCGGGCCCAGGTCATGGTGAGCAAGTTCCTCGCCTGGCACCGGGCCAACCCGAGGGAACTGGTGGCGGTCGAGCAGAAGCTGCGGGCCCAGGTCGGCGCGGTGGAGATCACCGGCCGGGTGGACCGGCTGGAACGGGATCCCGACGGGCGGGCCATCGTCGTGGATCTGAAGACCGGGTCAACGGCGGTGTCGGCCGAGGACCTGGACCGGCACCCCCAGCTTGGCGTGTACCAGCTCGCTGTCCTGCTCGGGGCGTTCGAGCGGTTCGGCCTGACCGAGCCCGGCGGCGCCGAGCTGATCCAGGTGGGCAAGGCCAGCCTGTCCGCCCAGGTGCGGGTGCAGCCGCAAGGGGCGCTGCCCGACGACCCGGAACCGGACTGGGCGCGGGACCTGGTCGAGACCGTGGCCGCGGGGATGGCCGGGCCGCTGTTCCAGGCGCGGGTCAACCCCGGGTGCCGGAACTGCCCGGTGCGGACCTGCTGCCCCGTGCATCCCGACGGCGAGCAGGTCACCCGGTGAGTCCGGCCATCGGCTACGAGCCCGGGCAGCTGGCCCGGCTGCTCGGGCTGCCCGAGCCCACCGCGGAGCAAGCCGAGGTGATCTCCGCGCCCCTGGCGCCGCTGGCGGTCATCGCCGGTGCCGGATCGGGCAAGAGCGAGACCATGGCCGCGCGGCTCGTCTGGCTGGTCGCCAACGGCATGGTGCGGCCGGAACGGGTCCTCGGCCTTACCTTCACCCGGAAGGCGGCCGCCGAACTGGGCCAGCGCGTGCGCGCCAGGCTCACGGGCCTGCGCCGGGCAGGGGTGGACGTGACTGGCGGCGAGCCCACCGCGGATCGCCCGCTGGGCGCCCCGGGAACGGTCGGCGCCCCGGTGGCCGGCGGCCGTGGGCCGGCGAGCGGGCGGCTGGGCAGCCGCGCCGGGGCCGACCTGGCCAGCGGCGCCGTGCTTGGCGCCCTGGACGGCCGGGTGCCGGCCGACCTCGCCAGCGCCGCCGCACCAGGCCTCGCGGGCGGGCCAGCGGCCGGTGAGCCAGGCGGCGACCTGCTCGACGGCGAGCCCGTCGTGTCCACCTACCACTCCTACGCGGCCCGGCTCGTCGCCGACCATGCGCTGCGGGAAGCCCTCGAGCCCACGGTGCGCCTGATCACCCCGGCGGTGGCGTGGCAGACGGCGGCCCGGGTGGTGGCCGCCTACGCCGGGCCGATGGACGCGGTGCACTGGGCCCCGCAGTCGGTGACCGCCGCCGTGCTGGACCTCGCCGGGGAACTCGCCGAGCACCTGGCCAACCCCGCCGACATCTACCAGATCGGCGACTGGCTGGAGGCGGCGGCGCGGGCGCTGCCCGATCGCATGCCCAGCGCCGTCCGGAGGATCCTGGACTGCCAGCGCACCCGGGAGCAGTTGCTGCCGATCGTGGCCGGCTACGCCGCGGCCAAGGCGGCCAGGGAGGTCATTGACTACGGCGACCAGGTGACGCTGGCCGCCCGGATCGCGACCCGGCACCGCGAGGTGGGCGCGATCGAGCGCGCCCGGTACCAGGTGGTCCTGCTGGATGAGTTCCAGGACACCAGCCACGCCCAGCTGGTGCTGCTGCGCGCGCTGTTCGGCGGCGGGCACCCGGTGACCGCGGTGGGCGACCCGTGCCAGTCGATCTACGGGTGGCGCGGAGCCAGCGCCGGCAACCTGACCCGCTTCGCCCGCGAGTTTCCCGCGGGCGCGCACCCGGCCCAGGTCGCCCAGCTCGCCACCAGCTTCCGCAACACGGGCAAGGTGCTCAACGCCGCCGCGGTGATCCAGCGGGCGCTGCGGGACCAGGTATCCCAGGTGCCCAGGCTGATCGCGCCGCCGGGCCGGGACGGGCGCGGCGCCGTGGTCTGCGCGCTGCTGGACACCGCCGCCGCAGAAGCCCGCTGGGTGGCCGGACAGATCGCCGGGCTGCTCCGGCTGCCCGCGGGCCTCGCCCCGGACGGCGAGCCCTGGGACCGCCTCTGCGTCCAGCCGTCGGACATCGCCGTGCTCTGCCGCAAGCGCTCCCAGTTCGCCCTGCTGCGCGCGGCGATCGAGGCGCAGGGGGTCCCGGTCGAGGTGGTCGGCCTGGGCGGGCTGCTGACCGTCCCCGAGGTCGCTGACATCGTGGCCACCCTGCGGGTGCTGCACGACCCGGCCGCGTCCGCCGCGCTGGCCCGGCTGCTCACCGGGCCACGGTGGCGGATCGGGCCCCGGGACCTGGTCGCCCTGGGCAGGCGCGCCCGGGACCTGGCCCGCGAGCCGCGGGACCCGGCCGGCCCCGGCGGGCACCGCCCCGGAGCCCGGGCGCCGGGGGACGGTCAGCCCGGCCACGGCACACCTGATCTCCGGGCCGGGCCCGGCGGCACGGCCGCGGCGGGAGCCGGAACCGGGGATGAGGGCAGCGGCGTATCGAATGACGATGACGCCATGGCACAGGCGGTCACGGACCTGACCAAGGTGCCCGGCAGCCTGGTGGAGGCGCTGGATGACCTCGGCGACCGGAGGGCCTACTCGGCGCGGGGCTACCAGCGCTTCAGCGCGCTGGCCGCCGAGCTGCGGGCGCTGCGGGCGCACGTCAGCCGGCCCCTGCCCGACCTGGTCGGCGAGGTGGAGCGGACGCTGGGCCTGGACATCGAGGTGGCGGCGCAACCGTGGCGGGACCCCGCCGTGGCCCGCGCGGACCTGGACGCGTTCGCGGACGCGGCGGCCGCGTTCGCCGACGACGAGGAGGAGCCCACGCTCGGCGCGTTCCTCGCCTACCTGACCGCGGCGGAGGCGGAGGAGTTCGGCCTGGAGTCCGGCCAGCCGAGCGGGGCCAACGCGGTCACCCTGACCACCGTGCACGCCGCCAAGGGCCTGCAGTGGGCCGCCGTGGTGGTGCCCGGCCTGGCCGCCGGCCCGCGGGCCTCGGTGTTCCCCGCGAAACCCAGGGTCACGACCCGGTGGACCGAGAACCCCCGGCTGCTCCCGTTCACCCTGCGCGGCGACGCCGAGGACCTGCCGGTGCTGCGGGACCTGGAGGAGGCGTCACGGGAGGACTTCACCGGCGCCTGCTCGGCGCGGGAGCTGGCCGAGGAGCGGCGGCTCGCCTACGTGGCGGTGACCCGGGCCGCGTACTGGGTCGCCTGCAGCGGCTACAGGTGGGGCGAGGCCGCGTCGCCGCTGGGCCCCTCGCTGTTCCTGGCGGAGGTCCGCGCCGCGTGCGCGGACGGCGCGGGCACGGTGGCGCACTGGGCACCGCCGCCGGGCGACGGCGCGCAGAACCCGGCGCTGGCCGAGCCGGCCGTCGTGTCGTGGCCGCCGGGCGCAGGGGGGCCGCGGCACGAGGCCGTGCGGGAAGCGGCTGCGCTGGTGGAGCGGGAGCTTGACCGGCTGGAGGACCCGGGCGGGGCCGGGCCGGAGGACGGCGACGGCGAGCTCAGCGAGGCGGACCAGGCGCTGGCCCGCGCCTGGTCGCGGGACACCGGCCTGCTGCTGACCGAGCTTTCGCAGCGGCGCGGCGCCGCCGGGTCGGCGGTACCGCTCCCGGCGCAGCTGTCGGTGTCGTCGCTGGTCACGATGGCTGCCGACCCGGACAGGCTGGCCCAGCAGATCCGCCGTCCGATGCCCCGCCCGCCGGTGCCGCAGGCCCGCCGGGGCACCGCCTTCCACCGCTGGCTCGAGCAGCGGTTCGGGCAGCAGCGGCTGATCGACCCCGCCGACCTGCTGGGAGCCGCCGACGACCCGGCCGACGACCCCGATGACGCCGACCTCGAACTGCTCAGGGAGCGGTTCGAGACGGGGGAGTGGGGCGACCGGTGGCCGGTGGACGTGGAGGTGCCGTTCGAGACGCTGGTCGCGGGACGGACGGTCCGCGGGCGGATCGACGCCGTGTTCGCCGACCCGGCCGGTGACGGTTACGACGTGGTCGACTGGAAGACCGGGGAGCCGCCGTCGTCGGCCGCGGACCTGCGCGCCGCCGCGGTCCAGCTTGCCGCCTACCGGGTGGCCTGGGCCACGCTGGCCGGGGTGCCGCTGGACCAGGTCCGGGCGGCGTTCTACTACGTGCGCCACGACCAGACGCTGCGCCCGGCGGACCTTCTCGACGAGGCCGGGCTGGCGGCGCTCATCGAGGAGGTCCCGCCGGCAGGCCACGGGCCCTGACCCGCGCCGCGCCGCCCTGGCGGACACTGGGGCTGTGCCCGACCTCGATCCGGCGCCGGTCCTGGACGCGATGGCCAGCGACCCGCGGCTGCGTGTTTTCCTGGCCAACGGCAGGATCGAGACCCTGCCGGCGAAGCGGTCGCGGCGGCTCCTGCTGCTCGATCAGATCGCCCAGGCCTTCGAGCCGGGCGTGCGCTATCCCGAGCGGCGGGTCAGCCTGTTCCTGGGGGAACTCCATCCCGACTTCGCCGCGCTGCGCCGGTGCCTGGTCGATGAGAACTTCCTGGCCAGATCCGGCGGGCAGTACTGGCGCAGCGGCGGCACGGTCCCCTCCTCGCCGGATGACGCGGGCTGACCTCGCCTGAGGCGGGGGGACGGCAGGCTGCGCGGGCGCGGGCCGGCCGCCGGGGCGCGGGTCAGTCGGCCAGGTGGCGCTCGAGGCTCTCCATCTTGGCGGTGAGCGCGCCGGTCGCGCCGGGGCGGATGTCGGCCTTGAGCACCATGCTGACCCGGGGCGCCCTGGCGGCGACCGCGTCGACGGCCTGCTTGACCACGGCCATCACCTCGTCCCAGTCGCCCTCGACCGTGGTGAACATGGCGTCGGTGCGGTTCGGCAGCCCGCTCTCGCGGACCACGCGCACCGCGTCCGCGACATACTCCGCGACGCCATCGCCGACCCCGAGCGGGGTGACCGAGAACGCGACAAGCATGGCTGCTCCTCCTTCGGGAAACCGGGACAGTGAAACAGTGGAGGCTAACGTACGGCTCAACGCGTTTCTCGCCCAGCGGGGCGGCCACGCTCGTCCCAGCGGCACAGCAGCAGCCAGGCGGCCAGGCCCAGCGGATAGACGAAGTAGCCGACCCGGCTGGCGGGCGCCAGCATGAACAGCAGCGCCAGGCCGAGCGCCAGCCGCCAGCCCGCTGCGCGGGCATCCGCGGGCGGACGGGCGATCAGCCAGATGGTGAACCCCGCCACGGCCAGCGCCATCAGCGCCAGCGCGGTCCAGCGGCCCCAGCCCGCGGCGCCGGCGAGCAGATGACCGGGCAGCGTGCTCGCGGCCGGGCTCGCGGCCTTGGTCAGGCCGAGCGGATAGAGGACGGTGTTGGCCAGCGCCGCGGCGGGATGGGCGGCCACGACGGGGCCGTCGGCGGCCAGGCCCGCGGCGAGCGCCGCCGCGGCCAGCCAGCAGGCGGCACGCCGGCCCTGGCGGGCGGCAAGCAGCACGGCCACGACCGCCAGCGCCGGCCAGGCGGTCGCCTTCATGGCCGCGGCCAGGCCGAGCGCCAGCCCGGCGGCTGCCGCCCAGCGCCACTGGCCCTGCTTGGCCTGGCGGGCCCGGCCGGCCAGCGCCAGGCCAAGGCACAGCAGGCCCAGCACCGGCAGGTCGTCCCCGCCGACCGCGAGCGGCAGGGCGATCACGGGGGAGGCGGTGACCAGCGCGGTCCACCAGACCGGCCGGCGCACGCCCGCGATCCGGACCGCCGCCCCGAAGGCTGCTATGAACGCGATACCGAACCAGAACCGCGGGTCGGTGAACGGCCCCGCGCCGAGGACCCGCGGGACGCCGAAGACAATCAGCGCGGGCAGGTACGGGTCGTAGGCGCGCCAGGTGTGCGCCGCCGCGAGCGCCGCCGGGCTCAGGTACGGGGTGCCCCGGTGCACGAGCATCGCGGCGGACCGGATGATGACGCCGACCTCCGGCTGTGCCAGCCCGGTGACGGCCATCCAGGCGAGCGGCGCGGCTACCGCTCCGCCGAGGCTGACCAGCACCGCGAGGCGGATGCCCCGGCCGCGTGCCGCGGCCGCCGCGACCATGTAGCTCACCGCGGCGAAGGCACCCCACACCCGTTCCGGTGCGTTGAAGCTGGTCAGTGCGGTGATGGCCGCGAAGACGGCGGACGCGGCGAACGCGCAGGCCACCCATTCCCGGCGGATCACGGCAACGGCCGCGGCGGCGCGACCCCCGCGCGGAAGCCAGCCGGGCACGCGGACCGCGCGGCCGGACTCGGGCTCCCCGGCCGTGGCCGGGGCGCTGGCGGGCTCCAGCACCTGGCCAGGTGGCGATGTCATGGGTCCCGACGCTAAGGCCCCAGCCATGGTGAAATCGTCATCCCCGGGGCGGATCTCAGGCCGGCCCACGGGACGATTCCGCCTCCGCTCATCCTGAGCGCTGACCGCGCGCCCGCCCGCGGGAGGATCCCGGCAGTGCGAGTATGGCGTCGTGGCCACCACCGTGATCCAGCAGCCGCCCCGGCTGTCGGAGGTGGTGCGCCGGGCCAGCCGGTTCCCCCGGCTGCGGTACATGGGCTCGAAGTACCGCCTGATACCGCACCTGGCGAGCGCCTTCACCGAGCTGGGCGGGGCCACCGCGCTCGACGCCTTCTCCGGCAGTGGCGTGGTGTCCTACCTGCTCAAGACCTGCGGCTACCGGGTCACTGCCAACGACTTCCTCACGTTCCCCGCGGTCATCGCGCGGGCCAGCGTGGTCAACCAGGACGTGACGCTCAGCACGGACGACATCGCCAGGATCTGCGGGCCGCCCGCCGATGACCGGGATTTCATCCAGCGCACCTTCGCCGGGATCTACTTCACCGCTGCCGATCTGCGCTTCCTTGATTCTGCCTGGTCGCATATCGAGCTGATGGACGGGCACCGGCGGGCGCTGGCCATCTCCGCGCTGGTGCTGTCGGCGGCCCGCCGCCAGCCGCGGGGCGTCTTCACCGTCACCGGCCTGCGCTATGACGACGGCCGCCGCGACCTGCGCCTGCCGCTCCGCGAGCACTTCGCGGAACGGGCCGCCGAGTACAACACGGTGGTGTTCGACAGCGGCCTGCCCTGCGCCGCCACCTCATGTGACGTGTTCGACCTGCCTGCGGGCGGCTATGACGTGGTTTACCTGGACCCGCCCTACGCGCCGCCGCGCGACGACAACTGCTACATCAAGCGCTACCACTTCCTGGAAGGGCTGTCGGTGTACTGGGACGGCCAGGCGCCGCTGGAGACCACCCGCACCCGGAAGCTGCCCAAGCGCTACACGCCGTTCTCCTACACCCGCACGGTCACCGAGGCCCTGCGGCGCACGGTCCGGCAGTTCGGCGACTCCGCGATCGTGCTGTCGTACTCCTCCAACGCCGTGCCCGACGCCGCGACCATCGAAGGGCTCCTGCGCGAGGTCAAACCGCATGTGGAGGTGCGGGAGATCGGCCACACCTACGCGTTCGGCACGCACCAGGCCGCCCGGCGGCGCACCGCCCGCGAGTACCTGTTCACCGCCCGGTAGCCCAGGCTCCCGGCGCGGGGCGCGGCCGGTGGTCTAGAGTGCCGGATGCGATCTGTCGGGGAGGCGACCAAACCATGGATGTCCGTAGCTACATCGCGCAGAACGCCGGAAGCTTTTTCGATGACCTGAAGCAATGGCTGAGGATCCCGTCGATCTCCGCTGACCACGCCCGCCGCCCCGACGTGCGGGCCTCCGCGGAATGGCTCGCGGCGCACCTGCGCGCCACCGGGTTCCCCGAGGTGGAGATCTGGGAGACCGGCACTCCCGGCTCGCCGGGGCTGCCGTCGGTGTACGCGTGCTGGCCCGCGGCGGACCCCGCCGCGCCCACGGTCTGCGTCTACGGGCACCACGACGTCCAGCCGGTGGAGCCGCTCAGCGAGTGGGACTCCCCGCCGTTCGAGCCGGCGGAGCGGGGCGGCGTGCTGTTCGGCCGCGGCGCGTCCGACGACAAGGGCCAGGTGCTGCTGCACACGCTCGGGCTGCGTGCCTGCCTGGCCGGGGCCGGGGCGACCGCGCCCCCGGTCACCTTGAAGCTGCTGGTCGAAGGCGAGGAGGAGTCGGGCTCGCCGCATTTCGCCGCGCTGCTGCGGGACCGGGCCGGCCGGCTCGCCTGCGACGTCATCGTGGTCTCCGATACCACGATGTGGGCGGCGGACGTGCCGTCCCTGTGCACCGGGATGCGCGGGCTGGCGGCCGCGGAAATCACCTTGCGGGGCCCGGAGACCGACCTGCACTCGGGCTCCTTCGGCGGTGCCGTGCCCAACCCGTTGCACGCGATGGCCGGGCTGCTCGCGGGCCTGCACGACGCCGGCGGCCGGGTCACGCTCCCCGGGTTCTACGACAAGGTGGTGAGCCTGACCGCCAAGGAACGGGAACTGTTCGGGCGGCTGCCGTTCGAGGAGAAGGCGTGGCTCGCCGACGCCGGGCACAGCCAGGCCGCCCACGGCGAGGACGGGTACTCCACCCTGGAGCGGGTCTGGGCCCGGCCCACGGCCGAGGTCAACGGCATGTGGGGCGGCCACACCGGGCCAGGCCAGAAGACCATCGTGCCGGGCCAGGCACGCGCCAAGGTGTCCTTCCGCCTGGTTGCGGACCAGGACCCGGCCGAGGTGCTCGCGGCGCTCGAGGGTTACGTGACGGCACACACGCCTCCCGGGATCGAGGCGGCCGTCCTGCCCGAGGGCCCGGGGGCCCGGCCCGTGATCGCGCCGATCGGCTCGCCCGCGGTGCTGGCGGGCAAGCGGGCCGTGGAGCGCGCGTTCGGCACGGGGGCCCTGTTCACCCGCGAGGGCGGCAGCGGGCCCGAAGCCGATCTCACTGAGATCCTGGGCGCGCCGCTGGTGTTCATCGCCGCCGGGCTGAACTCCGACCGGATCCACGCGCCGAACGAGAAGGTCGAAATGGCCATGCTGCTGCTGGGAGCCGAGGCCGTGGCCTACCTGTGGGACGAGCTAGCGGAGGTCAGCCTCAGCCCGGGCGCGCGGTGATGCCGGGCGGCGCACCCGCCCCGGATCACGGTGAGCCCGCAGCGGACGGCCCCGGCGTGCTGAGCGGGCTCAGCCTCGCCCGGAGCACCGTGGACCGGGCCAGTCACCGCCGCACCGACCTGGCCTGGCTCGCGGCGGCCTGGGCGGATGGGGGCACCCGGGTGCTCGTCCTCGACCACGGGCAGGCACGGGTCAACTTCACCGGCGGCGCGGCGGCACTTGAGCTGACCTCACCGGCGCAGGCGCCTGAGGGGGTCCGGTTCCTGCTCGGGGTGGACGACGCCGGTGTCGCCTACTTCGGGGTGGATGGCCCGCTGGGCGGTCTCGGGGCGGGCCCGCTCCCGCCGCCCGGCTCGGCCGCCGCCGTGCCGCCGGAGCCGGGGGTCCACGTGGCCGGGCTGCGGCAGGCCGGGCCGCTGCTCGGTGACCGGGACGCCGGGCTGTTCACCGAGGCGGTGGCCCTGGCCAACTGGCACGCGACCCACACCCACTGCCCGCGGTGCGGCGCGGTTACCGATCTGGTGCAGGCCGGCCACGCCGCTCGCTGCCCGGTCGACGGCAGCGAGCACTTCCCCCGCGTGGACCCGGCGGTGATCATGCTGGTCCGCGACGACGGCGACCGGTGCCTGCTGGCCCGCAACCGGGCCTGGCCGCCGGGGCGGGTCTCCATCCTCGCCGGTTTCGTCGAGCCGGGGGAGTCACTGGAACAGGCGCTGATCCGCGAGGTGCGCGAGGAGACCGGGCTGCGGATCAGCCAGACCCGCTACGTCGGGAGCCAGCCGTGGCCGATGCCGCGCAGCCTGATGCTCGGGTTCGTGGCGCGGGCCCCGGGCGAGCAGGAGATCGTCGTGGACGAGGAAGAGATCGCCGAGGCGCGGTGGTTCACCCGGGAGCAACTGCAGGCCGCGGTGTCCTCGCGGAAGGTGCTGCTGCCGCCCCCGGTGTCCATCGCGCACCGGATCATCGAGTCCTGGTACGGTGCCCCGCTGCCCGGCTCGTGGTAGCCGGGCAGCCGCGGCCGGGGCCGCGGTATGTCACCTCGGCCGGCGGAGTTCGGTCAGCAGGTTCTTGCGCCACACCAGTACCAGGTACCGACGACCGACCCGGTAGGTATGGAACGGCGGGCCGAACGCAGCCACGGCGAGGCGCTGCTGCCGGGGGCTGACCGCGGCAAAGGTCGCGTTATGGCGCGCCGGGTCGTACCAGGATCGCTCGGCCTCCCACTCGTGGACGCGCAGCACGCCGTTCTTGGATTTCCAGGAGACGACGTGGATCCGCTGCCCGCTGGTCAGGGTGACGATGTTGGCGTTCCAGTAGCTGGCCACGCCATAGTCCAGATGATGCGCCATGAGCCAGGTCGAGAGGCGGGAGTCGTCGGCCCGCACCGCTGGCACGGTCATGGCGGACGCCAGGCACAGGGCATACCCGGCGAGCACGGCGGCCAGCACGGCCGCGAGCCTGGCGGAGGCGGCGATCCGCGGGCCGAGGACGCGCGCGGCGAGCACGGCACCGAACGGCAGAACCGCCGCGTACCGCCGCTCAGCGCCCGCGCCCGTCTCATCGATCAGGAGCGCGGCGGCGGCGAGATTGGCCACCACCGCCGTGGCTAGGAGCAGGTCCACGAGGTCCGCGCCGGGGCGGAACCAGCGGACCGCCGTGCACAGGGCCCAGGCCGCCAGGGCCAGGCCAACCACGTGCACCGCCGCCATCGCGCTGACCAGGCCCTGCTGGTGCTGGGAGAAACCGGCACCGTAGAGCACCATGATCCCGCGCGGGATCGCGGTGAGGTTCTGCCGCAGCACCGAGAAGGTCACCAGCCCGGTTTGCGTCGGCGCGGTGGTGAACCCGCCGTGACCGTGGATCCAGGCCACGATCGCGCGGGCGGCGGCCACCGCCGCCCCCGCGGCACCTATCAGCGCCAGGTCCAGCCAGCGCGACGGCGGCTGCCGGAGGATCCCGTAGCAGGCGCGCCACCCGCAGACGGCAAGAACGGGGATCACCCCGGTGATCAGGATCAGCGGGTCGGCGACCAGGCCCCAGGCGAGGAGCACACCGGCCAGGACGGGCACATACCAGCGCGGGCGGGCCCGGTCCAGCAGCAGGAACAGCAGCAGCACCGGCGCCGCGGAGCCCACATGGTCGGGAGCCAGCAACAGCGCGGCCACCGCATCGCCCGGCTGCGGGGCGAGCAGGATCCCGGCGGCGATGAGGACCCGGACCAGGGCGTCCTTGCCGGTGGCCCGTCCCTTGGCGAGCAGGGCCGCGAGCACGATCAGGATGGTGTAGGTGAGCGCCGCCGCGATGTGGACCACGCCGGGGCTGAGCCCGCGGGCCCAATCGACGAGCATGTACTCGGGCAGCTCGGTGGTGTAGAACGACACGTCCGACAGCCACCACCCGTGCAGCAGCACGTTCCCGTGGAGCAGGTCCCATGCCTGCAGGGTGTTGGCGGCGCTGTCGGAGTTGGCGGGCTGGGTGCGCGACACCCTGATGTAGCAGAGGAACAGGACGCCCGCCGCGAGCAGCCCGCCAGCGCTGGACAGGCGGCGACGAAGGACGGGACGAGCGCGGGCCCCGGCCGGCCGCAGGACCCGGATGCGCCTTCC
>Ga0318502_10000374_pt1 | contig 13903 bp, 19 predicted proteins | sample GRESIP174b1f22_FD_203291 | JGI IMG/M metagenome (GOLD analysis project Ga0318502, IMG submission 203291) | Tropical soil microbial communities from Luquillo Experimental Forest, Puerto Rico - GRE.SIPMG.174b1f22 | ecosystem: Environmental > Terrestrial > Soil > Tropical forest > Bulk soil...
CAGAAGAATCTCGACCTGGCTCCACGGCCCACCCGATGGATCCTGGACATGCGTCGAATCCGACCCAGACCAGCCGGACTACTAGGCCTGCCGCACGGGGCCCGCCTGCTCTGGGATGACATCGAATCCATACTCACCGGGTGGCAGCCGGCAGCCGGCCACCCCAGCTCACCTTCGGGCTCACTGTCCCACCACACGGCCAACGACCACGGCTCGGCTGCCCAGACGCTCTTACCTGGCCGGCACGGCAAATGTCATGACTCCTGCCCCGCGACGCCGGCAAATTGCGGCCAGCAATGTCACACCAATAGCCGGTCCCGGTCGGCGTCGCGACAATCACGATCGACATCGAGGAGGTCACGGTCTCATGAACGGCACGATCACTATCACCCGCGGCGGCACGGTCACGATCCACACATATACGAGCCCGCCGGAGGGATGGCTCGTCAATACCCATATCCTCGAAGGGCCAACAAAGCTCATCATCTTCGACGGACAGCTGGTGCGTGCCTACGCGGCTGAGGCGGCCGCTTACGCGAGCCGCCTCAACAAGGCGGTGGACCGGATCATTCTCTCGCACCCACACCCCGATCACTGGTCGGGTCTTGAGGTGCTGACCGCCCGCTTCCCGCAGGCTGAGGTGCACGCCTTGCCCGGCGTTACGGAACTCGTCCGTGCCGCCGGCGAGATCATGCTCGGCAAGCTCAAGCCGAGCTACGGGGACACGATCGCAACCCGCGTCACAGTACCCTCAGGCGCCATCTCCGTCGGCTCGCAGACCTTCGACGGCGCGCGCCTGGAATTCAGGGAGTACCCCCACGGAGAGTCCGACGTTCAACTCATGGCGCTGTTGCCCGAGCAACAGGTCATGCTCGCATTCGACCTGGTGTTCGCGTCCCGAGACCATGCGTTCACACTCGCAGGGCACTTCGACAACTGGGTCACCATCCTCGAGACCCTGAAAGATATGCCTGGTTACGACACCATCATCATCGGCCACGACACCCCGACAGATCCATCCGCGTTCGACGCGACCATCGCGTACCTGAAACGGGCGAAGGAGATCTACGCCGCCTCGAAGGACGGCCAGTCCTACGCCAGCGCCCTGAAGGCTGCCTTCCCCGACCGCGCGCAACCAGGGTGGGCGGACTTCTCCGGAATGGCGCTCTACAGCGGGCAACGGGTGTAGCCGCAGTCCGCGGCAGTCCGGCCTTCACAACGAGAAACCCGCGCCGCACCCGTGGTTCATCCTCAGGGCTTATCGGAACGATCCGGCGGCTCGCGTACGTCGTCGTGGCCGTGCCGGATCCTGGCCGCCGGGCAACTCCAAACCAGAGATGACATCCCGGTCCGGATGCAGGTCATGGACCTTAGCCGGGCGGGCTGAACGCCGGAAAGGGGAGGCCGATGCGTACTGTGAGCCGCAGCGCGGTCCCGGCGCTGACCACCGAGCAGATGCGCGCGGTCGACCGGGCCATGGTCGATGACCTGCACATCGAACTCGTCCAGATGATGGAGAACGCCGGGCGCAGCCTGGCCGAGCTGGCGATCACCCGCTTTTCGCCCACCTCGGTGACGGTCCTGGCCGGACCAGGCGGCAACGGCGGCGGCGGCCTGGTCGCCGGCCGGCACCTGGCCAACCGCGGCTGCCAGGTCCAGATCGTGCTCTCCGAACCGGGCCGGCTCACCCCGGTGCCCGCCCACCAGGCCGACATCCTGGCCCGGATGGGCGTTACCATCGCCCGCCAGCCCGCCACCGCCGACCTGGTCATCGACGCGCTGATCGGCTACAGCCTGCGCGGCGACCCCGCCGGCGCCGCCGCCGAGCTCATCACCTGGACCACCGGCCAAGCCGCCCCGGTGCTGGCCCTGGACACCCCCAGCGGCCTCGACCTGACCACCGGGGTAGCCGGCACGCCCGCGGTCCGGGCCACCGCCACCCTCACCTTGGCCCTGCCCAAGGCCGGCCTGCTCGACGCGCCGGGCGTGGGGGAACTCTACCTGGCCGACATCTCGGTGCCGCCGCTGGTCTACCAGCGGATGGGCATCGCCGTCCCGGAGCTGTTCCGCCAGTCCAGCCTCCTCCGGATCGGCCCATCGGCGTCATCCGCCCCGCTCGTGCGGTAGGCGTGAGGTGGGGCGGCCAGCCTAGCCAAGCCGAGGACCTCGGTGGCGTGGCTGATATTGATATACCCGGCCTGCACTTGCGGGCGGCCGTGCTGGTGATGAGGCACTCTAACCAACGTGGACGCCGGCATCGAGCCCGGCCAAGCCTCCGGCTAGGTTGACCCGGCAGCCGGTCCGCTGGTTGTGGGTTGGCGGTCATGCATGATGGCTTGCTTGCGATGACGCAGCCGCAGTGCGGTGCCGGCGAGCGCTGCAGCGGCGATGGCTGCGGCTGAAGCGATGAGCCAGGCCAGGGCTGGTGAGTTCGCTCGAGGTGCCGGCGCTGGATGTGCGGCCCGGGGGTTGATACGCGGAGCCGCCTGTATGCGCGGCCGCGACGGAACGCCGAGCCGGGCGAGGGTGCGGGTCAGGCCGGGACCGGTCCGGAGCCATCCGGTGACCGCCAGCGGCCCCCCGAAGCCGTCCTGGCCTGGTGGCGTATAGGTGACCGGACCGCCGACCGCATTCGGATAGAGGTACTGGCGAACTCGCCCGTCCTGCTCGCCCGGCTGGGGGATGACGCCGGGCACTGTGTAGATGATCGTGTACTGCGCGCCGAGGGAGGCCTTCGGCGGCGCGGTGCGCAGGGGGGCCGACGCCTGGCCGGATACGCTGGCATCCGCGCCGAACAACACGATGAACAGGCCGGTTTGCCCGGCGAGCGCCGCCAGAGGGTCCTGCATGCCTGGCTCGCCGTTGCCCGAGACGGCGATCGCGTGGACCAGCCCGGGACCAGTGATGCTCGCCTGGGAAGGTCCCTTGGCCAGCGCCGGCGTGGCCAGCGTGATTGCGGCGGCGAGGCTCATGCCTGCGGCAAGAGCGGTGGCAACGATCGGCCTGCGCACCATGGGTGGCTCCCTTCGTGTGCGCTTCTGATACACCGCAACCTGGAGGCAGGTTCCCGTGGGGCCGGCGGGATGTCAGTGCGCCGAGTCGGCGATGGCGAGCGCGGCTATCTGGCCGAGGTTGCCCTCCAGGCGCAGCGCGACCCGCGGGGTGCTCCAGATCAGGGTGTTCCCGGTGGTGAGCCGGGCCGAGGCTATGGCCGGTGTGCCGTCGCGGGTGACGTAGACCAGTTCCTGCGGGCCCTTGAGCCACAGGCCGTTGCGGCCGTTCACCTTGACCTCGGTCGCGTTGCCGAAATGACCGAACTTCTCGAAGTAAACCTGATCGACGTGACCGGCGAACTCATCCATCCGCACCAGGCCGTACGGCGTCCGGCGGTAAATCAGGGATACCACTCGTCCGCCGTCGCTGACCACGACCTCGGCTGGCCGGCTGAGCGCAGCCGGCACCAAGATCGGGAAGGAGACCTGGTGGCGGGCCTGCTCCAGCGACATTGGCCGCTCGCCGGGCAGGGAGGGAGTGCTCACCGGGGAACGGACTGGACCTGGCCCTTGGCGAAGCTCCACGCCGGCGAACCGGAACACATGCACGATCACGGCCCGCCCCTGCGGGGCCGCGATCAAGGCAGCCAGGAAGGCTGCCACCACAACGAGCACGGCACGCCGGCCCGGCCGGCGGTGGAGGGTGCCGACCCCCAGGCCACGCCTCTGAGGGCGCCGGAGCGCCCGCCCCTCAAGTTGCTGCTGCACGGCCACGGTGAGGTCCCTGGCTGGCGGAACCTCAAGATCGCGACCCGCGGCCCGCAACTCGGACTCGACCGCGTCCAGCCATCCGCTCCGCTCAGTCACTTGAGACCCGATCCTGCTCCCGGGGCGCCAGCAGCCCGCGGAGCCTGTTCAGCGCCCGCGACGTGCGCGACTTCACCGATCCCAGCGGCCAGCCCAGCACCTGCGCCGTCTCTGCCTCGGACAAGTCGAGGAAGTAGCGGCATACCAGGACTTGCCGCTCTCTGGCTGGCAGGCCGCTCACAACCGCCACCAGCCGGGCGCGCCGCTCAGCCGCCAACACCTCATTGACCGGACCGTCCGCCGCTGTGCCGGCCGATTCCGCGGAGCACAGCCGCAGGGCCAGCGCAGCGCGCCGCCGCCGCGAACGGCTGAGGTTCCTTGTCTCGTTAGCCACGATACGCATCAGCCACGGGCCGAACGGCTCATCCGCCCGGAACCGGGACAAGTGCCGGAACGCCTTCACGAACGCCTCCTGCACGACGTCATCGGACTCCTCCCCGGCGCCGAGCAAGAACGCGGCGCGGTGCGCGCGCAGCGTGTACCGGGCGACCAGCACGCCATACGCGTCAAGGTCACCGCCACGGGCCCGGGCTACCGCCTCCGCGTCCTCGATGGCTCTCCTCACCAAACCGACCGCTCGCACCTGAATACACCGGCACCAGCCGCTAGGTTCCACCAGGGTCGCGGCACGCAGGCTCCGCTGGAACCGCTGGCACAGATCGGCCCGTTTTGCCTGGTCCGCTGGCTGCTGGACAACTAGCTAGTCGACGAGATCACCCTGCTCACCTACCCCATGGTCATCGGCCAGGGCACGCGGCTATTCCCCGATACCGGGCCGGACACCGCGCTTGACCTGACCGACTGGCGAGCCTAAGGCGGGTCGGCGCGCGGTTATCCAGAGCTCCTTGCGTCGCAGGCCAGCGCGGGTAGAAGCGCCGCTCCCGGCGACCCGGGACCGCAGCGCCACGGCCCGTTCAGGCGGAATTGACTCTTCCGAACGGTCCGTGGTCCCTGCTGCGGGGAGTCGCGTGCCCAGGCCCGGGCCTCTTTGGGCTCAGGCGGTGAGGTTCAGCATAAGGATCGGCGCAGTCGCAGATCCGGGCGGGCGGCCGACGGGTTCGACCGTGAGGGCCACCCAGTCCCCGGCGGCCAGGCCGGTGGCGATGACCGGGCTGGTCATGCCGTGGTCGGGCGCCGGGAGCACACCGACCGGCCGGTCACCGGCCGAGCCCATCAGCCACAGCTGGTAGCAGCGGCCTGCGCGCAGCGGCGGCAGCCCGTCGGTGGTGAACACCAGGGCCCGGTCCCGGCGGGACATCACCACGGTGGCCTTGCCTCCGGCCGTGACCCGGGCGGTCAGCAGGACCGCATCCGGCGCGTTCAGCACCACGGCGATCGCGTGGTCGCCTTGCCGGACGGAGCTGAGGTGATGATCGGCCGCGGCGAGGCCGACTGCCGCCGCGCCGACCAGGACCGCCGCGGCCAGGCCCGCCGCCACCCAGCGCGGCGCGGCCCGCCGGAGGCGTCCCGGCCCCGGCCGCCGGGCTGGCGGCCGGGCGGCGGCCGGCGGTAGCTGCCTGGTCCGGGCGGCCGCCGCTACCACGTGCTCGATCAGGTCCGCAGGCGGGTCGGCCGCCCGGACCAGGCAGCTACCACGTGCTCGATCAGGTCCGCAGGCGGGTCGGCCGCGGCCGCGCCGGCCAGCCGGGCGGTAGCCTCGCGCAGTTCGCGCAGTTCAGCAGTGCAGGCCGGGCAGCGGGCTAGGTGCCGTTCGAACCGGGCCCGGTCCGGCCCGTCGATCGCGTCGAGCGCGTACGCTCCGGCCAGCGTATGCGGCTCGGGTCGGCGCGGTGTCCTCATCTTGCCCCCAGGCAGTCTCGCAGCCGGATCAGCCCGTCCCGCATCCTGGTCTTGACTGTTCCCTCCGGCGCGGCCAGCAGCGTGGCGACCTCGCGCACGGTGTACCCGCCGTAGTAGGCCAGCGTCACCGACTCGCGCTGCACGCTGGTCAGCGAGCCCAGGCAGCGCCGCACCCGCTCCTGGTCGAGCCGCGCCTCGACCGCCTCGGCCACCTCGTCGTAGGCGACCTGGTGCCAGGCCGCACGCACCTGCCGCTCGGCCAGTCGGTGCTCGGCGCGGACCCGGTCGACCGCGCGGCGGTGTGCGATCGTGGTCACCCAGGCCAGTGCGCTGCCCTTGCCCGGTTCGAACCGGGACGCGGCGCGCCACACCTCCAGCAGCACCTCCTGGCAGACCTCCTCGGTTTGGCACGGGTCACGCACCACGGCGCGCACCACGCCAAACACCGCCGGGCCGGCCTGAGCGCAGACCGCCTTGAAGGCGGCCTGGTCCCCGCGGGCCACCGCCACGATCAATGTCTGCAGGTCCGCGTCCCGCGTCTGCCCGGTCGCTGCCCTGACCACTTGCCGTCGGCCCGCGTCGCTGATTCCCACACCGGTAATTCGCCGCAGCCGCCGGTAACGATTGCTGCCCAGGCAATCCAGAACCTGCTCGGCGACGAGTAACTACCGTGAGCGGCGAGATCCGCTTCCGCCACCCCTGCCGTCTGCCGGTCCCCTGACCAGGAGAAACGATGCGAGCTACCGATGCCTGCCGGCCCTGCTTCGGCCCCACCGGCCTAGTAATGATTGCCGCCGCTGTCGCGCTCACCGCGACGGCCTGCGCGAGCACCGCCAGCAGCACCAGCGCCGCCCCGCCCGCCTCCAGCGCCACCACGGCGACTACCCCGCAGGCCGCGGCGTCGCCGTCGGAGTCCATGACCGAGACGGCCGGGACGATCGGCACCGACTGCGGGATGATCCCCGCGGCCGGGATGGGCAGCATGCACGGGATGGCTATGGACCCGGTGGTCATCGCGGCCAGTCACAACCCGCTGATCACCACGCTGGCCGCCGAGATCATGAAGGCCGACCTTACCGCCACCCTCAACACTGCGAAGAGCATCACCGTCTTCGCGCCGGACAACCAGGCCTTCAAGAACCTCACCGCGCACGACATGGCGATGATGAGCGGCATGACCGAACTCGCCAAGGTCCTCAAGTACCACGTGGTGACCGGGCACATAACCCCGGCCGAACTGGCCCACGGGATGACGCTGACCACCCTGGAAGGCAGCCAGCTCAAGACCTCCAGGATGGGCAGCGTATACGAGGTCAACAACGCCGACGTGACCTGCGGGAACCTGCACACCGCCAACGCCACCGTCTACATCATTAACACTGTGCTGATGCCCCCGCACTGACCGTGCGCCTGATCGGTCAGCTGCTGGCCACCGGCATCATCACGAGCATGTACCCCCGTGACCTCTGCCATGACGACCTTGTAGCTGGGCGCCAGCCGGCGGGCGAGCGCGGGCAGGCGACCCGAGCGCCGAATCGGCGCGCATGAAGGTTCCGGCGGACGGGTTCGATCAGCTGGCCCACCGTGACGGCATAGTGACCAAAGACTCTACTGGCGCGGCCGGGCGCCACCGCATCCTGGACGGACCCTCGCTCAAGGAGGCGTTATGGAGCAAAAGCAACGCAGACAACGCCGGCAGACGGCGTCACCCGGCGAGGCCGTCTACGGTCTCGGGCTGGTCGGCGCGCTGGTGTGGTACTGGCAGCAGGCGCAGAGCCCAGGCGAACGCGCCGTTAGCGTACCCAAGGCGCTCGTGTGGCCTGCGTTCCTGGTGTACGACGCCCTCAAGGCGCTGCATCGCTGAGGGGACGACGGCCGGGCACACGGGCAGGGGCCAGCCGCACGTAGCTCACCGGGGAACAGGAGCTGGCCGGCGCCGGAGTGCCCGGGCCCGCTGCCCCGGCACTCATTGCTGGATAGGGTCGGCCCATGGTCAGTGTCTGTTTCGCCGGTATCACCGGGTGGACCGCACCTGCGATCGTCGCCGCGATCGACGATGCCGATGACCTGACGTTGTCGTCGGGCGTGTCCCGGTCCGCAGCAGGCCAGAGCCTGGCTGCGGCCGCTGGTTCCACCAGCAGCGGTTTTGTCTACGCCACCGTGGCTGAGGCATTGGAGTCCGCACAGGCAGACGTCCTCATCGATTACACCAGCGCCGCCGCTGTCAAGAACAACGTGTGGACCGCGGTAGCGGCCGGGGTTCACACGGTGATTGGCTCCAGCGGACTGACCTCGGCGGACTACGAGGATTTGGACCGCCTCGCCCGTGACCGGGACGTCGGCGTGATCGCGGCCGGAAACTTCTCCATCATGGCCGCCGTGCTTCGTCACGCCGCCTCGATGGCCGCACAGCACCTGGACCGCTGGGAGATCATCGATTATGCCAGCGACGACAAGCCCGACGTGCCGAGCGGTACCTCGCGGGAACTCGCCGAGACTCTGGCGCAAGTCCGCGAGCCGGCCGTCACGGTGGCGCTGTCAGACCTGCACGGACCAGTTGAGGCGCGAGGCGCCAAGGTGGCCGGCACCCAGATCCACTCGGTGCGGCTGCCCAGTTTCGTGGTCACCACCGAAGTCGTGTTCGGCGGACCTGGCGAGCGCTTGGTCATACGTCACGATCCAGGGCTGACCCCCGCCCCTTACGTGGCCGGAACTTTGCTGGCCGTCCGCAACGTGGCCGATGTTGTGGGTGTACGCAGAGGACTGGACTCGCTGCTGTTCGGGGAACACTCCCAAGACCTCGGTCCCTAGCCCAGGGAATGCTCGCCGTCGCCACGGGCGGCCGGGTGATACTGGTGTGCATGGGCGAGCACGCCAACGGCGATGAAGCGGCGATGTACAACTACCGGAACTTTGACGCCTGGGTAGAGGCGCTCGACGACCTGGCCGACGAGGCGGCCTTTGCGGCGTCGCCAGCAGCCGGCCAGCGGGCGCCGGATTTCACATTGCCGCGGCTCGGTGACGGCGCGCCGGTCAGCTTGTCGGGGTTGTGGGGGTCTAAGCCGCTGGTCATGGAGTTCGGCTCGTTTACTTGACCCTACTGCTCAGCGGAGGGTCCTCTGCTCGACGCCGCGGCGGCCAGGCATCCTGAGGCCGAATGGGTATTCGTCTATACAAGGGAGGCTCATCCGGGCGAGAACGTGGGTTATCACGACAGCATCGAGGCCAAGCTGGTCAGCGCGCGGCTGCTTCGCGAGGAGGCGGGGATCAGCCGGGACATCCTGGTCGATGACCTATCTGGCCGCATGCACCGCGCGTACGGGCTGATGCCGAACATGACATGGGTAATCGACCGGGGCGGGCGGGTGGCGTACAAGGCGGACTGGACAAGCGCGGCGAACGTGGAGGCATTCCTGAGTCGGTTCCTGGCGGCACGAGATCAGCGCTCGCCGGGGACAACCGCCGTGATGTACCAGACCCAGCAGGTCGAGTTCCGCGAGACCGACCGGACGCGCTTTATCGCGCGTCTGCGGCGCAACGGTCCCAGCGCAGTCACTGAGTTCGAGCGGGCACAGCAGATCTGGGCGCACCGGAGCGCGGGCTAACTCGTTACTGAGCTGCGTTTCCCGCGACGCGTGCGGCTGTCTGGCTGGCCCGGTTTGACAGCCGCAGCCGCCCGAGCCAGAACGGAGAGAACAGCGGGGTAGTTGCGGCCAGCTTGGGGCGGCCGGCCGTGAGGGTGGCGGACATGGTGGGTGGTCCCTTCAGGGCGCCGGGGCTGGGTCAGTCGACCGCGACGGTCATCTTGCCGGCGGCCAGGCCGTCTTCCATGGCGCGGTGGGCCTGGACGATCTCATCGAAGCCGAAGACGCGGGCGGGCTTGGCCTGGTACCGCCCGGCTTCGGCCTTGGTGATCATCTCCTGCAAGGGGATGTCGGTCAGGGGGAACTCGTCGGTGCCGAGCACGAATGCGCTGCCGTAGAAGCTGAGCTGGACGCTGATGGGCAGGTCGGCGATGGGGTTGAAGTCGGCCACCGGGTCCAAGCCGCCGAGGAAGCCGAGCTGGCATACCCGGCCCCTGGTCCGCACGGTCCGCAGCGAGTCGCGCAGTACGCTGTTCCCGACCAGGTCGAACACGCCGTCCACTGCGGTGCCCAGGCGGTGCACCTGGTCGGCGAGCTGCCCGTCGTCGATCAGGACCTGCGCGGCGCCGATGCCGCGCAGCAGGTCCGCCCGGCAGGGATTGCGGGTGGTCGCGATGACGGTCATGCCCTCTTCGGCCGCGACGTTCACCGCGGCCTGGCCCAGCGCGGACGTGCCGCCGCGGACCAGGACCGTCTGCCCGGGCCGCAGGCCCAGGTTCTGGTGCAGCCCGGCCCACGCGGTGGCGTAGACCTCGGGCAGCGCCACCAGGTCGGTCCACGGCAGCGACGTGCGGACCGGCACTACGTTGCTGGCCGGCACGGTCACCTGCTCGGCGTAGCTGCCGTTGCGGGTGCGGCCCATGCCGCCGAGGATGGCCACCACGGCCGTCCCGGCCGCCAGCCGCCCGCTGGGGTCGGCCTGCACCGTGCCGGCGCATTCAATGCCCGGCACCTGGGCGACCTTCCCCCAGGCCCCACTGCGCATGTAGGCCTCGGCGTGGTTCAGGCCGAACGCCCGGACCCGGATCAGCACCTCCCCGGCCGCGGGGACCGGGTCGGGCAGGTCGGTGACGGCGAGCACCTGCGGGGGGCCGTAGGCGGTGATGACGATGGCTTTCATGACTGACCACCTTTCTTGAGTGATCGTTCATCTATCTGGCGGTAAGAAAGGCCGCCGGGCAGGCGGCCAGAACGGGAGGCCCTAGCTGAGGCCGGCGAAGGCGCTATCGACGATGGCCCGCAGCACCTCCTCGTCCGGGTTGGCCTTGCCGACGACCATCAGGCCCTGGCTCGTGGCCACCAGGCCCTTCGCCCGCGACACCGGATCGACTGAGGCCGGGACCTCGCGGTGCCGGATCGCGGTGCGCAGCGCCGCGGTGAAGCAGTGCTCCAGCCGCGCCAGGTGCCCACGGACCACGGCCGCGACCTCGGGGTCGGAGGCGGCGTTCTCGATGGCGCTGTTGACCAGCAGGCAGCCCTGCCGACCCTCCGGGCTGAGCAGATCCCGCACCAGCCCGTCGAAGTACGCCCGGACCTGCGCGACCGACGCCCCGGGATCTTCCAGTTCGCCCAGCTTCTGCGGCACCACCAGCTTGGAGTACCGCTCCAGGGAGCCCATCAGCAGGGCATGCTTGCCGCCCGGGAATGCCGAATACAGGCTGCCCGGCTTCACGCCCGTCGCCCGGACCAGGTCATCGACCGAGGTGGCGCGGTACCCCCGCTCCCAGAATTGGCGCATGGCGGAATCGAGCACCTCATCTGGCTCGAACTCCCGTGGACGTGGCATGCCCACACAATAAATGAACGGTCGCTCAAAAACAACTCGACGCCGGACGACCGACCTCGCAGGCCGGCCCGGCCTAGCGCAGCACGGCACGGATGCCATCGACGCGCAGGTCGCGCGTGCGCTGGGACTCGGGAGTCATCGGACCGCCTCGGTGCTGGCCGGCACGGCCGGGCTGCCGGCCGGCGTGGGCGGGGTACGGTGCCGAGGCAGGTTGCCGGCGAGCACGCGTGCCATTATGGCCGGGCGCAGGAGCCGGGCAGGTGGGTCAAGCAGCCCGGTGACGCGCAGGAATTGCTCGGCGAGCAGCGGATCGTGTTCGGCCGCCCGCTGAAGTCGGCTGATGTAGGCATTGATGAGCCGTGTCGGCACCGGGCGTGGCCCGGCCACGGTGGGGATGGCCAGGTCGGCGCCGGTGGTCAGCTGCCAGGCGGTGTTGACTGGCTTGGCGGCGGCCCGGAAGAACCGGTGGGCCAGGTCTGGCTCGCCGCCGCCCAGGCTGTCCCGCAGCGCGGTTGCCTGCAGCGCGGCGACCGTCATGCCTTGCCCGTAGACCGGGTTGAAGCTGCAGATCGCGTCCCCGATGACCAGGAGCCCGGCGGGGAACCTGCGCAGCCGCTCGTATCGCCGACGCAGATTGGCCGGGAACCGGTGGGTGCGGATCTCGGTGAGCGGTTCCGCGTCCCGGATCGCGGCGAAGATGTCCGGTGGGGCGAGGCTGCGGGCGAAGGCAAGGAACCCGTCTTTGTCGGCCGGCGGATGGTGGCCGGCGTATCCGGCCAGCGTCAGGATCCAGCGGTCTGCCTCCTGCACGATCAGCGCCATGCCGGTGGGTGGCCGCGTGGGCTCGGTGCCGATCAAGACTAGTTTTTCGTCCCCGAGCGCCCGTGCGGGAAGCCGCAGGTACCGGCTGGCGTACTTGACGTCGACCGGGACGCGTTCCTCGGCCGGCGGGTCGTAGCCGAGTGGCGTCAGCCACGCCGGGGTGCGCCCGCCGCGGCCGGTCGCGTCCACGACCAGGTCGGCGGCGAGGATCTGCTCGGCGCCGCCCGCGGGCCGCACCCGCGCCCCCGTGACCCGGTCGCGGGCTGGTGTGGTGACCAGGCCGGCTACCTCACACCGGTCCCGGACCGAGACGTTGTCCAGCGCCCGGACCCGGCCGCGGACATGGGCTTCCAGGTACGGCCGGCTCTGCGCATACGATGGCTCGCCGGGTTCGCCGTCCCGGCACAGCAGGTGGCCGCCGAGATAGAACCGGAACTCCTGCGGAGCGCGCAGTACCGGGACGCCACCGGCCACCAGTTCGGCGAGCAGCCCGGGGAACAGCTCGTCGAGGACCTGCGCCCCCCGCGGCAACAGGGCGTGAGCGTGCCGGCCCTGGGGAACTCCCTTGCGGTCCAACCCGGAGTCTGGCAACAGGTCACGTTCGACGATCGTCACCTGCTGGTATGCATCGGCCAGGACCCGGGCCGCCAGCAGCCCGCCCATGCTGGCGCCGAGCACCACCGCGTGGTCACCGATCTTGGGCATCTCCTGCCTCCTGTCTTCCGGCGCGGCACGCGCGCCAGCCTGCTGGCGCCGGTAAACCCGGTGGCCGCTAGTTCGGAGCCGGGCACCCCGGCCGCAGATATACCGCTGAGCCGGGCCCTCGGGTCCCTGATGAGACCGATGGTGCCAGCGCATCGTTGCTTGCCGATTGACTCGCGATTGCGCTGTTCGTCATCCAGGTGATTCCAGTGTGAGCCTGGTGTTACCGCGGCCCTCATCACTGCCGTGGGCGCTGTCGCCCCCGGCGCGGGACCTCGCTGCGGCACGGCCCGCGGCGTGCTGGTCTGTGCCGTCCCAGGTGAGGAATTCGATGGGCCCGCTGAAGTGGTGGCCGGCCGGGGCACCCGATCATGGCGCTTTCGACGGGCCCGCTGGTTGAGTGCATGGTGAACCGGCACCTGATCTCGGCGGGAAGCCCGCATCGCAGTGCGCATTCGTCGTCCAGGTAGGCCGGGCAGTCAAGGAACATCATCGTGGACTCCGCTCATCTCATGGACCGGGCGCGGGCAAGCGCGGTGCCTGCTGTCGCTGGCTGGTCACGGCGCAGCCCGTCCTGACGCCGGCCGGTGGCGGGCCGGGCGGCAGGAATAGCGTTCATATGGCCCACTGTGCGCTGGCCGGAGCCCCGGGCCATCTGAAGAACTGCCTAGCGGCACCGACCGCGGGGCGATGGCCAGCCGCCCGGCCAGCTGGTCGCGGGCCAGCTCGGCGAGCTTGGAGGCGTAGCCGAGCAGCGCGGGTGGCTGGGCGGCGTTGAGCCGAGCGACGATCTCAACCAGCGGCAGCGTCGCCGGCGGGGGGATCATCCGGACCGGCGGCCCGGTGGCCACGGCCGAGGCGAACCCGCTGGAGTGCACCGGCGAGGCCGCGGTGACCTGGCCGAGCATCAGGCCTTCGGGCGGCGGCCCTCCCGCGGCCAGCGCCCGGGCGTACCCCCGCCGGACCAGCGAAGCGACGAAATCGGTGTACTCGCCCAGCGTCTGCACGAAGACGCCGCGCAACCCCGAGCTTCCCCCCGAGATCAGGCACACGTACTCATCTAGCAGCAAGCCCGGCTCGTGCAGCGAGCCGGCCAGGTGCTGCTCGACCAGACGGCGGCTGAGCCGACGGTCGGTGAGGACGTCGTCGAAGCCGGCCATCATCTGGGCCTTGGTCATCACCGGCAGCCGGACCAGGTCGCCGGCCTCGAATCGGCTCAGGTCCAGCCCGCGCAGCCGGCGGCGTGGAACGGGGAGTACTCGGCCGCATACGCCAACAGCATCCGCAGC
>Ga0318502_10000390_pt1 | contig 13708 bp, 13 predicted proteins | sample GRESIP174b1f22_FD_203291 | JGI IMG/M metagenome (GOLD analysis project Ga0318502, IMG submission 203291) | Tropical soil microbial communities from Luquillo Experimental Forest, Puerto Rico - GRE.SIPMG.174b1f22 | ecosystem: Environmental > Terrestrial > Soil > Tropical forest > Bulk soil...
GGGCGAAGCGATCGGGCCGCAAACCGAAGCCCTCGATCAATTGCAACAGGCGGCGCGCGAATTCGCCCAGCAGATGCAGCGCCGCCTGGGCCACGGCAATCCTGACGATAGTGATGTCGGAGCCACCGATAGCGAGCCGAGAGACCAGGTCGAGCGCGACCCCCTCGGCCGGCCGATGTCGAACAACGGCACCTTCGATCAGGGAGATGTCAAGATTCCCGATCAGAACACCTTGCAAAAAGCGCGCGAGATCCTCGATGAGTTGCGCCGCCGCGCCGGGGAGCGTTCCCGTCCTGAGATCGAGCTCGACTATATCGAGCGTCTGCTGAAACGGTTTTGAGATCGATCGGGGTCGAGGTCGATGGACCGCCGTCATTTTCTTTCCCTGGCCGCCGGATGTGCGGCATGGCCATCGATAGCACACGCTGTTGCGCGCCCGCCGGGGCTGCGCCGCCTGCGCCTTGCCAACGCCAATACGGGCGAGACCTTCGAGGGCACCTATCGCAACGATGACGGCCCGATCGACCGGGTGATCGAAGAACTCTGCGTCTTTCTGCGCGATCATCACTCAGGCGAACAGACGTCGATGGATGTCGGCGTGATCGATTTTCTGGCCGACCTCCTCGATGCGGTCGGTGAGACCAGCGCGACGATCTTGTCGGCCTATCGGACCGCTGAGACCAACGCGATGCTCGCGCGCACGACCTTCGGGGTGGCCGAACACAGTCAGCACATCTTGGGCCGCGCGCTCGATCTGCGTCTCGGCTCTAAACTCTCCGCGGCGATGAATGCCGCCCGAGCGATGCAACGCGGCGGCGTCGGGTGGTATCCGCATTCGGGTTTCATCCACATCGACACCGGGCCGGTGCGAAACTGGACGCTCGACGAAACCGGGCTCGACGGACTGCTGGTCTTCGATGGCCGCCGCTTCAGGATCGACGGTCGAGGTCAGCCACTGATCGGCGGCGCGTGGAAGCCGTTGACGGTGACTGAGCGGCTCGGGCTGCAGCGTCGGCTAGCCCGAGCAGAGTTTCTCGCCCGCAGCCGCGTCAGCTGGTGACGGTAACCCCGATCAACTTGCCGACCCCGAAAGTCACGCCGGCGGCGGCGAAACCAACCAGCAGCTGACGCATTCCGGAAGGCAAAACACCCCGTCCGGTGAACAACGTTGTGCCGGCGCCGATCAGGAACAGAGCTGCCCCGCTTGCTGCCAAGCTGGCGATCATCGCCGGCATCCCCGCCAGCGCGAAATACGGTGCCACCGGAAAGATCGCGCCGACCGCGAACAGTAGAAAAGATGTGCCTGCGGCTGCCCAAGCCGAGCCACCGAGCTCTTCGGGATCGATCCCGAGCTCCTCGCGGACCAAGGTGTCGAGGGCGGTCTTCTTGTTGGTGATCAGTTGCTCCGCCAGCGATTTTGCCAAATCCTCGGGCAGCCCCTTCGCCTGGTAGATCAGCGACAGCTCTTCCTTCTCTTCCTCCGGCACCTGGTCGAGCTCGTCGGTCTCGGTAGCGATCTGGCGCTGGGAGGACTCGCGCGCAGTGTTGACCGACAGCCACTCGCCGAGCGCCATCGAACAGGAGCCGGCGATGAGCCCAGCAAGACCGGCGACGAGGATCGTGTGCCCCGCGAGGTCCGCCCCCGCGACCCCCATGACGAGGCTCAGATTGGAGACGAGCCCGTCATTGGCGCCGAGCACCGCGGCGCGCAGCGCGTTGCCGCCCATCCCGCGATGCCGGCCCTCCAAGCGCGCCAGGGTCGAGCCGGTGAGCGCACCCGGAGCACCCGCGGCCAGCGCCTCGATGATGCGGGCATGCGACCGCTCAGCGGCCGGCAGACCGCCCGCGACGGCCTCCGGCTGCGCATCGTAAGTGCCGCTGTCCAGATGCTCGAGCGTATCGACGGTGGGCAGCACGAAGGCCGGGCCGAAACGGCGGGCGAGCCACGCGAGCGCGCGCGACCGAAAGCCGGGACGCAACTTCGGCACATGGTGATCGACCGCCGCGATGTGATCCTTCCAGTACTCGGCGTGCGCCTCCTCGATCGCCGCCAAGCGTCGATAAACCTGCGCTAGCTGCGGGTTCTTCTCGGTCTGCGCCAGGGTCCGGTAGAGGGCCGCACTGTCGACCTCGCCTTGAAGATTGGCCGTATAGCGCCGTCGTGGATCTTCTTGGGGCATCTCGGAGCTCCTTGTGCCCGATTATCCTAGCTGCGGTCGGCTTGCTTTATAGGCTGAGACGAGACTATGGCTACAAATCATTAGTTCAGCTCGTTTTTATAGATTATCCCGTCTTTCACCAGCATGACGCGCAGATCCCTAATCGGGTCCCCGTCCGCTATCAAGAGATCAGCGCAGGCACCGGCCGCAATCTTACCTAGTGTGATGTCTCTGAAATAGGATTGCAAAGAGAAGAGGCGATGCTATCATCGGCCGGCCAGTGGGGAGGGGATCATGGCTCGGCAGCGCATCGAACTGCAACCGGAAGAGGCTGCGGAGTTGCGGCGCCGGTTTCGCGCCAGCACGATGCCGGTGCGCGACCGTCGGCGCTCGGAGATCATCCTGTTGAGCGCCGAGGGTTTGACCCAGCAGCAAATCGCGCAACGGATGGGCATATCGCGCGTGCAGGTCAGCCGCTGGGTCGGGCGTTTTGCGCGGCACCGGGTGGCCGGATTGAGCGATGCGGCGGGGCGCGGTCGCAAGCCATGGCTGGCGGAAGGCGCGGCTAAGCAAGTGCTCGAGCGCGCGGTGACGCCGCCACCGCATCTGGGGCGGTGGAGTTGCCGCACGATGGCGCGCGCGGTCGGCATTTCGGCGGCGAGCGTGCAGCGGCTGTGGGCCGCCAACGACATCAAGCCGCACCTCTCGCGTACCTTCAAACTGTCGAACGACAAGCAGTTTGAGGAGAAGTTTTGGGACGTGATCGGGCTCTATCTCGACCCGCCGGACAAGGCGCTGCTGCTGTGCTGTGACGAGAAATCACAATGCCAAGCGCTCGAGCGCACGCAGCCCGGCCTGCCCTTGGGCATTGGCCACATCCGTACCAAGACCCATGATTACGTGCGGCATGGCACGCTGACCCTGTTCGCCGCGCTCAATTATCTTGACGGCAAGCTCATCACCCGCCTGGCGGCGCGCCACCGTCATCAGGAGTGGCTCGCCTTTCTCAAACTGATCGACCAACAGAGCCCGGCCGATCTCGACATCCACATTATTGCCGACAATTACGCCACTCATAAACATCCTCAGGTCAAAAAATGGCTGCAACGGCATCCCCGGTTCCGTATGCATTACACGCCGACCTCATCGTCGTGGATGAACTTGGTCGAGCGCTTCTTCGGCGATCTGACGCCGTTCATCGGCGAGAAGAGCTTTTCCTCAACGCGCGAACTGGCCGATGCGATCATCACCTTCCTGGCAGCGCGCAACGACAACCCTCGACGCTACGTCTGGAAGGCCAAGGGCCAAGACATCCTGCGCAAAATCGACAAGGCAAGACGTGCGCTTGCCGCTCAGCGTAATGGTATTTCAGAGACATCACACTAGCGTCCGTCCCACCGCAAGCCTGAGGCGTTTAGCCTGCGCCAGGAGCGCTGGACCACCAAGGAACTTCAGGGCGGCGCTGTGGTGGTCCGTGCTGATCGCTCGCAGGCGACGATAGCGGTCGAGGATTTCCTCTCGGTTCATGGCGTCCTTCCGAGCAGCGATGCAGTGTGGCGATCTGTGTCTTGGTCAGTTGCTGTCGGCGTATCGCTGATGCCCCCCTGCATCTTGAGGCCGGCAGACCAGCCGATCCGGGCCAGCGAGTCGATCAGGGTGCTGCGTTTGATGCCGAAGGTGCGACAGACCGCTGCCTTGGTGGCGCCGCCGTCGAGAGCCGTAATCACCAAACCAAGCTTCTCGGCATCGATGGCGACGGGACGACCGCCGCGGCGCCCGCGACGGCGAGCAGCCGCGAGTCCGGCCTGCACCCGCTCCTGGATCATTGACCGCTCGAACTGCGCGAGTGCGCCGAAGACATGAAACAGGAACTCGCCTTGCGGCGTGGTGGTGTCCATCTGCTCGGTCAACGAACGGAAGGCGATGCCGCGCGTCTTGAGGTCGTTCACTGTCGCCAGGAGGTGTGGCAGCGACCGGCCAAGCCGGTCCAACTTCCAAACCACCAGGCAGTCATCGGGCCGTACGAAAGCGAGCGCCTTGGCCAGGCCGGCGGGTTCACCGCGGCTGCCGCTAGCATGGTCCTTGAATAAGTGACGCTCATCCACACCGACGGCCATGAGGGCATCGCGCTGAAGGTCCAGCACCTGCCGATCACCGTCGCTGGAGACGCGCATGTAGCCGACCAGCATGTGCGGAAAACCTTATAAGAGAAGTTTCCGCTCAGTACCCCATTCCGACAGAGTTTGTCGTATAGATTTCCGGCCTTAGAAGGAACATTTTGCCCGGCCACTCAGAGCTGCCGCACCCATCGTCCCGCAGATCGCCAGAAACCGGCAGCCCCCTTGTTTCCCTTCGGTCCCCGGCTTCGCCCGTTCCGCCTATGTCCGCTTATGCGTAAATTCTGAGCGTTCCGTTACTTCTGGCCGAGAAGATCGCGTCCGCCGCCCGGTGTCACCGCGACAGCGTGTGCGTGGCGATTGCGGCCCTCGAAGCCGCCGAGAGCACGCCGCTCCGCACTGGACACAGCTGTCGGCGTCCGAGCGGGCGGCGTTGATCGCCAGGCTCGACAGCAAGCCTACCAGGGCCGACTGGGCGGCCTGGGAGCGCGATCTCGAGGCGAGACTCGCTTGATCCGCATGCCGACACTAGAGCGGGCGCGTGAAGAGGCCCGCCTGCTCAGTGCGCGAGGGCTCACCGTCTACGTCTATCGGATGGGCGATGGCGGCTACTGGCTCGATCAGCTCCCACCGCGGCTCGTCAAGCTCGAATTCCTCGAGAAGGTCAGCCCCCCGCGGTGAACGGATTGGCGCGGGCTATCAATTCTTTGGCCGGGATTATCAAGCGGAGCGGCGTGCTACCGTCCTAGCTGATCGGCATGGCAGCCGCAGCACATTCCGTGAAGCTCTACGACACCCGCGCCAAAGCGACCCGTGCCGTCAAGGCGCGCAATGCCCGAGCGCACCGGGCGCGGGGCATGTGGGTCGCTGTCGCTGCCGAGGGCGGCGGGTTCACCGTCCGCTGGGTTGGCAAGGCTCGCACCGGTTCGCGGCGCCGCGCTTGAGCCATCACCGGAGCCACCGCCGCCATCACTTCGCTGACGCTGGCGCATACAGGGGGCAATTTTCTGAGGGTTGGCGCGAACTCGCAAGTTTTTGGCCCGGATTATCAAGCGGGGCCGCGCGGCCGAGCCCCACTTTCGCCGGCATGAACCAGAAAACTGCAAATGTCGACAACAGGGTTTCCTGGCGATCCGCCGTGCTGATCATCGTCGGCCTGTCACTGGCCGGGTGGGGGGTGCTCTCCCAATCGTTCCACAGCCTGTAACCGACATCGCCGATCGTCAGCCCGAACCGCCGTCGCCACCAGGGCGGGCGGTCAGCGATTGGCCGCGCCTATCAAGTTTTTGGCCGGAATGATCAAGCGGGGCCGCGCGGCAACGCCCACCTCGCCGGCATGGCAACCGCAGCACATTCCGTGAAGCTTTACGATACCCGTGCCAAAGCGATCCGCGCCACCAACGCGCGCAACGCCCGGTCGCCGCACCGCACGCGCGGCTTTTGGGTCGCCGTCACCGCCGAAGGCGGCGGCTTCACCGTGCGGTGGGTGGGCAGGCCCCGCTCCCGCCCCCGAGGGAAGGCGATGCTGCGCTCGCCCCGGTGATGTGCTAAGCCGGGCGGTGCTGCGGCATTCCCCGCGGGCTCGTGTTTCCCCCGGCTCGCGACGGGCGTGTAGGGCAGCGACCGGCGGCTTTCCCCCGGCCGCCGGACCAGTCGAGGCCGGTTCCTCCGTGAGGGCAGGACGGCCGGGAGGGGGCTATGGCAGCATCGGACATCACGCTTGCGGTGGGCGACGGGGCGCGCCGCATGACCTATGCCGAGCTGGGCGAGGTCCGGGGGACATCACCGGCGTCAGCCAAGCGGCTCGTCCAGCGGCATCGCTGGGGGCGACAGATCGGCAACGACGGTGTCACCCGGGTGACAGTGCCGCTCTCGGCCCTCGCCACGTCCGCGAAACCCGCACAAATCAAGGAAAAGAGTGTCGCCCCCGACAAAGAAGCGATGTCACCGGCGACAGGGGCGCCAGCCCCGGTGACACCCGTTGCTGTCATCGATGACGTCGCCGATGACGTCACCCCCGTTGTCATCCCGGCGACAGATGTGCTCGCTCGAGCCGTCGAGGCGCTGCGAGAGCAGCTCGCGAAGGCCGATCAGCGGGAGGAATTGGAGCGTCGACGGGCAGAGCATCAGCTCGAGATCGCGAGCAGCGCCCTACTTGCCGAGCGCGAACGCGCCGACGAGTTCCAGGCCGCGCTCACGGAAGAGAGGCGCCGGGTCGAGGACGGCCGCAAACGGATCGATGAGTTGCAGCAGCGCGTCGATGAGCTGCAGACCGCCCTTGCCGATGCCGTCACTGCCGAGCGGATCGCCGCCGGCGAGGCCGCCGCTCTGCGCGCCATCGTGACTGGGCGGCGGGCCCGGCCGTGGTGGCGGGGGTTCCGATGACGCTCTGGGCAAGCCGTGGGTATCGCGATGTCCTTCTGGCGGCGATCGCGCTGGTGCAGTGTTACGCGACCCGCACCCAGGACGGCTGCGCGCCGCTGAGCTATCACGCGACGATGGCGGAGTGCCGGGTCCTGGCCGCGGAATACCACCGGTTCGACAGCAAGGCGCTGGAGCGCGCGGGGGTTCCGGCGGTGGTCAGCTACCGGTGTGTTGCGGCCAACCGGTGAGGCGTGTCGATGGCTTTGTTCGGGGAAGCCCGGTGCGGCCCGGAGGTTCAGATGAGTTGGGCGAGCGCCTGATCCCACGATAGCGCAGGTTCCGCCTAGCAGCTTGGTGACTTGTGTCACCAGATCGGCTGGCAATTCCGCTGCGGCGGCGCGCTCGGCGATGGCTTCGGCGTGCTGCGCGATCAGCTCGCCGGTCAGCTTGGTTTCGAGATGGTGGCGGGCGTGCTGCCGGATCACCGCGCCATCGGGGACGAGCTTGTCGACGCGGTAATCGGCGAGGGCTGCTTCGACGAAGTCGACGAGCTGCCGCGAGGTCATCGCGTTCAATTCGACCCGGCGGCAGTCCTGGTCTTCATCCCCGGGTGCCAGAAAGCCGATCTCCGCTGCGGTCGCACCGTGCCGCTTCAGCGTCTCGCGCCGGGCTTCACGGCTCTTGACCTCGACGGTTTCGGCTTCGAGCCCCATTGCTTGGGCGTCGCCGAGGCGCAGCCCGATGTCATGGATCACGTCCGACAGGTCGCTCTCGAAGGTGTAGCGCCGCGAATCGGTGCCGAGCGTGCCGAAGATTGAGAACCCGCTGACATCAAAGTCGTGCAGGACGAAGACGTGGTCGACCAGCTCGGCAATGTTGTCGAGCAGAGCGCGCGCCGCAACGACACTCATCCCCTTGGTCGACATGATCGCGAGGTCATAGCGCTCGGCGAGCTGCACCGCCTCGAACAGCTCGTCGAATCCTTCCTTCTCGACAAACAGCACATTCTTGTAGCGGTGCCTCGGGCCGACCGTCGGATAGAGCCCGTTGGCCTGCAATTGCGGGCGGTTGGGCTGGTTCGCCCGCAGTCCCAGATAGCCGCGCACCTGAACCGTGCCGAGCGGCACGCGCCGGCCGGTGTGCGGCTCGGTGAGGTTGCCGCGGGCGTCGTAGACGACGTCCCAGTTCGCCGTCTCCTCCGGGAAATTCTGCAGATAATCGGGCAGCAGGGTCTGGGTGAAATACGTGTCGGAGAATTTCTTCAGCCCGGTCAGCTCGAGGATCTTGCCGCGCGCCGCATACATGATCTGGCGCGCCTTGGCGGGCAGGGTGCCGTTGTCGGAGGCCTTCAGATAGGCCTCCTCCATGACCGCCATCGCCGCGTCGGCAATGCTGATTTGCACCGCCGGGCGCACCAGATTGCGGTAGGCCGCCCCGGCCGCGCCCTTGATCGCGTTCTCGATCGCCTCGCGGAAATGCCCGAGATAGGGCGCCTTGCCGTCGCCGGTCAGCCGCAGATGCGGTGTGATGATGCTCAGATCGATGTCGTAGTAGGCGCGCTTGGGGCCTTTCACCTTGAAGTCGAGACCGCAACCATAGATGCGCAGCCCGGTCGAGTCGGCGTCGTAGATCAGCCGCGTCAGGGTTGGCGAGCGGTTGAGCAGCGGGCGAAAGGCGGAATAGGTCTCCTGGTCTTTCTCGCCCGCGTCGGCGGTGGCCCAGACCTCGACACAGAACGGGATCAGCGCGCCGTCGAAATCCACCCAGCCGGTGCTTTTGCGGTAGTGGCCGGCGATCGCCTCCTCGCCGATTTCGCCGATGCCGCCGCTCGCTTTGCCGGCCGCGGCCGCATGCTCGGAGAGAAATTGCGCCGCCCAAGCTGTGTCGATCTCGGGCGCGGTACCGGCGATGCCAAAGGCGTCCTCGATGATCTTGGACCATAGCCATTGGAACTATTTCGTTTTCGGAAAGTGATCTACCTCACACTCGAGGAGAACACGCAGGATCTAATCTGGTTGGGCAAAGAGCATCGGCGTCCCGTGATGGCAAGCATCTCGCTGTTCCGACCGGAAGCAGTCGATTTCCAACGTGAGCGGTTCAAATCCGGTGGAGTGCTGCCGGTGGCACCACCTACTGCGGGGCTCACCTCTCTGCTGATGATCCTGGTAGCAGGGCTCGTGGCGTTCCTTCTAACGTGCGACTACGCGCGAAAGGAAACCGCCTTGGGTTTCCTGAGCCCGACACTGGGCGTGGCTCGAGTTTTGCCACCCCGCGCGGGCCTCGTCGTCGCGGTGCATGTCGTCGAAGGCCAAGAAGTGGCAGTCGGGGCGCCGCTGATCACCGTGCAGGTCGGAGCGACCAATGATCGTGGCGGCGACGTGGACGAATCGGTGCTGCAGGCGCTCGCCCGCCAGCGCGGCGCACTGCTCGACCAGATCGCCGAGGAGCGGTCACGAGCCGACGCGGAGAGCCGCCGGCTCCGCGACCGTATCGATGGGCTTGGCGCGGAGATCGCCGAGCTGGAGCGAGAACTGAACGCACAACAGGCGCGCAGCAGGCTCGCTGAGGAGGAGGTGACGGCGGTGCGTGGACTGGTGAGCCGGGGCTACGTATCGGTCCTCGAATTCAAGCGGCGGCAGGATAATTATCTGGCCCAACGCCAGAGCGAGGCGTCGCTGGCCGAGCAGATCGCCGCAAAACGAGGGGAAGCGGCTCAGCAACGGCATGTCCTCGGCGAACTCCCGGGCGACATCGCCGCGAAGATATCGACATTGCAGGCGTCCATCGCTGAACTGGACGGGCGACTGGCGGAAACGGAAGGCCGCCGGGCCTACATGATCAGCGCCCCAATCACCGGACGCGTCTCCGCACTGCAAGCCCGTGTCGGCCTCTCGGCAGACCCCGCGATCCCGCAACTCGCCATCGTTCCCTCGGAAAGCGCTCTACAGGCGGAGCTGCTGGTGCCGGCCAGGGCTATCGGTTTCGTTGAGCCCGATCAGCCGGTACGGTTGGCGTACGACGCGTTCCCGTTTCAGCGCTTCGGTTTCTATGGCGGACACGTCGAAACAGTCTCGCGAACCCTGCTGCGTCCGGCCGAGGTGGTCGGCCCGATTGTGCTGCACGAACCTTCTTACCGCGTGACTGTAGTGCTTGACCGGCAGGCGATCACCGCGTTCGGCCGCGACTTCCCGCTCGCGGCGGACATGGCCCTCAAGGCAGATATCGTGTTTGACCGGCGCTCGCTGATGGAGTGGCTGCTTGAGCCGGTTCTGAGCCTGCGCAGGAGCTGGTCATGAGGGCTGCTACAGAATTGCGGCGCTGCACCTGGCTTCGCAGTGTTCCGGATATTCGCCAGGCTGAGGCGGCGGAATGCGGCCTCGCCTGCCTGGGCATGGTGGCGTCTTATCATGGGCACGAGACCGATCTCGGCAGCCTGAGACGTCGGTACCCGGTTTCTCTGAAAGGCATGACACTGGCAAGCCTGGTGGCGGCCGCGGAGCGGCTGGGTCTGGCAGGCCGGCCGCTCCGCCTGGAGCTAGGTAACCTTAAAGAGCTGCGTCTGCCGGCGATCCTGCACTGGGACATGAGCCATTTCGTCGTGCTCAAGCGGGTGCGTCGGGATGGAAGCATCGTGATCCAGGACCCTGACCGTGGCGAGCGCAAACTGGATCCAATCGAGATATCGAAACATTTCACTGGAGTCGCGCTGGAACTCACCCCGACAACTGAATTCGAGCGCAGCGCGCGGGTCCCCCGCCCACGGCTGGCCGACCTGCTGGGGTCCACGCGCGGGCTCGGGTCGCCCCTACTGCAGACGCTCGTATTGTCGGTGCTTTTGCAGGCCTACGTGCTGGCGAGCCCGTTCTACATACAGCTGGCGGTGGACGAAGCAGTGGTGAAGGACGATCGCGAGCTGCTATCGGTGCTGGCCCTCGGCTTCGGCCTTATCATGGTCGTCAATGCGGTCGCTGGCCTGCTCCGCTCCTGGGTGCTGGTCTACCTCCAGAGCACGCTTGCGTTCGGGATGGGAACCGGTCTGTTCCAACACTTGCTGCGTCTCCCGCTCGCCTTTTTCGAGCAGCGTCACGTCGGCGATCTGGTTTCGCGCTTCGGCTCCCTCGAGCCAGTTCGGAACCTATTCGCCGAAGGCCTGATCTCGGTGCTTGTGGACGGAAGCATGGCGATGCTAACCGCCGGCATGATCTTTATTTACAGTGGACGCCTGGGCGCAGTCGTGCTCGCGGCGCTAGCGATCTACGTCATCCTACGGATTGGCTTTTACCGCCTGTTCTGGCAGCGCTCACTCGATCTCGTGCACGCGCGGGCGCTGGAAAACTCCACCTTTATCGAGACCGTGCGAGCTATCCAGAGCATCAAGATCTTCAACCGGGAGCCCGGGCGTACCGCGCTCTGGTCGAACCGTTATGCCGAGGTCATAACCGCGAACGCAGGGGTGGAGCGCCTCAAGGGCGCCTTCAGGGCGCTGAATGACGTCGTGTTTGGCTGCGAGAACCTGGCCGTCGTCTACCTCGGCGCGCTCGCGGCGCTCGATGGCACCATGACGATCGGCATGCTGTTCGCCTTTATGTCGTACAAGCAGCAGTTCATCGACAAGGCCGTGCGCCTTGTCGAGAAGGGCATCGAGTTCCGCATGCTGGATCTGCATCTTGATCGGCTTGCCGACATCACGCGGGCGGAGCCGGAGCTGAAGCCGCAGACACGGACCGACTACCGCCATCCTCTCGAGGGGCGGATATCGGTTCGCGACCTGGCATTTCGCTACGCGGCCGGGGAGCCCTCCGTGTTCGAGGGCGTGAGCTTCGAGATCCAAGCGGGCGAGTACATTGCGATTACCGGCCCCTCCGGGGGTGGCAAAACGACCCTGCTCAAGGTGATGCTCGGTCTGTTGGAGCCGACCGAGGGAGAGGTGTTCGTGGACGGACTGCCTCTGCGGACCTTCGGCGCACGGGCCTTCCGCGACCAGATCGGGGTCGTCATGCAGGATGACCAGCTGCTCTCCGGCTCGATCGCTGACAACATCTGCTTTTTCGACAGCGAGTTCGACCCAGCGCATATGCAGCACTGCGCGAGGCTCGCCGGCGTGCACGAGGAGATCATGCGCATGCCGATGGCCTATGACAGCCTGATCGGCGATATGGGCTCCTCTCTCTCCGGTGGACAGCGGCAGCGTGTGCTGCTCGCGCGCGCGTTGTATAAGCGGCCGAAGATCCTATTCATGGATGAAGGCACCTCCCACCTCGACACGGCGATCGAAGCCAAGGTGAACGCCGCAATCAAGACGCTCGGCCTCACCCGGGTCATCATCGCGCACCGACCCGAAACTATCGCCTCGGCGGGACGGCGGCTGGTGGTCGACCGTGGCGGTTTACAGGAACTGCCGCTCGGATCCAGCATACGTATACGTGCGCTGGAATCCGCGCCAGTGTGAAGCAGTTCACACGCGTCCAGCGCCCAATGCGGCATGATCATTTACGGTGGCTGTCTGTCGAACGAGGATCTCGGTATCGACGCCACAGTCCACTGCGCATTTTCCTCAGTGCGCGATCTTAACTCAGGAACGCAGGAGAGCGAGACGTGAGTAAAAGGATGAAGCCGGACAGCCGCACGCTGCTGCCGGAGCCCATCGTGCTAACCCCTGAACAATTGAAGGAGGTTGCGACGGTTACCGCAGGCGGTCTGTCCGTCGCAAGTCTTTCCAATATCATCCGGTCTGGTGGCATCCCACCTGCTTTGTTTGTGGGCGCCTTCGGCGGGTTGGCCGAGTAGCGGACGTCGCAGCGCCGGCGGCGGATCCAACGCGCGACTTGCCGCCGGTGCTACGCCCCTTTTGTTTGAAGTGAGTCGGCTAGGAGAGGTCGATGAAACGTGATCCAGTTGAGAAACCGATACTCTGCCCGAGCGCCCAGCCCGAGTGGGAGGCGGCACAAGTGTTCGGCGTGCAAACAGGAACGCAAGCGGAAGGCCTGCGGGTCGGCTACCTTACCGAGGCACAGCTCGTGACGCCGGACGTCCTGGCCGCATCCGCTCCTGCCATGCCTACCGAGGTGATGCGGATTGCAGCACCCTGCATGGGTACTGGCTGCAAGCACTTCGATGGAGCAAACTGTCTGCTCGCGGCGCGGGTAGTTGCAATGCTCGATCCGGTCGTCAGCGGCCTCCCGCGCTGTGCGATTCGACCGACCTGCCGCTGGTTCCGCCAGGAGGGCAAGGCGGCGTGCCTGCGCTGCCCGCAGATCGTTACTGACCTACGCGAAGCAACCGAACTGCAGATCGAGGTCGCCGGAATGGGATGAGCCACGCGAGGTCGTCGTCTGGCTCCGCCGGGGGCGCGATCCTTCGCGCCGAATGACGCAGCACAGTTGATTTTCCGCGAGCCCGCTCTGCCCCAGGAATTGCGGGAAATACTAAGATTGCTACAGTGCCTTAGTGCCTGAAGCTGCATCTGGGCATCTGTTACTTGTATCAGACCAGCAAGATGGCGCACCAGCCGCTAGACGGGGGCGACATAAAGCCAGGCTTAGCCGCTGGCGATGATCACCTCGAAGTCCTTTGTCGGTCATCGGTTGCGGGCCAAACCAGCCGAAGGTTCGCACGACGCTCCGGCACCTTGGCAGCACCTGAAAACCGTTGGCCTGGTCTGATTGCTTGACGATCTCGAGCGCCACTGGCCGTGCCCCGCAAGAGCCGTCTCCAGCTGCTCGCCGGTGGGCATCGGCGAAAACATCGCGTAGCCGACGGAAGAGATGGCAGCTCGAAGCCGGCAGGCCGGGCGCGCTGTCACAATCCTAGATGTCGGGCGGGTGTACCTGCGCGCTAACCAGATGCCCGTTGGGTTCGGTGATGATGTGGCGTTTGCGCTCGTTGACCCTTCTCGCCCGTATCATAATCCCGAGGGCCGCCACTTGCCGTGGTCTTGATCGACTGGCTGCCGATCACGCCAACGGACGGGCTCGGGCGGCGCGGCGGGCGACTTCGGAAACCCGCCGCGCTCGCTCATTCTATGCGAGTACGCAGCGCTCGTCCGCTCGGCTAACACCCCGAATGGCT
>Ga0318502_10000424_pt1 | contig 13340 bp, 8 predicted proteins | sample GRESIP174b1f22_FD_203291 | JGI IMG/M metagenome (GOLD analysis project Ga0318502, IMG submission 203291) | Tropical soil microbial communities from Luquillo Experimental Forest, Puerto Rico - GRE.SIPMG.174b1f22 | ecosystem: Environmental > Terrestrial > Soil > Tropical forest > Bulk soil...
CGGTCGGCGCGCCGGTCGGCTCCTTGCGCAGCGCGACGCTGGCGACCGACACGCCGAGCTCGAGCCCGATCATGTGAATCGGACGGTAGAGCGCGGCGTAGCGCCCGCTCTTGTCCGGCAGCATCGCGTATTCCTTGAAACAGCGCCGCGCGTAGTCGCTGTCGCCCTCGAACACCACGTAAGTCCCGAGCGCGAGATGATGCGGCACGTCGCGCCCGTCGCGATAGACCGACGAGGTCACTTCGGTGACGCCGGCCTTCTCCAGCGTGCCGCCGTCCGCCTTCGGCTTGCACACGTCGGCAAGCTCGAAGCGCGTCGCCGGCGGAAAACTCAATCCCTCGCGCTGTGGCACGAGCCCGGTGGCGTTGCAAACCGCGGTCATCTCGATGCCGGATTTGGTGCCGTCGACGAAGCTGTTGAACATTTTCGGATTGATCGAGTCGCGGTCGGTGATCGACAGATACTTGTCGAGAATGTCCCAGACGGTGTCGGGCGTGGAGCGGTGATAGTGCGGCTCGTAGCGCGTGCCCTTGCCGGCGGCGACCACGTTGAAGCCGCAGGCGCGCGCCCAGTCGACGTGCTCGCAAATGAGCGCGGGTTGATCGCCCCAAGCGAGGCTGTAGACCACGCCTGCAGCTTTCGCCTTGCGCGCAAGCAGGGGACCGGCAAGCGCATCCGCCTCGACGTTGACCATCACGATGTGCTTGCCGTGGGCGATCGCGCTCAAGGCGTGGCGGATGCCGGCGGCCGGGACGCCTGTCGCCTCGACGATCACTTCGATCTCGGGGTAAGCGATCAGCGCTTGCGCATCCTCCATCACATGGGTCATGCGGCGCGCGAGCGCGTTCTCCAGCGAGGACGCGGAAATCGCCTCTTCACTCCACCCGGTGGTGCGAAGCTGGCGGCGCGCGCGGGAGGCGTCGAGATCGGCCACGGCAACGAGATGCATCCCGTCCGTGAAGCGCGCCTGGGCGAGAAACATGGTGCCGAACTTGCCCGCCCCGATCAGGCCGACGGTAACCGGACGGCCCGCGGCCTGCCGTTCGAGCAGCATGGCGTGGAGATTCACGGAATGCTCCGAGCACTCAAATCCATGCCATCATTACTGCAGACGAGCCGCGCGCTGTCCAGCGTAACCATGGCGCGGCGGCGTCGATGCGCTGGTTCCGTGGGAGAGACGGAGACCGCATTCCATTGCTGGGTTCGTCGCTGACGCGCGGCCGGGCTTATTGGCACACCGCGCGCGTTACGAAAATCTCGGTCGGGCATTCCGCATCGTTCGGGGCGCGGCCCTTGAGCAGGACCTGCGCCGGGCATTTATGCTCCGACTGGGTGTCGAGGCTCTTGCCGGTCTGGAATCCCTTGCCGCGGCAGGCGGCAGCGGCCGCCGCCTGGCAATCGGGGGCGCCGTTCTGCGCCACCGCGCAGCGCTCGCGCACGATCACGATGCGCGCGTTCGGCAATCCCACGACCGCGTCGGTCGCATCCTTGGCGGCGTCGCGGGTCTCCTTGCCGAGTTGATCGAATGTCGCCTGCGCGCCCTGCAAATCCGACTTGAATCGGGTCGTGCCCTCGTTGAGCCAATGGCCGATCGTATCGACGAAGCCCGGCCGGAAAACGGAATCCGGCGCAGGTGCCGCCGGCGGAGTGGCGGCGGGCTCGCCCGGCTGTTGGCTTGGGATCTCACCCGGGGGCCGGACCTCTTGCGCGGGCGCGGACGCGGCCAGGCAAAGCGCGCCCGCGGCGAGCACCGCGCGTGCGATCGACGCGAAAGAGCGAGCATCAGGTGTTTCCGGGTGGCTGGTCATCTCGATCCCGTCGACGTCACAGCCGCGCGCAGGCTGGGCGGGACACGTGGCGAAAATGAGGAGCGGCGGAACTTCAGAACAGATAGAGGGCGGCAATGATGCCGGCGACCAGCACCACCGCGGCGACCGTTGCCCAGAAGCCCAGCCGTTCTTCGATGATTGCGCGCGCCTGCGGGCCGTAGCGGTTGAGCAGGAACGCCTCGACATAAAATCGCATGCCGCGCGCGACGATCGACAGCAGCACGAACAGGAACAGATTGTAGCCGGCGAAGCCCGATGCAATGGTCACGATCTTGTAGGGGATCGGGGTGAGCCCCTTGAGCAGGATGATCCAGCCGCCCCATTGCACGTAAGCCGCACGGAACGCGTCGACCTTGTCGCCATAGCCGTAGAGCTGGATCAACCACAGCCCGATCGAATCGTAAAGCACGGCGCCGATGAAATAGCCGAGCACGCCGCCGGCGACCGACGTCACGGTGCACACGGTCGCGTAGAACCAGGCCCGGTCGGGCCGCGCGAGCGCCATCGGAATCAGCATCGTGTCGGGCGGGATCGGAAAGAACGAGCTTTCCACGAACGAAATGATGCCCATCAGCCAGGTGGCGTACGGCTTATCGGCGGCGGCGATGCACCAATCGTAGGCGCGGCGAAGCATGGCGGGCTTGCTTAGCGGCGAGGAGAGCAATTGTCCATGCGCGGGCGCGGGACAGTAGAGTCTCAGTTTCCTCGCCACTGTCTGAAGGCATTCCGCTCGTCCCCGCGAAAGCGGGGACCTAGTCCTTGGCCCTGGATTCCCGCTTTCGCGGGAATGAGCGGAGTTTTGGTGTGGGGTCGTCTCACTTTAAGTTGAGACAGTACCGAACGGCGCATCAGCGCCGCTTGCGGACCCGGCTGCGGTCGAGCGCGATCACCTTGCGGCGCGGAGGAGCGTCGGGGCGCTCCCGCAGCGGAGCGTCAGGGCGCTCCTTGGGAAGTTTCTCGGCAATTCCCAACAGCTGTTCGCGGCGCTCCATCTCCATCCACACGTCCTTGGGATGGATGCCGGAGGCGACCCAGAGCACGACGAGATTGTAGAGAAGGTCGGCGCTTTCGCGCACCATAGCATCGCAATCGCCGTGCATGGTATCGATCGCCACCTCGACCGCCTCCTCCGCCAGCTTCTTGGCCATCTTGCTGCGGCCCGCGCGCAACAGCCGCGCCGTCCGCGAGGACGCCGGATCGGCGCCTTGGGCGGCGAGAACGGCCTGGTGAAGACGATCGAGCGAATCACTCATACCGGGCACAATAACGCCAATTCGGACCTGAATGTGTTAACGAATATGGGTAAAGCAAGGCAGCCGCGCCGAGCATCTGACACAGGGCCGCGGACATCCCGCGTTGCGCGTGCAGCGCAACAACGACCTTAGCTCTGCTCGGCAGCCGACTCTTCGCCGGCGAGCAGCGAGGCATTGCCGCCTGCCGCCGCGGTGTTGATGGTCACCACCTGCTCGGTGGCAAAGCGCCTCAGGTAATTCGGACCGCCCGCCTTCGGCCCGGTGCCGGAGAGCCCGACACCGCCGAACGGCTGCGTGCCGACGACCGCGCCGATCATGCTGCGATTGACGTAGACGTTGCCGTGGGCGAGCCGCGCAACGACGTGGTCGACGGTAGCATCGATGCGGGAATGGATGCCGAGCGTGAGGCCGTAGCCGTTGGCGGCGATTTCGTCGAGCAGCGCGTCGAGCTCCCCACTGCGCCAGCGCACGACGTGCAGGATCGGCCCGAACACCTCCTCGCGCAAATCCGCCGCGCGCTCGAGCATGATGATCGCCGGCGGCACATAGGTCCCTCTCGCCGGCAACGAGTTGAACCAGTCCCAGCGGAAGCGCACGCGGTTCTTCTGCTCGTGGTCGGCGATCCAGCGGTCGAGCTTGTCCTTGGCCTCGGCATCGATCACCGGCCCAACATGGGTCGAAGGCTCGCGCGGGTCGCCGAGCTTGAGCTCGCGCGCGGCGCCCGCGATCATCTCGACGATCGGCTCGGCCACGTCCGCCTGCACGCACAGCAGGCGCAGCGCCGAGCAGCGCTGGCCGGCGGAACGGAACGCCGACGTCACCACGTCGTCGGTGACTTGCTCCGGCAGCGCGGTGGCATCGACGATCATCGGATTGATGCCGCCGGTCTCCGCGATCAGCGGCACGATGGGTGCTTCCTTCGCCGCCAGCGCGCGATTGATCGCGCGCGCGACTTCGGTCGAGCCGGTGAAGGCGACGCCGGCGACGCGCGGGTCGGCGACGAGCGCCGCCCCGACCTTGCCGTCGCCCGGCAGCAGGTGAAGCGCGCTCGCCGGAACGCCCGCTTGATGCAGCGCGCGCACCACCTCGGCCGCGATCAGCGGCGTTTGCTCGGCGGGTTTCGCCACCACCGTATTGCCCGCAACGAGCGCGGCGCTGACCTGACCGAGAAAGATCGAGAGCGGAAAATTCCATGGGCTGATGCAGGCGAACACGCCGCGGCCGCGATAGCGAAGCTCGTTTGCTTCGCCGGTGGGGCCCGGCAGGGCAAGCGGAGCAAGCGTGCGGCGCGCCTCGAGCGCGTAGTAGCGGCAGAAATCGACCGCCTCGCGCACTTCCGCCACCGCGTCGTCGAGGGTCTTGCCGCCTTCTCCCTGCAACAGCGCGATCAGCCGGCCGCGCCGCGCTTCCAGGAGATCGCTCGCGCGTTCGAGCGCGCCGGCTCGCAGCTCGAGCGCGGTTGCGGCCCATGGCGCAAAGCCCGCTTGCGCCGCCGCCATGGCCGCCGCCGCGACGGCATCGTTGCCTTCGCCGACGCGGCCGATCGCCTTGGCGTCGATGGGCGAAAGCACCCGCCGCTCGCTGCCGGGACACCGCGTGCCGTCGATGAGCGGGAAGGCCTCGGCCGACAGCTCGCCGGCGCGGGTTTCGGCGAGCAGCGCATTAAGCGCGGCCCGGTCGCCGAATTCGACGCCGAAGGAATTGCGTCGCTGCGGGCCATAAAGGTCGCGCGGGAGGGGAATCTTCGGGTTGCGCGCGTGATGCGCGTCGCCGATCCGCGCCTGCGGACGCTCGAGGATCGCCGCGATCGGCACCGCGGGGTCGGCGGCAACCGACACGAAGGAGGAGTTCGCGCCGTTTTCCAAGAGACGCCGCACGAGATAAGCGAGAAGATCGCGGTGGCCGCCGACCGGGGCGTAGATCCGGCAAGCTGCTTCGGGGTAATCGGCGAGCAAGAGCTGATAAAGCACCTCGCCCATGCCGTGCAGGCGCTGGAACTCGTAGCCTTCGACGCCGCCGGCATCCTCGATCACGCTCGCCACGGCGAGCGCATTGTGGGTGGCGAATTGCGGATAGAGCCGCGGCCGCGCCGCCAGCAGCTTGCGCGTGCAGGCGGCATAGCAGACGTCGGTCATGGCCTTGCGGGTGAACACGGGATAGTCGGAAAGACCGCGCTCCTGGGCGCGCTTGATTTCGCTATCCCAGTAGGCGCCCTTGACCAGCCGCACGGTCAGCCGGCGGCGCAGCCTGCGCGCGGCTTCGTCGAGCCATTCGATCACCGCCGGCGCGCGCTTCTGATAGGCTTGCACCGCGAGCCCGAAGCCGTCCCAGCCGCGCAGCGAGGCGTCCGCGAGCACCGCCGCGATCACGTCGAGCGTGAGCTCGAGCCGGTCGGCCTCCTCGGCATCCACGGTGAAATTGAGGTCGAGGTCGCGCGCCTTGCGCGCAAGCTCGAGCACCCGCGGCACCAATTCGGTCAACACCCGATGGCGCGATACCGCCTCGAACCGCGGATGCAGGGCGGAGAGCTTGACCGAAATGCCGGGACGGTTCGCGCTATCGCCGGCGCTTGCGGCGATGGCATCGATGGCATGGGCATAGGAGGCGAAATAGCGTTCGGCGTCGGCTCCCGTGCGCGCGCCCTCCCCCAGCATGTCGAAGGAATAGCGCCGCGCCCGCTGCGTGCGGGCGCGCTCGAGCGCCTCCTCGATCGTCTGTCCGAGCACAAAATGCGAGCCCAGGAGCCGCATCGCCTGCCGCGTGGCGGCGCGCACGGCGGGAATGCCGAGGCGTTTGATGAGACTTTCGAGAATCGTATCCGGGGTCTCGCCGGGATGGATGATGCGGGCGGTGACGCCGAGCGTCCAGGCCGAGGCCGATACCAGCAGCGCGCTCGATTTGACGTGGTGCGACGACCACTCGCCGGTGGCGAGCTTGTCTTCGATCAACCGGTCGGCGGTCGCGGCATCGGGCACGCGCAGCAGCGCCTCCGCCAACACCATGAGGGCGAGGCCCTCCTTGGTGGACAGCGAATAGGCGTGCAGGAAATCCTCGATGCCGCCGAGTCCCCCGGCCCTGGCCCGGATCCCCTCGATGAGACGCCGTGCATACGCGTCGATTCGCCGTTCGGCGTCGCTGGCGCGGGAGGCCTCACGGAGCAGTCCGGGCGCGATCGCCTCGTCGGGCGGCGCATAGGCAGCGCTGAAGAGGGGTGCTGTGTCTGCATCCGCGGCCAAGGATATCGCCGTATCTGGGATCATGACCGGTCCGCACTCGACTGGCTCCGGCTCGGGCCTGCGGCGTTAATCTTAACAGCCGTTCATGCCATCGGGCTGAAGAATAACTCGCATGCGGGCACAAAATGGCAGGGGGCGGTGTTTGAAATTTGTGAAGGGCGGGCTCGAACCGTGATCTCGCCTTGCGCTTTGCACGCTCATGTTCTTTATCTGGCTGCCTCAGCCGCGGTGCACGGCGGTGCAGCGCGGGGGCCGACGTAGAGGGAGCAGCCATGGGCCTCCTCAACCTCAGGCGGATCGTTCGGCCCGCCCATGTCTTCGCGGCGGCGATCGCATTGATGGCCGCATGGCCGGCCGCGGCGCAGACCAGCATCAAGTTCTCGCTCGACGGGCGCCTTGAGGGACTGGCTGCAACTTTTTTCCTCCCCCAGGACAAGGGCTACTTCAGGAGCGAGGGCCTCGACGTGGTGCTCGACGAGGCGGCGACCGTGCTCGAGCCAATCACCCGCGTTGCATCGGGCGCCTATGACATGGGCCTCGCCGATATCAACACCCTCATCAAATATCGCGACCAGCATCCGTCGCCACCAGTGCGAGCGGTTTTCATGGTCTACAACAAGCCGCCGTTCGCGATCGTGGCGCGCAGGAGCCGCGGCATCACCGAGCCCAAGCAGCTCGAGAACAAGAAACTCGGCGCCCCACCCGCCGGCATCACCTTTGGCGAGTGGCCGCTATTCGCCAAGCTCAACAACATCGATGTGGCGAAGGTGACGATCGAAACCATCGGCATACCGGTGCGCGCGCCCATGCTCGCCGCCGGCCAGATCGACGCCGCGCTCGGCTACTCGTTCCGGCTCTATGTCGATCTCAAGGACCGCGGCGTGCCGGTCGACGATATCGTCCTGATGCCGATGGCGGATTACGGGCTCAAGCTCTATGGCAACGCCATCATCATCAACCCCAAGTTCGCGGCCGACAAGCCGGAGGCGGTGCGAGCGTTTCTGCACGCCTTTCTCAAGGGCCTGAAAGACATCGTCCGACGACCGGTCGATGCGGTCGATGCGGTCGTGCGGCGCGACGAGACCCTGAAAAAGGAGGTCGAGCTCGAGCGGCTGCGCATGGCCATCCACGACAACATCGTCACGCCCGAGGTGAAGGCCGACGGCTTCGGCGCCGTCGACCTCGCGCGGCTCGGGGAATCGATCGATCAGATCGGGTTGGTCTACACCTTCAAGGCCAAGCCCAAGGCGGCGGACATTTTCGACGCCTCGTTCCTGCCGCCCGCCGACGAGCGCAGGGTGCATTGAGCTCGTTGCGACGTGCGTTACTGCCCCGATCCGCTTGCCCGCGCGGGAGCGATATCGCTCGCAGCCCCGCCCGTTCTCACCTGCAGCTGCGGACGCAACACCGCCGCGATGTCGTCGGCGAGTTCCTCGAGCGCCGCCCGGTTGCCGCCTTGGCGCAAATAAATCCCGCAATAGAGCTGGGGTAGCTCGGGAAGCGGCGCGTCCTCCCAGATCGTGAGCGACGTCTGCTGCACGCGGCTGCGCGGCAGCACCATGATGCCGAGCCCGGCGAGGACCGCGGCCTCCAGGCTCGCGATGCTGCGCGAGGTGAACACGAAGTCGCACTCGCGCCCGATCCGATGAAGCGCGGTCACCGCCGTGTAGCGACAGGCGCAATCTTCGCCGAAGGACACGAGCGGCACCGGCCCGACCGGGTCGAGCTGGGTCGCGTCGCTGCGCACCCACACCGCCTGGTCGATCCACAAATGCTGCGCTTCGATAACGGGCTTCGAGCTTGCAATCGCGACCGCAAGATCGATGTCGCCTTGGCGCAATCCGCGCAACGTGTTTTCAAAGCTCGTCGCGCTTGCCGCGAAACGAATGCCCGGCCAGCGCTTGCGGAACCGCGCCAAGGTCGCGGGAATCCTGGTTCCGGCGAAGTCGCCGGGCATGGCGACGCGCACGGTCTGCGCCGTCGGCTGCCCGCCGCCGAGCTGCGCGATCTGATCGTTGACCGACAGCATGCGCCGCGCGTGAGCGACAACCATCTCCCCGCGCGGTGTCAGGCTCACGCCCGGGGCGCTCTTGTCGAGGAGCTCGTAGCCGAGCAGAAATTGCAGCCGCTTGATCTGCGCGCTGACCGCCGGCTGGGTGATGCCGAGCGACTGCGCCGCTTTGGTAAAGCTGCGCTGATCGACGACGAACACGAGTGTCCGCAGAAGTTCAGTCGGGATATTGACCATGCCCCCTCGCCGTTCTTGCGCGTTCGGGCGCCGCGTTGCCCGCCACGGCCGACCGCCGCCGACCCCATTCGGGCCGGCGGCCGACCTCATAGTCGCACTGGGTGGGAATGTGTGCGCAATTGCGGTCGAGTCAAGCGCAGCAATAAACGTTGTCAGCACGTTCTAAATCGGCAAATATTGTGTCATCAATCGATCGTAGACATGCACGGTGCGATACAATCATTGCGCACAAGCCGTTTCATCGGCTTGCGAGAGTTCCCGGCGGGAGGGCGTGCGATCCGATCGCAGCGGCCATGACCGCGCGTGGGCGCGTTGCGAGCAGGGGGCATTGCGTTAGAGTAAGCCTCGCGCAGAGTTCCCGGAGAGGTAGAGTCCCACCTTTGCCGATGTCGGCCGCATGAAATTCATTCGACTGTACATCCGCGTGCTCGAGCTGCTCGGGCGCGAGGCCCGTTTGGGCTGGGCGCTCGCGGTCGCCAATCTGGCGCTCGCCTCGGCGATGTTCGTGGAACCGGTCCTGTTCGGCCGCATCGTCGACACCCTCGCCAATGCCCAGGGGCGCATCTCGCAACTGGCCTGGCGCGACTTGATGACGCTGGTGGGCGCCTGGGTCGGCTTCGGCCTCTTCATCATCGTCTGCAGCACGCTGGTGGCGCTCCACGCCGACCGCCTGGCGCACCGCCAATACCAGGTGGTGCGCACGATGTTCTTCGAGCACGTGCTGCAGCTGCCGCTGAGCTACTACACCGGCGCGCATTCCGGACGGCTGGTGAAGGTGATGATGACCGGCACCAATACGCTGTGGGGGCTGTGGCTCTCCTTCTTCCGCGAGCACTTCGCCAGCTTCGTTTCGCTCATCGTGCTGCTGCCGCTGACTCTGTTCATCAATTGGCGCTACGGGCTGATGCTGATCCTGCTGTGCGCCGTGTTTTCCGCGGTGATCGCGCTCGTGGTCGGTAAGAGCGAAAGACTGCAAAGCAAGGTCGAGGGCTACTATACCGACGTGGCCGAGCGCACGACCGATACGCTCGGAAACATTGCCCTGGTGCAGAGCTTCTCCCGCATCGAGATGGAAGTTTCGGGAATGAGGAAGATGGGCGAAGAGGTGCTCAGAGCCCAGATCCCGGTGCTGTCCTGGTGGGCGGTGACGACGGTGATCACGCGCACGTCGACTACGCTGACCATGTTGTCGATTCTCGTGCTCGGGGTCTGGTTCTATCTCCATGATCTGACCACCGTCGGCGAAATCGTCATGTTCATGAGCTTCGCCACCCTGCTGATCAGCAGGCTCGAGCAGGCCGTCCATTTCGCCAACGAGATGGTGATGGACGCGCCGCGGATCGCGGAATTCTTCGAGGTACTCGACACCGAGCCGGCGGTGCGCGACCGACCCGATGCCGTGGATCCCGGCCGCATGCACGGCCTGGTGGAATTCAAGGACGTCTCATTTTCCTACGACGGCAAGCGCTCCGCGGTCGCCGATCTCACCTTCACCGCGCTGCCCGGCGAAACGGTCGCGCTCGTCGGGGCGACCGGCGCCGGCAAATCGACCGCGCTCGCGTTGCTTCATCGCGCCTTCGACCCGCAATCGGGCACCGTGAGGATCGACGGCATGGACATCCGCGCCCTCAAGCTCGCGGGCCTGCGGCACAGCATCGGCGTCGTGTTCCAGGAGGTCCTGCTGTTCAACCGCTCGATCGCGGAGAACCTGCGCGTCGGCAAGCCCGATGCGAGCGACGACGAACTGCGCGCGGCGTGCGAGCGCGCGCAGGTTCTCGACGTCATCGAGCGCCTGCCGCAAGGCTTCGACACCAACGCCGGCGAGCGTGGGCGATTGTTCTCCGGCGGCGAGCGCCAGCGCCTGTCGATCGCGCGGGCGCTGCTCAAGGATCCTCCGATCCTCATCCTCGACGAGGCCACGAGCGCGCTCGACGCGCTCACCGAAGCCAGGGTCCAGGCCGCGCTCGCCGAGGTGATGAAAGGCCGTACCACCTTCGTGATCGCGCACCGGCTCGCCACCGTCCGCAACGCCGACCGCATCCTCGTGTTCCAGGCTGGCCGCATCATCGAGACCGGCACCTTCGACGAGCTCATGCGGCTCGGCGGCCACTTCGCCGAGCTCGCCCGCAGCCAATTCATGGCGGGTGAGACGGCGAAGAAGCGGCACGAGCACGCGAGCAGTCAGCCGGTGGAAACCTAGCGGGCGCGGTCCGTGGCGTCTTCGAAATCGAGCGGAGTGTGGGGCCGCGCCGGCGATCATCCGCTCGCGACGGCTTTCGTCCTGGCGCTCTGTGTCCGCCTGATCAACCTCGCGCTGCTGACGGGTCGCGACGCCTTCTTCGCGGAGCAGGATGCGTTCGCTTACTGGGCGCTCGGCGCCGCGTTGGCGAAGCCCGACGCCTTTTGGCCCACGCTGTCGTCGCTGACCGACCGCATGCCGCTTTATCCGCTGCTGCTCGCGGGCGTCCAGCACGCCTTCGGCGACGTTCCCCGGGCGGTTGCGCTCATTCAGGCCGTGATCGATGCCGGGACCTGCGCGCTCATCGCTGCGCTGGGCGCGCTGATCTCCCCGCTCACCGGATTGATCGCCGGCATTCTCGCCGCCCTGTCGGTGACGCTCGTGGTATTCAGCACCCAGATCCTGACCGATTCGCTCTTTGTCTTCTTCTTCACGCTGATGCTGCTTGCCGGCGCGCGTTTCCTGCTTCGCCCGATGCTGGGGCTCGCGCTGTGGGCCGGCCTCGGCGGCGGGCTCGCCCTTGCCACGCGGCCTTCCGTCGCCATGCTGCTGGCGGCAGCCGTGCCGCTCGTCTTCGTCATTGCGTTGGTGCGGCGATGGAGCGTTGGCCCGGCGCTGGCCGCCGCGCTCCTCTTCGCCATCGCCGCCGCGGCGCCGCTCGCCCCCGTGCTCGCGCGCAACGCGATCCGTTACGACAGCCTCAGCGTGACCTCGCAAACCGGCGACTATTTGGCCTTGTGGATCGTCCCGCTGGTGACCGAGCGCGCCAACGGCACGCCTTACCAAACGACCTTCGATCGCATGGATGCCCGCTACCGACGCGAGGCTGGCGCAGAGCTCAATCCGTTCCGCCGCTCGGCCATCGCCTCCGGCCTGGCGTGGCAGGAGATGGCGCGCTTGCCGCCGTCGGCGCTTGCCAAGGCTTGGCTCGAGGGCGCAGTGGTGAACCTCGCTGCACCGGCGCTGCTCGCGGACCCGCGGGTGCGCGCGCTGCCGAAGCCCAGCTTCTACAACACGCCCGGGGCCAGCCTGTGGCAGAAGGCGCGGGCCTACCTGTTCGAGGATCCGGGACGCTACCAGCTCCTGCTCGTCCTCGGCCTCATCTCCATGCTGCCGTTCCTTGCGCTTGAGACCATCGGCTTCGTCATGCTGGCGCGGACGATGCCGTGGGCGGCGGTCTTCGCCGGCGGCGTGCTCGCCTATTTCCTCCTCCTCAGCGGGCCGGTGGCGACGCCAAAATATCGCTTGCCGATGGAGCCGGTGCTGATCGTGCTCGCCGCGATTCCCCTGGCGTGGGTGGCGCAACGGCGCCGACGAATCGGCGCCGCGAATCGACCATAGGTCGGCGCGGCGCAAAACAGCGGGATCGCTACTTGATGCGTTCGAGGATGCTCACGTAGTTCGCAACCGCCGTGCCGCCCATATTGAAGATGCCGCCGAGGCTCGCATTCCTGACTTGAATGTCGCCGGCGGCCCCCATGAGCTGCATGGCCGTGAGCGCGTGCATGGACACGCCGGTCGCACCGATCGGGTGGCCCTTGGCCTTGAGCCCGCCCGAGGGATTGACCGGCAGCGGCCCGTTCTTCTCGGTGAGGCCCTCCGCCACGGCGCGCGCGCCCTGCCCTTCCGGGACCAGGCCCATCGCCTCGTATTCGATCAGTTCGGCGATGGTGAAGCAGTCGTGGGTCTCGACGAAGGAGAGGTTGGAGAGCGCGATGCCTGCGCTCGCCAGCGCGCGCGTCCAGGCCTGGGCGCAGCCTTCGAGCTTGAGCACGTCGCGCTTCGACATGGGCAAGAAGTCCTGCACGTGCTCGGCCGCGCGGAAGGCAACCGCCTTGCCGAGCTTGAGCGCCGTTGCGACGTCGGCCAAGACGACGGCGGCGGCGCCGTCGGAAACGAGCGAGCAGTCCGTGCGCTTGAGCGGACCCGCCACGCGCGGATTCTTTTCGCTCTCGGTGCGGCAGAACTCGTAGCCCAGGTCCTTGCGAATCTGGGCATAGGGATTGCCCACGCCGTTCTTGTGGTTCTTGGCGGCGATGCGGGCAAGCGCGTCGGATTGGTCGCCCCAACGCTGGAAGTAGCGCGCGGCGATCTGGCCGAAAATACCGGCGAAGCCGCCGTCGATATCGGCTTCTTCGCGCACATAAGATGCCTTGAGCAGGTTGCGCCCGATCTCGGCGGTGGGCGTCGTCGTCATCTGCTCGGCGCCGACCACGAGCACGATGCGGGCAGCCTTGGCGGCGATCGCCTTGAGGCCCTGATGCACGGCGGCCGAACCGGTGGCGCAGGCGTTCTCGACCCGGCTGGCGCGTTTGAAGCGCAGATCCGGCGAGGCCTGGAGGACCAGCGCGGCGGTAAAATCCTGGGCCGAGAAGCCTGCGTTGAAATGGCCGAGCACGATTTCGTCGACGTCGCCGGCGTCGATCCCGGCATCGGCGAGCGCCTGCGTCGCCACCCGCACGATCAGGCTCTCGACCGTCTCGCCCTCGAGACGGCCGAAGGGGGTGTGGGCCCAGCCAACGATGCAAGCGGTCA
>Ga0318502_10000440_pt1 | contig 13193 bp, 8 predicted proteins | sample GRESIP174b1f22_FD_203291 | JGI IMG/M metagenome (GOLD analysis project Ga0318502, IMG submission 203291) | Tropical soil microbial communities from Luquillo Experimental Forest, Puerto Rico - GRE.SIPMG.174b1f22 | ecosystem: Environmental > Terrestrial > Soil > Tropical forest > Bulk soil...
GCGGAGGAGGGGCGGCACGCATCCTGCATCCGCGACTACCTGCTGGTCACCCGCGGGGTCGACCCGGAGCGCCTCGAGCACGCCCGGATGGCGACGTTGCAGGCGGGGTGGGATTCCGGGGGCAGGCCGCTGCTTCATGCCTGCGTGTTCGTGTCGTTCCAGGAGCTCGCCACCCGCGTCTCGCACCGCAACACCGGCCGCGCCTGCCAGGACCCGATTGCGGAGAGGCTGCTCACCCGGATCGCGATGGATGAGAACCTGCACATGATCTTCTACCGCAACCTGGTTCAGGCGGCGCTGGAGATCGCGCCGAGCCAGGCGTTGCGGGCGATCGCCGACGAGGTGACCGGCTTCGCGATGCCGGGCAGCGTGGTCCCTGGTTTCGCCCGTAAGGCCGTGCAGATCGCCCAGGCGGGCATCTACGACCTGCGCATCCACCACGATGATGTGATCATGCCGCTAGTGCGCCACTGGCGCGTTTTCGACGCTGAGGGCCTGGACGCCGGCGGCGAGCAGGCGCGGCAGGATCTCGCCGCGGCGCTCAAGGCGCTCGACGCCCGGGCTGAGCGCTTCGTGCAGCGGCGGGCCGAAACGAGGGCCGGACACCCCGGCCGGAACGGCTGAGAGCGATACGGACGGACCCGCCCGTATCGCCTGAGGCCGCATTTTGGATACTGGGGCCCAAATACCACGGCTGGTGTGGGAGGGGCGGCCATGACGGTAGATGCCAGGCCCGGTGGCAGCAGGGCAGCCATCCGCCCGGTTGAGCGGCCGGTGCCGTTGCGCCAGTCGGTGTATGACGCGCTGCTGGAACTTGTGGTGGAGGGCCGGCTCGGGCCCGGGGAGCATCTGGTGGAGACCGATCTGGCCCACCAGCTCGGGGTGAGCCGCCAGCCGGTCCGGGAAGCCCTGCACCGGCTGGAGGCCGAGGGCTGGGTCGACCTGCGCCCCAACCAGGGTGCTTTCGTGCACGTGCCCACCGACCAGGAGGTCGACGAGCTGCTCGACGTGCGTGAGTTGCTGGAGGTGGAGACCGCCCGGCTGGCGGCGACGGCGGCGACCGCCGATCAGCTGGCCCGGCTGCGGGAGATCTGCCAGCGGGGCCAGGCCGCCGTGCAGGCCGGCGACACGCTCTGGTTCGTGGCCGTCAACAGCGAATTCCACGCTGAGCTGGCGCAGGTGGCCGGCAACGCGGTGCTGGCCGAGCTGGCCGGAATCGTCGGCCGCCGGGTGCGCTGGTATTACCGGCTGGTGGCGCCGTTGCGCGGGCGTGAGTCGTGCGCCGAGCACCTGCAGATGGTCGCGGCGCTGGAGGCGGGCGACGCGCGGGGGGCATCGGAGATCGCCCGCCGGCACACCGAGCGGACCCGCGCCGCCTATCACCGTCCCGCCCGCTGAGACGACCAGGCCAGCACCTGCCCTGGTCGACTGGGCTGGCCAATCGCCGCCGGCGGGGACGAATGCCTGCGGGGAAACGCCTGTGTGCCGCATGATGTAGTGATTTCTCTGGCCGGGTGAAAGGGCACAGCATGCCGAACGGAGGCTCGCACCGACCCGGCTCGCGTCGGCGGCGTGCCCCCTCCGCCAATCCGCATCCGGATCCGGTGCCGGAGCAGCGCGACCGCTCCGATTCCTGGCCAGATCCGCGGCTGTCGCCGGCCGGGGAACCGCCGGATGAGCCGTGGACCGACCCACGGCTGTCCCGGGCCGGCGGACCGCCGGATGATCCACCGCGGCGCCAGCCCCCCGTGGATGACCCGCGGGCAGGACGTGATCCGGGAGCCGCCCCCCGGCGGGCACCGAAGCACATCCGTACCGGTCCGGGCGACGGCGCGCAGGGTGATCCACGGCAGACGTATGGCAATCCGCTGAACGACCCGCGGGGCGGCTCCTGGCCACGCTCAGATGGGTGGCCGGTACCGCCCGACCCACGCGGCCGCTCCGGAGGCGATCCCAGGCAAGCCCGTCCGGATCCGAACGCTGACCGGTGGCCAGGCCCACCAGCTGGCACGCGGCCCGATCCGCGAACTGAAGCACCCGACCCGCGGCGGAGGCGGAGCGCTGGCCCGGGCCCGATGCCCTCGCCGGGGCCGGGCGGTATGCCGCGTGATCCCGGGCCCGTTGGATACGACTCCGGACCCATGCCGCGCCATTCCCGGCCGATGCCGCGGGTGGATTCCGGGCCCATGCCGCGGGTGGATTCCGGGCCTATGCCACGGGTGGGACCGGTGCAGCGGCCGCCGGCCGACTCCTGGCCAGAAACCGGGATGAGCCCCGTCGAGGATTCCTGGCCAGCGTCCTACCCAGGTGAGCACCCGGGATCGCGGCGGGCGGACCGGTCACGCGATGCCAGGCCGGGCGATTGGCCCAGCCAGAGCGGCCGCGATTCAGGCCAGTTCGGGCCGGGGGCCGTGCCCGGCTCACAGCCAGGTCGCGCCGATCCCAGGTCGCGCCCGGGCAGTGGCCCGCACACCAGCCCCGGCAGTGGGCCGTACCCGCGCCCCGCCAGTGGCCCGCACACCAGCCCCGGCAGTGGCCCGTACGCGCGCCCAGGCAGTGGCCCGCACACCAGCCCGGGTAGCGGCCCATACACCAGCCCGGGCGGTGGACCGCGCTCTGGCCCGCACCCAGTTGCTGGCCGCCCATCACGGGCGGCGCCGGAGTATGGCCAGCAGCCAGGGCGCGAGGGCGATCCCCGAGTGGCCGCCTACCAGGCCACCCGTGACCGCCCGGCTGACCACGACGTGCGGGCTGATTACGCCGATCCTGGGCCGCCGCCGGAGACCCGCCGCCGGGGCCGCCGCGACGCCCGCCCGCGACCACAGCCAGCCGAATCTGGCCCGGACGCGCGAGGCCGGCCAGCTGACCCGGCCAGCCGCCCGCGGCGCGGCTTGACCCGGTCACGGATCTGGCTGCTGGCAGGGGCGGCCGGGCTGCTCGTCGTGCTCTCGCTGCTGCTTGGCGGAAGACTGCTGGGCCATAGGGGCCCGGCACACATCCTGGTCACACCGGCCAGGCTCGGCGCCTTTATCCGCAGTCACCAGCTCGAGCAGCAGATGGGGGCCAGGAACCTGCAGCAGCAGGTCATCTCCAAGAGCGCCGGGCAGGCCAGCCATGTCATTTACGCGGTGTATGAGAACGCCGCGAACGCGTCTGGTGGCCCGCAGGTGATCCTTTTCATCGGCGGCCACCTGTCCGGAGTGGCGCCGAGCGGCTTCATCTCTAGCTTCAGCACCCAGTTCAAGGGGGCGCACAGCACCAGCCCGGGGAGCATGGGCGGCAGTGCCGCCTGCGTCAACGCCAACGCCAACGTGACCGGCCAGGTTGCTCTGTGCGCCTGGGCGGACAATGACACGTTCGGCGTGGTCGCCTCGCCGACGATGAGCTCCGCGCAGCTGGCGGCCCAGATGCGCGTCATCCGGCCGCAGGTCGAGCATCCGGCGAAGTAGCCGCGGCGCAATCCCTAAATTACTCGGCTGGATCCTTGCTGGCCGGCGGGTCTTTGCTGTGCTGCGGGGAAGGCCTGCGCAGCGAGAGCCGGGCCACGGCGATGGTGACCGCGGCGGCCAGCACGGCGAGCCCGACAAGCTGACCGCCGATCAGCCGGGTATCGAGCGGGAACGAGGCTGAGACGTCGGTCATCCTGGCCTCGTGGGCCGGTGGGCCGGTGGACGGCCCGGGAGTGATCTTGGGGAAAGTAGCGCCCGGGTTCGTGGCCGGGCTCGGCAGCAACGGCAGCGAACCGGCCGGGAGCGATCCCGGCGCGGTGCCGGGGGGCAGGCTCAGGCCAACCCCGGCCGGCGCCGGGACGGTCGTGCGTGGCGCTGGGGTGGCGGCCGGATGGGTATGCGTGGGCGTGGGCTTCGGGGTGTGGGTCGGTGTCGGAGTGGGCGTGGGAGATGGCGGGAACGCGGCCACCACGCTGGCCGATCCGGCGGCAATGCCGGCTGCCTGCGGTGAGGTGCCAGCCGCGGTCAGGCTGATGGTGTCGCCCAGGGCGCTGGTAGGGACTGCGATAGCAGCCTGCACCTCGTCCAGCTGGCCCGCGGTGAGGGTGAGTGCGCACTGATTCCCGATCAGCGATGGGCAGACCGTGAAGCTTGCTGCCAGCGTGCTCGGTGCGGCGGCCAGGCTGACGGTCGCCGTACCGTTCACGGTCCCGGCCAGCCAGACCCAGATGGCAAAGCCGGCCTGCCTGCCCGGTATCACGTCCCCCGAGGTGTCCTGCGAAGCGACGGCCACGCACAGGACGTCTGGTGGCTGGGTGCTCGCGCCCGGGCTGGGGGCCGGCGTGGTCGCGGCCGGGACCGGGGACGGGGCGGTGATCGTCGTGCCGCTGAGGTGCAGCTGGGCGGCCTGTGCCGCGGTCAGGTGCAGCACACACGGGTTCTTCGTTGGCGGCGGTGACCCCGAGCCGGGGGCCGCCGTCAGGCTGGGGCTGGCGGTTCCGGCCAGCAAGGGGGCTGCCAGGAACAGGCCGGCTACTCCGACTGGGATCGCAAACAAACCAGACAGTGCATGCCAACCATGACCTCTGGTGAGGCGTGTGCTCATCGCCGCGCCCCTGCCGTCCTGATCATCCCGTCCGCGTCGCACTTGCTCCCGTGTGGTCTCTCACTGGGCGAACATTCCCCACCAACTTGAGCCCGACACCTGGGGTGGCCGCCGGATCACTGCCAGCGGCCAGGCCCGCCGGCGAACGGGTGATGGGGCCGTGGCGGGTGATTCGGCTCTGCGGGGAGTGGGCGTGTATGCTCTGCTGGCGCGGATGGTTGGCTGGTCGAGCCCGCCCCGGGCGGCTTGGTACCACGCCTTCTGGTGGCGGACCGGATGCCCGGCCGGACGTGTGCCCCCTTAGCTCAGTCGGCAGAGCGTCTCCATGGTAAGGAGAAGGTCTACGGTTCGATTCCGTAAGGGGGCTCCCAGGTGGCGTTGATGTTTCGTTGTTAGTCCATCATCTCCCAGGCTAGTCTGCAGCCACGCCGTCACGAAGATCATCTACATCAGGCAGGGCGCGGGAACTTGAGCTGGCCCCTCTGGTCGCAAGACGGCACGCCAACCAGTTGATGTGCGTACCAGCCGACGGGCTTGGCCCTCGGCAAGGCAACCCACACAGCGGCGGGCGCATCCTTGGCAGCTCGGTTACGGTCCGCTGGTGCGCTCAGCATGAGTCGGGGCGAAATGCTGGGGGAACGCCAGGTTGCGGCACCGCTGATGGCGCCGCGCGCCGCAGACGGGGCACTCAGACCGGCTAACCGACGGTTCCAGCCGGGCGAGAGTGTCGGCGTCTAGCTTGCGGGGCTCTCGATGAGCAGGAAGCCTCACCGGCCCTCGCAATGCAAGTTCGGACACGAAGCGCTTGTACTCGGGTTCGCACTCATCGCACCGGCAGCCTTGCGCCCAGGCCAGCACTGTGCCGTGCGGCGGCAGCGCGGGTGGCAGGTTGCCCCATGCGGTCATGCATCCACGGTAAGGCAGCAAAATCTCTGGCTGGTCCTACGAGGCGGGGGAGCCGTGAGAGAGTCTGCAACGTGACGGGTGATAGTGCGAAGCGCGCGCCGCTAGCCCCAGCCGGACGCGCATGGGTGCTGGGGTGGTGAACCTACTGTGACTGGTGAGGCTGCCCCGAGCGCTGGGGACGTGTCCAACGGGAGCCGCAGGCTGGCCATCTTGCTGGCGATGGCGATGTTCGTGCTGGTCGTCGACACGTCGGTGATGAATGTCTCCATCTCGGCGGTGGTTCATGACCTGCACACCACCGTCAGCGGGGTTCAGTCCGCGATCGCGCTTGAGGCACTGGTGTCGGCGGCGTTCATCCTGATCGGCAGCAAGGTGGGCGACCTGATCGGGCGCAAGCGCGCCTATGTGCTGGGCCTGCTCGGCTACGCGATCGGGGCCCTGGCCATGGCTCTGGCGCAGGGCCTGACCGCGGTCATCGTGTTCTGGGCGATCGTGGGCGGGATCGGCGCATCGCTGCTGCTGCCGGCGATGCAGTCACTGATCCACGGCAACTTCGAGGGCGCGGCCCAGCGGAAGGCCTACGCGCTGGTCGGCGCCGCGGCCGCGATCGCCGCCGCCGTCGGCCCGCTGCTCGGCGGGTTCATCACGACCTACCTGTCGTGGCGGATCGCGTTCCTGCTGGAGGACCTCATCATCGTGGTCGTGCTCGCCAACATCAGGATGGTGCACGACGTTCCCTACACCGGATCCCGGCAGGTGGACGTGGTGGGTGCCATCCTGTCCATCCTGGGCATGGGCGGCATCGTGCTTTCCATCCTGGTGTGGCAGGAAGGTGGCGAAGCGGTAGGGGCGCTTCTTGCGGTCGGCGCGGTCTCGCTGGGGAGCCTGGCGTGGTGGCTGGTGCGGCGCAAGCGGGCGGGCAAGGCGGTGCTGCTGGACCCGGACCTGTTCAAGGCCAAGCTGTTCAAGTTCGGGGTGTCCGGGCAGGTGCTGCAGCAGATCGGGCTGGGCGGGGTGATGATCGCGCTGCCGATCTACCTGCAGATCGTGCTCGAGTACAGCGCGATGGGTGCGGGCCTGTCCATCGCCCCGCTGTCGCTGAGCATGTTCGCAGTGGCACTGATTGCCGGGCGGCGAGGGGGGAAGCGCCGCCCGGCAAGCCTCATCCGGGCGGGGTTCGCGCTGTTCACGGTCGGGATGATCGTCATCGAGCCGATCGTGCCCCGGGCGACCTCAGGCTGGTATCTGGTGGTGCCGTTGCTGATCGCGGGCTCTGGGCTGGGCCTGATGGTCTCCCAGCTGAACAACCTCACGCTGGCCCCGATCTCTGAGGAACGCGTCAGCGAGGCCGCCGGGGTGAACTCGGCCGGAGGGTCGTTCGGGCTGTCGTTCGGGCTGGCGTTCGCCGGCGCCATCCTGCTGGCGGCGCTGTCCCTCAGCTTCACCAGCCTCGCCCAGTCCAGCACCGTGCTCACCCCGGCGGAGCAGCAGCAGGTCGCCAAGACCTTGGAGCACGACGCCCAGGTGGTCAGCAACACTCAGCTGGAAGAGCAGCTCGCCGGCCAGCCGCAGAAGACCCAGGATGAGATCATCCGGATCAACACCGAGGCCAGGCACCTCGCCCTGCAGATAGCGCTGCTCGTTCCGATCCTGGCCGGCCTGGCCGGGCTGGGCATCTCGTTCCGCATGATGCGCCTGCCTGATCCTGAGCAGTCGGGTTCCGGCGAACAGATGGTCCTGGGCTGACCCGGGTAACCAGTCCCTTGTCGCGGGGCCTTGGTCATAGTTCGTCGTGGCGCCGGAGCCACACGAGTGCTCCCCAGCCCCAGATGGGGGGCAGGTATGTGGTGCAGAGACGGTAGAGCAGGGTCGCCGCGACGGCCACATCCTCGGAGATGCCCAGCAGTGTCAGCAGGGAAATGTAGCTGGCCTCCATGACTCCCATGCCGCCAGGTACCGGCGCGATGCCCCCGAGCAGGGACGTCAGTGTGCACACGATGATCAGCGACCCGAACGAGGCCGACGCACCCACCGCGTGCAGGGCGAACGACAGGCCCGTGGCCAGCAGCAGCTGGGTCAGGGCGGCTCCGGCGAACAGGCGGGCGAGCTGGCCAGGGTTGTTGACCAGGTTGCGCAGGTTGGCCCAGGCCGGCGCGAGCCGGGGCTGCAGGCGGGTGGCCGCCAGCCGCCTGACCTTGGGCACGAGGAAGGCGACTCCGCCGATGAGCCCGGCAGCGACGATCGCGTAGAGGACAAGCTGGAGCACTTCGGCCCCGGACCCTTCCGGTCCCGCTGGCGTGCGGTGAAATTCATCGGCCGCGAAGAAGAGGGCGGTGACGCTGAGGACGACCTGCACGCAAAAGCCGCCCACGCTGTAGATCAGGCCCGAGCTGACGGCCACGATCGGAGCGAGGCCGCGCTGCTGGTAAAAGCGCACCACGGTGGCGGTTCTGGCGGCGGTTCCGCCGATCAGCCCGGTGAACCACATGGCCATCCGCAGCAGCGCGAGCGGCCCGATGGGAAGAGGGGCAGGCACCGCCCCGGACATGGACACCGCCTCGCTGACCGCGGTGGTCTGCGTGATCAGCAGGGTGGCGACCACCCACCACCACGCCGCGCCTGCCAGCACGTCACTGATCTCGCCGAACCCAACGAATTGCTGAACCAGCAGCCACAGGCCAAAGAACGTGGCGGCCAGCATCAACAGCTGGGAAAGCCGGACCCGGACCAGCGGCACCGGCTCCACCGGGTCGATGCCGAGGTATCCCGCCGCTTCCTTGCGCAACGCCGAGAGTTCCTTCTTCAGGTGGGGCGGCGCCCGCCTGTCCGGGCCCGACGGCATGGCCCGGGGCTGGATGAGGGGAAGCAGTTCGATGACCCGGTCGCGGCCAATGGCGCCAGCAGCGAGGGCGACTGCCCGCTGCGGGCCGGCCGCTCTGGCCGTGGCGGCGAGCAGCGACGCGGCATCAGTCAGCCGGGCTGCCGGCTCCGCCATTGCCTCTCCGGCGGCAAACTCGGTGAACGCCACCTGCTGACCCGGGCCGATGACCAGGGTGTCGGCCCGCACGGCGTTGAGGGCGATGCCCGCCGCGCCGAGGCACTGCAGTGACCGCCAGGCAGCACGGATGTCCTCATCGCCGACCGTGCCGGGGGCCATACCGGACAGCGGCTGCCCGGCCGGCGGGCGTGTGACCAGCACCACATCACCGGCCGGTTCGGTACGCCTCGCGGCCACGACGGCTGGGGCGCCGACTCCCAGCGCTCTCGCCCACAGCATGAGGCCTGCCACATGCCCGGCATGGTCGGCCCGGCGGAGGCGCAGGTCCAGCGTTGAACGGCGGATCCACACGAACCGCCACAGGCGCGAGAGCAGCTGGCCTTCGGGAGCGTCCCGGCCGTAGATGTCGATGTCCAGCGGGTAGCCCTCATCATCGAGGGCGGTGAACCGTGTCACGCCCCAGGTTGGCGGGTACGGTGCCGGGCGTATTTCGCGGGCCTTCACCCCCAGCTGGCTGGCCAGGTCCACCACGTTGACCTGCGCGACACCGCCGTAGGGCGTGCCGAACGCAAGCTGCATGACAGCCCCGATGAGGGTACCCAGCCCGGCTGCGGCGAGCGCCCCGGCCGGAACGAGGCCGCCCGCCACCACCTGAGCACCCGCCCCCGCGAAGACGACAGCCCATGACCAGGCCCGCACCGGGACGGCCAGCGAGCGGATAACGAGCATGGCACCCGCAAACGTGGCGGCCACCAGGGGTGGTGCGGACTGCTCGCCAGTGCCGAGCCCGTGTGCCACCGCGACGCACCCGACAGCCGCCACGCCAGCAGCCAAGATCAGGCGGATGAGCAGAGACCAGCGCCCAGCCAGCGCGCAAACGAGCACCGACACCCCGAGGAAGACGCTCGTCCCGGCCACTGCCACAAGCGTGACCAGCCAGGACACAGCGGGCCCCAGATGTGCCGCCACGGGTGTGCCCGAGCCCGCGGCCACGGCCAGCCAGCCACCCGCCGCGATAGCCGCACCGAGCAGCGCCCCCACCACGTCGCGGGGCAGTCGCCGCCGGCGTGGCGCCGGGGTGGCGAGCAACCGGGTGTGCCAGGTCCCGGACTGGGCCAACGCGGTCATCTGCACATGTGCCCCGGAATCTCGAGGACCGTTCCCTGCGGGTTCAGGTGGTCATTCGCCGGCTGGCATGAATACCCTGCCCAGCGTCTCGATGCCCGCGGGCCGCCGGATACGCAGGATGCTAGCGACAATGGCCCCCAGGCACAGCCACATCAGCGCGGTGAAGGGCAGCACCCAGACCCCGGCATACCCTGCCCCCGGTCCGCGGTGCGGGCCAGGTGGCTCACTCAGCCTTCTCGGCGGCCAGTGAGTCCGCCAATCCGGGGGCCTTGCGGCGGCGGGCATACCTGACCGTGAGCACAACGCACCCGGCAGCGACCGCCAGTCCGGCCAGCAACAAACCCAGGCTGCCCCCGTCCTGCTCGCCGGCCACAATCTTGCCGGCGGCGTAACTGGCGGGCCCGACCGCCAGTACATACACTGCGCCATCGATGAAGTTCCACACCAGGAACTGGGCGTACTTCATTTTCAGCATGCCGCAGACAATGGTCGAGATGAGGAAAACGGCCAGCCAGCCCCATTTCGCAAAGATGCGCTCTCCCCGGGCAGCCATCCTTCGCCGCCGTTCCTGCCAGCGGCCCGGGCGTTCCAGCAGCCGGCGGCCCCACCGGGCACCAATGCGGTAACCGGCCATCCCCCCGACCTCGGCGCCCACCATGGCCACAGCCAGCACCAGGCCGATGTTCAGCTTTCCCTGGCTGGCCAGCACAGAGGCCCAGCCCACGACCAGCGCCCCGATCACCGGAATGCCAGCGAACGCCACCACCATCAGCACGAAGACGGCCAGGTAAGCCCAGAGGCCGAGCTGCTCCGTCTCTGCGGCCGCTGCGATCGCATGCATGCTGGATGCCCGGCGGGTTGGCTGCTGGCCGTCGTCACCCAGACGACGGTGCCACCAGCTGCACGTGGACGAGTTCCAGGCCCAGACCCGTGATCCGGAGCACGAGCCCAGACAGGGCTGCCTGGTCGGGCAGGTCGGCGCGGAGAGTTGTGGTGCCGGAGCCCACAGTGACCTCGCAGTCGTCGAACTCCGCGCGCAGTGCGCTGCCTGCCTCACCCGCGAAAGTGATCTCATACGTCTGTGATCGCACCGGGTCACGCCTTGCATCTGCTGGTCAGTCCGTGCCGACAGCATGCTCGGCGACAGGGCCTGCGTCATCACCCCTCTGAGGGTGACATGGGACCCACGGGCCACTCCTGAAGATCAACATTCTCACCATGGACGTCTGTGAGACACCGGCAGGACAGCCAGAGTTCACCTGCGATTGGACGGTGGCCGGATGGCTTATGACCCATACTCAAACCTAGAAGGTAAAGAGCGGGCTTAGCGCTACCCATGGGGTGAGAGCCGGCGAGAGTTGTGCCTGTGCTGAAGAAAGTGGCGGGCGCGCGCGGTGCCTCACCCGGCGCGCTGTTTGCGCTGGCCAAGTTCCGGCCGACGGCGCTGCCCACCACCCTGGTCACCAGACCAGGGCTGCACGACCGGCTGATTGCGGGCGCCGCCAAGCGCCTGACCGTGGTGGTCGGCTCGGCCGGCGCTGGCAAGAGCGTACTGCTGTCGAGCTGGGTCGCGGCCAGGCCACCTGGCCACACGTCCTGGCTGTCCTGCGACCGGGCCGACGCCGACCCGGTCCGCTTCTGGACCGGCTTCATCCAGGCCGCGCAGATCCTCGCCCCAGGATTTGGCGCTGATGCCGCCGACCTGCTCGCGATGGACAAAGCCATGTCGGCCGATGCCATCGCCTCCATTGCCAACGATGCCGCGGGCCTGCCCGCCGGATCGGCGGTCATCGTTGACGATTTCCATGCCGCAGCAGCCGCGGTATCCGGCGACATGACAGACCTCGTCGCGTGCTGGCCAGCGGAGACCGCCCAGCTGGTACTGGCCAGCCGGGTCGACCCCCCGCTCCGGCTGCACCGGCTCCGGATAGCTGGTGAGCTGTGCGAACTGCGCGACCGTGACCTGTATTTCTCGCTGCGCGAATGCGGTGACCTGCTGGCGAACTTCGGCGTGCAAGTCGCCGTGAGTGACCTGGCGCTGCTTCACCAGCGAAGCGAGGGATGGGCCGCGGCGCTGCAGATGGTGGCACTGTCGTTGCGCACCACCACCGACCCGGTGCGGGCGGTGCGAGCGCTCGATGTGCGCAGCCAGGCCATCGCCGAGTACTTCATCGATGAGGTCCTTGCCCAGCAGCCGGTCGAGGTTGCCCAGTTCATGCTCGAAACCTCAATCCTCGGCGAGCTGACCGTGGACGCATGTGAGGCCGTCACCGGGCACCAGGACGCGGCAGCGCTGCTGCACCGCATCTACGCGGCCAACCTGTTCCTGGTACCGCTTGACGATGAGGCCACCAGCTTCCGCTACCACCATCTGGTGCGGCAGGTGCTGCGCGCCGAGCTGCGGGCCAGGGATCCGGCCCATGAACAGAAGCTGCAGCTGCTGGTGGCCGAATGGCTGGAGGGCGCTGGTGACACCCGGCGCGCGGCCCGCCACTTCCTCGCGGCGCAGCATGCCGACCGGGCGCTGGCGCTGCTGCAGGACCGGGTTGTGTCCGACTACCTGCACGACCCGGTCACCCCGGCGCCGCTGGATCTCACCCTGATCGATGCCGCGCTATTCACGGATGCTCCTGACCAGCTGCTGGGCCTGGCCTTCGACCTGCTGCTGTCGGGTGATGTGGGGCAAGGCGGCGAGTTCCTTGACATGGTGGACCATGCCGGGCCGCAGATCATGCCGGGATCCAGGCTGGCAGGCCGGGCCGCGGTGGTGCAATGCTTCCGCTGCGCCCTGACTGGCCAGCTCGACGAGGCCGTGGGCCACGCGCTCACCGCCAGAGCCATCGGAGATCACACGACGCTCGGCGATGAGTGGGACGCCGTCGTTCCGCTGGTGCTGCTGCGCGTCTATCCGTGCCTGGAAGACCTGCCGGCGGTCGAACGTGAGGCGGCGGCTACGCTTGCGATACCCGGGCTCCCGGAACCGGCCAGGCTGATCCTGGTGCCGAGCGCACGGGCGCTGGCATGGTTCGAAGCAGGCCGCATCAGCGACGCCGCCGACGCCGCCACAGCCGCGGAGCAGCAGGCCAGGCGACTGGGATTCGGCCAGCACTTCTTCGCCGTGGATTACCTGCGCACGCTGGCGGGCCTGGCACTGGAGCGGCGGGACCTCGACGCTGCGGAGCGGCTCACCGAGCAGGTGCTCTCGATTTCCGAGCGGCGGCGGCCCCTGTTTGAGTTCCTCGCGCTGCTGGACCGGGCCGCGATCTGGGCCGCCCATGGGCAGGTCCGCGAGGCGCTGGCCAGTGTCGAGACGGCGCGGCTCGTCCTGGGCGGAGCCGGGTCACCGGTGCTGCGGGCACGCGCAGATGAACTGGAGGCGCTGCTGCGGCTGTCGCTTGGCGACCTGCCCTCGGCCACAGAACTGGCCAGGGGGCTGCCGGCCGGCCGCCGGAGCCTGCTGCGGGCCAGGATCGCGCTCGCCGCCGGCGATCACCGGAGCGCGCGGGCGCTTCTGCCGGACCCACCGCCGGCTGAGCTGACCCCGCGGCGTGCCTTGGTGCGCCAGATCCTGCTGGCAGCGGCTGCGATCGAGCGCGGCGACCCGGCC
>Ga0318502_10000445_pt1 | contig 13163 bp, 11 predicted proteins | sample GRESIP174b1f22_FD_203291 | JGI IMG/M metagenome (GOLD analysis project Ga0318502, IMG submission 203291) | Tropical soil microbial communities from Luquillo Experimental Forest, Puerto Rico - GRE.SIPMG.174b1f22 | ecosystem: Environmental > Terrestrial > Soil > Tropical forest > Bulk soil...
TCGTTGAGCCGGGCCAGGCTGATCCCGCCGATCGCGAACCAGGGACGGGCGGGCGCCGACTGTGCCACCTGCCTGAGCAGGCTGAGGCCGGTGGCCCGGCGGCCCGGCTTGGTCGGCGTCGTCCAGACCGGCCCGGCGCAGAAGTAGTCGACCCCGGGTTCCGCGGCGGCCGCGTCCGCCTGGGCCGGGCTGTGACTGCTCCGCCCGATCACCGGCCCGGGTCCCAGGATGGCTCGCGCCACCGGGACCGGCAGATCGTCCTGGCCCAGGTGCAGCACGTCGGCACCCGCCGCGAGCGCCACGTCCGCCCGGTCGTTCACCGCCAGCAGGCGGCCGTGCCGCCGGCACGCGTCGGCGAATACCTCGAGCAGCCCGAGTTCCTCCCGTGCCTCCAGACCTTTCTCCCGCAGCTGGATGATGTCCACCCCCGCGCCGAGCACGGCGTCCAGGAACGGCACCAGGTCACCGCGGGACGCCCGGCCATCGGTGCACAGGTAGAGCCGCGCACCGGCCAGCCGGGTCCGCACATCGTCGGTCACCGCGCCATCCAATCATGGAGATAAGCTGTTAGTTGACCACGGGAGCCCATGGGCTGAGAGGGAGGTAGCGCACCCAAGGCGCGCTCCTCCGACCGTCGAACCTGATCCGGGTAATGCCGGCGAAGGGAGCGCACATGGCCGAGATCGCAGACGTCGTCGTCGCGGGCGGCGGCGTCATCGGGACCGCCATCGCCTGGCGCGCCGCGGCCGCCGGGCTTGATGTCGTGCTGGTTGACCCCGAGGAGGGCCACGCCGCGTCGCTGGTGGCTGCGGGCATGCTCGCGCCCGCCTCGGAAGCCCTGTTCGGCGAGGGCGCGCTGCTCCGGCTCAACCTGCTGGCGCTCCGCCGCTTCGGGTCGTTCGCGGCCGAACTCGAGGAGGCGGCCGGCCGCCAGGTCGGGCTACGCCGGGAAGGGACGCTCGCGGTCGCCTACGACCCCGGTGACTACGCCGCGCTGACCCGGCTCACCGCCTTCCGCCGGTCGGCCGGCCTGGAGGCCGAAGAACTCGTCAGCCGGGCCTGCCGCCAGCTGGAGCCGTTCCTGGCCCCGGACGTGCACGGCGGCGTGCTGTTCGCGGACGACTGGTCCGTCGACAACCGCCGGTACGCGGCGGCCCTGCGCGAAGCGGCGCGGTCGGCGAAGGTGCGGTACATCCGGGACCGCGTGCTGGAGGTAAGGCTCAGCGGCGGACGGACCGGCGGGGTCCGGCTCGACGACGGCGACCACGTCGACGCGGCGCACGTAGTTGTGGCCGCCGGCTGCTGGTCCGGCGCGGTGGGCGGGCTGCCGGACGCGCTGCGGACCGTGGTCCGTCCGGTCAAGGGCCAGCTGCTGCGGCTGCGCCACCCGGTCGGCGTACCGTCCGTGATCGGCCACACGATCCGGGCCATCGTCCGCGGTACGGACGTCTACCTGGTCCCGCGGGCCGACGGCGAGCTGATCGTGGGCGCCACTCAGGAGGAGCGCGGGCCGGACCAGACCGTGACCGCGGGTGCCGTTCACGACCTGCTGCACGACGCGATGAGTGTGCTCCCGGTAACTAGCGAGCTGATCCTGGCCGAAACCTGCGCGGGCCTGCGGCCGGGCACGCCGGACAACGGCCCGGTCGTCGGGCGGTGCGGCCCGGCCGGGCTGGTGCTGGCCACCGGCCACTACCGCAACGGGATCTTGATGTCGCCGGTGACCGCGGACGCAGCCGTGGCTCTGCTGGCCGGGCAGGCGCCCGCCTCGGAATGGGAGCCGTTCACGCCCCAGCGGTTCACCGGACAGGACGGCTCGCGGTGAGCGTCCAGGTGAAGCTCAACGGCGAGCTACGCGACCTACCGGACGGCGCGAGGCTGACCGAGGCCGTCGCTGAGCTGACTGACCTGGCCAGCGGCGTCGCGGCCGCTGTCAACGGCGACGTTGTGCCGCGGGGTTCCTGGGCCGCCACGCCGCTGTGCGACGGCGACCAGGTCGAGGTCGTCACGGCCGTGCAAGGAGGGTGAGAATGACCGATACCGAGGTCCTGCGCCAGGCGGCCCCGCCGTCGCCGGCGGAACCATGGGTGCTGGCCGGCCGCGAGCTGGCCTCGCGGCTCATCCTGGGCACCGGGGGAGTGCAGAGCCTGGAGGTGCTGCGTCGGGTGCTGGACGCCTCGGGCACCGCGCTGACCACCGTGGCCATGCGCCGCGTCACGTCCGCCGGAGACGGAACGGGCACCCTGCTGGGCACCTTGCGGGAGGCCGGGGTGAGCATCCTGCCGAACACCGCCGGTTGCCACACCGCCAGTGAGGCGATGCTCGTGGCCCGGCTCGGGCGGGAAGCGCTGGGTACCGACTGGGTCAAGCTGGAGGTCGTGGCCGACGACGACACCCTGCTGCCCGACCCGGTCGAGTTGCTCGACGCCGCCCGGAGGCTCGTCGCCGACGGGTTCGTGGTCCTCCCGTACACCAACGACGACCCGGTCCTGGCCCGCCAGCTCGAACGGGCCGGGTGCGCGGCCATCATGCCGCTCGGCGCCCCGATCGGGTCCGGGCTCGGCGTGCGGAACCCGCATAACATCGCGATGATCGTGGAGCAGGGCGGTGTCCCGGTCATCCTCGACGCCGGGATCGGCACCGCCAGTGACGCGGCCTTCGCGATGGAGCTGGGCTGCGACGCCGTCCTGGTCGCCTCGGCCATCACCCGGGCCGCCGAGCCCGAGCGCATGGCGACCGCGATGCGGCTGGCCGTCGCGGCCGGATACGCCGCGCGGACCGCCGGGCGCATTCCCCGCCGCTGGCATGCCCGGGCCTCCAGCCCGGTCGACGGACGCCCGGAGCTGCCACAATGACCGCGACCCGGCCGCGGGTACTGAGCATTGCCTCGTCGGATTCGGGTGGCGGCGCGGGGATCCAGGCGGACCTCAAGGCCTTCGCCCGCTGCGGCGCGCACGGCATGTCCGCCATCGTCGCGCTCACCGCGCAGAACACCCTGGGCGTGACCGCCATCCACGAGCTGCCGCCCTCCTTCGTGCGCGCGCAGATCGACGCCGTCCTCGACGACATCGGAGCCGACGCGGCCAAGACCGGCATGTTGTTCTCCAAGCCGCTGATCGAGGCCGTGGCCGACGCGCTGGCGCAGCGGAACCTGCCGCTGGTAGTGGATCCGGTCATGGTGGCCAGCTCGGGCAGCAGGCTGCTGCTGCCGGACGCCGTCGGAACCTTGATCGCACGGCTCTTCCCGCTGGCCACCGTGGTGACGCCCAACCTCCCCGAGGCCCAGGCGCTCACCGAGATCGCGACCGAGGATCGCGCGAAGCTGGCCGAGGCCCTCGTGGCCATGGGCGCGCGGGCGGCCCTGGTCACCGGCGGGCACGGCGCCGAGCCGGTCGATCATCTCTTCGACGGCTCACGGCACCTGGCCATCCCGGTCGCCCGCCGCCGCATCGCCGCGACCCACGGCGCCGGGTGCACCCATTCGGCGGCACTCGCGGCCGGCCTGGCGGCGGGGCTGTCCCTGGCCGAGGCCGCGCAGCAGGCTGCCGTAGTGGCCGGCGACGCGGTGGCCCACGGCCTGCCCGGGCTGGGCGGCGGCGAGGGACCGGTGCACGTCCTGCACGACCTCACGCCGCCATCCAGCTGACCGCCCGCTAGCTCACCTGCTCTTGCAGCCTCCACGTCTGCTGGGCCGCCACGCCGAGCAGCGCCTGGCTGTCGAGCTGGTCACGGGGGACGACGGCCACGCGGCAGCGAGTCTTGGCCCGGATGGTCACGTGCTGTCTGCTCTCGGGCGCCCGCATCGCCGGGTCGAAGATCGCTCCGGGGCCAGCGTCGATAGCTGGCCGTCCGTCAACTTCGATGACCAGCAGCCCATCCAGCAACACCCGCACATCGCCGGGCGATACCGGCAGGTCGGCGAGCATGGCCCCGGCGGGTAGCTCGTACTGGCGGTAGCCGCCGGAGACCAGGATGCTGTCGGCCAGGGAACCTTCCACGCCGGACCTGACCGGTGCCAGGGGAATAGCGTCCCCGGCGCCTCCCCAAGGACTGGTGGCGTGGTCTGACCGGTGCAACCAGGCGCGGTACTGGATGAGAGCGCTCTTGGCGGTCAGCCTCCCGGTGGCGTCGTACATGTAGTGACGCGGGAACGGGCTGCCGGCAGCGAGTTCGGCGCGGGAGGACCCGTCGGACCAGATCGTCAGGGCGATGGTGGACCAGGCCAGCGGTGCGGCGAGGCGCACGAAGGGCGGGCGTGATATGTGTCTCGGGACTGAGGCCCCCGTGTGGCCGCCGGCCGTCTGAGTGAACCGGATCCGGTCGGGATAGACCTCCGGCGCAGGCCTCAGATCGGGCAGGGCGACGCCAGCGAAGGTGATTACCCGCGACGCCAGCCGGACCGTCGTGTTGCCTAGGCGCCCGCCACCGTCCATCCCGTAACCGGTGATCTGGCCGTCTGTGAGGTCGATCCACGCCTGGAGTCGGTTGGCGAAGCGGATCGCGTCCGCGGCGAGCAGGCCGTCGACGTCGGGTGCGGAATGTGGCGGGGGAGCGTCATAGTGGGCGACGCCCAGGTTGAAGGGCAGCTTGAACGCCCCCTCGACGGCCTGCGGCGGGATCCAGGACAGGCAGGTTGCCGAGGCCGCGACCCGGGTGTTTCCGGCGAAGACGGTCATCGGGCTAGCCTCTTGTCGGGGTCGTGAGTGGCGCGGCCGCCCACGATGGTGAGTGCGGGCGTGAGCTCCGCTAGGTCGTCGAGATCAGCGGTGAGCGGGTTCAAGGGGTAGGCGACCAGGTCGGCGAGTTTGCCTGGGGCGATGCTGCCGAGCCGGTCGGCTTCGCCGTTGAGGGCGGCCGAGCCCAGCGTGTACAGCCGTAGGGCGGTGGGGACGTCGATGGCGTGCTCCGTGCCCTGGATGCCCGCGGACTTGGTCCCGCGCGTCGCCATGCCCCATACGTTGGTCATCGGGTTGAACGGCCGGGCGATGTCGGTTCCCGCGGCCAGGCTGGCGCCTAGGGCGAGCCAGTCGTCGAGCGGGTTGACCTGGCGAGTGCGTTCCGGGCCCCAGGTCACGAGCATCTCGCTGCCCATGTTCCACAGCAGTGGGTGCTGCACCGTCACCCCGAACCCGCCCCGCACCGCCCGCTCGCGCTGGGCCCGGTCACTGAGCAAGGCATGCTCGATGACCAGGGTCCACGGCGGCAGGCTGCCCGTCTGCGCCACGACCCCCTCGTAGACGTCGAGCAGGGTCCGCACCGCGCGGTCGCCCGCCGCGTGCGTGCCGATCCGCCATCCGCGCCGGACGGCCTCAGTGCAGACCTCGGTCATCGCCGCCGGATCCCAGTTCAGGTGGCCGGAATTGGCCGGGTCGTTGGCGTAGGGCTGTTCGAGCGCACCGCCCTCCACGCCGCCGTCCATGACAAACTTCAGGCCCCATATCCGCAGCCAGTCATCGCCGAATCCGCTCCAGGTGCCCAGCCCGCGGATCAGCGCGAGGGCGTCGGCGGCACTCAGCTCGTGGCCGACCCTGATCATCGCCCGGACCCTGACGTTCAGCAGCTCACCTCGCCAGGCCTGCTGGTAGGCCAGCAGGTCATCAAGCGTGACCATCGGCTCCCGGATGGTGCCGACCCCCAACGCCGCGTACTCGCCCGAGCGTGTCCCGATGGCTCCGGCCAGTTCGTCGGCGGATGCTGTGGGCGCGAAGGCAGCCACCTGGTAGACCGCTGCGCTTTCCAGGACCCCGCTCGGCCGGCCGTCGGGCAGGCGCCCGATCTTCCCGCCGGGCGGGTCGGGGGTGTCCCGGCCAACGCCCGCCGTCTGCAGGGCCAGCGTGTTCGCCACGGCCAGGTGCCCGCCGCGCCGGGCGAAGACCGGATGCCCCGGCGCCGCGGTATCAAGCTCCGCCCCCGTCGGGAGCCTGTTCTCGGCCAGGTTCGACTCGTGCCACCCCATCGAGGTGAGGATCCACTTCCCGGGCGGTGCGACCCGAGCCGCCTGGCTGACCATGCTGGTGAACTCGGCCACGGACCGAGCCTTATCCACTGGGACGAGCAGCGTGTTGCGGCTGGCCTCCATCAGGTGCTCGTGCGAGTCGCTGAAGGCGGGCAGCACGGTCAGGTCGCCCAGGTCGGCGCGGACCGTATCTGGGCCCGCGAGGTCATCCAGGCCGTCCGGCTCAGGCGAGAGCGCGGCGATCTCCGTCCCGCGCAAGCCCACCGACCGGTAGGTAGCGCCGGTCATAGCGTGGATCGCCGCGGCTTTGATCAGGTAGTCGAGCCGCATTGGCTCGGCGGGTTCGCCGGTCATGACTACGCTCCCACGGTCTGGATTTCGGTGAGTCTGCGAGCGGCTGGCTCGATCCGGCCTTTGCGCACGTCCGCGGTGATGTGCTGCGCGATCCGCATTGCGTCGGCGGCAACGCCGTAGAGGATGCCGGAGCCGCGGTTCGACAGCCACGGGTACCCGGCCACGTACAGGCCGGGAGCCACGGTGATCCCGCGCTGGTGCTTCGGGCTGCCGTCGGAGCCGAGCACCGGCACGCGCAGCCAGCCGATGTCCGGGCCGAAGCCCGTGCACCAGACGACGGTGGCGATGCGCTCGGCCCGCAGGCTGAGGGTCTCGGGGGAAGGCGTGGACCCGGGCTGGGGGCGCTCGGCCGGGTCGGTGTCGGGCTCGGGGGCAGTGATGCCGGTCCGGGCCACATAGTCGTCCACCATGCGCCGGAACTGCCCGGCGCGGTGGTCGGCGTACTCGATGTGGCCGGGCAGCTCCGGTCCGAACCGCAACGTGTCCTGGTCGGCGTCGGCGAGCCGGCCGAGGAGCCGGACGCCGTCCCGGGCCAGCTGCTGGTAGGACACCGTGTGGCCGCCCTGGGCCCCGGATAGCATCGGATGCGGCTCGCGGAACTGGGCCGGATCGGTGATCGCCTCGGTCGGCTGATCGTAGAGCCCGAGCTCGACCGTCCATTCGTGCACGTCGCGTCCCCGGTAGCGGCGCGGGACCCGCGGCACCCGGCTGGTGGCCAGTAGGACCTCGCACCCCGCGGCGGCCAGCTCGTCGGCGATCTGCGTGCCCGACTGCCCGCTACCCACGACCAGGACGGCTCCCGGGGGCAGGGCAGCCGGGCTGCGGTACTGTCCCGCATCGCACTGGTGGAGCCCAGCCGGCAGGCGGGACGCCAGGGCCGGGATGACGGGACGGCGCTGGCCGCCGCTGGCGATCACCACGACCCGGGCCGCGTACCGCCCGACGGTGGTGGCCAGCTCATAACCGCGGTCGCCGGCTTCGGCCGCGATCACCTCAACTCCCGTTCGCACCGGCAGCCCACGGCCGAACTGCTCCAGCATGGCCACCACGCTGGACCGGGGCAGGAAGTCCGGGCCGCTGCCCGGGGCCAGGGCACAGCCCGGCAACCGTGTCATCCAGTGCGGCGTGACCAGCGTGAACGAGTCCCAGCGCGCTGAGCGCCAGCTCTCGGCGATCCTTTCCCGCTCCAGGACCACGTGCTCCACGCCGAACGCCTGAAGGTAATAGCTGACCGTCAGCCCCGCCTGGCCGGCGCCGACCACGACTACCTCGATGGGTTCGGCCGTTCGACTCATTCCCATTCCCGTCCCTTCCACAGCCCTCTGGCACCGCAGGCCGGCGCCTTTGCTCAGGCTGCGCTCGACGGGACGGGGGAATATCCGCCAGGTGGCCAGGATTTACCCGGCTACTCCGCCGCGACGGACCACCAGGGCCGTCAGCTCGACACGGGACACGATGTCGAGCTTGGTCAAGATGCTGGACACGTGATACTGCACGGTCCGGCGAGACAAGTACATCCGGGCGCCGATCTGCGGATTGGAAAGGCCCTCGGCGACCAGGCCCGCCACGATCCGTTCGGTATCAGTCATGGCCTCCCAGCCACTGCGCGGGCGCCGCCGTGGACCCTTCTTGCCGCGCCGCACGCCCAGGCTCCGCAGCACGCTGTCGGCCCGGGCCAGGTCCCAGTCGGCCCCCAGCGCCTCGTATTGGCCGACCGCCTGCCGCAGCGCGGCCTCGGCCTGCCGCGCGTGCCCATCTGCGGCCAGCACTGCGGCCGCTCGCTCGCGAGCCTGGGCCGCGAACAGCAATCGCTGGGCCAGCTGATACTCGTCGGCGACGGCCAGCAACTCCTCCGCGTCCCGGTCGGCCAGCGCGAGCGCGTGCCGGGCGGAGCGGTGCAGGGCGGGAGCGGTACGCCGCGACGCGTACTGCTGGATGCTGTCGGCGGCGCGCCGCGCGGCGGCTTCGTCACCTGCCGCGAGCTGGAGGGCAACCAGGTCGGGGACCAGGTAGTGCCGCAGGTACCGGAGCTGATCCCGCTCGATGTCCTCCCCCCAGGCGGAGCTGAGGATGGCGGCCGCCCGCGTGATGTCGCCGTCGGCGTGAGCAGCCAAGGCCAGGGCCAAGGTGGGCATATGGGCTGACTGGCGTCCGGGCGAGGTGGCCGGCGTCGGCCCCCTCAGGAAGGCCAGCCGGTCGGCGGCCGCCTTCCGATCGCCTCGGTGGATGGCGATCACCGCCGACAGACCGTGCAGATAACGGCTCATGTCGACCTGGTCGCCCAGGTCCAGGCCGGCCTGGATCTGGGTCAGGGCCTCGTCCCAACGTCCCTGCCAGAACCGCTGCCGGGCCAGGCATTGATACCCCCAGGCGAGATAATCAGTGCCGATTCCGCGTTCGGCCATCCGGAAAGCATCCTCGAAGGCTTGATCGGCTTCGGCGTCCCGGTCGAGTTCGGCCAGGCAGATACCGAGGTTCAGGTGCGGGGCTAGCTGGGCACCGGCTCGCGAGCCCAGCGATTGCGTGGCGGCAACGGAGGTGTTACAGAAGGCGAGCGCCTCCTCGATCCAGCCGTCCCAGGAGCGGGAGCCCGCTGCCGCCGCTGTCGCGAAGGCGAGCGCTTCGGTGTCACCGCTGGTCCGCGCGGCGGCGATGCTCTCCTCCCAGGCGGCTCTGGCCTCGTCGGGCTGGCTGAGGGTGATGTAGCACCGTGCGCGCAAGCCGGAAAACCGCGCCCGCTCAGCGAGCGTGAGCTCACCGGTGGCCAAAGCCGCGCCAATCTCGTCCACCGCCCGGTCCGTGGCGCCGCAGCCTGCGTACGCGCTGGCCAGCGTCCACCACAGCGCCGCCCTGGTACGCGGATCGAACTCTACGGCCAGGGCGGACCGCGCGATCTGTTTGGCATCGGATGGCCGCCCGCTGCGTAGCAGCGCAGCGGCCAGCGCGGACCGAAGCCGACCGCTGACCTCGCCTGCAGGCATGGCGGACGTGTCCAGGACCTGGGTCAGCAGCTCAGCGGCGAGAGCGGGCGTGCGCGCCGCTAGGTCATCGGCCACGCTGGCCAGCCACGGCAGGAGCGGCCCGTCGGCCGATCCGGCGGCCAGCAGATGGCGGGCGGCCCGCTCGGGTGAGGCGCTGGAGCTCAGCGCCTCGGCCATCTGCAGGTGCAGCGCCTGCCGGGCCGACGGGGGCACCTCGTCGTCCAGGACGGTCCGGACCAGCGGGTGCCGGAACGCCAGCTTGTCGGGCTGCGACACGATTACGCCCGCCTCGGTGGCCTCGCGGACCTGGCCGAGCATCTGCGCCGCCGGGCAGCCCATGACCGCCGCCATGTCGGCCAGGCTGAACGCGCCGCCCATCAGCGCGGCCACCTGCAGCATGTGGCGTGCATCCGGGGAGAGCACGGCCAGACGCCGCGTAATTGCCTCGCCCAGGGCCGGCGGCAGCGCGAGTCCCGCCTGACCGGACTCGATGTCGATCATGTCGCCCTCGGCCCGCAGGTTGTTGTCCTGGGCGAGCCCGGTGACCAGTTCGCTGATATAGAGCGGGTTTCCCGCTGCCCCGGTGACGATTTCCCACAGAGCGGGACCTGGACTGCCACCGGCCAGCTGCCGGACCAGCTGGTGTACCGCTACATCAGACAGCGGTCCGAGCTTCATGAACGTCACGTCATGGCGCCAGCTATCGGCCAGCCTCTCAACATCCCGTCGGCTGCTGCCGCCGCGGACCGTGGCCACCAGCAACAGCGGGAGCTGGCTCGCGACCTTGCCCAGCCGGTGCAACAGCAGGATGGTCGCCGGGTCAGCCCAGTGCAGGTCCTCAACGGCGACGGCCACCGGCGAGGCTACGCACCACTCGTCGACCAGCGTCAGGGAGGCCTCGATGACCGGATACTCGGCGCTGCCGTCCCTGATCAGCTCGAGGACCTTGGCCGCCTGGCCGCTGAGGCGCTCCCACGGCTGCAGGCAGGAGTGCAGGGTCGCGAAGGGCAGGCGCTGGTCGAACTCGTCCGCCGCTCCGGTCACGACGTGCGGGATCAGGCCCGCTGCTTCGTCAAGGATGGTTCGCAGCAGCACCGTCTTGCCGATACCCGCCTCGCCCTGGATCAGCAGCAGCCGTCCGTGGCCCGCCGCGGCGTCGCGTGCCAGTTCCGCGCCGCGCCTGCGCTCGTCGTCACGGCCGATCATGGCGGCGGGCCGGATCGCGCTGGCTGTGGGCCCGCTTTCAGGCACACCCACAGTCTCCTCACCGGCCATGCGCACGGCAACCATCCACCGTCAGAACCGGCCATACGCACAGCACTCATCCACTGTCAGAACTGGCCAGCTGGCGGATATCCCATGAGCACGGCCCAGGCCGCCCGGGGAAATGACGTCCGGGTTCCTTGCCTCACCACCTGCCACGTGGTGAACGCCCGGTTCGCGTGGTAAAACGCCAGTCCGGGCTAGACACTTAACCGGAGCGTGCTGGTCTCGGGTGGTCCCGAGTCGGCGTACTCCGTCGTGAGGTCCCGATTCGCTGTCTGCTCATCCGGCACGAGCGCCTCATCCGCCACGTAATTCGCTCATAAGTTTCACAAAGCGGAAATTACCGTGGCGGATTCGGGCTCCGCGGTTGATCGGTGGTACCGGGGTTCACCGCATCCGCACAGTTCCCGCACAGGGACGCTACGCCAGGGCATAACGTGCGCCTTCGCCACGCGTAAAAGCGCAGCATCCATGGGAGGGCTCCCCGCCGCGGTCAAGCACAGAGGCCAGTGATGCTGTCCTGACAAACGGCTGAAGTGGACAGCAGCCATCTTTAACCGTGCGTCCGTACCTCGACGCCTAACCGATGTCAGCGGCCCTGAGGGTTCCGTGCTGAGCAGTAACGTTCCCGGAACGGTCTGGGCGTAGCGTCGGGTTTATGAGGCACAGCGCTGCGTCTTGGGTGAGCACGGCCGCCTGGGCGCTGGCCGGGTGCACGCTGCTCATCCTGGTCGCGGCCATGGTGCTGCTCGGGCTGAACGCCGAGCGGATGGGCCCGAACCGGGTCGCCTTTGACGTCACTGTCGGGCTGGCGGTGGTCGTGTACGCGGGTGTCGGCCGCCTCATCGCCAGCCGCGTTCCCCGCAACGCCATCGGCTGGCTGCTGGGGCTGATGGGACTGTCGCTGGGGGCCTCGGTGCTGGCTGAGCAGTACGCCCCGTACGGGCTGGCCACGGCCCCGGGATCGCTGCCCGTGGCCCGGCTGGGCCTCTGATGTGCTGGCCTCGCTGACGGTTGTGCTGCTGTTCTTTGTCGTCCTGCTCTTCCCGGATGGGCGGCTGCCGTCGCGCCGGTGGCGGCCGGTGTTGTGGGCCGGATGGGTGGTCGCGGCGGGCGCGCTGGCTCAGCAGCTGCAGGTCGGCATCGTGACCGGCGGGCTCACCAACGCGCTCGCCGTGGCCAGGGTGACCTACCCGAACCGTTGGGATATCTGCCTTCGCGTGGCTGGTTCAGCGTGGTGCTGGCGGGAGGCTTCATCTTGTCGGTGATCACCGCGCTGGCGGTGGTGGCCTCGGTCTTTGCCCGGCGGCGCGGCGCGAGCGTCGAACGGCGCCAGCAGATCGCCTGGCTCGGTTATGTCGGCCTGATGACCATCCTGTGGGCGGTGGTGCTGGTCATTGTCAGCGTGGCGACGAATGGTCACAGCGGGCTGGCTGGCACCCTGAGCTGGATTTTCATGGTGCTAACGGCGCTGGTCGGCGTTCCGTTGGCCTGCGCGGTGGCGGTGCTGAAGTACCGCCTCTATGAGATTGACCGGATCATCAGTCGGACCCTGGCCTACGCGATCGTCACCGGCCTGCTAGTCGGCGTGTACGCGGGTCTGGTCCTGCTGGCGACACATGTGCTGTCGGTGACCTCGCCGGTGGCGGTGGCAGCCTCGACTCTGGCCGCGGCGGCGTTGTTCACCCCGCTGCGGTCCCGGGTGCAGAAGACGGTCGACCGGCGGTTCAACCGGACCCGTTATGACGCCGACAAGACCGTGGCGGCGTTCGCCGCCCCGCTCCAGGATGCCGTCGACCCGGACGCGGTCTGCGCGGATCTGCTTCGCGTGGTCCACCTGTCCCTGGAACCCGCCCATGTATCGGTGTGGATCAGCCACCCCGACTGAGGCTGGAAGGCCTAGGGCCGCACGAACTCCTCATGGCTCAACCGCATCGAAGCCCAGTTCACCGCGCTGCGCTTCTTCGCCCTGGACGCGACGGACCATGCCAGCCACAAGGAGCAAGCCAGCATGATCCGCCGCTACATCATCTGGCGCAACCGCCACGCCGACGACACTCGGCTACGTCGAATCGTCGCCAGGGCGAACGTCGCCTGACGCGGCACTAGGCCGGTGCGCCATGAGCAATGTGAGTGAGCTTGGGTCCCGTTTTGCAGACGACGCCGGGTGAGCGCGAGCATGTCGGTCAGCAGGCTCAGCAGGTACCGTTCTGCACCGGATAGTGGATGACGACCGCACCACCGGTGGCGTAATTGGCGACATCGGCAGCCGCCTGCTGGCCCTGCGGAGACGCCCTCGCGGCGGTCATTGCCGCAGCGTCAGCGAACTCGGCCTCGAAGACCGCGAAGTACGGCGTCTGTCCCTGCGTCGCTGCCACCTCGAAGCTGTAGCGCCACGCGAGCAGGCCGGGCATGCGCGTGACCAGCGGGAGGTGGTTGCTCACGTAGTAGTCGCGGAAGTGGTCGGGATCGGCGGGCTCGGGATACAGGACCATCAGCTTGTGCATAACAACCTCCGTTCAGCGGCGAGCGACCACAACACCCCGGAGATCTCGGACCGTCGCCATACCGGCACCACCACCTTGATACCCGGTCGGCCGCACAAC
>Ga0318502_10000450_pt1 | contig 13123 bp, 13 predicted proteins | sample GRESIP174b1f22_FD_203291 | JGI IMG/M metagenome (GOLD analysis project Ga0318502, IMG submission 203291) | Tropical soil microbial communities from Luquillo Experimental Forest, Puerto Rico - GRE.SIPMG.174b1f22 | ecosystem: Environmental > Terrestrial > Soil > Tropical forest > Bulk soil...
GTCTCGGAATTTGGGAGTGAATTTGCGAGGGGATATTGCGAGCGAGCGAGCGATGAATTTTGGGGGTACCCCTCGATGATCGTCGAAAATCTCGGATGGTCGCGCTGGTGCAAGGCGATCAACAAAACATCAAATAACGATCAGATAAAGTTGCAGAGCGGATCAAATAAATCTTTCAGATAAACGCATGATCTGATAAGATAGCGGCGCGGCTGGATGTTGGAAGCATCGCAGTCGCGCCTAACCCAAGCCAGAGGAGCGGTCCTGATGGCCCAGGCTAACGGAAGTCTACGAAATCGATTTGCAAAGCGCCACTACGAAGCAATTGCCACTGCAATCCAAGAAGCTCGTCGCCGCGCCAGCGATGGCGACAACAATCACGATTATTCCATCACCAACGTAGTCGATGAACTATGCTGGTTGTTCAGGAGTGATAACGGCCAGTTTAGTCGAGATCGTTTCTATCGGGCTTGTGTTCCTGGAGCGAATGTAAGGGCGCGATCATGAGCAGCCTGAACACAACTCATAATCAACGTTCAAAACAGAAGCCCGCATAAATCGCGAGCTTTGGCTTAACGAAACTTAGGAACAAAACTCATGGCAATAATTGGCTATGCAAGAGTGAGTACGGACGGGCAATCTCTACAATCTCAGACAGAGGCACTACACGCTGCACACTGTGAAAGGATATTCGCAGAGAAGCTGTCGGGTGCGTACGCAGATCGCCCCCAACTTGCCCGAGCTCTAGCAGCACTAGCGCAAGGCGATACCCTGGTGGTTGTAAAGCTAGACAGACTAGCTCGCTCCACCAGGGACTTGCTCAACACTCTCGATACGATTGGTAAGGCTGGGGCGACGTTCAAATCACTGGCTGATGCTTGGGCCAATACCGATACAGCGCATGGGCGGTTGATGCTCACTGTGCTTGGAGGATTGGCCGAGTTTGAACGCCATCTCATATTGTCGAGAACCGCAGAGGGTCGCACTAGAGCACAGGCCAGTGGTGTGAGGTTCGGTCGTAGGCCAACACTCACACCTTATCAACGAGCAGAAGCACTGCGTAGAAGAGCGGAGGGAGAAACCCTAACTGACATCGCACGTTCAATGAATGTGAGCCACATGACGATTGCAAGAGCCACGAGCAATGGGAGCGGAGAATGACAACAGCGACAGTTTTAACAGCGCGCGAATTGGCCCAGCAACAAAAGTTCCGGGCTTGTCTAACCACTGCGGTTCTATTCAGAGCTCGGGGTAAAGTGAAGGATCAGCTCCGGGCGGCGGGCTTAAAGATCAGCGGTTTCTCGGCGCGCGATCTCACAGCCCTAGCGGAAGAATATGTCCAGCATCATCGGGAGGAATTAATCCAGGCTGTGACGCCGTGGGTGGAGAAATTGGTGTTCAAAACCAAGCGCTAATCACAATTAGTCGTTTAGCAAGCAGATACGCCGGTCGGTGGCTGACGGGAGGTGTCGGGAGCTGACGGTGAAGAAAGGCCGATACAATGAGCACAAGTGAGAAGTCTGGCGCGCCACTCCCCATCAAAGCATTGTTCTTCGACGTGTTCGGGACATTGGTCGACTGGCGGAGCTCTATAGCCCGCGAGGCCGAGGCCCTGTTGAAACCAAAAGGCATTCAATTGGACTATTTCGCCTTCGCCGAGGCTTGGCGCGGCGAATATCAGGGCGCCCTGGAAGAGGTGCGCGCCGGCCGCATCCCATTTTGCAAGCTCGACATCCTACATCGACGCAACCTCGAACTGACGCTCAAGCACTTTGCCGTTGAAACACTGGGCGAGGACGACAAACGCAACTTCACTCTGGCATGGCATCGGCTCGATGCCTGGCCGGACGTGACGTCGGGGCTAACGCAGCTCAAGCGCGCTTATCTGCTCGCGCCGGTTTCGAACGGCAATATTTCTCTCATGGTCGATGTTGCGCGCCGCAACGGCTTTCCTTGGGACGCCATCCTCGGTGCCGAGATCGCCGGTGATTACAAGCCAAAGCCGCGCGTCTATCTTGCCGCCGCCGAGGCTTTTGATCTCAAGCCGGGGGCTTGCACGATGGTGGCGGCACATTCCAGCGATCTCGCCGCCGCGGCCGCGCTCGGTTTGCGGACGGCCCATGTAGCGCGGCCAAACGAGCACGGCCCTGGCCGTGGCGAAACAGCGCCGAGTGTGCCAGTCGATTTCGCGGTGAAAAGCCTTGGTGAACTTGCGGAGAAGCTTGGGTCTTGAGCTCTAGCTCGTCCCCGCGCGCGCTCAAGCTGCACTGAGTTTAATCGATCCAGTCGCGCGGGACCAACGGCTGCGATCTACTGCCCGATTAGGCGGCGCGGCTGAAATATTGCTGGCGTTCGCAAATCCTTCGCGCAGCGCGCTGCATCTGCGACTCGAAAACTTGGTTCGTGATGCGGCTCAAAAAATTCAGGGTGGCGGTCACTGTTGTTCTCCCTGTCCCTATGCCTGCCCTAACCATGGTGAAACACTACGCGTTGTTTGCATGATCCGAAGTGACCCCGGTCACAAGATTCTGTTTTCCATATAAGATATTGATTTTACGAGAATAAATTAGAGAAAATCACCCGCTAATCGGAGGATAATCGGTGTAACCACCGGCCGTGCCGCCATAGAAGGTCTTGCGGTCTGGCGTATTGAACGGCCCGCCGAGACGAAAACGAATCGGCAAATCGGGGTTCGCAAGGAACAGCACGGCAAAGGACACGAGGTCGGCAGAACCGTCGCAAACAACCGCGTTGGCACGTTCAAGGTCGTAGCCTTTGTTGCCGATCAGTGCACCGCGCCAAAGCTTGCGAAAAAAACGAATGTCAGGAACGGCACCGGCCGGCATCGGATCGCTGGCGGCGGGCTCGACGACGTGCAGGTAAGCGAGAGCAAACCGATTGAGTTCGCCGACAGCGGTAGCAAATGTCGTGGCTGGATTGCTGTCGCCGATGTCGTTGAACGGATTGGTCGGCGACAACCGCACGCCGACGCGCTCGGCGCCCCATTCGCCTACCGCGGCTTCGGTAACTTCGATGAGAAAACGGGCGCGATTTAGCGCGGTCCCGCCATAATGATCGGTTCGCCGATTGGTGCGGTCGCGTAGGAATTGGTCGATAAGATAGCCGTTGGCGCCATGCAATTCGACGCCATCGAAGTCGGCTATGCGGGCATTCCGCGCGGCTAGGCGGTAATCTTCAACGATGCCCGCGATCTCCGCGGTATCGAGCGCGCGCGGCGTGACGAAGTGTTTCATTCCTTCGGCGGTCATCGCCTGGCCAGCAGGAGCGACGGCGGTCGGCGCGACCGGCAATGCGCCGCCGGGCTGAAGCGAGGGATGAGAAATCCGTCCGACATGCCAAAGTTGCAGGAATATTCTGCCGCCGGCGGCATGTACTGCCTCGGTGACGCCTTTCCAGCCCGCGATCTGTTCGGCGCTGTGAATGCCGGGGGTGGCTGGATAACCGACGCCTTGCGGCGAGATTTGTGTCGCTTCGCTGATGATCAATCCGGCACTGGCGCGCTGGACATAATAGGTCGCGTTAAGCGGACCGGGCGCGTTGCCGCGACCGGCGCGATTGCGCGTCATTGGCGCCATCACGACACGGTTTGGCAATGCCAAGGGGCCAAGCTCGAACGGCGAGAGAATATCGATGTTCGTCATTGCGACGTGACCTGACCTGGGAAATCGATTCATTTACTCGGCGAATGACGGCAGATAGTGTGCCGCGTCAATATGTTGCGCGCATAAGGAGTATTCATGACCGCGAACACGACTGCAGCGCCAGCGCTACACGGCGCGGGCGCGGCGATGCGGTTGATTATTGCTTCTTCGGTCGGCAATGCGCTCGAATTTTACGAAATCCTGGTCTACGGCTACTTCGCGGTGGTTATTTCGAAGGTGTTCTTTCCGGCAGCCGACGAAGCCGTCTCGCTCCTGGTCACGCTCGGCACCTTCGGCATTTCGTTTCTCGCCCGCCCGGTCGGTGCGATTTTTCTCGGCGCCTATGGCGATCGCAAGGGACGCAAGCAGGCGCTGACGCTTTCGATCCTTTTGATGACCATCGGCACCGGCTTGATGACGCTGATGCCGAGCTATGGTTCGGTCGGCTTGGCGGCGCCGATCCTAGTCATCGCGGCGCGGCTTCTGCAGGGCTTTTCCGTGGGCGGCGAGTTTGCCAGTTCAACGGCGTTTCTCGTCGAGCATCGGCCCGACCGCGCCGGCTTTTTCGCGAGCTGGCAATGGTCGAGTCAGGGATTGGCCGCGCTCATCGCAACCGGCTTCGGCGTCTTGCTGACGAGCGGCATGTCGGCGGAAGCTTTACAGAGCTGGGGCTGGCGTATCCCTTTCGCATTCGGGCTATTGATCGGTCCGGTCGGTTACTACATTCGCAACACGCTCAGCGAAACTCCCGAATTCGTCGAAGCTGGCGCGGCGCACGCTCCGCTGCGCGACCTTTTCATCGGCCAATGGGATCGGCTTCTCTTGACTATCGGCGCCGTCGCGGCATCGACTAGCTCGCAATACATCTTGGTCTACATGCCGACTTACGCGATCCGCGAACTTAGTCTGCCGCAATCGGTCGGCTTCACTGGGGCGGTGCTCGCCGCGGCGCTTCAGACGCTGGCGGTGCCGTTTGTCGGCATCTGGGTCGACAAAGTGGGGCAGATACGGGTGATGATTGGCGCGGCGATCTTGTTCATGGTCACCGCTTATCCGGCCTTCGCGCTGCTCGAGGCTAACGCGTCCCTTGCCGTCTTGATCGCGATGGTTTGCTGGATCAGCCTGTTGAAATCTTTTTTCTCGGGCGCGCTGCCCTCGCTCATGGCCAGGATCTTCCCCGTCCGAACGCGCGTTTCCGGTATGTCGCTTAGCTACAACGTATCGGTGCCGATCTTCGGCGGTTTCGCGCCGTTCTTCGCGCAATCGCTGATCGGCATCACCGGCAGCAAATTGGCGCCGAGTTATTACATGATTGCGACCGCGACTTTGAGTCTGGTGGCCCTGCTGATGCTGCGCCGGCGCTGTCGACTGTAGGCGCGAACGCCAACCGGCGATGTCATTTCCAGCCCTTCATCGGCAGTTCGAGCTTGTTGGTAGCCAGATTCTCGGGCCAGATCGACACGTACTGCTGGCCCTGCAGTTGGATCAAAAAAGTCGCGGCAAGCGTATTCTGGCCGGTTTCGTCGAATTGCACGCCGTTATAGCCGATCATGAGCTGCTCCGGCTTGAGATCGGTTGCTTTTAATGCCGCCTGGATTTTTTCTGGTTCGGTCGATCCGGTGCGATTGATCGCATCGGCCAGCACTAAAAATCCCTGCATCCAGCGCGCGCTGGTGTCATCGAGGTCGCGGCCGTATTTGGCTTTGAACATCTGATTGACGATGTAGCTGTTGCTGCCCGGCTTGCCGATGTCGAAGGCGCTGCGATTGATCGCGCCCTGAGCAAGATCGCCGACGTTGGGGATGAAGGTTGGATCGGAGAAACCGGCATCGTCGCCGATGATGATCGCCGGCAGGTAGTCGAGGTTCTTCATCGTTCTGAAATAGAGGATCGTATCCGCTGTATAGCTGATGAAGATGGCAACATCCGGTTGTGCCGTCTTGAGCTGAATGACTTGTGCAGAAACGTCCGGGCTGTTGGCGTTATAGCGAATTTGCGCCGCTACCGTGATATTGGCGGCTTTAGCCGCGTCGAGAATGCTCCCGGCGACCGAGGTGCCGTAATCAGTGTTCTCGTTGACGATGGCAATCTTGTCGAGCTTGCGGCCCGATTTTCTCAGATCGGTGAGGAACCCGGCGTAGGCTTTGGCAAAATCAGACGCGATCGGGCCGGTGCGGAACGTCCACTTGAAGCCACGACCGGTGATGTTCAGCGCCACCGAATCGGCGACCAAATACGGAACGCCCTGCCGCTCGGCGACCGCGGTCGCAATCATCGAAACCGATGAGTGATACGAGACGAGCATCGCCACGACGTGATCCTGCGTGATCAGCCGCAAGGTCTGCTGTTGGCCGACTTGCGGGTTGCCCTGGTGGTCGGCCTCGTCGAGCTCGATCTTGGCGCCGCCGAGATTGGGCGGGCCGGCGGTGGCGCCGAGCGGTAGCGCTTTGAGTTCGGGATGCGCGCCGTTGACGATCTCGACCCCGAGATTGACCGCATCTTTGGCCGATTGTCCGGCGCTTGCCGCGTTGCCCGTCAGCGGATAGATGACGCCGATCTTGACAGCCTCGGCAGCTTTAATCGGCGTTGTCGCTAGTGCAAAAACGGAAATGAGCGCGCCGCAAACGATAGTAAAGTCAAGCCGAGCCTTATTCATGAATTCCCTCCCGACGGGTCGGTGGAATTGATTGGCATCCAGGCACCTGAGTCAACTGCTTTCCAAGTCGACTTCTTCTCAACATGTCCGTCAGGTGCTCACTGGACGCGGAACGCCTAATGCAAGATTTTGAGCTATAACTGAAGCTGCAATTTCTCAGAGGGCTAACTTGCACGCTCTTTCGTCTTCGATGAATGCGCGCCGCGCCATGCACGGCAGCAACAGCCTTCAGATCGGCTTGTTCGGCGTCAATTGCTCATCCGGCCGCGCGGTAACGCTCGTCCCCGAGCGCTGGTCTGGTAGCTGGCCGGACAACAAGCGCTTGGCGTTGATGGCGGACGATGCCGGCATCGACTTTCTCCTGCCGATCGGTCGCTGGAAGGGATATGGCGGCACCACCGATTATCAGGGCACGACGCTCGAGACGGTCACCTGGGCGACCGGACTGTTGGCGCTAACCAAGCGCATCACCATCTTCGGCACGGTGCATGCGCCGATCTTCAATCCGGTAGTCGCGGCGAAGGAAATGGTCACAGCCGATCACATCGGCGAGGGCCGCTTTGGGCTCAACATCGTCGTCGGCTGGAACGAGGGCGAGTTCGACATGTTCGGCGTAGAGCAGCGCGCGCACCAGCAGCGTTACGAATATGCGCAGGAATGGATCGATGTCATCAAGATGATCTGGTCCGACCGCGAAGATTTCGACTTTGCGGGCAAATACCTCAATATGAAAGCAATCCGCGGCAAGCCGAAGCCATTTGGCGGCACGAGGCCGGTGATCATGAACGCTGGCGCATCGCCGACCGGGCAAGCATTTGCGGTGAGGAACTGCGACGCGTTTTTCCTTCAGGCCTCGCGCACCTCGCTCGAAGAGACTGCGCAATGGGTCCGCCGGGTCAAGGAGGCTGCACGGGTGGAGGGAAGAGAGATCGGCTGCTATACGGTCGGGGTCATCACTTGTCGGCCGACCAAGAAAGAGGCCGAAGAATATTTCCATCATTGCATCGTCGAGCGTGCTGACTGGTCGGCGGTCGACGGCATTCTAGCGCTGAAGAATATTTCGCCGCAGACGGTGCCGATGCGGGACTATATCACTCAGCGCAGCCAATATGCCCAAGGCATGGGGGGCCTGCCGATCGTCGGCGACCCCGACCACGTCGCCACGCAGATCGCCGATCTCAGCAAACCGGGACTGACCGGCATCGCCATCTCGCTGGTCAATTATCTCGACGAGCTGCCTTATTTTGTCGATGAGGTGATCGGTCGCTTGGAACGGATGGGCTTACGTGAGAAGATAAGGCGTTAGACACTGACGGCGCTTTGCTGGGCAGTATAGTCAGCGCTTACTGATGATCGGTGTGCCGCGTTTTTTATTGTAGCCGTGGATGCTCACACGTTCCCAGACGCCGTTGAGGTGGTAGGGGTCGCTGCTGGTGAAGGCGTCGACTGCGGCGCGGCTGGCGGCGTCGATCACAAATATGCTGCCGACCGGAGTTTCGCCGTCATCATCGACCAAGGTGCCTGCGGTGATCACATCGACCGAGTGGTCCTCGGCGCGGTCGAGATGGATGCGATGCGCCCGGTAATGCTTGGCGCGTGTCGGCAGAATGTCTCTTTTATCGAGCGCGTGGACGACAAACAGCATACGCCGAGTTTAATCCTTGGCCGCGAAACGGGCGAGGGGGATCAGTTGCGCCGGCGTGAAATCACATAGGACTCGTCGAAGAACCATAGCCCGGCGCGCTCGCGCAGCACCGAGCGCGTCGCGTCGATGTAACGATCGCCGATCTCGGCGAGGCGATCGTCCTCAACCTGAGCCACATAGATTGCGGCATTCCAGGCGGCGAATAGGGTGGACGTGCCGATCGATTCCGAAATTTCCGTCGGCAGCGTATGCATGACGTAACGGAACAAGGCGCGATTATCGGCATAGGCGTTGAAATTGAGATCGCGGCCGGATGCGCCGAGTTCGGCTTTGACCGCTTTTAGAATTTGATGCCGGTCGTGAATAAACGGATGATCCTCGGGCCAGACCTTCTCGATGATTTCCATGCCGGGATCGTGGCCGTGAGAGTGGATGGCGACGAGTCGGCCGCTGGGACCGAGCGCGCGCGCCAGCGGCGCTATCACCCGCCTGGCCTTGAACTCGAGCGGCGCGCGAGCGCGATAAGGCTGTGAGGCGATTACCAGGTCGTAGTTGGCTTGCGTACCGCCCGGCTTGGGAATGATCGGGTCCAGCAGGAAGCGGTGATCCTCGCGATAGATGACGAGGACGACCGGCCGCTCGTAGATCGGATTGCCGGTGCGCTGACTGACGGTTGCTTTCCAGTTGTCGGCGAGGAACGATTCAAGGCTGATGATCTGTTCCTCGAATTGATACGCCGATCTGCCGATCAGCGGCAGCTCGTGCCAGACAAGGCTCGAAGCGGCATTGACCGATTTGACCGCAAGCCAGGGTGCGTCGGCATAGGCGAGGTTGGTCAACACCAAGACTGTCGCCGGATGCTCGAAAAAGCGGTCGGACATTTTTTGTAAGGTCAGCCGAATATCCTCCAGGCTGATCTCCTTGCCGACCGTGTAGAACGGCATATGCGGAAAGCGGTCGTGCATCGCCCGCATCACGCGCACCATAACCGTGCCGTCGCCAACCCCGGCGTCGAAGACGCGGACCGCCGGCGGACGCGGATGGATATGGGCGAGTTCTTCGGAGACGCGGTGGGCGACCTCCCATTTCTCGCTGCAAGTATTGACGAAGAGCAGGTATTTCTGGCGGTTGTCGAAGAAACGGAAATTCCGCTGAGGATCGGCAGGCTTGCTCGCTATAGCGGGCCCGAATGACGGGGTGCCGCGGTTTTCGCGCATACGCTCGATGATGGCCGGACGGTCGCCATGGCCGGGATTGGTTGCCATGAAGCTATGGATGCGGTCGAGGGTGTCAGTCGTGATGCGGCCGCCATTGCGTAACCGCGTGGTGAGCTTGCCGTCGTTGACGGCGCGCCGGCCGAAGGTGGACTCAGCAAGTCCGGTGCGCCGGCAGTAATCGGAAATCTCTTGCAACAATTGCTGCGCGTTCATGGCCAGTGCCGGCCGAGCGCCGGCCTCCGGAAGCTTCCTCGCCTGCGCCTTTAGGGCTTGCTGTTAGTGGCGCCGCCCAAGAAAACCGACCCGTTGGGCTACGGTCAACCACAAAAATGCCCACACGTTGAGTGGGCAGAATTATGGGCAAAATCCCGAACCCTTAAAGAGCGGCGAGGACTGCTTTGGCGACTGCGGTAGTCCCGTCCGGGCCCCCGAACTCGCAAGGTTTGATGCCTGCGGCGAAGGCCCGATCCACCGCAGTTTCGATGCGGAGCGCTGCGGCCTGCGCTTGCGCGTGGCCATGTTTGTCACCGAGCCAATCGAGCATCATGGCCGCCGAGAGGATCATGGCGGTCGGATTCGCAAGACCCTTGCCCGTAATGTCGGGGGCGGTGCCATGACAGGGCTGAAATACCGCATGCGTGTCGCCGATATCCGCCGACGGCGCCATGCCCATTCCGCCAATGAGGCCGGCGGTAAGATCGGAGAGGATATCGCCAAACATGTTTTCCATCACCATCACATCGAAGTCCCATGGCCGGCGCACCAGCATGGCGGCGCAGGCGTCGACGTAAAACCGCTCGGCGGTGACGGTTGGATGGCGCGGCGCGCATTCGTCGAAGATCTGGCGGAAGAAGGCATAGGCTTTGAACGCATTGGCCTTGTCGATGCAGGCGAGCTTGCCTGGCCGGCCCCGCGCCTTGCGGCGTTCGGCGAGCTGAAACGAGAATTCGAACAGGCGCTGCGAGGTCTTGCGCGTGATCAGGAGCGTTTCGCGCGCTTCGTCGTGACTGACTAGGCCCTTGCCCATCGAGGCGAATAGGCCTTCAGTCGACTCGCGGATCAGCACAAGATCGATGCCGCGTTCGGCGCCGCCGACGATCGGACACGGGACGCCCGGCACCAGTCGCGCCGGACGGACCCCGGCATAAAGGTCGAAGATGAAGCGCAATTCGACCTGCGGCATGATTTCGGTGCCGTCGGGATAGCGCACCACCGGCAGGCCGCAGGCACCGAGCAATATGGCATCGGCCTCGCGGCAAAGCTTTATGGTGCTCTCCGGCATCGAGCGGCCGGTTTCGCAGTAGTAGCCGGCGCCGGCCGGGGCTTCGGTGAAGCGAAAGCGCAAGCCCGGCGTGGTCGCTTCGATCCGGTGCAGTACTTCGAGCGCAGGAGCCGTTACCTCCGGGCCGATGCCGTCGCCGGGAAGCACGGCGATATGGAAGCTGTCGTTGGCGAGCATGTGCTGTCCTTTTCTTGTCATTGCCAGTGAAGCGTAGCAATCTGCGCCGGGGACGGTTGAACCGGAATTGATCTGATGCGGCTCAATGGCAAAACAGCGCTTGTGACCGGCGCGGGATCAGGCATCGGCAAATGCATTGCCGAGATCTACGCGCGCGAGGGCGCCCGGGTGGCGCTAGCCGACATTAATGGCGACGCTGCCAAATCCGCCGCGCGCGCCATTGGCAATAATGCCATCGCGTTAGCCTGCGATGTCAGCAAAAAGGCGGATATCGACCTCACCGTCGAGGAGACCTTCGCCGCGTTTGGTGCACTCGATATTTTGGTCAATAACGCCGGGGCGACCCATGTCAACAAGCCGGTGCAGGAAATCGACGAGCCGGAATTCGATCGCATCTTCGCCATCAACGTGAAGGGAGTTTTCCTCGCCTGCCAAGCGGTGGTCCCGATTTTTCGCAAGCGCGGCGGCGGCGTGATCATCAATATCGGTTCCACTGCCGGGTTGCGTCCACGGCCGGGGCTTTCGGCCTATAACGCCACCAAAGGGGCGGTGCACATCCTGACCAAGTCGCTCGCGGTCGAGCTTGCTGGCGACGGGATCCGCGTCTGCGCTATTGCGCCAGTTGCTACCGAAACTCCGCTCTTGCCGTCCTTTATCGGTCCAGCGCCGGGCATGCGCGAAAAGTTCATCGCCAGCGTTCCGATGGGTCGTCTGGCGTTGCCGCAGGACATCGCTAATGCAGCTTTGTTTCTGGCCTCCTCCGAAGCCCAATTTGTGACTGGCAATATCGTGGAAGTGGACGGCGGCCGTATCATCTGACGAGTTTCTGCTCTTCTGATCTTGGTGTATTCTAGGCGTAAAGGGATGGGCAGAACGGCATGTGGGGTCGCAAGCAAAAGCCCAGCGCGCAAGCGGCGGAAACCGAATCGCCGTCGCCGCTCAAGCAGGCGATCCACCAGGCGCGAGTCGAAGCGGCTGAGCGCACCGGCGTCATTGTCGATCTGCGCGATGCCGAACTGGCACGGCTTGAGCTCCTCAACGAGGCGCTCAATCCACTATTCGCAGAAGTCACGCCGGAAACCGACCTGTTCGACCGCGGCATCAGCCGCGGGGAGACGCCGCGACTGTGGATCGACACGGTAGCGCATGTCGCAATGGGACGCGACAAGCGTATTTATCGTTTTCTTCACGATACACGGCTCGGCCGACGCGTCCTTGCCGAATCCCATGACATTCCCGAGATCGTGCAAGCCGTGACGACCTATGTGGCGCGCAGGCTAATCGAGCGCCAACGCGCGCTTGAGGGCGATCCTGATCTGCTGGCGCGGGTCTCTACCCGGATGTCGCAGCATTATCGCCGCCGTCGCCGTCGCCGCACGCTCGCCACCCTGGCGCTTGGTTTTCTCGCCGGAGTGGTCACGCTGGTGACGGTCGCCCTTTTGTTGGCGCGGTAAGCGACCGAGGTCTCGTTACGAAATCCGATACCCGGCGCATTCACGAATGACGCCATCGTCGAGGCGCTCATAAGAGACCGTCTCGCAGCGCCAGCCGCTACCATTGCGATCGATCTGAAAGACGTTGTATCCGGCGCGGTCCTCATTGCCATGACGCGCGCTGGCCGACGCCGAGGGCACGCCGATCGCGGGAATTTTTTTATCTGCCGGACCGTCCAGCCAGATCAGCGAGCGGCGGTGATCGTGACCATGAAGCAAGAGCTCGGCACCTTTGGCCGCCAATACGTCGCGTAGCTCCGCAGCATCTTTCAGGCGCCGAAAATAGCGCCGCAACGGACTGATCGGAGGGTGGTGGATGAGGACTGTGCGAAAACTTCCGCGTGTTTGCTCGAGCGCTTCGGCCAATCGCGCGAGTTGTCGCTGGCCAAGACGCCCGGTAGCCATGAAGGGCCCGGTCGGCAGGCCCGTTGACAGTGCGATCAAAGCTAGCCCGCCGCGGCGGCGAATGAACGGGAAGCGGTCAAGCCCGTCGTCGCCGCGCATATAATCGCCCCAGAACTTTGCCGGGAATTGTTCTACGGCGCGCACGTACACGTCATGATTACCGGGGACGACGGTAACGTCATTTGGACGCCCGATCGATTCGAGCCAGTGTCTCGCCCAGGCGTATTCGCCCGGCAGCGAGAAATTGACGAGATCGCCCGTGACAGCAACGTGGTCGATCGAGCGCGTCTTCAAATCCCGCGTGACCGCATCGAAAACATCCGGACGATGGATGTATTTGCGTTTACGCTGCCAATTAATGAAGCCGAGGCCGCGCTTGCCTGCAAGCTCGGACCCCTTCGGCATAAGGGCGAGGTGCAGGTCAGACAAGTGAAGTAGTGCAAACATCGGGCGTCTCAACGGCTATCATCGGCGCGGACGATCGCGGGGCACGGTGCGACCGGTCATGCACTACCGATCAGAATGCCGGCAAGAAACACCAACACGCCGCCGACCACCACCTGAAACGCCGCTTGCAGAAACGGTG
>Ga0318502_10000467_pt1 | contig 12873 bp, 10 predicted proteins | sample GRESIP174b1f22_FD_203291 | JGI IMG/M metagenome (GOLD analysis project Ga0318502, IMG submission 203291) | Tropical soil microbial communities from Luquillo Experimental Forest, Puerto Rico - GRE.SIPMG.174b1f22 | ecosystem: Environmental > Terrestrial > Soil > Tropical forest > Bulk soil...
GTGCGAGAGGTGAAGGGGAGGCAATAGTTGACCGCGCAATTGGCCAGCCATCTGACGAACGCCACCGAGCAGCCGTACCTGGCTCGGCGGCAGAACTGGGTCAACCAGCTCGAGCGGCACGCGCTGATGCAGCCGAACGCGCCGGCGCTGCGGTTCCTGGGCAAGACCGTCACGTGGGATGGACTCCACCGCCGGGTCGTGGCGCTGGCCGATGCGTTGAGCCGTCGGGGAGTCGGCTTGGGCGACCGGGTCATGATCCTGATGCTCAACCGCACCGAGTTCGTCGAGTCGGTGCTGGCCGCCAACTACCTGGGGGCCATCGCGGTCCCGCTGAACTTCCGGCTCACCTCCGCCGAGATCGTCTTCCTGGTCGAGGACTGCGGAGCACGGGTGATGATCACCGAATCGGTGCTCGCCCCGGTGGCCATCGGTGTCCGCGACATCCAGCCGATGCTCGACATGATCGTCGTCGCCGGCCCGACCGACGGCAGCGTGCTCGGCTACGAAGACCTCATTAACGAGCCCGGCGATTCGCCCGGACCCGCCGACATCCCGAATGACTCGCCGGCGCTGATCATGTACACCTCGGGCACCACCGGCCGGCCCAAGGGTGCGGTGCTGACCCATACCAACCTGACCGGCCAGACGATGACCGGGCTCTACACGAACGGCGCCAATATAAATAGCGACGTCGGCTTCGTCGGTGTCCCGTTCTTCCACATCGCCGGTATCGGCAACATGCTGCCCGGCATGCTGCTGGGTGTTCCCACGGTGATCTATCCGCTGGGTGCCTTCGAGCCCGGGCGGCTGCTCGATGTGCTGGCAGCGGAGAAGGTCACCGGCATCTTCTTGGTTCCCGCGCAGTGGCAGGCGGTCTGCGCCGAGCAGCAAGCGCGACCCCGTGACCTCAGGTTGCGGGTGATGGCGTGGGGTGCCGCGCCCGCGCCCGATGCATTGCTGAGGGAGATGTCGGCAACTTTCCCGGGAACCCAAATACTGGCGGCGTTCGGCCAGACCGAGATGTCGCCGGTGACCTGCATGCTGCTCGGCGAAGACGCGATCCGTAAGCGCGGATCGGTCGGCAAGGTGATCCCCACCGTCGCCGCCCGCGTGGTCGACGAAAACATGAACGACGTACCTGTCGGCGAGGTGGGCGAAATCGTTTACCGGGCGCCGACGTTGATGAGCGGCTACTGGAACAACCCGGAGGCCACGGCGGAGGCGTTCGCGGGCGGTTGGTTCCATTCCGGCGACCTTGTTCGGATGGACGATGACGGCTACGTCTGGGTGGTTGATCGTAAGAAGGACATGATCATCTCCGGAGGTGAGAACATCTACTGCGCCGAGGTGGAGAACGTTCTCGCCAGCCACCCACACATCGCCGAGGTCGCCGTCATCGGCCGGGCCCACGAGAAGTGGGGTGAGGTGCCGATCGCGGTCGCGGCCGTCACCGGCGAGGGCCTGCGGCTCGACGACCTGGCCGAGTTTCTGGCCGAGCGGCTGGCCCGCTACAAGCACCCCAAGGCTCTCGAGATCGTCGATGCACTGCCCCGCAACCCCGCCGGGAAGGTCCTCAAGACCGAACTACGGGTCCGCTATGGAGCGGCAAATGCAAATGAAAGTCGTTCTGCTGCAAGGGATTTAACAACCGGAGAGGAAAGCTGACACAAACTGTAACGTTTGCCCACTGTTGACGAAGGGTTAATTGTGCGTATGCGGTTCACACCTGCGCGGCCATCGGGTACATTCCTGTGGTCTCCGTTACTACCTGTCGGTAGGGAGCCGATGGTCACACACGTAGGGTCGCGGCAAGGTGGGGGTACCCCCAGCCGCGTAGCGGCGAGGGGGCGACGAGACGTGCGACACGATCCGGTTCGGCGCCTCGATGAGTGCGTCGCCGGCGTGAGGGGGAAGCGGTGACCACGTCGACGCGTCCAAATTTGATCGATTACGCCGGTGACCGATTGCGGACGCCGCTGACCCTCCTGGGCGGATTCTTCCGGATGTGCGTCCTGACCGGCAGGGCGCTGTTCACCTGGCCGTTCCAGTGGCGCGAGTTCATCCTGCAGTGCTGGTTCATCATGAAGGTCGCGCTGCTGCCGACCATGGCGGTGTCGGTGCCGGTGACGGTGCTGTTCATCTTCACGTTAAACATCCTGCTGATCCAGGTCGGTGCTGCCGACATCTCGGGGGCGGGCGCGGGGATCGCTGTGGTCACCCAGATCGGCCCGATCGTGACTGTGTTGGTGGTGGCCGGCGCCGGGGCGACGGCCATTTGCGCCGACCTCGGCGCTCGCACCATCCGCGAGGAGATCGACGCGATGGAGGTGCTGGGCATCGACCCCATCCACCGGTTGGTGGTGCCGCGGGTGGCCGCCGCGACCCTGATTGCCACGCTGCTCAACGGCCTCGTGAGCATGGTCGGCCTGGTCGGTGGCTTCATCTTCGGCGTCTACCTGCAAAACGTGTCGGGTGGCGCCTACCTTTCTACCTTGACCCTGGTCACGGGGCTGCCGGAAGTGGTCATCTCGACGACCAAGGCCGCCACGTTTGGAATGATCGCTGGGCTGGTCGGCTGTTACCGGGGCCTGACCGTGCGCGGCGGTGCCAAGGGTTTGGGCACCGCCGTCAACGAGACCGTGGTGCTGTGCGTGGTCGCGCTGTACGCGGTCAACGTCGTGCTGACGACCATCGGTGTGCGGTTCGGATCGGCGCACTGACATGACGACAGCCCAAGTAGTGCGCGCCCGCTTCCCGCGGGCAGCCGAGGACCTTCGCCGCTTCCGTGAGGCCGTAGCCCGACCACTTGACCAGGCCGGGAGGCTGGGCTGGTTCGCGGTGATCGGCGGTCGCGACATGGCGTGGGCTGTGACCCGGTACCGCAAGGAAATACTGCGGCTGATCGCCGAGGTCGGCATGGGCACCGGCGCCATGGCCGTCGTCGGGGGCACCGCCGTGATCATCGCTTTTGTGACGCTGTCCTCCGGCTCGCTGGTGGCCATTCAGGGCCTCGCGTCGCTGGGCCAGATCGGTATCCAGACGCTCCTCGGGTTTTTCGCCGCCCTGATCAACGTGCGTCTCGTTGCCCCCGTCGTCTCGGGCGTCGTGCTAGCGGCCACGGTCGGCGCCGGCGCGACCGCCGAACTGGGCGCCATGCGGATCAGCGAGGAGATCGACGCGCTGGAGGTGATGGGCATCAACTCGATGGCGTATCTGGTGTCCACCCGGGCGCTGGCAGGGCTGGTGGTGATCATCCCGCTGTACTCGATGGGCCTGATCATGTCTTTCCTGTCTCCGCAGGTCGTCGCAACGGTGTTGTACGGACAGGCTGCCGGCACCTACGAGCACTACTTCCGAACGTTCCTACGCCCCAACGACGTCTTCTGGTCCTTCGTTGAAGTCATCATTGTTGCCGGGGTCGTGATGCTGACCCACTGCTACTACGGGTACACCGCCAGCGGCGGCCCGGTCGGTGTCGGTGAGGCCGTCGGCCGCTCGATGCGCTTCTCGCTGGTCTCGGTGAATGTCGTCGTCCTGTTGGCCGAAATGGCGCTCTACGGCGTCGACCCGAACTTCGCCTTCACGGTGTAGCTGCCATGACGACTCCGCGAGCGAAGGTAAACAAGCCGCCTGCCCGGCCCTACAAGTTGATCGGTGTGGCGGTTTTGCTGATCGCCGCCTTGGTGGTGTGGGTGGTGTACCTGCAGTTTAAGGGGAGTTTCACAGAGAAGACCGAACTGCAGATGCTGTCTTCGCGGGCGGGTTTGGTGATGGATCCAGGCTCGAAAGTCACCTATAACGGGGTGCAGATCGGCCGGGTGGCAAGCATTTCCGAGGTGCAGCAGGGCGGCAAGCCGGCGGCCAAGTTCGTCCTGGACGTCTACCCGAAGTACCTGCACCTGATTCCGGCCAACGTAGACGCGAGAATCGTCGCCACCACGCTGTTCGGCGGTAAGTATGTGTCTTTGACGACGCCGCAAAACCCGTTGCCGCAGAGGATCTCGCCGCAGACCGTGATTGACGCCAGGTCGGTGACGACGGAGATCAACACGTTGTTCCAGACCATCACGTCGATCGCGGAGAAGGTGGATCCGGTCAAGCTGAACCTGACGCTGAGCGCGGCCGCCCAGGCGCTGGCGGGGTTGGGCGATCGGTTCGGGCAGTCGATTGTCAACGCGAACGCCATCCTCGACGATGTCAACCCGCAGATGCCGCAGGCGCGTCACGACATCCAGCAATTGGCGGGTCTGGGCGACACCTACGCCAACGCCGCGCCGGATTTGTTGGACGCCCTCAACAGTGCGGTGGTCACGTCGCGCACATTCAACGCGCAGCAGAAGGACCTGGACCAGGCGTTGTTGTCGGCGGCGGGGTTCGGCAACACCGGCGCGGACATCTTCCAGCGCGGCGGGCCGTATCTGGCGCGTGGGGCCGCCGACCTGGTGCCCACGGCCGAGGTGCTGGACACCTACAGCCCGGAGCTGTACTGCACCGTCCGTAACTACCACGACATCGAACCCACGGTCCGATCGTTCCTCGGCGGCAACGGCTACTCGCTGAATACTGAGACCGAGGCAATGTCCGGCTTGGGACTGTTGCTCAACCCCGTATCGGCGATAGCCACCATAGGCTTCACCATGGGTCTTGGCGGACTCGCGGGCGTGGTAGGTGGGGCGCCCAACCCGTATATGTATCCGGAAAACCTGCCGCGGGTGAACGCTCGCGGTGGACCGGGCGGTGCGCCGGGTTGCTGGCAGCACATTACCCACGATCTGTGGCCGGCGCCGGAGCTGGTGATGGACACCGGTAACAGCCTTGCGCCGTACAACCACCTCGACACGGGTTCGCCGTATGCGATCGAGTATGTCTGGGGTCGCCAGGTAGGGGATAACACGATCAACCCATGAAAATCACCGGTACCCTCGTCCGACTCGGCATCTTCTCCCTGGTGCTGGTGCTGTTCAGCGCGATGATCATCGTGGTGTTCGGTCAGATGCGGTTTGACCGCACGTACGGGTATTCGGCGGAATTCACCAACATCAGCGGACTGCGGAATGGCCAATTCGTCCGCGCCTCGGGTGTGGAGATCGGCAAGGTCTCGAAGGTGAGCCTGGTCGACGGCGGCAAGCGGGCGCGGGTGGAGTTCGACGTCAACCGTTCGGTGCCGCTGTATCAGTCGACGACCGCACAGGTCCGCTATCTCAACCTGATCGGTGACCGCTATCTGGAGCTCAAGCGCGGCGAGGGCGAGGGATCCGATCGGGTTCTGCCGCCGGGCGGGTTCATCCCGGTGTCGCGGACGTCGCCGGCGCTGGACCTCGACGCGCTGATCGGTGGTTTCAAGCCGTTGTTTCGGGCGCTGGACCCGCAGAAGGTCAACACCATCGCGTCGGCGCTGGTCACGGTGTTCCAGGGCCAGGGCGGCACCATCAACGATATCCTCGACCAGACCGCGCAACTGACCACGCAGCTCGGCGAGCGTGATCAGGCGATCGGCGAGGTGATCAAGAACTTGAACATCGTCCTGGACACCACGGTGCGGCATCGCCAGCAATTCGATCAGACCGTCAACAACCTCGAGGTGCTAATCACCGGGTTGAAGAACCACGCCGACCCGCTGGCCGCCGGCACCGCGCACATCAGCAATGCCGCCGGAACGGTCGCCGACCTGCTGGCCGAGGACCGGTCGCTCTTGCACTCGACCCTCAACTACCTCGACACGGTTCAGCAGCCGCTCATCGATCAGCGCGATTCGCTGGAAGACTTCACCCACAGGGTGCCGGCCGCGCTGAACATGATCGGGCGCGCCATCGGGTCCTATGGAGACTTCGTGAATTTCTACGTTTGCGATATCACCCTCAAGATCAACGGGCTGCAGGCCGGTGGTCCGGTCCGCACGGTCCGGCTCTTCTCGCAGCCGACGGGTAGGTGCACGCCGCAATGAGAACGCTGGAACCTCCCAATCGGCTGCGCATCGGGATCATGGGCATCGTCGTGACGCTCCTCGTCGTCGGCGTGGGTCAAAGCTTCACCAGTGTCCCGATGCTGGTGGCCAGGCCCAGCTACTACGGGCAGTTCACCGACTCCGGCGGACTCCAGACGAACGACAAGGTGCGCATCGCCGGCCTGGACGTCGGAAAGGTGGAGGGCCTCAAGATCGCGGGCGACCACATCGTGGTGAAGTTCTCGACCGGCAGCCAAACCATCGGCACCGAGAGCCGGCTGGCAATCAAGACCGACACCATCCTCGGCAAGAAGGTCCTCGAGATCGAGGCCCGGGGATCCGAGACCCTGCGGCCCGGGGCCACGTTGCCGATCGGTCAAAGCACGACCCCCTACCAGATCTATGACGCGTTCTTCGACGTCACCAAGGCCGCCCAGGGCTGGGACATCGACACGGTCAAGCAGTCACTAAATGTGTTGTCGAAGACCATCGATCAGACCTACCCGCACTTGAGCGCCGCGCTCGACGGCGTGGCCAAGTTCTCCGACACGATCGGCAAACGAGACGAGGAGGTCAAGCATCTGCTGGCCCAGGCCAACCAGGTGGCCAGCATCCTCGGTGACCGCAGCGACCAGGTCGACCGGCTGTTGGTCAATGCCAAGACGCTGCTGGCGGCGTTCAACGAGCGGGGCCAGGCTATCGATGCGCTGTTGGGAAACATCGCCGCGTTCTCCGAGCAGGTGAAGGGATTCATCAACGACAACCCCAACCTGAATCACGTGTTGGAACAGTTGCGCACGGTCAGCCAGATCCTGGTTGACCGCAAAGACGACCTGGCTGCGGGACTTACCGAGGTCGGCAAGTTCCTTCCGTCGTTGAACGAGGCCATCGGGTCGGGACCCTTCTTCAAGGTGGTCGTGCACAACTTGTTGGGCCTGTATCAGATCAGCCAGCCATTCGTCGATGCGGCCTTCAAGAAGCGGGGCATCGACCCGGAGAACTTCTGGCGCAGCGCCGGACTGCCGGAATTCCGGTGGCCCGACCCCAACGGAACCCGGTTCCCCAACGGCGCGCCGCCGCCCGGGCCGCCGATGCTGGAGGGCACTCCGGATCATCCGGGCCCGGCCGTCCCGCCCGGATCGCCATGCTCCTACACGCCGGCGAATCCCGGCGGCAACATCACCGTCGGGGACCAGGGTTTGCCGCGGCCGTGGAATCCGCTGCCCTGCGCGGGTGCGACGGTCGGCCCCTTTGGTGGCCCGGGCTTCCCGGCTCCGCCCGACCTCGGCACGTCGCCGCCGAACCCGGACGGTCTACCGCCCACGCCCGGCATGCCGATCGCGGGGCGCCCGGGTGATCCGCCCCCGGACGTTCCGGGCACACCGGTGCCCATGCCGACCCAAGCGCCGCCGGGCGCGCGCACCGAGAATCTGGCGCCCGCCGGCCCGACGCCGCCGCCGTCGACGTTCGCGCCGGGTCTGCCGCCGGGTCCGCCGGCACCGCCCGGGCCGGGCGGACAACTCCCGGCACCGTTCATCAATCCAGGAGGTGCGGGAGGTAGCGGCGCCGCGGGGGGAGGTAGCCAGAATTGAGCACCGTCTTTAATATCCGCAACATCGGGCTGCCGAAGATGTCACGGACGTCGGTGATCATCGGCTCGCTGGTGATCGCGCTGGCCATCGTCGTTGGATACTTCGGCTGGCAGTTTTACCGGAAGCTGACCAACAACACTGTGGTCGCCTACTTCCCGGCGGCCAACGCGCTCTATGTGGGGGACAAGGTCCAGATCATGGGCTTGCCGGTCGGCGCGATCGACAAGATCGAGCCGGCCGGCGACAAGATGAGGGTGACCTTCCACTACGACAACAATTACAAGGTTCCCGCCAATGCCTCCGCGGTGATCCTCAACCCCACCCTGGTGGCGTCGCGCGTGATCCAATTGGAGCCGCCCTACAAGGGTGGCCCGGTGCTCGCCGACAATGCGGTGATTCCCGAAGAGCGCACCCAGGTGCCGGTGGAGTGGGACGAGCTGCGCAACAGCATCACCAACATCATCTCCAAACTCGGGCCGACGCCCGAGCAGCCGAAGGGTCCGTTCGGTGACGTCATCGAGTCGTACGCGAACGGGCTCGCCGGCAAGGGCAAGCAGTTCAACACGACGCTGGACAACCTGTCGCGGGCGTTGACCGCGTTGAACGAGGGCCGTGGCGACTTCTTTGCGGTGGTGCGCAGCCTGGCGCTGTTCGTCAACGCGCTGCACCAGGACGATCGCCAGTTTGTCGCGCTGAACCAGAACCTGGCGGACTTCACCGGTCGGCTCGCGAGCTCCGACAACGACCTCGCCAATGCGATACAGCAGATCGACGGTCTGATTTCGACCTTGCGCCCGTTCCTGGACAAGAACGCCGAGGTGCTGACCGCGGACGTCAACAACCTGGCCACCGCGACCAACACGCTGCTGCAACCGGATCCCCTGAACGGGCTGGAGACCGGCTTGCACGTCCTACCGACGGCCGCGGCCAATGTCAACCAGATCTACCACCCGTCACACGGCGCGGTTGTCGCCATCCCATCGATCACCTTCGCGAACCCGCTGCAGTTCATTTGCAGCTCGATTCAGGCCGGCAGCCGGCTGGGGTACCAAGAGTCCGCCGAGCTGTGCGCGCAATATCTGACGCCGATCCTCGACGCGATCAAGTTCAACTACCCGCCGTTCGGCGTGAACCTGTTCAGCACTGCCGAGACGCTGCCCAAGGAGGTCGCCTACTCCGAGCCGCGGCTGCAGCCGCCCAACGGGTACAAGGACACGACGGTCCCGGGGATCTGGTCGCCGGACACACCGACGTCGCACCGCAACACCCAGCACGGCTGGATTGTCGCCCCGGGCATGCAAGGCCAGCAGGTCGGGCCGATCACCGCGGGCCTGCTGACCCCGGACTCGCTGGCCGAGCTGATGGGCGCCCCGAACATCGCGCCCGTTCAATCGAACCTGCAGACCCCGCCGGGATACCCAAATGCCTACGACCAGGTCCCGATAGCGCCGGTTATCGGCCAGCAGCCTCCACAGGTGCCGATACCGCCACCGCCGCCGGGGCCGGAGGTGGTCCCCGGGCCCGTTGCCCCGACGCCCGCGCCGGTGGCGGCGCCCGCGCCCAATGCCGGTGGGCCCGCTAACGCAGGACTAGGCCAGTGACCGCGATGCGATTTGTCCGCCTGATCCGCCGCCGGGCCTGGCAGGGGCTGGTGTTGCTGGCCGCGCTGGCGCTGAGCTCGTGCGGCTGGCGCGGGCTCCCGAACGTGCCGGTTCCGGGCGGCCCGGGCACCGGGTCGGGCTCCTACACCATCTATGTGCAGGTGCCGGACACCCTGGCGATCAACGGCAACAGCAAGGTGATGGTCGCCGACGTATATGTCGGTTCGATCAGGGCCATCAACCTGAAGAACTGGATCGCCACCCTGACAGTGGGTGTCGACAAGAGCGTCAAGCTCCCGAAGAACGCGACCGCCAAGATCGGCCAGACTTCTCTGCTGGGTACTCAGCATGTGGAGCTGGCCGCCCCTCCGAACCCGTCGCCGGAGCTGCTCAAGGACGGCGACACCATCACGTTGAAGAACTCGTCCGCCTATCCCACGATCGAGGAAACGCTGGCCAGTCTCGCCCTGATCGTGCGAGGTGGGGGCATCCCGAACCTGGAAGTGCTGCAGAACGAGGTCTACAACATCTTCAACGGGCGAGGGGACCAGATCCGGGCGTTCCTGGGCAAGCTGGACACCTTCACCAACCAGCTCAACCAGCAGCGCGACGACATCACCCACGCGATCGACTCGACCAATCGGCTCTTGGTCTACGTGGGTGGCCGCAATGATGTGCTGGAGCGGGTGCTGACCGATATCCCGCCGCTGATCAAACATTTCGCCGACACCAAGAACCTGCTCATCAACGCCGTCGATGCGGTGGGCCGGATGAGCCAGTACGCCGACCAGTACCTGTCCGAAGCGCGCGGGCCACTGCATACCGACTTGCAGCATCTGCAATGCCCGTTGCGGGAACTCGGCCGTGCCTCGCCAGACCTGATCGGCGCGCTGAAGTTGATCCTCACCCTGCCGTTCGACATCGATGCCGTTCCCAAGGTCATCCGCGGTGACTACATGAACGTGTCGCTGGCACTCGACGTGACCTACAGTGCCGTCGACAACGCGTTCCTCACCGGTACCGGATTGTCGGGGGCCCTGCGGGCGCTCGAGCAGTCGTACGGGCGCGACCCCGAGACGATGATCCCCGACGTCCGCTACACGCTGAACCCCCTGAACGCGCCCGGCGGACCGCTGGTCGAAAGGGCGGACACGAGCCAATGCTGACTCCCTTCATCAGACGCCAGCTCATCTTGTTCGGGATCCTGACCGTGGTCTCGATACTGGTGCTCGGTGTGTACTACTTGCGGGTTCCCACCCTTATGGGTGTCGGCCGGTACACGCTCAAGGCCGAGCTGCCCGCATCGGGCGGCCTGTATCCGACTGCCAACGTGACCTACCGCGGCATCACCATCGGCAAGGTCACCGACGTCGAGCCGACGGAGCACGGTGCCGAGGCGACGCTAAGCATCGACAGTCACTACAAGATTCCGACCGATGCGGTGGCCAACGTGCACTCGGTGTCGGCGGTCGGTGAGCAGTATCTGGACCTGGTGTCGACCGGGAACCCGAGTCAGGTCTTCTCGCCCGGTCAGACCATCACCAAGGGCACGGTGCCCAGCGAGATCGGGCCGGCGCTCGACTCCGCTAACCGGGGGCTTGCCGCGTTGCCCAAGGACAAGATCGGCGCGCTGCTGGACGAGACGGCACAAGCCGTCGGCGGGTTGGGTCCCGCCCTGCAACGGCTGGTCGATTCCACCCAGGCGATCGTCGGTGATTTCAAGACGAATATCACCAACGTCAACGACATCATCCAGAACTCCGGCCCGATTCTGGACAGCCAGGTCGAGTCAGGCAGCGCGATCGAGCGCTGGGCGCGCAACCTGAACACATTGGCCGCGCAGAGTGCGCAAAACGACGCGCATGTGAAGAGCATTCTCCGCCAGGCCGCACCAACCGCCGACCAGATCAACAACGTGTTCAGCGGCGTCCGAGAGTCGCTACCGCAGACACTGGCGAATCTCGAGATCGTGTTCGATCTGCTCAAGCGCTACCACACCGGCCTGGAGCAGTTGCTGGTGTTCTTGCCGCAGGGTGCTTCGATCACGCAGACGGTCTCGGCGCCGTTCCCGAACCAGGCCGCCCTCGACCTGGCGCTGTCGATCAACCAGCCCGCGCCGTGTCTGACCGGCTTCATTCCGGCATCCGAGTGGCGGTCTCCCGCGGACACGACTATGGAGCCTTTGCCGTCCGGCACGTACTGCAAGATTCCGATGGATTACCAGGCGAACAGCGTGCGCGGATCGCGCAATATCCCGTGTCCCGACATCCCCGGCAAGCGGGCGGCAACACCACGGGAGTGCCGCGATCCCGGCCCGTACGTTCCGGCGGGCACCAACCCCTGGTACGGCGACCCGAACCAGATCCTCACCTGCCCTGCGCCTGCGGCGCGCTGCGATCAGTCGGTGAGGCCGGGCATGGTGATCCCGGCGCCGTCGGTCGACAACGGCATGAACCCGGCACCTTCGGATCGAGTCGCCGGGACGCCTCCGCCGGTCAGTGACGAATTGTCGCGGCCGGGAATGGGTACCGTGCAGTGCAACGGCCAACAGCCCAACCCGTGTGTCTACACTCCGATCGGGCCTCCCTCCGCGGTCTACAGTCCGCAGAGTGGTGAACTGGTGGGGCCCGACGGAGTCAAATACTCCGTCGAGAACTCGACGAAAACAGGAGACGACGGATGGAAGGAGATGCTGGCACCAGCCGGCTGAACCCCCCACCGATGCCGATCTTTCGTCGTCTGCGTAGGCGACGTCCGAAGAATCAGCAGGAGCCGACGGTCGCTGCCGACCAGACAAGCCCGGCCGTGGCGGTCGACGATGCGGCCGAATCCGGGGACGGAACCGACCAGACAAGCCCCGCGGTGACGGTCGACGATTCGTCGGAACCCGGGGACGGAACCGACGAGAGTGGCACCGAGGCAGCCGCCGGGGAATCGATGGAATCGGAGCTCCCGGTCGATGCCGGGGACGCGGACCTCGAGCGCAGTGGATCGCGGCTGGGCCGCGGCTGGCTGGTCGGCATTGCCGCGGCGCTTGTCCTGTGTGCCGGCGCCCTCGGGGCCGGCGGCTACTTTGCACTGCGATTCCACCAGGAGAGCCAGGCCATAGCGCGCAATGACGCCGCAGCGCTCAAGGCTGCGGTGGATTGCGTTTCGGCGACCCAGGCGCCCGACACCAATACGATGGTCGCGAGCGAACAGAAGATCATCGACTGTGGCACAGACGCTTTCCGCTCCCAGGCACTGCTGTACACTAGCATGCTCGTTCAGGCCTACCAGGCCGCGAACGTGCACGTCCAGGTGTCTGACGTGCGGGCCGCGGTCGAACGCAACAACAACGACGGTTCGGTCGAGGTGCTCGTCGCGATGCGCGTCAAGGTGACTACCGACAAGAGCCAAAACGAAACCGGCTACCGCCTGCGGGCGAAAATGGCGCTCGCCGAAGGCCAGTACAGGATTTCCAAGCTCGAGCAGGTCACGAAGTGACGGTTGTGGTCGAGGACACTCGGACCACGGCGGCCGTCGAAGCACCAACGCAGGATGCCTTGGCGCCATGGCGCCTTCGCGCCGGCGCATTCGCTGTTGACGTTCTTCCGGCTACCGCGGTGGTAACGACGCTGGCATTGGTGTCGTTCACCGTGCCGGCGCACGGGGCGTGGTGGTGGATGTGCATGTCCGCCATCGGAGTCGTCATCCTGCTGATGCTGGTGAACCGGTTGTTGCTGCCGACGATCAC